>Ga0209526_10001556_pt1 | contig 15445 bp, 10 predicted proteins | sample JacPinW_OM2H0_M1_FD_188566 | JGI IMG/M metagenome (GOLD analysis project Ga0209526, IMG submission 188566) | Forest soil microbial communities from Algoma, Ontario, Canada - Jack Pine, Ontario site 1_JW_OM2H0_M1 (SPAdes) (version 2) | ecosystem: Environmental > Terrestrial > Soil > Boreal... | reverse complement strand
CTTCCTCTTCGTAGAAGTCGGCTATCTTCTGCAGCATGGCGTCCATCGCGCCGGTCTGTTCGCCTACGCTGATCATCTGCGTCACCATGCCGGGAAATACCGCTGACTCTTTCAACGGCTCGGTCAGCGACTTGCCTTCTTCCAGCGACCTTCTTACCTTTTGCAACGACCGCTCCACCACGGCATTTCCCGCTGTTCTTGCGGTGATGTCCAGCCCCTCGAGGATGGGAACGCCGCTAGCGATCAGCGTTCCAAGCGTCCTCGTAAACCTGGCTACGGCAATCTTTCTCATCAAGAGTCCCAGGATCGGCAGCTTCAAAATGATGGAGTCCAAAACGTACCGTCCTTGCTCAGTGCCATACCACACTTTGATGGCAATGCCGATACCCACGATTGCCACGACGATCAAAAGACCGAAGATGCTGCCGATAAAGTTGCTCAAACCGATCACAATTTTCGTCGGCAGTGGGAGGTCCACGCCAAGTCCCGCGAACAAGGTCGCGAAAATCGGAACAACCTTCCATAGAAGCAGGATGATCACTGCGGCGGCAATCGACATGACACCGATCGGGTAGACCATCGCAGACTTCACCGCGCGCTTCAGCTTGACGTTCTTTTCAATGTAGGTCGAAAGCCGTTGCAGAATCGTGTCCAGAATACCGCCCGTTTCGCCGGCCTCCACCATGTTGACGTACAATGCGTCGAAAACCTTGGGGTACTGGCGCATCGCCGCCGACAGCGTGGCGCCTCCTTCCACCGATCCTCGCGTGCCGGTCAAGACCTTTTGGAACGTCTTGTTCTCCTGTTGACTCGCCAGAATTTCCAGGCACTGCACCAGCGGTAATCCGGCGTCGATCATCACCGAGAATTGCCGCGTAAAGATCGCAAGTTCCTTGGCGCTCACGCCTCCACCGAACGTCGGCAGGTTGAATTCCTTGCCTTTCTCGGACATCTTCGTGGCAGTAATCTGTTGCCGGCGCAGCTGATTCTGGACCTCGGCCTTGTTCGTTGCGTTCATCTCTCCGCTGACGGCACTTCCCGCCCGATTGGTTCCTCGATACGTGTAAACCGGCATGTCTGTCCTCCTCAGTCGCTCTTACCCAATAGACCTGAGCCCTGACGGCGGCTCACACCAAATTCCTATCGCTTGCTCCCTACCGGCGTTTTGCTGCTGCCCGAGGGACCCGATACTCCGCGATTGATCATGTCCTGCAGTTCGTCAGGATTCGACGACCGCGAAAGCGCCATCTCTAGCGAAATCGTCTTGGCAAAGTAGCAGGTTGCCAAACCCTGGTTGAACGTCTGCATTCCCGTTTGACCCGTGCCCGTCTGCATCGCCGAGTAGATCTGGTGGATTTTATCTTCGCGGATGAGGTTGCGGATCGCCGGCGTCGGCACCAGCACTTCCATCACCATCATGCGTCCGCGCCCGTCGGCTCGCGGCAGGAGCGCCTGACACAGAATGCCTTCCAGCACCATCGAGAGCTGCGCGCGCACTTGCGGCTGCTGGTGGGCCGGAAACACGTCGATGATTCGGTTGATCGTCGATGCCGCGGAGTTCGTGTGCAGCGTGGCGAACGTCAAGTGTCCGGTCTCCGCGATGCGCAGCGCCGATTCGATCGTCTCCAGGTCGCGCATTTCGCCGATCAGCACCACGTCCGGGTCTTCGCGCAGCGCGGCGCGCAGCGAATTCGCAAACGAGTGTGTATCCGCATGGACTTCGCGCTGGTTCACCAGGCACTTCTTGTGGTTGTGCAGAAACTCGATGGGGTCCTCAATGGTGATCATGTGCTCTTCGCGCTCGCTGTTGATCTTGTCCAGCATCGCCGCAAGCGTCGTCGATTTTCCTGAACCCGTTGGCCCGGTCACCAACACCAGCCCCCGCGGCTTGTCGCACAACCCTCTCACCACCGCCGGTAGTCCCAACGCATCAAAACCTTTGATCTCCCAGGGGATCGTCCGGAACACCGCTCCCACCGCTCCGCGCTGATTGAACACGTTGCCGCGGAAGCGCGCCAAATTCTTCAACCCGAAGGAAAAATCCAGCTCCAGGTTCTCTTCGAAGCGGTGCTTCTGCGCATCGGTGAGCACGCTATACGCCAGCGATTTCGTGTCCGCCGCCGTAAGTGGCGGCATATCGAGCGGGCGCAGACGTCCGTGCACTCGCACGCGCGGCGCGCTGTTTGTCGTGATGTGCAGGTCGCTGCCGCCCATCTCGATCATCTTTTTCAGCAGCTCACTCAGCGTGATTCCAGCCATCACACACCTTCTTCCTAAAGAACCGTTTCCCGCAGCACTTCTTCCATGGTCGTCTGTCCTAGCGCCACTTTCACCAGTCCGCTGCGCCGCAGCGTGAGCATCCCCTGCTCGATCGCTTTTTTCTTCAGCTCCAGGGCCGACGCGCCCACCAAAATCAACTCCCGCAGATCGTCATTGATCTCCATCACTTCGTACAAGCCGGTGCGCCCTTTGTACCCGCCCTTGTTGCACGTCGTGCATCCCTTCCCGTGGTAAATCTTGGTCTTCTTCACTTCGTCCGGCGTATATCCTGCGTCGATCAGCGCTTGCTCGGGAACCTCCAATTCTTCCTTGCAGTTCACGCAAATGCGCCGCACCAGCCGCTGCGCGCAAATCAAATTCACCGACGTCGCCACCAGGAAGGGCTCGATGCCCATGTTCATCAAGCGGCTGATCGTCGAAGGCGCGTCATTCGTGTGCAGCGTAGACAGCACCATATGTCCCGTTAGCGCCGCTTTCACGGCGATTTCCGCGGTTTCGAAGTCGCGAATCTCGCCGACCAGAATGATGTTGGGGTCCTGCCGCAAAAAGGCGCGCAGCGCGGCTGCGAAGTTCAAGCCGATCTGTTCCTTCATCTGCACCTGGTTGATGCCCGCCAACTGAAATTCCACCGGGTCTTCCGCGGTCATGATGTTCGTATCCACCGTGTTCAATCGCGCCACCGACGAATACAACGTATTGGTCTTGCCCGAACCCGTAGGCCCCGTCACCAGCACCATGCCGTACGGCTTTAGAATATTGCGCTCGAATTTCTTCAGCGATTCCGGTTCGAAGCCCAGCTTCGTCATGTCCAGCCGCAGATTTTCTTTGTCCAGCAGGCGCATTACGATCTTTTCGCCGTACAGGGTCGGCACCGTTGACACGCGGAAGTCCAGCTCCTTTTTCTTCCCGTCCGCTTTGTACTTGATCATGATGCGGCCGTCTTGCGGCAAGCGCTTCTCCGCGATGTCCAGCTTAGCCATGATCTTTACGCGGCTGGTGATCGCGTCCTTGAGACGCAGTGGCGGACTCATCACCGTCTGCAGCACTCCGTCGATGCGGAATCTTACCCGCATTTCCAGCTCGTACGGCTCGAGGTGAATATCGCTCGCACCCCGCTTCACCGAGTCCGTCAAGATCAGGTTCACCAGCTTGATGATGGGCGCCTCTTCGGCGGCTTTCTCGAGTGTGGCCGTGTCCAATTGCGTTTCTTCCGCGGCCAGCTCCAGCTCCTGGTCATCCATGACCAGGTCCTTCATCATCTTGCTCAGTTCTTCGTGATTTGCTTCCGACCCGCCGTAAAACCTCGTGATCGCGTCGCCGATCGCCGATTCCGAAGCCACCACCGGCTCCACGTTGAATCCGGTCATGAACTTGATATCGTCCATCGCAAAGACGTTGGTCGGATCTGTCATCGCAATGGTCAGAACCGACCCCACGCGCGACAACGGAATCACCTGGTACCTCAGCGCCGTGTCTTGCGGGATTAACTTAATGACGTTTGGATCGATCTCGTAGTACTTCAGGTTTATAGAAGGGACACCGTACTGCCGCGAGAGCACTCCGGTAATGTCGTCGTCTGTAATGAAGCCCATCTTCGTCAGACAGCTTCCCAGCTTTCCGCCATTGGAACGCTGGAACTCCAGCGCCTTTTGCAGCTGGTCCTGCGTAATCAAGCTTTCTTTGATCAATATTTCGCCGAGACGCACAGACATCCGCAGCACTCCCTACTGGGTGGAGCCCATCGCTCACCTTAGCAAATGTCGCCGCCGAGGGTAGTCCGAACTTGCCGCGCCGTTGTGAAATGGCTAATACCTGCACTATAGGACAGGTCCTCCCACCGCGTCCTTTCCAAACTCTTCCTTCTCCGGCGCGAGACCGCTTTACCTTGCCTCGCGCGGCGGTCCTCGCCTAGATCGGTAATCTGCTCCTCCGCACGGTTCCCGCTATCAAACACGAGAGCGTTACAGAAGACGATATCCCTCAAATCATCTTCTTCTACGCGCCGCGTCCGAATCGCTCTCAACCCAGGATGCAGAGCGCAGTCACGCCTCTGCCGGACACGGTGGATCACACGCGGCCCTATAGAACGCCATACCCTCTGCCCGAGGCTTGGCGGCTCCTTCGCTTGACCCTGCCGGCAAAGCCGCGCGCCACGCCTCCGACCGCGCGCAAAGGTTCTCCGTCACCGGCCGCAATTCTTGACTTGCCTCGAGGCGGCCGCTATCGTGCGAAGGAGATGTCTGCCCTATCCCCAGCGCCACAACCTGCGCTTCCATCAGGCCCCGTCGCCGAGACTCCTGGCGTCGCCGCCACTACCCGCCCACTGGGTCCACAACCACTCCTGAGTCAGTACTACGATGCCCTCTTCGCCGTGCACGGCCCGCAGCACTGGTGGCCGGGTGGTACCCCCTTTGAAATCATCATCGGCGCGATCCTGACGCAAAATACCTCCTGGACCAACGTCGAGCGAGCCATGGAAGGCCTTCGGCGCGAAAGATTGCTTACGCCCCGCGCGATCGAATCGGTCTCCCCGTTGCGCCTTGCGTGCCTGATTCGCTCCTCTGGCTACTTCCGCCAAAAGGCCAAGAAACTGAAAGCCTTCGCCGCCTTCCTTCGCGCGGAATACCATGGCTCGCTGGCGAAAATGTTTCGCACTCCCACGCCCGTTCTGCGCGCACAACTGCTCACCATCCATGGCATCGGCCCAGAAACGGCCGACTGTATTCTTCTCTATGCCGGTAAGCGTCCCATCTTCGTCGTCGATGCCTATACCCGCCGCCTGCTCGAACGCCATGGTCTCGCGGATAGAAAACACAGTTACGAGGAGATCCGTCAACTCTTCGAGCGTAGCGTGCCGGCCGACGTAGCGCTGTATAATGAGTTTCACGCTCTCATCGTTCAAAGCGGGAAACACTACTGCCGGGCGCGGGATCCGCGCTGCGATGAGTGCGCGCTGAATCACCTGCTTCCGGAGAGGAGCGCGGCCCCACAATGAGTTCGCTCCACCCAAAGCATCGCTGGAGCCTCGTGGTCGGCGGAATTCTGCTGACCTTGCTGCTTGCCGCGGTATTCACGTTCGGCTCTCTCGATGTGCCCTTCGAGCCCGGGAACTGGCGTGCGGCGATGGCCCTCTACGCCGTCTCCAGCTTCATCACCGCCGCGCTGATGGTATTTGGCCTCATCCTCACGCGCTCGGTCTTGCGGCTCTGGGCGGAGCGCAGCAAAGAACAGTTGGGCGCGCGTTTCAAAACCAAGATGGTCGTCGGCGCCATGGCTTTGTCTCTTCTCCCCGTTATTTTCATGTTTTTTATCAGCTATTCGCTTCTGAACCGCACTCTGGGTCGCTGGTTTCCGCGGCCCCTCGAAATCGCTTCTGAGCAAACCCAATTGCTCTTGAACGATTTGGGGCGGACAACGCTGCCGCGTCTTCGCAATCTCGCCCGTCAAGCCCAGATGAATGCATCGCAACCCACGGAAGAAATCCTGAAGCACGCCTTCGAGTCCGGCCTCGATGCTCTTTGGATTCTCGATAAGGACGGCAAGCCCGCCCGGGGCGGGGTGGTATGCGACGATCAGGCGGAAGATCGTACCGGTCAGATCTGTGAGCGCGTGGGCGTTTTGGGAAATCCTGTTCGCACACTGCCGAGCGGAATTGAAGTATGGGAGGCCCAGGGGAAAAACTATCTTGTCGCCCGCATGGGGTATGTCGCGGCCGGGTATCGGACAAATCCCGATGTTTTTAGAAGGATTACGGAAATCCAGAAGCAAACGCAGGAATACGATAAGGAAAAACAGAACCTGCGCACCCTTAAGCGCCAAATGCTCCTCATCCTCTTTTTGTTTACCGTCCTTCTCCTCTTCTCGCTGATGTGGATCGCTCTGTTTCTCGCCAAGCAGGTCACCGTACCCATCCAAGCGCTCGCCGAGGGGACCCGCGAAGTTTCCTCCGGCAATTTCGATTACCAGGTCCCGGAGCAGGCGCAAGACGAACTCGGCCTGCTTATCCGCTCTTTCAACGCCATGACCACGCAGTTGCGGGACTCCCGCACCCAAATCGACCAGTTCACTCGCAATCTCCAGCAAGCCGTCCAGGAACTTGAGCGCCGCCGTCAGCTCATGGAGACGGTTCTCGAGAATATCCCCACGGGCGTCATTTCCTTGGATGCCACGGGCGCCATCCTTCGCGAGAACACTGCTGTCACTCGCATGTTCGGCGACCGTGCCCGCGATGTTCAATCGCTCGAGGAATTGCTCGGCCCCGATGCATCACGCACCGTGCAGCTCCTGATGCGCCGCTCCCTGCGCATGGGCGTAGTTTCCCGCGAAATCGAGACAGTGGTCTCCGGACGCGTTCTGCACGTCGCCGTCACCGTCAGCTCTCTCGGTCCGCGTCGCGCCAACACCGGCTTCGTCCTTGTTCTTGACGACCTCACGGAAGTCCTTCGCGCCCAAAAATCCGCCGCCTGGCAGGAAGTCGCCCGGCGCATCGCTCACGAAATCAAGAATCCTCTCACTCCGATTCAGCTCTCCTCACAGCGTCTCTCGCGTTTCCTGGATCGCCGCGACCCCTCGGAAACCTCCACTCCGCGCGATGCCGAGCTGACGCGTCTCGTCCAGGAATGCTCCCGCCTGATCGAGCGCGAAGTCTCCACCCTCGCCGCCCTCGTCAACGAGTTCTCTCAATTCGTCCGCTTCCCCACTGCCAAGCTCGCGCCTACCAGCGCCAATACAGTCGTGCACGAAGCCGTCGAAGTCTTCTCCGGCCGCCTTGACGGGATAACCCTAAAAACCTCGCTCGCCGAAAATCTCCCCGCCGTTCGTGCCGACGGCGGCCTGCTGCGGAGCGTTGTCGTCAACCTCATCGACAATGCCGCAGAGGCCTTGGAAACCGCGGCGCTTCGGGAAATCACCGTTTCCACCCAGGCGCACGTCGATGCGGAAACCGTCGAGATTTGCGTCCAGGACACGGGCCACGGCATTTCCCCCGAAGACAAGGACAGACTCTTCCTTCCGCATTTCTCTACCAAAGACCGCGGCACCGGCCTTGGCCTGGCCATTGCGGCACGCATCGTCGCCGAGCACGGCGGCACAATTCACGTCGAAGACAATTTCCCGGTTGGCTCGCGTTTCCTCGTCGAGCTTCCCGTGGCCGAGCTCACGCCCTCCGTCGTCGTCGATCGCAATGGAGTAGAAGCTTCCTGATGACCGCGCGCCCGCACCTTTTGGTTGTCGACGACGAAGCCGGCATCCGCGAGTCTCTCTCGTCCATCCTGATCGACGAGGGCTACCATGTCGACTCCGTCGGTTCCGCCGAAGAGGCCCTTGAGCGCGCCGCCGCAGGGGACGTCGAAGTTGTGCTCCTCGACGTCTGGCTTCCCGGCATCGATGGCCTCGAAGCGCTCAGCCGCCTCCAGGCCTCGCCGCGACCGCCCGCGGTGATCATGATTTCCGGGCACGGCACCATCGAGACCGCCGTGCGCGCCACCAAACTGGGTGCCTTCGATTTCATCGAGAAACCGCTCTCCCTTGAAAAGATCATCGTGCTCGTGCGCAATGCCATTCAGCAGCGGCGTCTTGAGGAAGAAAACCAGCTCCTTCGCAGCGAACTCGGCCACCGTTATCAAGTCATCGGTGAAAGTGTGCCGATGAAAGCGCTTCGCCAGCAGATCGCTGTAACGGCTCCTACCAACGGCCGCGTACTCATCTATGGAGAAAGCGGTACCGGCAAAGAGCTTGTCGCTCGGGCCCTCCACGCCGGCAGCCTTCGCAACAAGGGCCTGTTCGTCGAAGTGAATTGCGCCGCCATACCGGAGGAACTAATCGAGTCGGAAATCTTCGGCCACATCAAAGGCAGCTTCACCGGCGCGACAGATGACAAAACCGGAAAATTCAAGAAGGCTGACGGCGGAACCTTGTTTCTCGATGAAGTCGGGGACATGAGCCTGCGCACGCAATCCAAAGTCTTGCGCGTTCTCGAAGAGCAGCGTTTCGAGCCGGTCGGCTCGAATCAGACGCTCACCGTCGACGTGCGCGTCCTGGCCGCCACAAACAAGAACCTGGAACAAGAAATTGCGCGCGGTGCGTTCCGCCAGGACCTGTTCTATCGCTTGAACGTAATTCCCTTCTTCGTGCCGCCGCTCCGCGATCGCCGGGAAGATATTCCCAGCCTCTCCCGTTATTTCTTGAACGAATTCAGCTCGGCGTATGGAAAGAAAACCCGCGAGCTGAGCGACACGGCGATGGAAGTTTTGCTGCGATATCCCTGGCCCGGAAACGTCCGCGAGCTCCGCAACTTGGTCGAGCGTCTCGTCATCGTTTGCCCGCAAGCGCGTATTGAGCCGCATCACCTGCCGCCCGAACTCTTCCGGGGCGTCGCCGAAAGCCCGCAGCATCCCTACAACACACTGCACGAAGCCCGCAGCGCCTATGAACGCGAATTCATTCTGCGCAAATTGCAGGAAAACCGATGGAATATGACGCAGACCGCTTCAGCCCTGGGTCTGGAGCGCAGCCATCTCTATCGCAAAATGAAATCCTTGGGCATCGCCGCACCGGACTAGCCTATGTCGTCCTCCGACTCGTTCTCTTGTTCGCGGCTCAACCCTTCGAGCTGGAAATGCCAATCCAGCTCGCGCACCTTCTGCGGATTCTCTCGCCAGTTCGGAACAACCTTCACAAACATGCTCAGAAAAATCTTCGTGCCTAGCAATGCTTCCAATTCTTTGCGCGCTTCCGTCCCGATCTTCTTCATCATTTCGCCCCTGTGGCCGATCAGGATTTTTTTCTGCGAATCTCGCTCCACGTTCAGCGTTGCTGCAATGCGCAGGATCTTCGGCGTCTCCTCGAATTTCTCCACGAACACCGCCAACGCGTAGGGTACCTCGTGATACATCACCTGGATCGCTTTTTCCCGGATGATTTCCGCCGCCAGAAATCTTTCCGGCTGGTCCGTGACCTGGTCCTCCGGAAAATACGGTTCGCTCTCGGGCAACTGCCCCAGAATTTCCTGAAGCAGTTCGTGGCAACCGCCCCCCTTCAACGCCGAGATCGGTACTATGGCAGTGAACTCAAACGCCTTCTGAAACGCATCGATCAGTGGCAGCAACTTGGCTTTCGGCAAGCGGTCGATCTTGTTGAGCGCCAGAATGGTCTTCCCGCGGAAGCGATTCGCTTTCTCGAGTAGCAGAGCATCTGCATGCGGAAAAGCGCGGCTCGCGTCCACCATCAGCAACAGTACGTCAATGCCTTCCAGCGCCGCGGCAACTTCGTGCATCATCTGGCGACCCAATGCGGAATCCGCTTCATGCAAACCCGGCGTGTCGATGAAGACGATCTGCCCGCGTGGCTGGGTCACAATTCCCTGGATGCGGTTTCGCGTCGTCTGCGGTTTCGACGTGACGATCGCCAGCTTCTGGCCGACAAAATGATTCAGAAGCGTAGACTTTCCCGCATTCGGGCGTCCCACAATGGCGACGAATCCCGCGCGAAAGTCCTTACCCTTGGTATCCGTGGTTGTTTTTTCGTGTGTCACGGTTTCACGACCGGGAGTTCCAGCACGCTGGAGTGCTCGGTGTCATGCAGCAACGTCACATGCGCTGTCCTCGCCTCCTTGGCAGTTTCGCTCGCTACATCGCCGCCGCTGTTGTAATTCTTCTCGATCTGGATCGAATTCACGCATTTGAACACCAATCTGATTCTGCTGCCCTTCTGCAGGCGTCGCGAAAACCACATAAAATTCCCGAACTCGTAGAGTTCCGGTGTATTCGGCGGCACCCCTTCGGGCTTGCGCAGTGAATGACGATAGCGTGCGCGCATCAGCGCCTGTGTCAAAAGCACCGAGCTGCCGTCGGCTCCAATTTCGTAGACGCTTGCTTGCAAGTCCGTGTCCGGGACATCCATGGCCAGCCACACGCCCAGCTTTACGTAACCTGTCGCTTCGATGGCGAGGTCGAACGGTAGACTGTGGTACACAACGCCTTCGCCAAATAACCTCATGGCATCACGCTGCGAGGTTAGAGAAGCCGAATCGTTAAATAATTCTGCGTCGCCGGGCCGTGTGTCGAGCGGGTCGTACACGAACGTATCCGGCGGCGCTCCCTCGCGGGCTGCCGCTGCAAGTACACCGGCGTGAAAAACATCACCGGCCGTGCCGTCGGAGTCCAGCGCTAGTTTCAAGGTGTCGTTTGCCGCTGCTTCCAGCGTGTCGGCGGCCTTCCACTTGTCCTCGCCCATAACGTAATACATGACCCGTTTTTCGAGAAAGCGCGGCCGCCGACCGTTTTTCATCGTCCAGTCGTACCATTCGAGATGCAGCTGGTTGAGGTCGACCATACTGGCTTCGCCGAATTTCAATCCGCCGACCTCGCGATTGGGAGTGCGCGTGCCGGCGTGATCCCACGGACCGATCACCAGATAGTGCTGCGCCTTAGCGTCCCCATTGCCATACTGCATGTGCCGCCGGTAGTAGGTCATGGCCCCAGCCTGATCGCCGTCGTAGCTGCCGGTGATTGTGAGGATCGGAATCCGAATCTTCCGGTAATCGTCAGCCGTCGGCGCAAGCGCATCGAGGTATGCGTCCGGCATCGGATGTGCCAGCCATTTTTGAAACATCGGCGAGGGATTCCCGACCAACACATCGAGGCTCTTGAACGGCAGATGCTGACGATAGACTTCGCGCCACTTGGGCTCCCAATAGGAGTCTTCTCCGAAAAGGCGGGCGTTGCTTGTCACTCCGCTGGTAAAGGAGAGCCACTGCATGAGATAGAGAGGGGCAACATTGGAATCGTAGGGAAAGTCCACACCGGCGTGTGCCGCGGCCGCGGGTACGACCGTCGCCAGGTGCGGAGGAAATTCCTTCAGCGTCGCCCACTGATCGAATCCGGCGTATGAACCACCCCACATCGCCAATTTTCCGTCGCACCACGATTGCTTAGCGAACCACTCGACGATGTCGTATCCGTCCTTCGCGTCATTTTCAAATGGAGCGAAGGTGCCGCCTGAATTGCCTCGCCCGCGGACGTCCACGAGCGCGTACAAGTATCCGTGGCGCGCGAAGTACATGGCGCGGTCGATGTAGCTGTCACCGATGTAGGGCGTCAGCGTAAAGATCACCGGCAATGGATCAGTTTGCGCCTTCGGGCGAAACACGGTGGCATTCAGAGAAATGCCATCCCTCATGGGAATCTTTACCCCCCACAGCATGTCGACTCCTGCAGAACCGTGCGTCGTGCCTTCCTGCGCGATGAGCGCTTTGGGGGCTGCCGTGCTCACCAGGAATCCGAATATCACTGCCAAGGCGTGGGCACGCGGTTTTCCGCGCATTGTTCCTCCTGGAATAATTCTCTCGCCTACCACCGTGAGTACCCCGATCCTGCCCGCCCCGCCCACGAAACCGTTACGCCGTGCACGCCATCCCCACGGGGCATCACTCTCGTGAGATTCCGGTTAGGTTGTTGAGACCTTGGCCGCCGGCTGCTTGCGAATTCTTACACGCAATACTTTTCTTTGGTTGGCTTCGAGCACCTCGAAACGGTGGCCCGCAAGATCGACCTTGTCCCCTGGCGTGGGCACTTTTCCAGAAACGTGACTGAGCAAACCGGCGATCGTGGTGACAGCTTCATCGGCCTTGTCTCCGAACTGGATACCGAGGAGTTCCTCAACATTACCGATGGCCATGCTTCCGCGCATCACGAGGCCACCGTCCGGTTCGCGGACGACATCGGGGGCGGGCTGTTTTTCGTCGCGACCGCTCTCGCCGACGATCTCCTCTACGAGATCCTCGACGGTCGCAAGGCCCGCGACCAATCCGTGCTCATCAATGACCACCGCCATGGGCTGGTCTTTCTGGCGCATTTCGCGCAATAGCTCGGAACCTGCCTTGGTTTCCGGTATGAACAAGGCGGGCCGCACCAACTCGCGGACTTTGCGTTTTGGCAAATCCTGATCGGCGATGTGCAGCAGGTCTTGCGCGTAAACGACACCGAAAATATCGTCGAGTAATCTTTCATACACAGGCATGCGCGAGAAGCGCATCTCCACGAACTTGGCGTGCAGTTCCTCAAGACTCGCTTCGGCTGCAATGGCAACAATGTCCGGCCGCGGGGTCATTACCTCGCGCACACGCTTGTCGCTGAATTCCACGACTTGCTCAATCAAGTCAGCCTGCTCCGGCTCGATGATTCCTTCTTCCTCGGCTTGCTCAACCAGCGCTTCGATGCCTTCTTCGGTGCGTTGCTCTTCGGTACGCTCGGGCTCGTGTTCGGCGATTCTCGCCAGCGACTCAGCTCCCTCGAGGAAGATTCGAACGGGCCAAACAAGCCACATCGCACCGCGAATCAAGGGAAGCAGCGGCAGCAGCCATCGTCCGGTGGTGCGGTACAGCAGCATGTCTGGAATGAAGTGCATCGCGATGACCACTTCGAGAGTTAGAAACACGCAGAACTCGACAAAGGACTCCCATGTGCCGGGAACGAGGTACACCACGCCGCGCGTGGTTTCCAGAACAAGAAAAGCGAGCCAGAAGTGTCCCAGGATGCGGAACGTGCGGCCACCGCTGCGCCGGTTGATTTTTAACTTTGGCTCAATCTCGGCTTCAAAAATTTCGAGATGCTCGTGGACGTGGCCGGTGGTCATGCGTCCGAGCTCGCGATAGATCAGCGTGAGATAGGAAAATACAGGCAGGCCCAGCGCCAGCAGCACGGTGCCGAGCGCATACGCCCAGAAATACGTCTTCACGCTAGGCCGAGCCTTCGGCGCATCCGCTGCTCGAAACGGTTCATTTCGCCGCGATCCGTTTCGTGATCGTAGCCCAGCAGATGCAGTACGCCGTGGAGGATCAAGATTTGGAGTTCGTTTGGCAGAGTGCGCCCAAATTCCTTGGCATTGCGCCTCGCCGTGGCCGGAGAGATAGCGACGTCGCCGAGAAATGCGGAATCGGTTGCCGCGAGTGGGTTGCCCGTTACCGGACGTTCCGAATGCGCAGCGGTCGAGTAGATATTGCGGCGCCGTGGACGCGGCGCACCAGGGGCTAACGCCCTTGAATTCAGATGGCTCTCCGGCACAGCCGAAGACGTGCCCTGACGCACGGCACTCGCGGTAGGGGTTGTTGTAGCCAGGCGCGGCAAGGCCAGGCGATGGCGGCGCTTGACCGCGGGGAACGAAAGCACGTCGGTCGGTCCCTTCTTTTTGCGAAACACCTCATTCATCCGCGCCATCTCCGCGTCGCTCACCAGGCAAATCGTGACATCCGCCCCGCCGAGACCCAGACGTTCTTGAAGACGGCGCAAAAATAGCTGAAGTGGCCGCTGCGCCACGCGCACCGTCCGCTGGCGATTCAGGATCATCCTTGCTGATTTTCTTTGGTCGGTTGCTTCCCGGGCTCTGCCGCGCGCGCAAAAGACTTGCCATTGATGGCGTTGCCGCTCCGCGGCGGCTGGGTACCATCATACTCTTCATAGGCACGGATGATTTGCTGGACTAGGTTGTGGCGGACAACGTCCTTCTCGCTGAACTGGGCTACACCAATTCCCTCGATTTTGCCGCACACCTCCAGAGCTTCGACCAATCCAGACTTCTTCCCCGCGGGCAGGTCGATTTGCGTGATGTCGCCGGTGATCACCGCCTTGGAATTGAAGCCCAGGCGGGTCAGGAACATCTTCATTTGCTCGCTGGTGGTGTTCTGCGCTTCGTCGAGAATTACGAAGGAATCGTTGAGGGTACGGCCGCGCATGAAAGCCAGCGGCGCCACTTCGATGATTCCCTTCTCGAGGAAGCGGTCGAGTTTGTCAGCATCCAGCATGTCGTAGAGCGCGTCGTAGAGCGGGCGCATATAGGGATCGATCTTCTGTTGGAGCGTGCCGGGCAAAAAGCCAAGGCGCTCGCCGGCTTCGACTGCAGGGCGCGCAAGAATGATGCGGTTGACCTGCTTGGTCAGCAACGCGCTGACGGCCATGGCCACGGCGATGTAGGTCTTGCCGGTGCCCCCCGGGCCGACCGCAAACATCATGTCATGTTTTTCAATCTCTTCCATGTAGCGGCGCTGGCCAGCGTTTTTGGGCGTGACCACTTTCTTACCGAATGATCGCGTGCGGTGGTGCTCGAACATTCCGCGGGGTGATTCGTGAGGTTCTTCGGTGGCGACGCGCATCAGGGATTTGACTTCGGTGCTCGACAGCCCGCGGCCGTGGCGTGTGAGATGGTTATACTCTTCGACGATTTTGACGGCTTGGTCGACGCTATCCTGTTCGCCTTCGATGGTTAGGCGGGTGTCATTCAAATGCGTGCGCACGTGAAGGGTCTCCTCGAGGAGGCGCACATTTTCATCTAGCGTGCCGAAGAAAGGTTCAATTTGTCCGGTAATGTGAACGGTACGTCGCATCCAGGTGGAGGGTTTTCCTGTGACAGGAACCGGCTGGCCGATGGCAGATTCCTCCTGGTAACGGTTGGACCGCCGAAAGCGTTCCTGCATCCCGCGAGCGGCCAACACAGGGCGAAACTTCTTACACCCTAACTCAGCACTCCGCCAGGGTCAAGTTACAGTCCCACAAAGTGCATGCGCTTTTTCGAGTGAAGAGATACGACCCGACAGTGCAGGTGCGGTGGTGATGGTTCGGGGATTTATTGCCGCCCACTGCCGATTGGTTTGACGACCGGCTGTCAGTCTACCGTCACGGGTTGGATTGCGACATCCTCGTCCAACTCCGTCCCTAGACCTGCCCAGCTGTCTAACTGCTTCAGCGAACGGGACCTAGCAGCCGCCTTGGGATTTTCTCCAACTTGGAGCACGAGGTGCATCAGGGAATGTCTGACGGCGCCGGGGTTCCGAGGTGTACCTGAGAACCACCGAAAGTGCCCAATCACCGGGAAAAGAACCGAAAGGAGCCGGGATGAGACACAAAATGATCGTGAGTCCCTTCTTTACCGCAGCACTGTTGATTGCTGCGTTGGTTTCAACTGGTCAAAAAACCCAAGCGGTACCTGCTGAGGACTCCCGGGAGGTTACGCAACTTCTCGAGGATGTCATGTCTCAAGTGAGCGACCTGCAGCGGGATTCTGATGAGCTCGAAACCTTCACGCGCAGCAACTTGTCCTGGCAGAGTCATGCCGACGAGCTGACCCGCATCGGGGACCGCATCAATACCCTCGGCAAGACCCTTGAGAAACTCGA
>Ga0209526_10001555_pt1 | contig 15453 bp, 13 predicted proteins | sample JacPinW_OM2H0_M1_FD_188566 | JGI IMG/M metagenome (GOLD analysis project Ga0209526, IMG submission 188566) | Forest soil microbial communities from Algoma, Ontario, Canada - Jack Pine, Ontario site 1_JW_OM2H0_M1 (SPAdes) (version 2) | ecosystem: Environmental > Terrestrial > Soil > Boreal... | reverse complement strand
GACGCGGCGGCGCGCGCAGCGAGCGTCGCGGGTCGCACCCGCCACAACGCAGCGGCGATCCTGCGCCGCGTGCGCTTCCTCGCGCGCGCGGCGAATCTGCTCGCCGCGCCCGACAGCCAGTACAAGCCCGTCCAGTTCAACCATGTCCCCGTCGACGCGTTCCTGCGCGCCCTGGCGCGTGCGGCCACCGAGAGCAACCTCAAGCGCTACGAGCTGATCGCGCGGTACATCGGATCGATCTTGAATCCCTCGCGCGTCACCGCGGAGGACTTTCGCTGGCTGCTCTCGCAGGGCGGGGAGAAGGAGCCCCGCCGGGTGGTCGAGCAGTTCGCCCGCTGGATCCGCAACGACGAGATGAAGTGCTATCGCACCGGGTACGACTACAAGGCAAACTTCCGCCACATCCGCATCCCGATGGCCATCTTCTTCGGCGACCTGGACAAGATCGCCTCCGCCCGGAGCACCCGGGGGATCTGCCGCGCCGCCCGGAGCGAATACCTCCTCTGGCGACCGGTGAAGGAAAACAGCCACCTCGAGCTGACCATGGGCACCGACATCCACCAGATCTGCTCGGACGTGAAGGACCTGGTGGAGTACGCCATGCGGGGCCTGGGGCCACCGCATCCAGCGGAATCCTTTGGGTGAGCGGACGGGCATGCTAGCGTCCGTCGGGCGTGAGCCCGACGACGTTCATCCTCGTGTGCGGCGCGCTCGCACTGGCGTTCGGCGCCACGGCAGACGAGCAGGGCCGGCTCATCGGCGTTCGGATCGGCGGCGACGACCGGACCAGCGGCGTCGTGATCGAAAGCGATCGGCCGCTCTCGTTCAGCACCCTGAAGCTCCTCTCCCCTCCCCGCGTGGTGGTCGACTTCGCCGACACCGAGGTCGCGGTAGAGCAGCGGGAGTTGGAGATCGGAGACGGCACGCTGCGGCGCGCGGCGGTGGCGCAGGCGGGCTCCCGCACCGCGCGCGTGGTCATCGAGCTGGTCGCGGACGCCGAGTTCGACATCCGCTCCGACGGGAATGCCGTGGAGGTGCGGGTGCCGCGACCGGTGGCCTTGGCGGCCGGGCCGGCGCCGCAACCCGGGCCAGCGACGCAGGCCGGGCCGGCGCCGCAGGCGGGGCCGGCGCCGCAGGCGGGGCCGGCGCCGCAGGCGGGGCCGGCGCCGGAGGCCGGGCCGGAAGCGGAAGCGCAGAAGGTGGCTTCGTTGCCCAAGGTCTCGCTGGTGGGATCGAAACCCGCGGTCCCGCCCGACCCCGAAGCTCCAGTCGACGAACCGCAACCATCCGCCGCGGAGAAGGCCGCGGCCATGAAGAAGGCCCTCTCCGAGCAGCGCGCCCTCGCCGATCAGAAACGCCACAAGCCCGCGCAGGCGACGGCCCGGGTCGCCCTGCCGGCCGCCGAAAGGCCTCTGCAGAAACCGCCGCCGGCGCAGGCGCGCCACATCACCGGCATCGGCTTTCGCCCGATCGGGGCCGGCGAAGTCATCGTCCGCAGCGATCACCCCCTGGAGTACGGCATCAGCGGAGACGGGAGCGCGGTGCTGCTTCACCTGCCCAGCGCGGCCATCCCCCTCCCCAACAACCGAAGGCCTCTGGACACGCGCTTCTTCGAGGGCGCGGTCAGCCGCGTGGTACCGGTACAGGTCGCGGACGGGACCGACGTGCGCATCGAGCTGCGAGGGCATGCCGAGTACCAGCTCGCCCAGTCCGGCTCGGTGCTGACGGTGACCTTTTCCGCTCCTCGCTAGTCCCCCGACGTGCTCCGCTCCATGGCCGCGACGGCAGCCCTCGCCTCGCTGGGGCTGGGGCTCGCGGCAGCCGCGCAGACGGCGCTGCTGGCGGGCCCGACGGGCGCCGAGATCGAGGTCGAGGCCGACCACATCACTTACATCTGGAACCCGCCGGTCGTGCGGCTGGAAGGCCACGTCGTCGCGCGCCGCGGAGATGGCCTGCTCCGGGCGGGATCGGGCATCCTCGATCGCGCGAACGGGAGCCTGAAGCTGGAAGGCGGCGTGCTGGGCGTCCAGGGGCGGCAGGTGTTCCTGGCCGATGCCGCCGTCGTCGACCTGAACGCGCGGACCGCGGAGCTGACCAAGGCGGTCCTCTTTCTCAAGGAACGCACCCCGAACCCGGACGCCCCCCGCTCGGGCGCGAATACGATGATCCTGCACGGCTCGCGGGTCCGCGAGCTCTCCCGAGGTCACTACCTGGCGGAGAAGGTGACGCTCACTCCCTGCGACTGCGCCGGGGAACCCGACTACGAGCTGATCGCCGACACGGCGGAGCTAGAGGGCGACCGCGCCCACCTCCACGGAGTGCGTCTGCACCTGCTTGGGGCGAAGCTGCCGCTTTTCCCGCTCTCGTTGCCGCTGACCCACCGCCAGTCCGGGCTGCTGGCGCCGCAGATCGGGTTCGGGGCGCCGATCGGGTTCACCTATGCGCAGCCCATCTTCTTCACGCTGGGGCCGAGCAACGACGTGACCGTGACCCCGGGATGGTACACGGGCGGGCACGCGCACCAGCAGGCGCCGGGGGCGCGCTCGATCCGGGGTCCACGGCTCGGGCTCGAGTGGCGCTATGCGCCCGCCGAGGGGACGGCCGGCTCCGTGGCGCTGGATCTGTTCGACGATCTCGACCAGAAGGACTCGCCGGGGAATAACTCCCCCGCCCTCTTTCCGGGCGAGCACGGGACGACCGCGGGCCGTGGGTTCTCCGGCATCCGCGGGATTGCGCGCCTCGCGCACCGGACCGACAGCGCCGCGGGCATTTTCGCGATGCAGGGCATCGTGGCGAGCGACGTCATGGCGGTCCGCGACCCTCAGCCGCAGTCCATCGAGACTTCGTACGATCTCTTCACGACCGACCTCGGCTTCTGGCGCGCGCGCGGCCCGCTGACGCTGGGCGCCGACGCGACCCTGATGCAGGACATGCGCATCGATCCGGTGACCATCGACCGGCGCCTGTTCGGGGTAGAGAAGCGAGCGACGTTCCAGCGGCTTCCGGCCGTCTTCGTGCAGCTGGCCCCGGTCGCGCTGGGTGAGGTGACGGTGTCCCTGGAAGCGAGCGCCGTCCAGTTCGTGCGCTTTACCGGAGAAGATCCCCAGGAGCGGGCCACCGGGTTCGGCCCGACCGACCGCGGGGCGAGTGCCTCGCTGCAGGTGCTGCCGGGCGACAACTCCCGCGGGATGGCCACGCGCATGGACTTGTCTCCCCGCGTTGCCCTGGCGGCCCCGCGAACGCTGCCCCTCGATCTGCGGCTCGAGGGGGGCGCACGCGTCGACGGCTGGATCGTCGAGGGTTTCCCGGATCGCGACCGCGCCCGCGCGTACGCGTTCCTGGGCGCGCGCGCGGCCTTTCCGCTCGAGCGACGCTTCGGCGGCGCGCTGCACCGGATCGAGCCGGCGTTCGAGCTGCGCGCCCTATCGAAGCCGTTGCAGGCGGGCGGCCCGCCGATCGGCGATCTCACCGATGCCGGCGGCGCCACATTCCAGTCCAGGCCCGACGCCGCCCAGCAGGGCCTCGCGCCAACGTCCGATCCGACCATCCAGGGAGTGCCCGCTGCGCGCCGCGCCTATGACGAGATCGACTTCGCCGCTCCGGTGAGCGGCGCCGTCCAGGCGACCGCCTCCCTCTCGCAATCGTTGTGGACGAGGCCCGGCCGCACTCCCGGGCGGATCCTTCGCGTCGACCTGCTCCAGGACGCGCTGCTCTGGGCGGCGGGAGCGAGGGCCCGGCTGGGCGAGGGGAGCGCGGTCCTCGGCGCGCAGATCGGACCGGTGGGAGTCCAGGGATCGGTCCGGTATGACTGGACGCTGCGCGAGCTTTCGGCGCTGGGCGCCTCGGCCGGCGCGCGGGACTCCCGGGGCGACGAGATCCACACGTCGATCGGATTTCTCCGGGGCAGCTCGAGCGAGCGGCTCCGGGCAGGGATCGACGAGATGTTCTCCACTGCCCGGTTCGCGGTCGCTCCCACGGCGCTGACCGGCGGCGCGAGGGCCGGCGCTTCGGGCCCTTTGCCGCTCAACCTGCGGCTAGGCTACGATCTCTCGTATACTCCCGGGGAGACGCCGGTCGACTTCGCCAACTGGACGCACACGATGCTGCTGACCTACGAGACGCCGTGCCGGTGCGCCGGTCTCCAGCTGGTGCTGGGCTTTCCCTTCCACGACGCGCGGCTCTTGCGATCACCGGACTTCTCCTTCCGGATCGACTTGAAATCTCTCGGCTCCTTCGCAACATTCTAGCTGTACGCGCGGCAACGTTTCACTCGTGGTGTGTGGAAAGTTCGACTGGTGCTGGTACGAATCGCCTCCACTGCAACAGACCCGGAGGCCCGGCGTCTGGAGAGACTTATACAGGCGACCGTCGTCAGGGAAGTTGGGCGCAGGATCCGCCACCTCAGGATGTCACGCTCTGCGCGCATGACGCAGGAGGCGTTGAGCGAGCGCGCGCGGATCAGCGTCTCGTTCCTCTCGATGATCGAGCGCGGGGAGCGCTCCCCTCATCTGGAAACCCTGGCGGCCATCGCTGAGGGGCTCGAGGTCCCCGTCGCGGATCTGTTCCGCCAGGACGGGGAGACCGAAGTGGTGGAGCCGCTCTATCGGCCGCTGCTCGAGGCCTGCCGCAAGTACAACCTGGGCCGGCGCGACGTGGAGCGGTTGGTCTCGGTCGTCCGCAACATGTTTGCCGCTTGACGCCATGGCCCTTGCCCCGGCACGGTGCGGGGCGGTGTCCGGGCTGCGCGAAGAGCAGCGGGGTGCGTCGCGCTGGCTGATCCTCGATCGGCCGGCGGCGCGGAACGCGCTCTCCGCCGATCTGATGTCTGCCCTGCGGCGGGCCCTCGCCGCGGCCGACGCGGAAGCGCGGGTCCGGGCCATCTGTATCACCGGGTCGGGTGAACAGGCCTTCTGCTCGGGGATGGACCTCGCGCTGGCTGGAGCAGCGCAGGGGAGTGGCGTCGGGCCCGAGCAGGGCGCACGCGACTATGCGTCGTTGCTGGTGGAGATCGCGCGCATCGGCAAGCCGGTGGTCGCCGCGGTCAACGGCGCCGCGATGGGCGGTGGAATGGGACTGCTCGCGGCCTGCGATCTCGCGGTGGCGGCGGAGGATGCCCGCTTCGGGACCCCGGAAGTGGAGGTCGGGCTGTTCCCCTACATGGCCCTGGCCCCCCTCTCGCGCTGCGTCGGCCGCCGGGCGGCGCTCGAGCTGGCGCTGACGGGGCGACGCATCGACGCGGCCGAGGCGCGGGCCATCGGTCTCCTGAACCGCGTCGTGCCGCGCGCCGAGCTGCAGGGCGCCGCGGGAGAGCTGCTCGACCAGCTGGCGCAGAAGAGCCCCACGGCGCTGCGCCTGGGCCGGCGAGCCTTCTACGCCACGCAGGACCTGCCTTACGAGGCGCAGCTGGAGGCGCTCTGCGCCCAGTTCTCCCTCACTGCGGCGTCCGCTGATGCCGCGGAAGGCATCGCGGCATTTCTCGAGAAGCGAAAGCCGGATTTCAAGGGAAGCTGAATGAGCACCGACAAGGTCATCGTCACCTGTGCTCTGACGGGCGTGCTCGCCAATCGCGATCAGTGTCCCTGGGTGCCTTACACGCCCGCGGAGATCGCCGAGGAAGCCCGCAGGGCCTACGAGGCGGGCGCGGCCGTGGTCCACGTGCACGCCCGGACCGACGAGGGCGGCGCCACCTACGAGCCGTCCGTGTACGCCGCCATCCGGCGTGAGATCGAGCTGCGCTGCCCGGTGATCCTCAACTTCTCGACCGGCGGCGCGGGGCCGATGGAAGGGCGCGTCGCGCACATCGCGCAGGTCCGGCCCGCGATCGGCGCGCTGAACATGGGTTCGATGAACTACGCGAAGTATTCGCCCAAGCGGAAGGATTTCGTCTTCGACTTCGTGTTCGAAAACCCGTTCCGCGACATCTCGTACTTGCTGTCCGTCATGAAGGGAGCGGGAGTGAAGCCCGAGCTGGAGTGCTTCGACGTCGGGCATACCAACTCCGTCTGGCCGCTCCTGGACAAGGGGCTGCTGAAAGAGCCGCTCCAGTTCAGCTTCATCATGGGGGTCCTGGGCGGGATTCGCGCCACCACGGAAAACCTGGCTCTGCAGGCACGGGAGACGCCGAAGGACAGCACCTGGGAGGTGATCGGTATCTCCCACGAGCAGTGGCGCATGCTGGCCGCGGCGCTGTCGTTGGGCGGAAACGTGCGGGTCGGGCTGGAGGACAACTTCTACCTGGACAGCGCCGGCAAGCAGATGGCCCGGTCCAATGGGGAGCTGGTCGAGAAGGCCGTGCGCATGGCCCGCGACATGGGACGCGAGCCCGCCAGCGTGGCTCAAGCCCGCGAGATCCTTTCCCTGGACAGGGTGTGGTGATGGCCCCCGGCAAGTCTTGACACGCCGCGGTAACGCTCCTATCCAACGCCGACACTGAAGAGGAGTGCCGCCGTGAAGAAGATCCGCCTGCTCACCCCTGGTCCCACTCCGGTCCCCGAGAGGCTCTCGCTGCGGATGGCGCGGCCGATCGTGCACCACCGCTCGCCGGAGTTCGAGGCCGTCTTCGCCAGGGTGCGCGAGGGGCTGGCCTGGCTCTACCAGACCAAGCAGGACGTACTGGTCTTCGCCGCCAGCGGCACGGGCACCATGGAGGCCTCCTTCGTCAATTTCCTGCGCAAGGGCGATACCGCGGTGGTGGTCGACGGCGGCAAGTTCGGCGAACGCTGGGGCAAGCTCGCCAAGGCGTACGGCGTCAACGCGGTCACGCTCAAGTGCGAGTGGGGCCACCCTGTGGATCCCCCTGCCGTCGAGAAGGCCCTCCGCGACAACCCGCAGGCGAAGGCGGTGTACGTCCAGGCCAACGAGAGCTCCACCGGCGTGTACCATCCCATTCGCGAGCTCGCGCAGGTGACCGCCAGGACGGGCGCCATCCTGGTGGTGGACGCCATCAGCTCGCTCGGCGCCATGCCGCTCCCGATGGACGAGTGGGGCATCGACGTGATGGTGAGCGCCGGCCACAAGGCGCTGGGGCTCCCGCCGGGCATCGCCTTCCTCGCGGCCAGCGAGAAGGCCTGGAAGCTGAACGAGGCGGCCGACCTGCCGCGCTTCTACTTCGACGTGAAGCGGGAGCGCGAGAACCAGCGGAAGAACCAGACCGCCTGGACTCCGGCCATCGCGCTGGTCGAGGGGCTCGACGAATCGCTGGCCATGTTCCGCGAGGAAGGGCTGGAGAACGTCTTCGCCCGCCATGAGCGCATGGCCCGGGCCGCGCGCGCGGGAATGCAGGCGCTGGGGCTCACGCTCTATTCCAAGAGCCCGAGCGCGGCGATGACCACGGTGCTCGCGCCCGACGGCGTCGATTCCGAGAAGCTGGTCAAGCACCTCTTCAAGCAGTACGGGATCAAGCTCGTCGGCGGCCAGGACGCCGCCAAGGGCAAGATCTTCCGCATCGCCCACCTCGGCTATTTCGACGATTTCGACATGCTGGTGGTGATCGGCGCCGTGGAGCGCGGCCTGCACGATCTCGGCGCCAAGGTGCAGCTCGGCGCCGGGCTCGCGGCCGCGCAGCACTCGTTCGCCGGAGGCCGCTGATGCGCATCCTCATCTCGGACGACCTCTCGCCGGAAGCGAAGACCATCCTCGAGCGGATCCCGGGCGCGCAGGTCGACTTCAAGGTCGGCCTCAAGCCGGCCGAGCTGCGCGAGATCATCTCCGGCTACGACGCGCTCGCCGTCCGCAGCGCCACCAAGGTGACCGCGGACCTCCTCGCCGCGGCGGCGAAGCTGCGCGTGATCGGCCGCGCCGGCACCGGCGTGGACAACATCGACCTCCAGGCCGCCACCCGCCGCGGCGTGGTGGTGATGAACGCCCCCGGCGGGAACAGCGTGTCGGTCGCCGAGCACACGGTGGCGCTTTTGCTCGCCCTGGCCCGGCAGGTGACCGACGCGTCGCAGAGCACCCGCGGAGGGAAGTGGGAGAAGAAGAAGTTCGCGGCCGGGCGCGAGCTGCTCGGCAAGACGCTGGGCGTGGTGGGCACCGGCAACATCGGCGCCCTGGTGGTGCAGAGGGCCAAGGCGTTCGGGATGAAGGTGATCGCCTACGATCCCTTCCTCAGCGAGGACGCCGCCGCGAAGCTGGGGGTGGAGTTGGTACAGCTCCCGGAGATCTTCCGCCGCAGCGACGCGATCACGCTGCACGTGCCGCTCAACGAGCAGACCAGGAACATGGTGGCGGCGCCGCAGATCGCTCAGATGAAGCCCGGCGCACTCCTGATCAACTGCGCGCGGGGCGGCCTGGTGGACGAGAAGGCCCTGGCGGAGGCGCTGAAGGCGAAGCGGCTGGGAGGAGCGGCGCTCGACGTGTTCGAGACCGAACCGCCGCCGGCCGACCATCCGCTGTTCTCCTGCGAGAACTTCATCGCCACTCCGCACCTGGGCGGCAGCACGGAAGACGCCCAGCAGAACGTGGCCGTGATCGTCTGCGAGGCGATGGTCGAGTACCTGGCAACCGGCACCGTCCGCAACGCCGTCAACGTGCCGTCGGTCAGCGGCGAAGTGCTGGAGCGGCTGGGGCCTTTCCTCAAGCTCGCCGAGAAGCTCGGCACCTTCGCGGGTCAGCTCGCCATGCAGGGGGCCCCTGGCGCCCCCGAGCAGATCGAGATCTCCTACGCGGGCGAGGTGGCGCAGCAACCCACCGCGCCGCTCACCGCCGCCGTCCTGAAGGGCGTTCTGGGCAACTTCCTCGCCGAGCCCGTCAACGAGGTCTCCGCCCCTGCCCTGGCGCGGGAGCGCGGCCTCTCGGTCACGGAGGTGAAGACCAGCGACACGCCGGACTTCGCCAGCCTGGTCTCCGTCCGCCTGCGCTGCGGCAAGGAGCTGGCCACCGAGGTGGCCGGCACCATCGTCGGCAAGCGCGAGCCGCGCGTGGTCCGCGTCGACAAGTTCGAGCTGGAGGCGGTGCCGGAAGGCGCGGTCCTGGTCATGCACAACGATGACAAGCCGGGTGTGATCGGCAACGTCGGGCGCACCCTCGGCGAGGCCCAGGTGAACATCGCGCAGTTCGCGCTCTCCCGGGACCGCAAGAGCGGCGAAGCGCTGGCGCTGGTGAACGTGGACACGGCGGCTCCGGCGGAGGTGCTGGAGCGCCTGCGCAGGCTGCCCAACGTGCGGAGCGTGCACCAGGTCACCTTGTGAAAGCGGCGGGGGTGCTGGCGCTGATCGGGCTGCTCGCCTGCTCGCGAGGCAGGCAGGACCAGCACGCGCCGGCGCCACGCCCCGCCCAGCCGGACGCCGGCTCCACGGCGAAACCGGAGCTCACGGCATTCGGGGCCGACATTTCCTGGCTGGTGGGCACCTGGGAGCGCCAGTCCGCTCCCAAGGAATGGCTGCTGTTCAATGCCCCGAAGGAAGTCGGCGTGATCTCCGGCAACCCGCCGGTGCTCAGCGGGCGGGGGGAGTTCATTCCCAACGGAAAGTACATCTCCCTGTTCTTCCGCGGCACCGGCGGCGCGACCATCGAGCGCCTCTTCGAAGCCTCGGCCGACTACTCGGAGCTGACCGAGAGCAGCACCCCCCCTGCCACGTACCGCCGGGGCGCGCCGCCGTGATAGGGAAGTCGCATGTCCAACGTGGTGATCGTCGGCGCGCAGTGGGGCGACGAGGGAAAGGGAAAGGTCGTCGACCTCTTCACCTCCTGGGCCGACGTGGTGGTGCGGTACCAGGGGGGCGCGAACGCCGGGCATACGCTGGTGGTGGGCGGGGTGAAGACCGTGCTGCACCTGGTGCCGAGCGGTATCCTGCACCCGGGCAAGAAGTGCATCATCGGCAACGGCGTGGTGGTCGATCCGGAGGCGCTGCTGGAGGAGATCGATCTGCTGCGCAGCCGCGGCCTGCTCGCCGATCCCACGCAGCTGGTGGTGAGCGAGAACGCGCACGTGATCCTGCCGTACCACAAGCGGATCGACGCGGGGCGCGAGAAGCAGAAGGCGATCGGCACCACCGGCCGCGGCATCGGGCCCTGCTACGAGGACAAGGTGGCGCGGCGCGGGATCCGCGTGCGCGACGTGCTCAAGGAAGGCGCGCTCCGGACCAAGCTGGAAGAGCGGCTGAAAGAGGCGAACTCGCAGATCAAGGCGCTGGGCGGAGAGAAGTGCGAGCTGGAGCCGCTGATGGACTGGGCGCTCAAGCTGGGGGAGCGGATGCGGCCTTACGTCGGCGACGCGAGCGAGGTGCTCTCGCACGAGGTGGCCAAGGGGCGCGCGGTGCTCTTCGAAGGGGCGCAAGGCACGCTGCTGGACATCGATCACGGCACCTACCCGTACGTCACCTCCTCGAATACGGTGGCCGGCAACGCGGCGGTGGGAGCGGGTCTGGGGCCGACTGCGATCCACTCCGTCATCGGCATCACCAAGGCGTACACGACGCGCGTGGGCAACGGCCCGCTGCCCACCGAGCTCAACGACGCCACCGGCGAGAGGCTGCGCGCGGTAGGGGCGGAGTACGGCGCGACCACCGGCCGGCCGCGCCGCTGCGGCTGGCTGGACGCGTTGGTGCTCCGGTACGCGGCGCGCGTGAACGGGCTCTCCGGGCTGGCGATGACCAAGCTCGATGTGCTCACCGGGTTCGAGAAGATCCTCGTCGCTACCGCCTACAAGCTGCCCAACGGCAAGACGGTCGGCGAATTTCCCTCGGATCCCGAGCTGCTCGAGCAGGCCAAGCCCATCTACGAGGAGCTGCCCGGGTGGAAGGAGCCGCTGGGGGACCAGCGGGAGTATCAGGAGCTGCCGGAGAACACGCGCCGTTACATCGAGCGGGTCGAGCAGCTGGTCGGCGTGGAGACCATCGCGGTCTCGCTGGGCGCCGAGCGGGCCCAGACCATCGTTCGCAAGAACCCATTTCGGCACCCCTGAAGCAGCAGGCGAGAGCAGGAGGAGGCACCCGTGACAGAAGCAATCATCGTCGACGCGTTCCGGACCGCGCGCGGCAAGCGCAAAGGCGCGCTCTCGGCGTTGCACCCGGTGGATCTGCTCGCGCGGACGCTCACCGGCACCCTCGAGCGCGCGAACGTGAAGCCGCACGACGTGGACGACGTGATCGTCGGCTGCGTCACCCAGGTCGGCGAGCAAGGGATGAACATCGCGCGCGGCGCGGTGCTCGCAGCGGACCTGCCCATCGAGATCCCCGGCACCACCGTCAACCGGTTCTGCGGCTCGGGGCTGCAGGCGGTGAACTCAAGCGCGCAAGCGGTGATGAGCGGCGCCGCCCAGCTGGTGGTCGCTGCCGGGGTCGAGCACATGACCCGGGTGCCGATGGGCTCGGACGCCGTCGGCGGGGAGGGACCTGCGTCGCCCGGCCTGATGGAGCACTGGCCGAACCTGGTCCCGCAGGGGCTCTCGGCGGAGATGATCGCCGCGAAGTGGGGGTACTCGCGGCGACAGCTCGACGAGTTCGCGGTGTCCTCGCAGGAGAAAGCGACCAACGCGATCGAGCGCGGCTATTTCTCGCGGGAGATCCTCCCCCTGAAGATCGGCGAACGCCTGTTCGAGCGCGACGAGCACCCGCGCCCGGGCACCACGGTGGACACGCTCGCCGGATTGAAGCCGTCGTTCAAGGAGGACGGGGTGCTGCACGCGGGCAACTCCTCCGGGATCGTGGACGGCGCGGCCGCTGTGGTGATCGCCTCGAAGGGAAGGGCGCGCTCGCTGGGCCTCAAGCCGCGGGCGCGGATCGTTTCCATGGCCGTGGCTGGCAGCGATCCGGTGTTGATGCTCACCGGCCCCATCCCGGCCGCGCGAAAGGCGCTGGCGCAGGCGGAGCTGAAGCTGAGCGACATCGATCTCTTCGAGATCAACGAGGCGTTCGCGCCGGTCCCGCTGGTGGTCGCCCAGGAGCTGGGCATCCCGATGGAGAAGGTGAACCCGAACGGCGGCGCCATCGCGCTCGGGCACCCGCTGGGGGCCACGGGAGCGATGCTGCTCGCCACCGCCCTCCACGAGCTGGAGCGGACCGGGCACCGCCGCGCCCTGATCACCCTCTGCATCGGGTACGGCATGGGCATCGCCACAATCATCGATCGCAAGGTGGATTGATCGTAGACTGCGCGGATGCTGCTTGCGCTCCTGGTCCTTCTCGCCGACGCCGCTTCGCTGATGGCTGCCGGCGACAAGGCTTACGCCGCCAAGGACTTTCGCACCGCGCTCTTCGCCTATCAGGACGCGACGCGGGAGGATCCCTCCAGCGCCATCGTGCTGGTCAAGCTGGCCGATACCTACGCGCGCATGGGACACGATCCGGAAGCGATCGAGTACTTCACGCGCGCTCTCAAGCTGGATCGAGGCAACTCCACCGCGTCGCAGGGGCTCGCAGCCGCGCGGGAGCGGCTGGCCATCCTCTCGCCGCCGAAGCCCGCCGAGCCGCCGCCGAAGATCGTCGACGAGCCGGGCGCGCGCGAGCGCTATACGGCGGCGGTGAAGATGATCAACGATCGGAGGTACGCCGAGTCGCTCCCCATCCTCGACGAGGCCCTGCAGAAGAAGCCGGGGTACGGCGTGGCGCTCGTCGCGCGGGGGTCGGCCCACATGGGGCTGCTGCAGTATGACGCTGCCGCCGCGGACTACACCGCTGCGCGCGCCGCGGATCCGTCGCTCGCCTCGCCGCTCTTCGGACTTGCCGAAGCGTACCGGGCCCTCGGCCAATCGGCCAAAGCCGCCGAGTTCTACCGGGAGTACGCCGCGAGCACTGCGCCGGACGTGCAGCCGCAACTCAGGGATTATGCGGCGCGCAATGCGCAGGCGCTCGCAAGTCCTTAGACTTTCCCGGAACGTGTCGCGGAACAACGCGTTCGGCGACGGAAGCGTTGCGCTGCGGCGGGGCGCGGTCTATGTCTCCGCGCGCAGCCTTGACCCACACCCGATGCCGAACACGAAGAAATCCGGCGCTGGTGGCCCCTCCGACCCCGGTGGGACGTCCAAGGCGCGGGAGCCGGCGCCAGTGGCCTCCCCGCCGAAGGACGCCCAGGGAACTGGCCGTTCGCAGGATCAGCACCCGGGCGCACCCGTCCATCCCGGGGTCCCGCTGGCGCCGCCGGGCATCGTTCCCGAGTCCGACGTGCGCGTGCACACGCCTGCCGCGGCGGTTCCACCGCCCGAGCACGGCCTCGTCAACGAGGGCCTCGGCGAGCTGCCCTGGGCGTACGGCGATGCGCGCCTGGTGGGCCTGGTGCGCGATCCCTCCACCCTGTTCGTGTATTGGGACTTTTCCCAGCAGCAGATCGAGCAGGCATTCGCGGGGCTCGGGCCGGCGCGCGCCGTGCTCAAGCTGTGGAACGCGCGCAACGCGAGCGGTGAGCTGGTGCGCGAGACCGACGTTCAGCTGGAAGCCCGCGGTTGGTACGTCCGCGAGCTGCCCCCGGGCGCCGAGATTCGCGCCGAGCTCTGGGCCATGGGAGCGAACGGCGCCCGCCTGATGCGCGCCGCGCGGCCCGTCCGGCTCCCTCCGGACCTGCCCTCCGACCAGCTCGAGGCGTTCTATCTCCGATTGACCCTGGACCAATCGATCGCCGGCGGCATTCCCACCGGACGCCCGCTCAACTACGGCGGCGCCGCGCCCGCGGGTTGGGAGCGCCGCCTGCAGCCGCGCCCGTTCAGCGGCTCGAGCGTGGGCGGGCCCTACGGCTCCAGCCCTGGCAACAAGCTTCCCTGGAGCCTGACGCACCTTCCGGACGTCGAGGACGGCGAATGAGCCACGGGACCCTCTCCATCGTCCTGCACGCACACTTGCCGTACGTGCGCCATCCGGAATATCCGGAGTTCCTCGAGGAGGACTGGCTCTACGAGGCCATCACCGAGACCTACCTGCCGCTGCTCGAGGTCTTCGACCGCTGCGTCGACGAAGGCGTGCCCTTCCGGATCACGATGACCCTGACGCCGCCCCTGGTCGGCATGTTGCGCGACGAGCTCTTGATGTCGCGCTACGCCCGGCGGCTCGACTCGCTCTGCGAGCTCTGCGACAAGGAAGTGCACCGCACCAGGAACGATCCGCAGTTCGCGCCCCTGGCCCAGCATTACCGCGACCACCTCTACCATCTGCGCCGCCTGTTCCACGATCGCTACCGGCGGGACCTGGTGGCGGCCTTCAAGCGGCTGCAGGACGCCGGCGCCCTGGAGATCATCACCTGCGGCGCGACGCACGGGTTCTTGCCGCTCATGGTCCACCAGGAGGCCATCCGCGCGCAGGTCCAGGTCGCCTGCATGCACTACCGCATGCACTTCGGCCGCGACCCAAGGGGGATCTGGCTCCCCGAGTGCGGGTACGCGCCCGGCATCGACCGGTACCTGGCAGCGGAGAACATCCGCTTCTTCTTCGTCGACTCGCACGCGCTGGCCAATGCCGTGCCCCGGCCGCGCCGCGCCGTCTATGCGCCGGTCTACACGCCCAGCGGGGTGGCTGCCTTCGCCCGCGATCCGGAGAGCTCGATGCAGGTCTGGAGCGCCGAGTATGGGTATCCCGGCGACTCGATCTACCGCGAGTTCTACCGGGACATCGGCTGGGACCTGGACTACGACTACATCCGCCCGTACATCCAGGCGACCGGAGACCGCAAGAACACCGGGATCAAGTACTACCGGATCACCGGCAAGGTCCCGCTGGGCGCGAAGGAGCCGTACGACCCGGCCGCGGCGCGGGAGCGCGCGGAAACGCACGCGGGCAACTTCTTCTTCAATCGCGCCAAGCAGCTCGAATTTCTCAGCGCTTCCTTCCGCGACGGGCCGCCCCCGATCGTCATCTCGCCCTACGATGCGGAGCTGTACGGTCACTGGTGGTACGAGGGCCCGATCTTCCTCGACCACCTGATCCGCAAGGCGGCGAGCAACCCGGACGTCCTGCGGCTGCAGTCGCCGGTCGATTACCTGGCCGAGCATCCGGAGCAGCAGCTCGCCCAGCCCCCCATGTCGTCGTGGGGCGCCGGCGGGTACGCGGGTGTCTGGCTCGATCAAGGCAACGACTGGATCTACCGCTACCTCCACAAGGCTTCCGAGCGGATGATCGAGCTGGCGCGTGCCCATCACGACGCCAGCGGAGTCACGCGCCGCGCGCTCAACCAGGCTGCTCGCGAGCTGCTGCTCGCACAGTCGTCCGATTGGGCGTTCATCATCAAGACGGGGACCATGGTCGACTACGCGGTCCGGCGGACGCGCGAGCACTTGCTGCGGTTCTCGCGACTGTATGAGCAGGTGAAGGCGAACGGGATCGACGAGGGGTGGCTCTCGAATGTCGAATCCCGCGACAACCTCTTTCCCGAGATCGACTACCGGGTGTATCGGCCCGCCTAGAGCCCACGCCTAGCCCGGTTGTTTTCGCTTGTGTGTATCGTTCGCTGAGACGCCGCCGGGCTGCATGGCCCTGCGCCGCCACGCAGAAAGCGAGCCCGCCGGCGAGGCACTTCACGTGAAGCGAGAGA
>Ga0209526_10001554_pt1 | contig 15457 bp, 15 predicted proteins | sample JacPinW_OM2H0_M1_FD_188566 | JGI IMG/M metagenome (GOLD analysis project Ga0209526, IMG submission 188566) | Forest soil microbial communities from Algoma, Ontario, Canada - Jack Pine, Ontario site 1_JW_OM2H0_M1 (SPAdes) (version 2) | ecosystem: Environmental > Terrestrial > Soil > Boreal... | reverse complement strand
ATCGGCGGTCCGGCCTGGGCGGCCACCCGGGCCGGACCGTTCCTCATGGAACGATCGATCATACCACGTCGTGCTGATACAAGGTTGGGTCGAGCGCTTTGCGAGACCCAACGCTCTTTCGCGGGTACCCGATGTTGGGTCTCGTGAAGAACTCGACCCAACCTACGAGCTGCGCGCTTGCAGCCCGAAGGCTTGCGCCAGCAGCTCGTAGGAATGGCGGCGGGCGCCGTGATCGTAAAGCATGGTGGTGACCATGATCTCGTCTGCCTTCGTCGCGGCGGCCATGGGTTCAAGCCGCGCGAGCACTGTTTCCTTGCTGCCGGCAAAGAGACGCGCCCGATTGCGCGCAATGAGCGCGCGGTCAGCCGGAGAATAGGGATAAGCCGTCGCCTCTTCGGGACTGGCGAGCGGCAGATATTCGCCGCTGCGCCTGCGCACGAAATTAAGATCAATCGTGGATGCAAGGCGCTCCGCCTCGGCATCCGTGTCCGCGCACACCACGGCGCAGGCCAGGATCGCATAGGGCGTTCCCCGCGCCGCTGAAGGCTTGAAGCCTTCACGGTAGCTCAACATGGCGGAGACGGCATCGTGCTCGGCAAAATGGTGGGCGAAGGAGAAGCCGGCGCCGACCAGGGCGGCGAGCTGCGCGCTATAGCCGCTTGATCCAAGCAGCCAAATGGGCGGCAAGGGAACGTCCCGCGGCATGGCGTGGACGGCGCGAAACGGATGACCTTGCGGGAACGCACCACTCTCGAACAGGATGAGCTCCTGAAATCTTTCGAGAAAATCATCATCGCCGTCCTGCCGGCGCCGCAATGCAAAGGACGTGACCGGATCGGTTCCCGGTGCCCGACCCAGTCCGAGATCGATCCGTCCCGGGAAGAGCGCTTCAAGGACTTTGAAACGTTCGGCAACCATGAGCGGGGCGTGGTTCGGAAGCATGACTCCGCCGGATCCCACTCGCATGTGCTGCGTCGCGGCTGCGATCTGTCCGATCATGATCTCGGGCGCGGAGCTCGCAATCGAGGGCAGGTTGTGGTGCTCGGCCACCCAGTAGCGCGTGAATCCCAGCGCCTCGGCCAAGCGCGCGAGGTCGAGCGAATTGCGCAGCGCAGCGGCGCCGGACGAGCCGGCGGCGACCGGCGAAAGATCGAGCACCGAGAGCGGCACCACGCTCACACTAGTATCGACGCAGCCGCCAATCCTTCTTCCATCCGGTCAGCCGGCCGTTGCGGAACTGGAGCGCAATCGCGGAGGCGACGGGATAAGCGCCGACGACCATGGCCTGCCCGTAAGCGAGGTAGATCTCGGAGCCGTGCTGTCCGGAATGGTAGAAGAGTGGAACGCCGAGCGCTGCGGCCGATTCCGGGATAGTCATGCCGAAGGCGAGGGGGATGGTGTTGGACTGATACCCGCAATACGCCGCCCAGCAAATCCAAAGCGATACGACAAATCTTTTCATGCAACGCTCGCGAGCACACAACTGCGTACGGCAACCTCTTGCAGGCCGAGCTCCATTTTCAGTCCGTATTTCAGTCCGTTCCTGGGGTGCGGGCAAGCCCTACGTGGCTTAAAGCCGCCGAATTGCTCTGGCGCGCGGCAAAACGGGCACACCACCGAAGGCTCGCCAGCCTGCGGCCACAGTGGTGCCCTAATTACTCGCCCGCAGAGCCCTTTACCTCAGCCATGCGGGCCCGCCGGACCCTGGTTTCGCGCCAGAACAAAAACAGACCCGAGCCGGCGACAATGCCAGACCCGATGACCAGGCTCACCGTCGGCATCTCGCCCCAGATCAGGAAGCCCATAATGCTCGCCCAGATCAACGACAGATAATAGAACGGAGCAACCGCGGAGGCCGGCGCGAGATGCAGCGCGCGCGTCCACCAGTACTGCCCGATGGCATTGGAAGTGCCGTTGAACAAAATCCACACTGAATCGCTTGGACTGGGCCAGATCCAGGTCCACGGCATGAACAGTGCAAAGAAAGCCGTAAGCAGAGCGAGCTGATAGAGAGTGAGCGTCTCCGCCGATTCCGTCCTGGTCATGCTGCGCACGCCAGCAGTCACTGAACCATAGAGCACGGCGTTGCCAAGCGCGAACAGCGCGCCGATCTGAAATGTGCCGGTGCCCGGATGCGTGACGATGAGCACGCCGCAAAAGCCGACCAGGAGCGCCGTCCAGCGCGCAGCCCCGACCGGTTCCTTAAGCACGAGCGCAGAAGCAAGGGTGGCAAACAGCGGCGCAGAAAAGTTGATGGCAATGGCGCCCGCAAGCGGCATCATCGTGAATGCGAAGAGCAGGAAAGTTTGTGACACACCCTGCGAGCCGCTTCGCAAGAGATGGTGGCGCAGACGCTGGGTTCGAAAAACGGAAAGCCCGGTTTGCGGCAGGATGAATATGGAGCAGACCATCAAGGAGACCAGAGTTCGGGTGAAGAGGACCTCCCCGATCGGATAGCTCTGCACCAGCCATTTCGACGCCGCGCTGGAGGCGGCGAACACGAATGTGGCACCATTCATGTAAAAGATGGCGAGTGGAACGTGATCGCGCCGCGCGCCTTCGTTCGCCGCGGAGGCGGTGCCCGGCTCCCCCAGGCGAGATTGCGTGCTGTCTTGCATTAGCGACCGTTATTGCATGCGGTTTCGCGCCCTGGCATGTGTCTCACACATGACGGTCAGGCGATTTTGATCAAGCGCCGGCACGCCCAGGAGGCACGCGCGGCTACAATTAGGCCTAAATTGCTGCTAACGTCCCCCACGTCGGTCGAGTCTGAGTATTTGCGTAACGGGAGCGTGTGATGGCCAGCAATCCTTTTCAAGACTGGAGACGGGAGTGTGAGGCGGTGCAAAAGGAGATGGACCGCCTGATCATCGCAGGCCGTCCGCAAACGCCGGAGGAGCGGCAGGTTCGCCAGCTTCAGTTCAGTGCGCTCATTGAGCGGCGGGATGCCGCGGCGCGTAACCTGCTGCAGTCCACCAGCCGCCGCCCAAAGGAATAGACACACCCGTGTCCCGGATGCGGCGCAGCGCGACACGCACAAGGGCCTACCTAATTCTTTCATCTTCCTGGCGTCGCGGTGCGCCGCTAATCCGGGACCGCCACGGCCTGTGACGCTCCCGGGTCTGCTGCGCAGCGTTTCTCGCTGCGCTGCGCCCGGGAAGCGCGTCTCGAGATACGCGAACTCTTGTGAAGGCCGCGCGCTGCTCGATTCACACATATTTCAGCGTCAGGCCGCCGTCGACGACGAGCTCGAGGCCGGTGACGTAGCGGCTCTCATCGCTCGCAAGATAGAGCGCGGCATTGGCCACATCCCAGGCCGTGCCCCCGAAGCCCATGGGCACCTGGCGCGCTCGCGCCTTCCAGATCTCCTCTTCGCCGCCATAGGCTGCGGCAAGCCCGGCTGATTTGAGCACCATCGGTGTTTCCATCAGCCCTGGCAGAATGGCATTCACCCGGATTCGTTTCGCCGAATATTGAACGGCCGTGGTGCGGGTGAGGTGATTCATCGCCGCCTTGCTGGCGTAATAGGTCGCATAGGGCACGCCGGTGTGGCGAATGCCGGCGACGGAAGAGATGTTGATGATCGAGCCGCCACCCTGCTTCTCCATCACCGGAATCACATGCTTCATGGCGAGAAAGCAGCTCTTCAAATTGACCGCCATGACCCGATCCCATTCCTCCTCGCTCACCTCGACGACGCCACCGAGGACGGCAATGCCGACATTATTGTCGAGCACATCAATGCGGCCATAGGTCTTGCGACATTCCTCGACCATGCCCGTCAGACTGGCTGAGCTCGTCGCATCCGCTGCAAAGGGGCGCGCGTGTCCGCCCTCGCCGCGGATGATCCCGGCGGTCTCTTCGGCCGCCGCGGCGTTGATATCGACGCAGAGCACGCGGGCACCTTCGCGCGCGAATGTCACCGCGGTTGCCTTGCCGTTGCCCCAGCCGGGACCGATCGAGCCCGCGCCGACCACAATCGCTACTTTGTCTTTCAAGCGATCGGCCATTTGATGAACCGCTCGATCCGGGATTTGCTGTCGCTATTGCCTGCTAAACCGGCAACGCGTGGCCGGGCCAAGGCTTGCGTGCCGCGGGACCAGACTAAATCCGGGTGCTGCAACTCGGCCCACCCGAATTGCGGTGTCAAGCCCGGCAATGACCCCGAGCTAAGCAGGGTTTTATCGATTGGCCAACAGATGCGTCGGGGATGCCGCGTCAACCATGGCTGGATAAACGGCAGCGTGGCGCTCATCGGCGTATCGACGAAGCCGGGTGGTCACGCGCACGCCATGTGGCGCCAGGCGCCGGCGCAGGGCTTCAGCATAGATACGTACCGCGGCTTTTGATGCACAATAGCTCGGGGCGGCCGGAAGGCCGAGAAACCCGGCCAGCGAACTTACGATTGCGACAGTGCTGCCTGTTCAGTATAGCCGCCCCTCGCGACAATACTCTTCCGGCTCCGGTGACCAGAAATCCCTGCGCATCTACCCCGGCAGCCTTTCCATAAAAAACCTGATAGTCGTCTTTGCCCATCAGCGTCCAGCGCGGAGAATCGGTTTCATAAATTGATTGCTGAAGCGAACGCTTTTCCGCTGAGCTACTAACCGCCCACAAGCTCGCGCGTATCGCCTAGGCGGTGCTCGCGCGCGGCCACGCTTATCAGACGAGGGTCACCGCCTATGGGTGACAAAACTCGCTCAGGTCCACCAAGGGGATGGCTTCACCTGATCACTTCAACATCAAAATCGAACTGAAAACAGAGACTGAGTACATCAATATCGATCGCTTCCCCGCCGAGGTCTGCGAGATAGAATGAAGAGATGAACGAAGGCGCAACCAAGAGACTGAGTGCCATGACGGCCCTTCGAGGTCTGTCCGCTAGCGAGTCTGGATGCGCGCGGATATCCATGTTGGTTCGGAGCAAAAATTTGCTCCACTAGAGACCTGATACATTGACGCAGCTCTCACGTTCGTCGCTCTTGGAAGTCCGTCTTGCAACGCGTGGCCGGGCCATACATTGTGGCACATGGGGCGGATAAACGACCTTACCGATCGCTTGATGATCTGCTCTGAACACCGGTTAGGCCTAACAGCCTGAATTACCAAGCATCATCGTCTTTGCCCAAATTAATTTCAGAGCCGCTGCCCCCTGCGGCCAAGTAGTCGGCCAGTCCGGCTAGAGTCGGATATTCCCATACGATCGAACCAGAAATTGGCCGCCCGAGCAGATCCTCAAGCCGGCCAGACAAGTTGACTGCCATCAGTGAGTCCATTCCGTACTCGATCAACGGGCGATCGCGAGCAATTGAATCGACTGGCACCTTAAGCTTCCGTGCCGTCCAGTTTGCGATGAAGGTTTCGATCTCTGAGGCTGATTTAGCCCCGTTTTTGGCGGTCGCTGCAATCGTCATTGCCCGACGCTCCGCTTAGCAAAGCTTGCAAGACCCACCCGCCGCTTGTTTTCGATTGCTGAAGGTCCTGGTTGCTTGAGGTCCCAGATGAGTCCCAGCCGTTCCAGATGCCCGATCACCCAGCCACTGAAATCGGGCTCCCACCATTCAAAAGCGTGGCGTGCCGCCGCCGGGAAAGCATGGTGATTATTCTGAAGTCCTTCCCCGAACGCCAGCAGAGAAACCCAAAAGTTGTTGGCGCTATGATCGTGGGTTTCGAACGGGCGTCTGCCCCATAAGTGGCTGACTGAACCGACCGCCCAACTCACGTTGCTGACAACAAACAAGCGGACCGGCCCGCCCCACAGGAAGCCTTCGAGCGCGCCGTAAAGCGTGCCGCTTGCCAGCAGACCGACGACGGCAGGCAACACAAGTCCCAGCAACGCCCAGAGCATGTAGCGCTGCTGCATTCGGAAAACATACGGATCGGACAGGATATCCGGAACGAAGCGGGGCGCATTCGTGATGTCAGGCGCGAACAGCCAGCCGGTATGAGAATGCCAAAATCCCCTCCACCATTCCCGCCAGCTACCTCCGTGAAGATGGGGCGAGTGCGGGTCGCCTGGAGCGTCGCTGAATTGATGATGCCGTCGATGGGTCGATACCCAGTAGACCAGCGGTCCCTGAAACGCCATCGAGCCGCCGATCACGAACATTCCTCGCATCCATCGCGATGTCCGGAAAGAGCGGTGCGAGAAATGCCGGTGGAATCCAACCGTCACGCTTAGCGTGGTCCAGACGTACATTATGAAAAATATGGCCGAAGAAACCATGCTGATGCCATAAGCAACGGCGAGCCAGAGAGCGGCAACGGTGCCTATGACCTGCCCGCCGACGACAGCTGCAGCAATGACCCGAATAACACGACGCGCTGATGGGCTCAGGGACACCGCGATGGGAAGATCAGCCACTGCGCCGCTCCCGCCAGCGGCTTTCACCCTGGTCTCAAGCATCTCAGGAATTCCAAATTTCGAACGGCGCCTCTCTCAGTCTTTAACAAGTGAGGATGCAACGAACGCCTCTTCGCAAGCACGAAAGAGCAAGTCGCCGCAATTGAGTAGACTGACATACCATGCTTATGTCAAGGCGCTGGGGCGCCGGGATATACTGAGACCCAAGTCCGCCATTGCTGGTTGAACAGCTGGTATCGACGCACCGCGTTTGTACACTCCGGCCCTGTAGAACATCGTTCGGTTCGGTCCAAAGAAAGGAGGCATGTGGTTGACGACTGAAGTGGTGGGACGACTGAGCGATGGCGGATATGACCACAACGCGCGGGCACCACGCACGTTGGTTGAACTCCTCCAGTCCCGCGCCGCGCTCAATGCTGACCGTACCGTCTATACTTTTCTGGGCGCCAGCTCTGATAATACTGTTGTCTTGACTTACGGGGAGCTGGATCGCAGGGCGCGCCGCCTTGCCCGGCAGTTGCAACGGAGTTTGCGCGCGGGCGACCGCGCCATCATCGCGCAGCGACCGGGACCAAACTACATCACGAGCTTTTTTGGATGTCTTTACGCGGGGGTCATTGCTGTTCCGAGCTACCCGCCGCGCCCCCGCCGTTCCACGGACTACCTCCATTCAATTGCCAAGAATTGCGGTGCGGCCGCGGTGATCACGGATAAGCAGTTATCCGTCAGGCAGCCTCCCGGTGAGATTTCCGATCAGCTTCCTTGGATGATCGTGGGACACCAGGAGTTCAGTGGTTCAGAAGAGTGGATACCAGCGGTCATAGAGCCGGACGGGATTGCGTTCCTGCAATATACGTCGGGCTCTACCGGCGATCCCAAGGGGGTCGTTGTCAGTCACCGCAACGTAATGCTCAACCTGAAAGCGGCTACTTCTCGCTTTGGCATCAGTTCTTCCTCCCGCGGTGTGTCGTGGCTTCCGCCCTACCATGACATGGGCCTGATCAGTGGGCTTTTGGCACCAATCTATGCGGCGGCCGAGATGGTGATAATGTCGCCTACACATTTTGCACAGCGACCGATCCGCTGGCTCGCCGCCATCACGTCCACACGCGCGACCCATAGCGGAGGGCCAAACTTTGCCTTTGATCTGTGTGTTTCTCAGACGACGGAGGAGGAGCGTGCTTGCCTCGATCTGACCAGTTGGGATGTCGCATTCTTGGGCGCCGAGCCGATTCGTGCCGAAACCTTGCGCAAGTTTGCTGCTGCCTTCGAGCGTTGCGGTTTTCGCCGCGCCTCTTTTACTCCCTGCTACGGCATGGCCGAAGGCACGCTTCTGTTGACCGCGCCGGGAGCACGGTGTGCGCCGACAATTCGCAACCGATCCCTGCTCGCTCACCAGCGATCCACTGAACGCCAAACGACGGATACCGATCAAATTGTGGGATGCGGCTCAGTAATCGGCGATCACGAGATCGTCGTCGTCGATCCGGAAACAGGAGTGCCGTTGCCGGATGAGCAGGAGGGCGAGATTCTGATTCGTGGGCCGTGTGTCGCGCAAAGCTACTGGAATCGTCCGGCCGAGACACGCCATACCTTCCATGCTGAGCTTACGCCTAGCAATCAAAAACATTATCTGCGCACTGGCGACCTTGGCTTTCTGTCAGGGCGCGAGCTTTTTATCTCCGGGCGGATCAAAGATTTGATGATCATCGGTGGACGAAATTATCATCCGCACGATATTGAGCGGACGATCGATTGTCGTCATTGCGATCTCAAAGTTGCAAGAAGCGCCGCTTTTTCGATCGATGTCCGCGACGAGGAGCGCGCCGTCGCCCTTGTCGAAACTCCTGCGATCCGAAACCGAGAATTCGTCACGATCCGCTTGCGTGGCTCGCCCGGTATGCATGACAACCGCATAACGAGGCTTCTCTCAGACATTCGGCGCATCGTGGCCCAGCAGCACGACCTCCAACTCTATGACATCGCGTTAGTGAGCCCGGGAACCATACCGAGAACTTCAAGTGGGAAGATCCGCCGGCACGCTTGCCGACTCATGTACCTCGAAAGGTTAAACTGTAGCGCTCTGCGAGCCCGACAACTCGGTGTTGATTGCTAGGACCGGTCAATGCTTTCCGACCTTATTGTAGGTGGCCTGCATCATCTGGATACCGAGCGCAGCCGCCTGCACAGAAAAAGAAGATGGATTGAGCACTTTGAAGGTCACTGTCGCATTGGGCATGAGTCCAGGAAATCGGACCTGAAAGGCCGCTCCGTCCTCTGTTCGACGTCCGGACACTGAGCCCTTCAATACTCTCGGCGATGCACTGGTGCCCCCGGTCCAAGTTGACTGGTCAAGGGTGCCGGTGATGTCGTTCCCATCGAGAGCAACCATCAAAGTACTTACGCGGCGAAGCCCGGCGTCTCCTGTGCACGTTGTGTCGTTGATCATGCGAGTGACGTCAGCTTGAATAGTTGATTGACAGGTGATCTGCTGTGCCGATTCCATCGGCGAAGCTCGCTCGCTACCGGTGCCTTGCCAACGCCCATCCAGGTCTACCAATCCGAGCTCGGCTGTTCCTCCTGCGAGTGGTGTGATCCACGCTGCTAGAATTCCCATGCGCCACCGCTTGATCAAGGACATGAACATGTTCACGCGCTGGCGGGCTTTTCAAATGCTAAGCGGTGCATAATTCCGTATTGCTCGTGATCCATTTTCCAGTACAGCACATGCAGCAACATCTGGCGATTGAACTCGCGAACCCCGACCAATCGAATGGCTTCGTCCCTGTGTGCACAGAATCGATCATACCATGCTTTCGTAGTTTGACTGTAGTCAACAGTCGTGTCGTGCAAAAGCCTAAAGCCAGCGTTTTCGGCAACGGCTAGCTCGGTGGCAAGTGTCTTCGGAACGATCCCGGCGAAGAACAGGTTTCCAAGCAGAAATGTCGCCGGGGATTGCGTCCTGGTTCCGACACCAAACTGTTGTATCAGGCGTCCGCCTGGCTTAAGCGCCGTATACAGCTTTTTGACAAGCGAAGCAGTGTCCTTGGGGCGGACATGGTCCCATGCGTCAATCGAGTAGATGCAATCGTATTGGTTTGCCGGATATTCCCGAGACACAAAGCTCTCTACGACGACGTCGTCAAAGCCATAAGACTTTTTGATAAAGTCTGCCTGGGTTTGAGAGATGGTAATGCCTTTGACAGTAACGGAATCGCCCAGTCTCTCGTGCAGGAACTTCATCATCCCCCCCCATCCGCAGCCGAGTTCGAGCAGGCAGTCGCCCGGCCTCGGGGCGATCAGGCTTAGGAAAGCTTCCGCCTTGTTGATTTGCGCCTGCTCGAGGCTGTCGTCGGGCGAGTGAAAGTCCGCACAGCTGTAGAAATGGTAATTCTCGTCAAGGAACAACATGAAGAATTCCGCGGGAACCTCATAGTGCCTGATGATGTCGGCGATGTTGCGATCATCGCTGATGCGATCGATAAAACGCTTGATGAGGAATTGAGGCGGATAATGTTCAGCGAGGTATGTTACCAGCTTGTTGCGATCCTTGGTCCAGAATTGCCAGGTTGCCGGGCCGTCGATCGGCTCCGGCGATTCGATAGTGGCCTTGGCCAACGCATAAAACACGCCATATTTCAGGGCGTCAGCTACCACTTGCCACTGCATGTCGCCTCCTGAAGATTACATGATCGATAGTAGATTCGCTTTATCACATTGTAAGGAGACGCGGCTTCACCAGGAGGGCGCCGACGATGCAAGTGTCGTGGAAATAGTGCCGCGAAATGGGCCAGATGGACCGGCAATTCCGCCACTGCTAGGATAGCAGAGAAAGATTTGGTCGCCGTGCGCGTTTCGACGCACGTGCTTTCGGGAAACAAGCCTCGTGGCCCTAAAATCCTGCCGCCTCCTTATGATCTATCCGCGGTTCACGGCTCCCTCTTTTTGGAATTACCATGATGTGTGCAAGGTCCTGGGCGCGCGTTACCCCACGGCGCCGCTAAGCCTCATTACGGTCGCCGCGCTGCTTCCGCCATCCTGGGATGTCCGCCTTCTCGACCGTAACGCTGAAGAGCTGACGCCAGCAGACCTGGACCGTGCCGACCTTGTCATGACTGGCGGGATGATGGCGCAGAAGACCGACACGCTCGACATCATCAGAATTTGCCGCGAGCAGGGAAAACCGGTCGTGGTAGGCGGTTGTGACGTCACCTCGAGCCCGCATCTCTACGCCGAGGCGGACTTCCAGGTTCGCGGCGAAGCAGAAGGCATGATGGAGACCTTCGTCGAGGCCTGGACAGCCGGCGAGAGAAAAGGGGTGTTCACGTCCGAAAAATTCACGGTCGACATCACGCAGAGCCCGACCCCACGTTTCGATCTTTTGAACTTCAGTCATTACCTTTATCCGGGCGTCCAATTCTCGCGCGGTTGTCCGTTCACCTGTGAGTTTTGCGACATCATTGAGCTTTACGGTCGTGTTCCGCGGACAAAAACCAACGATCAGATGCTGGCAGAGCTCGATGCGCTTTACCGGCTGGGCTACCGCGGTTTCGTCGACTTCGTCGATGATAACTTCATCGGCAACAAAAAGGCGATCAAACGCTTTCTCCCGGCTCTGGTGAATTGGCAAAAAGAGCGAGGTTATCCGTTCGAATTTTCAACGGAAGCGACCATCAATCTGGCTGATGATGATGAGCTGCTAGATCTGATGCGAGGGGCGAATTTTTTTATGATTTTTGTAGGGATAGAGAGTCCCAACACGGAAACACTGATTGCGATGCAAAAAAAACAAAATACGCGGAGAAGTCTTTCTGCTAGCGTCAACAAGATCTACAAATCCGGGATTGTCGTGAAGGCGGGGTTCATTGTCGGGTTCGACAGCGAGAAGCTCAGTGTAGCGAACGAGATGATCGACTGCATCGAATCCACCTCCATTCCCAACTGCATGGTAGGCCTTCTTGCTGCTTTGCCCACTACGCAGCTGACGCGCCGTCTCGCGCGGGAGGGTCGCCTTCATTCCGGCTACGACAATCAGGGTGAAGCAGGAGGCGACCAAGGCATCACTGGGCTCAACTTCGAAACGCTGCGGCCGCGCCGCGACGTGTATTTGGATTACGCGACAATTCTCGAAAAGATTTACGATCGCGAAGCCTATTTCAAACGCGTGAGGCGAATGGGTCGACTCATCGACCGCTCCAATCGAGCAATGAGCCTGTCGATGCGCGAACTATTGATGGTTGCGCGCCTGATATGGCACATGCAGGTTAAACAAAAGGGTATTCGCGGCAGTTTCTGGAACACCGTTTTGGATTGTGCAATTCATAACCCGCGAGCGCTGAAATACGTCATGATCACCATGGCTCTCTATCTTCACATTGGACCGTTTTCCCGTTACGTGCGCGCCCATACAGAGGAGCAAATTGCACTGATTGACACCGGCGAGCAGATGGAGTCGCGTCTGGCGTTGCCTCCTGTTCCGAGCATGCGTGGGAGTGGCGGCACGCTCGCTACGAAGGCCGGATAATAAGTCTGCAAACATCTCATCGAGATGATCTTTGCCAGAACGGACAAAGCTTGAACGCCTCCAACAGCGAAGCCGAGAGGCCTGATGTCGAGCACATCGTCAAAGAGATTGCGCGCGGTTCTTGCCGACAGGATGCCGTTTCAGGCCGTGAGAGGGATCGTATCAGTCGTCCATCTGTTTCCGGGCATTTTAACTGCCGTGGCGGGAGGGGTCTTCTACCTCCTTGTGATCGGCGAAGTGCGAGGTTTTGGTTCGGTATTGCTGTTTGGCTCGATGTTCCTGATCTCCGCTGCGGTCGGCAGCATGAATGACTATGTTGATCTTGATCTCGACCGGCGCGCTCAGCCAAACAAACCTCTTGTGCGCGGCGATATCCGACCCGAAACAGCGGTCGTGGTCTCACTCGCGGCGTCCGCAGGCGGGGCGCTGTTGTCGTCTTGTTTCGGGTGGCAGGCGTTGGCGATGTCTCTGGTCGTGCTCGCCTCGGGGATGGCGTACAATTTCTGGGCGAAGGGGACGATCTGGAGTTGGGCCCCCTACGCAATAGCCATTCCTGCTCTCCCGATATGGGCCTTTGTTGCAGCCGACAAATTCAGGCCGGTCGTGCTGCTGACCTTTCCGCTGGGAGCATTGACATCGCTGGCGGTGAACCTTGCCAACACGCTTCCGGATTTGGCCGGCGATGCCCGCTACGGCCTCAAAGGACTGGCCCATAGGCTGGGACTGCAGCGGTCGATCATCGTCATCTGGGTTTCATTTGGCGGGGTAATCGGCCTGCTTGCCCTCACGCCGATCTTTATCGATAGCAAGCCGAGAGCCCTGTTTCCCGGCCTTATCCTCGGCTCGGTGCTGTTGCTTGTGATGATCGTCGATTATGCCGTCAGCCGATCAGCTGCAAGCCTCCGGCGAGGCTGGTATTTCAGCTCAATCCTGACTGCGCTCCTTGGAGGCACGTGGATCGCAAGCCTCTCGTCCGGCTAGGCGCGGCTGCGCATAGCAGTGCGCCTGGTACGTTCCCGGGCTTTCGCCTATCCCGCAAGCTCGAAAATCATGCTTTCCGCGGTCAGGCCTGGTCCAAATGCCATCCCGCAACCGAGCCCCTTCAAATTCCTGTCAAGCATGGTGCGCAGAACAAATGGCACGGTCGCGGAGGACATGTTTCCATACAGCCGCAGCACCTCGCGCGAGCAGTTGAGCGCCTCGGGTTCCAAATCGAGCGCCGAGCCGACGGCGTCGAGTATGGAGCGGCCACCCGGATGCACCGCCCACAAATCGATATCGCTTGTGCTTCGTCCGCCCAGGATGGAGCAAATGTTGCTCGGCAACCCATGCAGCAGGGTCAGCGGTACTTGCCCGGAGAGAGTCATGTCGAAGCCGTACTGCCCGATGCGCCAGGTCATTTGATCCGCGGCATGCGGGATGAGCTTTGAATGGAAGCTTCGCAGCTCAATTCCTGAGGGCTCGCCGGAAACGAGGCAGGCCGAACAACCATCACCCCAAATAGAAAAACAAAGGATGCGTTCAAGTTCATCGACGTCTTGCATATGGATGGTGCACAGCTCGTCGTTGACGATAATCACTTTCGCGTCCGATTCAGAACGAATGATGTGGCGCGCAAGCTTGAAAGCGTTGAAAGCGGAATAACAGCCCATGAAACCGATGATGGTCCTTTCGACCTCCGAGCCCAGGTCGAAGTGGTTCACGATGTCGATGTCGAGGCCTGGGGCGTAGAGCCCGGTACAGGATGCCACGATCAGGTGCGTCACCTCGTCCTTGAACTCGCAAAAATCAATATCGTCGAGAGCCTGTACCGCCAATGTCGGGGCGTGGCGCTCATAGAAGCGCATTCGCGCTTCCGTGTCGGGAAAACGTCCGCGCTGATAAAACCCCTGGATATCGAACCCTCCCTCGTCCTGGCTGCCATGGCCCGGTTGCAGAAACGAATACCGGTGCTCGATCTGTGACCGCTCTACCATCTTGTGGAAGAGCTGCCTTGCCGATTTGCTGCTCAACAGAGCGGGCGCGTAGTCGACGAACTTCCGGTGGCCATCGAATGGCGGGACGGCGGTGCCAATTCTGTTGATGTAGGCAGTGGACATTGGTTGTGCAATTGAAAAGACTAGCGCCGGTGCCATTTCATTGCAAGATTGTCGCCTGTGCATCGCCATGGGGATGGTTGCCGGATGATGACGGAAAGAACGCGCGTCCTCGTCGCGGGAGGTGGTCCCGCCGGGTCGATGACCGCCATGCTGCTCGCGCGCGAGGGCTTTGACGTCGTCGTTTGTGAGAAAGATCGATTCCCCCGCTACCATATCGGAGAATCGCTCCTTACGTCGGTGATTCCCCTGCTCGAATTTGTTGGTGCGCTCGAACGGGTAGAGCGCCACGGATTTGTCAAGAAGTATGGCGCTTTCTTCAGAATCAAGCACGATCAGCCTGCCGGCTACATCGACTTTACGAAGCTCAGCCGCTATCCGCACAGTTTTCAAGTTCTTCGATCGGAATTCGATGCGATTCTCCTGGACCACGCCCGCACCTGCGGCGCCAGCGTTCTCGAACAAACGGCGGTCACTTCGGTGGAATTCGAAGATAGCCGTCCCGTGGCTGCGACCACGCGCAGTGCCGACGGATCAAGCAGGCGAATCTCCTTTGACTACATGGTCGACGCGACAGGTCAGGCGGGACTTCTCTCCGCGCGCTACTTCAGAAATCGACAGGAAGAAGTTGCGTTTGCGAACGTCGCCATGGGCGGTTACTTCCGGGGGGCGCGTGCGTATCGGGACCGTCATGGGGTCCAACATCCAGGCGCGTTCTCGATGGAAGCATTGAGTGATGGCTCCGGCTGGACGTGGGCCATACCGCTGCACGACCGAACACTGAGCGTCGGAGTGGTCGTTCATCGTGACGTTTACAAGCACCGTCGCAAGGCCGCGCATTCGCTGGAAGATTATTTTGCAAAGACGCTCGAATTATCCCCGGATGTGACCTCCCTCATCTATGAAGCCTCGCGGGAAGGAGAGGTCCGCAGTTGGCGCGACTACTCCTACTTTGCCAAGGCTTTCGCTGGCCCAGGCTATCGGCTTGCCGGAGATGCGGCGGGCTTCATCGATCCGCTGTTTTCTACCGGTGTCCATCTTGCCTTTCTTGGCGCGCTTAGCGCCGCAGCCACGATATGCGCGGTGCTACGCGGGGAGGTGTCCGAGGAGACGGCACAGACATTCCACGAGCGGTGCTTGCGGCAGGCGTATACCCGATTCATGGTTACGGTGGCGGGGTTCTACTGCCAGATCCGAAGCCAGGAGAGCTTGGTTCTACCGTCTGTGTCACGCGAGAACTTCCAACTCGCGTTCGACCTCATTCAGCCAATCGTCTCCGGCAACGCCGATGTGAATTCTGATGAAATACCTCCTGACCTTCTCGACCGGGCCCTGCAGTTTGCCACGGCGACAATGCTGGAAGCGCACGACATTCGCACGAATGTTCCTGTGGCCAAGCTCATGAGCACTCGCATCCTGGACGATTCAATTACGGATCGGTTCGCAGCGATCGACGGAATGTTCATTCGATTT
>Ga0209526_10001553_pt1 | contig 15466 bp, 16 predicted proteins | sample JacPinW_OM2H0_M1_FD_188566 | JGI IMG/M metagenome (GOLD analysis project Ga0209526, IMG submission 188566) | Forest soil microbial communities from Algoma, Ontario, Canada - Jack Pine, Ontario site 1_JW_OM2H0_M1 (SPAdes) (version 2) | ecosystem: Environmental > Terrestrial > Soil > Boreal... | reverse complement strand
TGGCCCTTTTCGAACGGCCGCCCGCGCACCCGCCCCGGGGGTCTTGGTGTACGCCCATCAGTCATCGACATCTCCTTGGTCCAACGGGCAGGCCGTTTCCGCAGCCGCCCCTCAGCAGGGAGTGTGAAATACTATTTTGGCAATTTGTGGATCGTTGTTGCCGCAACAAGAGGAGTCACTCTTCGCGGAATCGGTCACAGCGCGCTACGCTCAAACCCTTGTGGCTGCGGGTGTCGGCGAGGCGATCGCCGCTCAGCTTTATTTGTCAAATTACTTTTCTTCGCGACCGCCGCCCACTATCGGCAACAACAATTTTCGCTGTTGTGCATCAGCTTCCCGACGTTCCTTCGGGCACGCATTGCGGCAGCTCGTTCTGGGTTCGAAATTTTTCAAGGATTTTAAGTAAAATCATCAAGGATTTTAAGTAAAAGCTCTAGGCCACGTCCTCGTTTCGGCTAGCTTTAAGCCGCGAAACTGAGGAGCCGTCGGCATGTCAGCCCGCATTCTTGTCGTCGATGACAACGAGGTTAACGTCGAGCTGCTGGTCGCCATCCTCGCGTCCGAAGATTACGTTGTGAGCACAGCCACCGACGGATTCGAGGCGCTGGCGAAGATCGCGGCCGAAAAGCCTGACATCGTCTTGCTCGACGTGATGATGCCGGAGCTCGACGGCTTCGAGGTTTGCCGGCGGATTAAGGCCGATCCGACGATGGCGGACATCCCAGTCATCATGGTTACGGCCCTTTCGCACGTCGATGACCTCGTGAGAGGCTTCGATGCCGGCGCCGACGATTTCGTTACCAAGCCGTTCGACCGCCTCGCCCTCATGGCGCGCGTGCACTTGCAGCTACGGCGGAAACGGCATTACGCGCATATCCTCGAGCAGTCTCGAGTCGATGGGCTGACGGGCGCCTTCAATCTCCACTATCTCGAAGCATACGCGCCGAGGCTGGCAGCCCGCTGCCGGGCGGCGTGCAGGCCTGTTGCCGTCCTGATGATCGACGTCGACAACCTGAAGCAGATCAACGACGCGCACGGCCACACGGCCGGCAACCATGCGTTGAGAGGAGTCGTCAACCGCACCACGTCTGCCCTGCGCCCGTCGGATCTGGTGGCACGGATGGGCGGCGATGAGTTTGTGGTCGTGATGCCGGAAACGGATATCGACGCTGCGGTTCAAATCGCCGAACGCCTGCGCGGTCGCATCAACGCCGAGCCGATCGAAGGTGTTGCCGTAACGGTCAGCATCGGCGCCGCCGCGTCGAGGCCCGACGGGGAGGAGGAGCTAGAGGCCACGCTCCAGCAGGCCGACGCGGCGCTCTACGGGGCGAAGAGGACCGGGGGCAACCGCGTGGTCGCTGGCGTTGGTGGCGAAACGCCGGAGGGTTAGATCCTGTTTTGCGTTTCGCATCGGGTTCGTCACATGGGCTACCGGGCCGATCGGGCTAGGCCGGGGGAACGCTTCCCGAAGGTTGGTCGCGCCCTGGCCGACCCTTTTATTAACTTCGACGTTCCGTTCGGTCAGTTTCGGTTCGGGATAGCGTTCCGTGAGTCATTGAAAAGTTTTGGCGACCCCGGCAGGATTCGAACCTGCGACCACTCGCTTAGAAGGCGAGTGCTCTATCCAGCTGAGCTACGGGGTCGGCGGCCCGGCGAGTGCCGCCTTATCGCATCCGACGCCGCGCTCGGCAATCGCCGGCTGGGCTGCGGCGGAGAGGCTAGCTGCGCACCCGGTCGTAGCGGAAATTGTCGGCGTAGCTCTTCGGCTTCTCGATCTCGTCATGCGGCGTGATGACGGTGTAGTCGAGCCCCAGCCTGTCGGCGAAGGCCACGGCTTCGTCGAGGGTGTCGAAGCGCAGGCTCACCTCGTTCAAGGTGTCCTCGGCGCTCGCCCACCCCATCAGCGGCTCGGGCCGGCGCGGGGTCGCCGGCTCGTATTCGAGAACCCATTTTCGGATCTGCGCCCGCCCGGATTGCATGGCATTCTTGGCCGGTCTGAAGATGCGTGCCCGCGCCATCGGTTATTTGCTCCCTGCAGGATCGACGTGACGCGTCATGGGACGCCGGCGATGGTCGGGGCGAGAGGATTTGAACCTCCGACATCCTGCTCCCAAAGCAGGTGCGCTACCAGACTGCGCCACGCCCCGTCCCCGAGGACCGCGGCGGTTCTAGCCGCTTCGGGGAGGAGGTGCAACCGCCGCGTCAGCCGGGTTGTCGCGCGGCCGAGCCGATCGCCCGCAGAGGCCCTGCTCGGCTCAGGCGTAGCAATATCCGAGATGCTGGGCCGCGGCGCTCGTCGGGGCGGCATCCCGCTCGATAAGCTCGAACACGCATCCCAACAGCTCCCGGGGATGAAACGGCTTGGCGATGAACTCGTCCAGTTCGGCATTGCACCACGGCGGGGCCGGCGCAAATCGCGAGGTGAACAAGCATTTGAGGCGGGGCTGCAGCGCTCTCGCCTGGTGCACCGTGGTCAAGCCGTCAAGCGTCCCGGGCAGCCGGATCTCGGCGATCACCACGGCAAAGGGCTTGGTTTCGATCTGGCGCAAGGCCGCATTTCCATCTGCGACCGCTGCCACCGCGAACCCCTGATCGACGAGGGTCTGCGCGATCAGCGCACGGGCCGTTTCGTCGCCGTCGACGACAAGGATCTCCTGTTCGACCGGATACATCTTTGGCACTTTTCTCTGAATGCAGAACGATGGCGTAATTTTCACCTAAAACGGGAATTTACGCTAATCGTTTCGCTCAACTTTTGAACCGGATTTGGCTGGACTCCCGGTCAAACGCAACGGGCCAGCGTCGGTTGACCGCTTCCCGCCCGCCGCTTATGTTTCCACGCCGCAGGGAGCCTGTAGCTCAGCCGGTAGAGCAACTGACTTTTAATCAGTAGGTCTCGGGTTCGAATCCCGACGGGCTCACCACGAAATCAACTACTTATCGGCGGAATTCATGAACGATTTGGCTTCAGCGTAACAATAAGACGGCCCTCTTTCCCTTGACCTCGGCGCTGCTATAATCGGCGCAAGCAAAGTTCCCAATGCCCGAGGGAGAGACGGTGGTGGAGACGGTGATCGTCAACAGGCGGCAGCTCTTTCGCTATACCGGTGCCGCGCTCGGCGCCTCCACCATGACCGCGCTCGGCTTTTCGCCGCGCCCGGCGCAGGCCGAGGTCAGGGCCTTCAAACTGGCGCGGACGACCGAGACGCGCAATACCTGCCCCTACTGCTCGGTGAGCTGCGGGGTCATCATGTACAGCCTCGGCGATAAGGCGAAGAACGCCAAATCGTCGATCATCCATATCGAAGGCGATCCCGATCATCCGATCAACCGCGGCACCCTCTGTCCCAAGGGTGCCGCGCTCCTCGACTTCGTCAAAGCGCCGACACGGCTGCTCTATCCCGAATATCGGGCGCCGGGCTCGGCCGAGTGGAAGCGGGTGTCCTGGGATTGGGCGATGGAGCGCATCGCCAAGCTCGTCAAGGAGGACCGCGACAAGAACTTTATCGCCAAGAACCAGGATGGCGTCACGGTCAATCGCTGGGTGTCGACAGGCTTCCTCGCCGCCTCGGCAACGACCAACGAGACCGCGTTTCTCACCTACAAAGTGGTGCGGAGCTTAGGGATCGTCGCCTTCGACAACCAAGCGCGAGTTTGACACGGCCCAACGGTGGCCAGTTTGGCCCCAACTTTCGGCCGCGGCGCGATGACCAACACCTGGGCGGACATCAAGAACACCAATCTCGTTGTTATCATGGGCGGCAATGCCGCCGAGGCACATCCCTGCGGGTTTAAGTGGGTCACCGAAGCTAAAGCGCACAACAAGGCCAAGCTGATCGTGGTGGACCCGCGTTTCACCCGCTCGGCGGCGGTCTCCGACCTCTATGTTCCGATCCGTGCCGGGAGCGATATCGCCTGGCTCGGCGGCCTGATCAACTATCTGCTGACCCAAGACAAGATCCAGCACGAGTATGTCAAGGCCTACACCAACGCCACGTTCATTGTGAAACCGGGCTTTGGTTTCGCGGACGGGCTGTTCACCGGGTATGACGCGCAGAAGCGCGACTATGACCGCTCGAGCTGGGCGTATGAGATCGGCGAGGACGGCTACGCCAAGGTCGATGAAACCTTATTGGACCCGCGCTGCGTCTACCAGCTGATGAAGGCGCATTACGCGAGGTACACCCCCGAGATGGTCGAGCGCATCTGCGGCTCGCCCAAGGACAAGCTCATCCAGGCCTGGGAATGGATTGCCGAGACCGCGGCGCCGGACCGCGCGATGACGAGCATGTATGCGCTCGGCTGGACGCAGCACTCGAAGGGCTCGCAGAACATCCGGACGATGGCGATGGTTCAGCTGCTGCTGGGCAATATCGGCGTCGCCGGCGGCGGCATGAATGCGCTGCGCGGTCATTCCAATATTCAAGGCCTGACCGATCTCGGGCTGATGAGCAATCTGATCCCCGGCTATCTGACCCTGCCGAGCGAGAAGGAGGTGAGCAAGGCGACCTATCTGCAGAGCCGCGGTTTCAAGCCGCTGCGGCCGGGACAGCTCAGCTACTGGCAGAACTACCCCAAATTCTTCGTCAGCTTCTTGAAGTCCATGTACGGCAAGGAAGCGACCGCAGACAACGATTTCGGCTACGACTGGCTGCCAAAACTCGACGTCTCCTACGATGTGCTGCGGACCTTCGAGCTGATGCACCAAGGGAAGATCAACGGCTATTTCTGCCAGGGGTTCAACCCGCTGATGGCGTTCCCCAACAAGAAGAAGCTGATCAACGCTTTGCGCCAGCTCAAATTCCTCGTGGTCATGGATCCGCTGGCTACCGAGACCGCCAGCTTCTGGGAGAACCATGGGCAGTACAATGACGTCGATCCCACCCAGATCCAGACCGAGGTGTTCCGCTTGCCGACGACCTGCTTTGCCGAGGAGGACGGCTCGCTGACCAATTCCGGTCGCTGGCTGCAATGGCATTGGAAAGGCGCCGACGGCCCTGGAGAAAGCCGCAGCGACATCATCATCTTGACCGACCTGTTCCTGCGGTTGCGAGACATGTACCGCAAGCAAGGCGGCGCATTCCCCGAACCTATCCTCGGCTTGCACTGGCCCTACAAGCTCGCCGAGGCACCGAGCCCGGAAGAGATCGCGCGCGAGGTCAACGGCTATGTCGTCGAAGACATCACCGATCCCAAGGACGCTTCGGTCGTGCAGTTGCGGGCGGGGCAGCAGCTCGACGGTTTCGCGCAACTGCGCGACGACGGCAAGACTGCGTGCGGCTGCTGGATCTACTCCGGCTGTTTCACCGAGCGGGGAAATCAGATGGCGCGGCGCGACAATTCGGACCCGTACGATTCGGGTCTCGCGCCGGGCTGGGCCTGGGCCTGGCCGGTCAATCGCCGGATCCTCTACAACCGCGCCTCCTGCGACGTTGATGGAAAGCCGTGGAACCCGCGGCACAAAGTCATCGAGTGGAACGGCAAAGCATGGGCCGGCGCCGACGTCCCAGATTACCCGCCGGCCACCAAGCCTGAAGCAGGGATGAACCCTTTCATCATGAACCCGGAAGGTGTCGCGCGCCTGTTCACCCTCGGCATGATGCGAGACGGCCCGTTCCCCGAGCACTACGAGCCCTTCGAAGCGCCGGTCGCCAATGCGCTGCACCCGAAAGTCAATGCCAACCCGGTCGCCCGCGTGTTCAAGGGCGATCTCGAGGTCTTTGGCACGGCGGATGACTATCCCTATGTCGCGACGACCTACCGTCTGACCGAGCATTTCCACTATTGGTCCAAACACTGCCATATCAATGCGACCTTGCAGCCGCAGCAATTCGTCGAGATTGGCGAAGCGCTCGCCAAGGAGAAGGGCATCAATAACGGCGACCAGATAAAGGTCCGCAGCAATCGTGGTCAGATCGTCGCGGTGGCGGTGGTGACCAAGCGCATTCGCCCGCTCAAAGTCGACGGCAAGATGATCCACACCGTCGGCATCCCGATCCATTGGGGCTTCACCGGCCAGACAAAAAAGGGTTTTGGCGCCAACATCCTGACTCCTTATGTCGGCGACGCGAATATCGAGACGCCGGAATACAAGGCGTTTCTCGTCGATGTCGAACGAGCGACACCGTCGGTTTAGGGAGCAGCCGCCATGTCAACCCTGCAGTCCCTCGACATCACCCGCCGCTCGGCCACCACGAGCCCATCGCCGAGCGTGCGGGAGAGCGAAGAGGTCGCCAAACTGATCGACATCTCGAAATGCATCGGCTGCAAGGCCTGCCAGGCGGCCTGTTACGAATGGAACGATCTGCGAGACGAAATCGGGGTCAATGTCGGGGTCTATGATAATCCGCCCGACCTGACCGAGAACAGCTGGACCTTGATGCGCTTCACCGAGGTCGAAGAGGACGGAAACCTCGAATGGCTAATCCGCAAGGACGGCTGCATGCATTGCGCCGATCCCGGGTGCCTCAAAGCCTGCCCGTCGCCGGGTGCCATCGTCCAATATTCGAACGGCATCGTCGACTTTATCTCAGAGAACTGCATCGGCTGCGGCTATTGCGTCAAAGGCTGCCCGTTCAACATCCCGCGGATCTCCAAGAAGGATCAGAAGGCCTACAAATGCACTTTGTGTTCCGACCGCGTGTCGGTCGGCCTCGAACCGGCCTGCGCCAAAGCCTGCCCGACACAGGCAATCTCGTTCGGGACCAAGAAAGACATGATCGAGTTCGCCCAGACGCGCATTACCGATCTTAATGAGCGCGGCTACGACAAGGCCGGGCTTTACGACCCGCCGGGCGTCGACGGCACCCATGTCATGTATGTACTGCAGCATGCCGACCGGCCGGAGCTTTACGCGGACCTGCCGAAGGACCCCAAAATCAGCCCGCTGGTCGAGGCTTGGAAGGGTGCCGCCAAACCCGTCGCCCTGATCGGACTCGGGCTCACCGCCTTGTTCGGGTTCCTGCATTACGTCTCCACCGGCCCGAACGAAGTCGAGGCGACCGACGAAGAGCAGGCCAAGAAGGCGATCGATCAGCCGGATGAAAAGCGAGAGGGCCGGTGATCGAGCGCAAACACGGCACTGTCGGGCGTTATACGCCGGGGGCTCGCGTCAATCACTGGCTGAATGCGATCATCCTTGTCCTGCTGGCTCTGAGCGGGATGTCGCTGTTTCATCCGGCGCTGTTTTTTCTCACCGGTCTGTTCGGTGGCGGCACCTGGACGCGGATCCTACATCCGTGGCTGGGGCTGGCGCTGCTGGTGACCTTCACCGGGCTATTTTTGCGCTTCTGGCGGTACAATTTGTGGGCGGGTGAAGACAGTCTGTGGATGCGGCATATCGGCGACGTGGTGGCGAAGCACGACGACAACATCCCGGAGGTCGGCCGCTACAATGCGGGGCAGAAGATCGTCTTCTGGGGTATGACGATCCTGATTCTGGTCCTCGCCGCAAGCGGTGTGGTGATGTGGGATGCGCGGTTCGGCCAATATTTTACGATCGAGGCGAGACGCGTCGCCGCCGTCGTCCATGCGGCGGCAGCAGTCATCACGATCGGGCTGTGGATCATCCATGTCTACGCCGCGATCTGGGTCAAAGGCACGGTGCGCGCGATGACACAGGGCTCGGTCACCGGCGGATGGGCGTGGAAGCACCACCGCAAATGGCTCCGCGAAGAGGTCGCCAAAGAACCGAGATGACACCGCCGCGGACGATCGCCGATCCGATCGATATCGGCAAGGTCGCCGCGCCGCCGCCGATCCGCCTACCTGATCCGAAGGTGGTGTTTTCCCGCCGGGCCGATCGTCTCGCCCACCTCGCCGCCGGCAGCGCGATGGCCGATTTTCTCTCGTTCATGGCGTCCCTCGCCGGTGCTCAATCGGCTGCGCTCGAGACACTGACGGCCAACACCCCGTCGCAGGCCTTTCCTAGCCAGGGCATGACGCCGCGCGATCGCGCGAGATGGCGGCCCGGCCGCTCTTGGCAGCGCGTCCTCGCGATAATTCTCGACCGGCTCCGCACGACGCCCCTCACCGAGGAGACGCGTGCCGCGCTCGAATGCCTGGCCGGGCAGGATGCCAATGCCCTCGATGCTCTTGCCGAGAAGGCCGTGCACTTCGCAAGCGGCGAAGCGGAGCCCGCCCAAGCCTGTCTCGCTTTTGCCGCGCTGCAGGTCTGTTGGACGCATGGAGCGAGCCTCTTTGCCCCCGAGGATGTGCGCCTCCCGGAGGGGGATGGGGCCTGCCCCATCTGCGGCTCGCCGCCAGTCTCCAGCATTGTGCACGCCGCCGGGCCGGTGGCGGGCGTCCGCTTCCGCGTCTGTGCGCTGTGCGCGACGGAATGGCATCTGGTGCGCATCAAATGCGCCAATTGCCACTCCACCAAAGGCATCGCCTACCTTGAGATCGAAGGTGGCGTTGGGCTGGTCAAGGCCGAAACCTGCGACGAATGCCGCACCTATACCAAGATCATCTACATCGAAAAGGACCCGAACGCTGAGGTCTTCGCCGACGATCTGGCGACCCTCGGGCTCGACATTATGGTCGACGAGGCCGGCTGGCAGCGCGCCACACCCAACCCCTTTCTTCTTCCCGGCGGCGGCTAACCGCCGGCTCCTCGCATGATTGTCGGCACCGCCGGCCATATCGATCACGGCAAGACGGCATTGGTGCGTGCGCTAACCGGCGTCGATACCGACCGGCTTCCCGCGGAGAAGGCGCGCGGCATCACGATCGATCTCGGCTTTGCCTATCGTCCGGTGCCAGCAGCCGAAACCCTTGGCTTCGTCGATGTCCCGGGTCACGAGGCCTTTGTTCACAACATGCTGGCGGGTGCCGTCGGGATTGACTTTGTGCTGCTGGTCGTCGCAGCCGATGACGGGCCGATGCCGCAGACGCGTGAGCACCTGCAGATCGTCGATCTGCTCGGCATTGAGCGCGGCCTCGTCGTGTTGAGCAAATGCGATCTCGTCAGCGCCGAACGGATTGCCGAGGTTGGCGCCGAGGTTCACCAGCTGCTCGGCCGGACGAGCCTCGCGACGGCGGAAATTATGCCGGTTTCGATTGTGACCGGCGAAGGGGTTGCCGCCGTCGAAGCCCATCTTCTCGACGCCGCGCGGAGCATGCCCTTACGCCGCCTGGACGGCCGCTTTCGCCTCGCGATCGATCGCTGTTTTTCGTTATCCGGCATCGGCACGGTCGTAACCGGGACGGTGTTTTCGGGCGAGGTCCGGGCCGGAGACGAGGTGCTGCTCTCGCCGGCCGGCCTCGCCGCACGGGTGCGCAGCCTCCACGCTCAAAACGCGGCGGCAGCATGCGGACGTGCAGGCCAACGCTGCGCGCTCAATCTGGTCGGTTCCGACATCGACAAGCACCGGATCCGCCGTGGTGACTGGGTGCTCGACGAGGCGCTGCACCTGCCGACGGAGCGCATCGATGCGAGCATCCGCCTGCTGCCTAGCGAGGTGCGAGCGCTGCGCCAGGGGACCCCGGTCCACCTCCATGTCGGCGCCGCCCGCGTCCCGGCGCGGATCGCGATCCTCGATCGCGACAGCCTGCCGCCGGGTGATCGGGCGCTCGCTCAGATCGTGCTCGATCGGCCTGTCGGCGCGCTCCACGGCGACCGCATCGTGCTCCGCGACGATGCGGCGCGACGAACGATCGGCGGCGGCATCGTCCTCGACCCTTGGCCCCCCGACCGCGGACGGCGGCGGCCACAGCGCCTGGCAGCGCTCGCTGCAATGAGCGAGGCGGATGCAGGCCAAGCCCTCGTGCGCCTCGCTTCGGCTGAGCCGGGCTGGGTCGATCTCGGACACTTTGCCCGCGCGCGCAATCTCAGCGTTGAGAAGGCTGCGGGACTCCGGCGCATCACGGAGATCGTGTGTGTCGAATCGGAGGGTGCCGCGTTCGGTTTCGGCAGCAAGAATTGGCAGATTCTGAAGCAGGCGACCATCACGGCGCTGGCTGGCCATCATGAGAAGGCGCGCGACAGCCCCGGCCTTGAGACGCACCGCCTCCGCCTCGCTGTCGACGCCCGGCTTCCATCCGATGTCTTCGCTGCCGCTGTTAGCGAGATGGCGCGTGACGGCACGCTGCAGCGCGATGGCCCGTGGCTCAAGCTCGCCTCCCACTCTGTGCGACTGACCGCGGCGGATGAGCGGCTGTGGGCGTGCATCCGTGCGGTGATGGAAAGCACTCGCTTTCAGCCGCCGCGGGTGCGGGACTTCTCCCAGGCGCTTGGCGCCGGCGAGGCCGAGGTGCGGCAGCTCCTCCGCCGCCTCGCCCGTATGGGAACGCTTGTCGAGGTGGCCCACGACCACTTCTATACGCGGACGACGATTGCGGAACTGGCGGCAACCATGCAACGGGTCGCCAACGGAAACCCGGAAGGCAAGATCACCGCGGCAGTGTTTCGCGATCGCATCGGGACCGGACGCAAGCTTGCGATCCAGATCCTGGAGTTCTTTGACCGCAATGGCATCACCATCCGCGAGGGGGATCTGAGGAGGATCAGACAGGATCGGCTGGCGATCTTCGAAGAACCGGGAAGAGGACGGGGTACTCCATGACGCGTCCGTATCTCGATCAATTACGCGACGCCGCGCAGGCGTCCGAGCGGGCGGAGACGGAATTCCGGCGATTTGCCGAGCGCCGACTCGAGACGATGAGCGCCGAGCGCGTCCGCGCTTATCGGCGCTGTCAGCTGGTCAGCGACATGATCCAGAGTGCGCTGCCGCTCCCGGAACCCGCAGAATGCGTTGCGGCGCAGATCGGTTGCGTCCTCTCCCAAGCCGGTTGGGCAGGTGGAGACACCGGCTATGACGAGGTCAGCGAGCAGCTCGGCCGGGTGGCGGAGCTCGTGCGCGCTGATCTGCACGGCGAGCCCGGCGCCGCGGCTTCGATGGTTGTGGCGGCGTTGGAGGAATTCGAGAGCTGGTACCGCGAGCGCTTCGGCACGGAATTTCCGGCGCTGCAGCCGAACGCGGTAAGCGCGTTCCAGCCGCTCGTCGATTTCTGAGCGAGGCGGCCAGCGGCCGGCTGCTTGCCCGAGACGTTAGCAGCCGGCGCTGCAGCCCGCGAAATTTGCCAGACGCATCAGCTCGAGGTAAGGCTCGGCGACTTTCTGGCCCGGGGTCAACAACGCTTTGGCGGCGCGCCAGTCGTCCGGTCGCAAGACGACGAGCCACGCCGCTCCGTAGGGGTCGGTATGCGCCAGCCCGGGCTGTTCCATGATGGCATCGTTGCTGCGAACGATTTCGCCCGCGAAGGCGACTTTTGCCGGCCCGACGAACTTTCCGGACTCGAAGACGGCGCAAGCATTTCCGACGGCGAGCCGGCGTCCGGCGCGTTTTGGCGTTACCGCGACGATGGTCCCCGCCATTGCTACGGCGACAGAAGTGACGCCGACCTCGACCAGCCCGTCATCAAGCTCGCGATACCACACTTGCCGCTCGATGTCGTAGAGCAGTTCGTCGGGCAGCACGCACCCGTTGACGACCGGCATGGGCGGCTGGCTCTCAGTAGCTCAAGACGCGATACTCGTCGCTCATCACCCGATCGATCAGATAGGCAGTTCCTACGATCCCGGCGCACTCCGGGATCAGGTCAGACTGATCCATGTCGAACAGCTCGAGATTGCCGGCGCATGCGTAAAATTTGGCACCGAGCCCGTGCGCGTCTTTGATAAAATCATACACTGATTTGTCGGAGCCCGGCTTGACGGTCAGCGTCTCGGCCACGCCGCATTTCATCAGGCGCCCCGCGGCGGCGGTGCAAATAACCTCGACTGCGAAATCCATCGCCGCGGCGACGGCCGCTTGAAAAAACGGCGATCCCAGCTCCTCATGGTTGCGCGGATCTGTATTCGCAAGAACTATCAGCAATTTCTGGGGCATGGCCACAATCATGAGCCCTTCTTCAGGCGGTGACAAGACGTGGCTGGAGGTGATCGACCTTGGATCCGTCTCGGCGGTCGACACGCTGGCGGTGGCCTATGGCATGGCTACCCGACTGGGTCCAGAAGGCAATCCCATTCTGGTGCTAGCCGAACCCAACGGACCGTTTCTCTGTGCGGGCGCCAACGAGGATGTCGAGAAGCGCATCGATCTTTCGTTTTGCCGGGAACAGGGCATTCCCGTCCTGCGCCGCAGTATCGGCGGACGCGCCATTTACATCGATCGCGATCAGCTGATCTTTCATGTCATCATGCCGCTGTCTAAAGCGCCCCGGCCAGCAGCTCGGATAATGCCGATGGTCGTCGCCGCGATGATCGATACGGTTCGCGATTGCGGCCTCGCCGCACAGCTGCGCGAACCGAGCGACGTTCTCGTCGGGGGGCGTAAGATCGCGGGGGCCGCCGGAGCGGAGGTCTGCGACACTGTAGTGGTCGGCGGCACATTCCTCCTCGACTTTGATCGCACCCGGATGGTCCGCTGTCTCGAAGCTCCGTCAGGTGTGTTCCGCACTAGGCTGCACCGCTTGCTCGGCGGGCGCCTGACGACATTTTCTGAGGAATTAGGCGACATTCCGTCCAGACAACGGGTCAAGAGCCGATTTGTCGGCAATGTGGCCTTCGGCCTTGATGCCGCCCCGCACGAGGCGTGCATTTCCAGAGCGTGCGCGCCGGCTATCGCGGCAGCCGCGGCCCAACTGGAGGTACTTGCATGGCGGGCCTAGGATCGATCGGCATTCTCGATGCACGCGGCCTCGTATGTCCGGAGCCGGTGTTGCGGACGGCAAAGGCGATGCGCAGCATTGATCCCGGCGGGACTCTGACCGTGCTGGCGACCGATCCCGTGGCGAGCATCGACTTCCCCTATTACTGCCACCATGCTGGGCTTGAACTCCTGTCGACGACAAGTGAGACGGAAGTTTTGATCTTCAAAATCCGCAAGCCGAAAACCCCGGTGCAACTGGCGTCGAATCGCCCGATCGGATGAGTGTGGCCTGTCACCTCCTAGAACGAAAAATAGCGGCATCCCTCGGCGGCCATCCCAGATAAGGTGGATCATGGGGAGCCCATCACGGTCGATCAAAACGCCGGCGTCGCACACCGAGGACGTCTATTTGGTCACGCAAGGGGGTTTCCCCTCCGGGAGTGTCGAAGAGGTATCGACTTCCTGGCGGAGATCGGCGAACGAGCACGGCGTCAACCCTGACAGCACCGAAACACCACGAATCCTGACGTCTCACGAGCTCAAAGAACTTCGCGAACCGCTCGATCAGCTAATCGTTAGCGCACAGGACGAGATCGATCGGCTCTACAAAGTGGTTCGCGAGGCGGGATATACGCTCCTCTTCTGTGACACGGCGGGTGTGGCGGTCGAACATCGCGGTGACCCAGCAGACGCGAGCCGGTTCAAATATTGGGGAACTTGGCTCGGCGGCGTATGGTCCGAGGCGCTCGAAGGCACCAATGGCATCGGCACCTGCATCGCCGAAGAGCGGCCTGTCACCGTTCACAGAAATCAGCATTTCCGATCGCGGCACATCGACCTGAGCTGCTCCGCAGCGCCCGTCTTCGACGTCGACGGCAGCCTGATGGCGGTGTTGGACGTTTCCGCGATCGATCCCGAGCGGTCGGAACGAGCGCACGCGTTGACCGGCGCCCTGACGGTAACGTCGGCGCGCGCAATAGAGGAGCGATTTTTCCGAGAGCGTTTTCGCCGAGAATGGGTTTTCGCGACGGCGCCGCCGGAAGAGGGCGCCACGGGGATGTTGCTAGCCGTTGACAATCACCAGCGCATCGTCGGCGCAAACCGGGCCGCGCGTACCTCCCTCCTGCTCGATGATCACCGGCTGCGAAGCGGTGTCAGCCTGTGGAGTGCATTCGAACGAGACCCCGGCCTCTTTCACCGCAAGGATGTCACGGACATCCCGACGACGCTCATCGTCGCCGGCAGCGACGAGGCATGGCCGGCATTGGTGACCCCGCCCGAGAGCAGTCCGGCGGCTTGGCAGCAGACAACGAACGATGCTCTGCACACGCGGCCGCGCCTGGATTCGCTCGCTACCCTGACGCGGCGGGCGACACCCTCGCCGGCCCGCGGCGGTCTGCCGCCCGGTGCCATGCGTCGGGTGCGGGAGCACGTGGAGGCGCATTTGAGCGAGAGCATGGATCTCGCAGAGCTCGCTGCCATTGCGGGACTATCGGTGTATCACTTCGCCCGCGCATTCAAGCACACAGCAGGTGTAACGCCGCATCACTATCTCGTGCACCGGCGCATCGAACGAGCACAGGAGATGTTGGCCCGCTCCGGGCTCCCACTGTCGCAGATCGCACTGGCTGCGGGCTTTTCTGACCAAAGTCACTTGGCGCGGCATTTCCGTCAAATGCTGGGCATGACCCCAGGGCAGTTCCGCTGGTCGCAACGCTAGGTGTATCCTGCTCAACAGGTCAGGTCCTATAGCTCCGATACGGCCCGTAGGGGCCGGCATCGCCCTGTGGTGCCACTGAAGTGACCCGCTCGACGCCGGTGACGCCGCAATCGGCTGTTGTTACGATGCGTTCCGAGCAAGTTTAGCGCTTCGGACAATCCGACCTCGAGGTGCGTCAATCGCGAAGCGATCACCGAGATGTCCATGGGCGAAGCGATGCTCGAGCCGTTTTGTGGAGCGGTCGCGCCGGGCGCCGACAAGTATTCTCGGGCGGAGAGGGTTGGGCGGACTCGGGCGGTGAAGCGGTAGCCGCGGCCCTGCTCGGTGCAGATGAACTCACGGTCCTCACCGAGAGCCTTGCGCAACGCAGAGATCTGAACCTTCAAATTTTGCTGCGCGACGACGACGTCAGGCCAGACACGACTTTGCAGCTCCTCTTTGGTAACGAGCGCTCCATCGGCCCCGATTAGGACCAGGAGGAGCTCGAAAGCGCGAGCGCCGAGTTCGACCGGCACACCGCCGGCGAGCAATCGCCGCTGCCGCGGCAGCACGCGGAAGCGGCCGAACTCGAGCGGTGCGTCGGTTGCGGCCGGGCTCACTCGATGCACGATGATCGGCGAACCATCGTGTTCCGTCGGCTCACGCCAAGGTATTGCGATCGCGAGCGGTGACTTCATGATGTTGCCCTTCCTGAGCACGCGGTTGCTCGAACTGAGCATCTCGAATACGCGGGTTCGGCGAGCGGTTCTTGAACGACCTTGCTGCGAGAGGAACGGGTTTGCGGTATTGCCTCGCCCGCTGTCTACGGGACGAGGGACCGCGTCGAACTCGGGCCCCTGCCGACAGGGAGAAAATTTGGTTTAGCCCTCAAAAGTCGCCCTCTAGACACCATAAACCTGAAGTATATGAGTAGCTTGTCGCCAATTTTGCGGTCTCGGCCGGCAGCGGAATTCCGGGACGGTTCTAGCCGCCGGCAGCGAATTGGCAGCGGAACTTTGCAGAGGGCCCGAACCTTGCTCTACGCGCATGCTATAACCATTTTATAATTGTTATGAACGCATCATGGCCTATACGTAGGTACGCCGCCCCAGCT
>Ga0209526_10001552_pt1 | contig 15467 bp, 14 predicted proteins | sample JacPinW_OM2H0_M1_FD_188566 | JGI IMG/M metagenome (GOLD analysis project Ga0209526, IMG submission 188566) | Forest soil microbial communities from Algoma, Ontario, Canada - Jack Pine, Ontario site 1_JW_OM2H0_M1 (SPAdes) (version 2) | ecosystem: Environmental > Terrestrial > Soil > Boreal... | reverse complement strand
ACCAAGACGCCGCTCACGGTCTTTGCCTACAACCAGGATAATTCGATGCAGCTGGATCAAGGCGTGCTCGGCCTCGTCAACAACGAGATCCTGCAGACGACCGGCTCGATCCAGCTCAAGGCGAACTTTGACAACAAGGCGAACAAGCTGTGGCCGGGCGAACTCGTCAACGCGCGGCTGCTCCTCGATACGCGGCATAACGGCCTGACCGTCCCTGCCGCGGTCGTACAGCAAGGTGCGAAAGGACCCTACGCCTACGTCGTCAATCCCGACAGCACCGTGGCAATCCGCCCCATCAAGGTCGCGCAAATCAGCGACGGCCAGGCGCTCATTGATTCCGGCCTCAAGGCCAACGAGCAGGTCGTGGTCGACGGACAATACAAGCTGCAACCCGGCACCCGAGTCACGATCCTGCACGGCCAGGCCGCACGGGAAGAAGCCGCACAAGACGCATTGCAGGCGCCGATCCCATGAATATTTCAGCACCATTTATCCAACGGCCGATCGCGACCGCACTGCTGATGGTAGGGTTGTTGGTGGGCGGCCTGATCGCCTATCCGCTGTTGCCGGTGGCGTCGCTTCCAAGCGTCAACTATCCGACGCTTACGGTGACGGCGCAACTGCCAGGCACCGACCCGCAGACCATGGCCTCCACGGTGGCCTCGCCGCTCGAGTTGCAGTTCGGTGAGATCCCCGGCCTTACGCAGATGACGTCGTCGAGCGCGCTCGGCTACACCCAGATCACCCTGCAGTTCGAGTTGAGTCGTCCGATCGATGGGGCGGTCGCCGACACGTTGTCGGCGATCAACGCTGCGGCCGCCTACCTGCCCAAAAATATGCCGTATCCGCCGCTCATCCGTAAAGTCAATCCGGCCGACACGCCGATCCTGGTGCTCGGCGTCACCTCGGACAGCCTGCCGCTGACCGTGGTCGACGCCTATGCGCAAAACATTCTGCTGCAAAAGATCTCGCAGATATCCGGTGTCGGCCTCGTCGGCATCGGAGGTGAGCAGCAGCCGACCGTCCGCGTGCAGGTTGATCCGGAGGCGCTGGCAGCGCGCGGCATCAATCTCGAGGATGTGCGCACGGTACTCGGCCAGGCCAATGTCGACCTTCCGAAAGGCACGCTCAACAGCCCGCGCCAGACCTACACGCTCAATACCAACGACCAGCTGTTCCAGCCCGACAAATACGATGACCTTGTCATCGCCTATCGCAACGGATCGCCGGTCCGCATCCGCGATATCGGCCACGCCGTCAGCGCCGGAGAGAACGAGCTGATTTCCGCCTGGTTCAACCAGAAGCGGGCAATCATTCTGGCGATCCAGCGCCAGCCCGGCGCCAACGTCGTCGAGACCGTAGGTAAGGTCAAAGCGATGATGCCTGTGCTCCAGGCATCGATCCCGGCTGCCGTGAAGATAAGCGTCATTTCAGATCGCACTCAGACCATCCGCGCTTCGCTCAGCGACGTGCAATTCACGTTGCTGCTGACCGTGGCGCTCGTCGTCATGGTGATCTTCATATTCCTGCGTAGTTTCTGGGCGACCATTATCCCAGCCGTCACCGTGCCGCTGGCGCTGGTCGGCACCTTCGCCGTGCTCTACGAAATGGGCTACAGTCTGGATAACCTCTCGCTGATGGCCTTGTCGATAGCGGTCGGATTCGTCGTCGACGACGCCGTCGTCGAGATCGAGAATATCGTGCGGCATATCGAGGAAGGCCTCTCGCCGTATGATGCGGCGATGAAAGGCTCCGGCGAGATCGGGTTCACCGTGATGGCGATCACATTTTCGCTCATCGCCGTGTTCATTCCGCTGTTCCTGATGAGCGGCTATGTCGGATTGCTGTTCCGCGAGTTCGCGATGACCGTGAGCGTGGCGCTCGTGCTCTCGCTGGTGATCTCGCGGACGCTGACGCCGATGATGTGCGCCTACCTGCTAAAGCCGGAGAACAAGGAGCACGGATGGCTCTACCGGATGTCCGAACGCGGCTTCGATGGCCTGCTCCACGTCTATGAGGCAGGTCTCAAGATCGTGCTCCGGCACCAGTTCATCACGCTGATGGTGATGTTCGGCACCATTGCGCTGACCGGATATCTCTATGTCATCATTCCCAAGGGTTTCTTTCCCCAACAGGATACCGGATTGATCATCGGCCAGTCCGAGGCGGCGCAGGATATTTCTTTCCAGGCCATGTTGGAACGCCAGCAGGCGCTGCAAGATGCGATCATGCGGGATCCGGCCGTCGACACGGTTGGTGCGGCGGTTGGCGCCGGCGGCGGCGTCTATACGCTCAACGACGGCCGCGTTTACATTCAGCTCAAGCCCGCAAACCAGCGCGACAAGATCAACAAGGTGATCGCGCGGTTGCAGACCAACCTCGCCAAGATCCAGGGCATCACGCTCTATATGCAGCCCGCGCAGGACATCACCATCGGCGCGCGGCTGAACAAGACGCAGTTTCAGTACACCCTGAACGACGCCGATCCCGGCGAGCTCGATCACTGGTCCGCGCTGTTCCTCGACAAGTTGAAGGCGATCCCCAGTATTGCCGACGTCACCACCGATCAGCTCAATGCCGGGCCGCTGCTCGACATCACCATCAAACGTGAGGTCGCCTCGAGCTACGGCATCCTGCCCTACACGATCGACAACACGCTCGATGACGCTTTCGGCCAACGCATTGTCTCGACCATTTATACCACCCTGCAGCAATACCATGTCATTCTGGAGGTCAATCCAAAATTCCAGTACGGACCCGAAGCGCTCAACGGCATCTATGTCAAATCATCGAGCGGGCAGCAGGTGCCGTTATCCACGCTGGTCGATTCGGTGGTGAAGGTGGCGCCGCTCGTGATCAATCACCAGGGCCAGTTCCCTTCGGTAACGATCTCGTTCAATCTCGCGCCGGGCGCCGCGATCGGCGATGCGGTCAGCGCCATCCAGAAGGTTGAAAAAGATCTCAACGCCCCACTTTCGCTTCAGACCAGCTTTCAGGGTAACGCCCAGGCATTCGGAGCATCGCTGAAGAGCACGCCGATCCTCATCCTCGCATCGCTGTTCGTCATCTACCTCATCCTCGGCGTGCTGTACGAGAGCCTGATCCATCCGATCACCATCATCTCCACCCTGCCATCGGCCGGCATCGGCGCGCTGCTGCTGCTGATGGCGGTTCACGTGGATCTGAGCGTGATCGCCATCGTCGGCCTCATATTGCTGATCGGTATCGTCAAGAAGAACGGCATCATGCTGGTCGACTTCGCCCAGCAAGTCGAGCACAGCCACGGCTTGACGGCCGAAGAATCGATCTACCAGGCCTGCATCCTGCGCTTCCGGCCGATCCTGATGACCACCATGGCGGCGCTGCTCGGCGGCGTGCCGATGATGGTGGGTACGGGGGTCGGCTCGGAGATTCGCCAGCCGCTCGGCTACGCCATCGTCGGCGGCCTCGCGCTCTCGCAGGTGCTCACTCTCTATACAACGCCGGTTGTCTATATCTATCTCGACCGGCTGCAGACCTGGCTGTTCGGGGACAAGAGTAAGCCGGAGGCCGCCGCGGAGCCGGCGCCGGCGCCCGCCGAATGACCGAGGACGAGGGATCCACAACGCCGCAAGCGATCTCGGCACCGAGCTATCTGCTTGCGAAGGTTCATCCCCGCTCGATCCGTCAGGAAGTCTGAATCCTAATTTAATGGCTCACGACCATCGAGAACTTATCTTCCATACACCATCAATTGAATTGCCGAGGAGTGAGCATCATGTTTTCGCGAAGAGAGGTGTTGGCAGTGTCCGCTGCGGGCGCTGTCATGACGGCAAGCGCCGCACGGGCTGCCTCGTTCGGTAATCCGGACCTGCCGCCGCAAGGCGCCATCAACGCCAAAGGTCCGGGAAATCTCAGCGATCCCGGCCCGCAGAGTCCGGCTCTCGGCAACCAGTTTCCCTCGGCACAATTTCCGCCGGCGACCGATGTCGGCGGCATGCCGATGGACTGGGCCTCATTCAACAACGCACCGAAACGCGTCCAGAACGGCGGCTGGGCGCGCCAGGTGACGCAGGAAGATTTCGCGATTTCAAAAACGATCTCGGGCGTCAACATGCGGCTGACGGCCGGTGGCATCCGGGAATTGCACTGGCACCAGGCCGCCGAGTGGGCGATCATGACTTACGGCAATTGCCGCGTGACGGTTCTCGACACCATGGGCCGGCCGTACGTTGCGGACGTCAAAGAGGGCGACCTTTGGTATTTTCCGGCGGGCTACCCGCATTCGTTGCAGGGTCTCGGCCCGGACGGCTGCGAATTCGTGATCTGCTTTGACGACGGCGACGCCAGCGAGTTCAATACATTATTGGTGACGGACTGGTTCGCGCATACGCCCCCCGAAGTGCTCGCCAAGAATTTCGGTGTTCCGGCCGAGACGTTCGCGACGATTCCGCTGCAAGATCTCTGGATCTTCCAGGGAAAGCTACCTGGTGATTTGGCATCTGACCGCGCTGTCGTCAGCAAAACCGGGGGCGTTCCACCCCATCCCTTTATCTTTCGGCTTGGCACGTCGGCTCCGACGAAAGAAACCAAAGGCGGCGACGTGCGGGTTGCCGACAGCGGCAACTTCATGGTCTCAACGACGGTTGCAGCCGCGCTGGTAACGGTTCGTCCGGGCGGAGTGCGCGAGATGCACTGGCATCCGAACGCCGACGAGTGGCAGTATTACATCAAGGGCAAGGGCCGCATGACCGTGTTCAATACCGGCCCGAATGCGATGACGATGGATTTCAATGCTGGAGACATCGGCTACGTCAAGAAAAACCTGGGGCACTATGTCGAGAATGTCGGCGACACGGATCTGGTGTTTATCGGGGTCTTCAGGGCTCCCCAGTATCAAGAGATTTCTCTGTCCAACTGGCTGACGCATACGCCGCCGGCGTTGGTCGCCCAGCATCTCAACATAGACGAAGCGACCATCGCGAAATGGCCGGACGGCGGCCCGGGCATCATGCCCAAGGCATAGATGGCGGCCTCAGAGTCGGAACCCCTCCCACAAACAACGTTGCTGGCGGCATCAGAGATGCCGCCAGCTTATATTCATCGCGAACCAGGCAGATATGGGCGTGCTCGACAACGTCACCATTGGCATGACGGCGGAACAGATCGTAAAGGTCACCTCTGAGATGACGGTCGGTCATTTCGTGGCGCACATGCCGCAGGTCTATGCCACGCCGATGATGATCCTGCATATGGAAATGGCGGCAGGCTCCGCCATCGCTGCACGCCTGCCGGAAGGTTTTGTCAGCGTCGGCATGGACGTGAAGGTCCGCCACCTCGCGGCAACCCCGGTCGGCCGCACCGTTCGCACCATCGCTCGCGTCATTCGGATCGATCCCAAGAGCGTGGTGTTCGAGGTCGAGGCCTGGGACGGCGACCGCAAGATCGGCGACGGCACCCACCGCCGCGGCATCGTCAATGTGGTGGAGTTCGAGGAGCGGTTCGGCGTAAGGCAACTCGCCATGAGTTTGGATTGAGTCAATCCAAACTCATGGGCTAGCGCCGAGCTGACGGCGCACCCGTCTCCCGTCTGCGACATCAAATTTTGCTGTTTCCCGCGAAGGTCAGTGGTGCCCGTAGCCGGCTGTCGGGCCGACCTTCCCCCTGAACACGGTGTAGCTGATGACGGTGTAAATCAGCATCAGCGGGAATACGACGACGCCGCACCCCCAGAACATGAACGCGAGGCTGGACCGTGGCGAGGCGGCTTCGTCGATGGTGATGACGAAGGGGATCATGTAGGGCCAGAACGACAGCGCCAGCGTGCCGAACGCCGACACGAAGATCAGTGCGACCATGTAGAACGGCCAATGATCGTTGTGACGCAGGATGCTCAGCCCCAGCACGGATGCTGCGACCGCGCCAATCGCGGGGAATACGAACAGATACGGCCGATCGATCCAACGATGCAGGATTGGAAGGTGCTCAGCCAGCGCATAAGCGAAGACCAGCACGAGGAACGCCAACACGCCGACGGCGAGAACAGGGATCTGCCGATGCGCCATTTCGCGAACCTCGGCCTCGCATTTCTTCGCCAGCCAACAGGCGCCGAGAAGCGCGTAGCCAAGGCACAGGCCGATGCCGCAAAGCACCGCAAACGGCGTCAGCCAGCCGACCTCACCGCCGGAATATTGACCGTTGGTGAACTGCAAACCCTCCACCAGCGCACCGACCGTCATCCCCTGTATAAACGTCGCGATCAGGGACCCGCCGGCAAAGCTCAAATCCCAGACCCACCGCAGCCGTTGCGTCTTGTAACGAAACTCGAATGCCACACCGCGCAGGATCAGGCCCAGCAGCATGACGATGAGCGGGAGATAAAAGGCCGACAGCAAACTCGCATAGACCACCGGAAAAGCTCCCCACAGAATAACGGCGGTGATGACCAGCCAGGTCTCGTTACCGTCCCAGATCGGCGCGACGGCGCTCAGCATCGCGCCACGCCTGGCCTCGCCGCGTGCCAGTCCGAACAGCAGGCCGACGCCAAGATCAACCCCGTCGAGCAGGACGTAGAGCAAAATGCTGATCGCCAGCAGCGAGACCCAGAACATGACCATGGTTATTCTCCGGCGACGAAATGATGCGGTTCTGTAATCGGCTCGTCATCGGCCAGTGACATCGGCCGGTTCGGAACCGCGAGATGGGGCATTTCGAGCGGCTTCCGCGGGCCAGTGCGGATCAGCCGGTAGATGTAAAAGGTGCCAAACAGGAAGATGAAGGCGTAGACCGAGCAGAAGATCACGAGCGAGATCGTCGCCTGCTGCGTGGTCAGGAACGGCGTCATGGCATCGGCGGTCCGCAACACCCCAAAGACGACCCAGGGCTGACGGCCCACCTCCGCAGTGAACCAGCCGGTAATGATCGCAATGAAGGGCAGCGGAAAACTGAAGAACGTCAGCCAAAGCAACGGGCGATTATATGCCAGACGATGTTTGTAGCTCAGATAGCTGCCGAGCCAGGCGAGCCCCAGCATCAAGAGACCGCATCCCACCATGATCCGGAAGGCGAAGAACGGGATGACCACCGGCGGCCAGTTCTCCTTGGGGATACTGTTGAGCCCCGTTTCCGCAGCGGTAAAACTGTCGGAATCGATCAGGCTGCCGAACGGTGGCGGCAACGTGATCGCAAACACGTTGCGCCGGTTCTCCACGTCGGGCCAGGCGAACAGCACTTCCGAACCCGGCTTCTCGTCGTTCCAGCGCCCCTCAATGGCGGCCATCTTGGACGGTTGATAGGTGTTGACGTAGCCGCCGACCAGATGCCCGAACACAAGCTGGATCGGCATCAGCACGGCCGCGAGACCAAGGCCCATGCGCAACATGATCCGCGCCTCGGCGTGATATACCTTCCGCAGCATGTACCACGCGCCGGTCGCGGCAACGCAAAAGGCACCGGTCAGGTAAGCGGCGAGCAGCATGTGCGGAAATCGCGACCACACCACCGAGTTGAAGATAATTTTGGTCCAGTCGTTTGGAACGAAGGCGCCATTTTCCATCACATAGCCCGATGGCACCTGCATCCAGCTGTTATTGACCATGATCCAGAACGCCGAAATCGAGGTACCCAGCGCGACCATCGCGGTGGAAAACAAATAGAACCATGGCGGCACGCGGCTGCGGCCAAAGATGAGGACGCCGAAGAAGCTGGCCTCGAGCATGAAGGCCCAAAAGGTTTCAAACATCAGCAACGGCCCCTGGATCGGCCCGGACATTTTCGACAGCACGCTCCAGTTGGTGCCGAACTGAAATGCCATCACGATCCCGGACACCACGCCCAATCCGAATGCCACACCGAATATCTTCAGCCAGAATTCGAAAATCACGCGATAGACCGGGCGGCCGGTCGCAAGGCCCAAGGCTTCGAGGACAGTGAGCCAGGCCGCCAAGCCGATCGTGAAGGAGGGAAAGATGATATGGAACGTGATGGTGAAGGCGAATTGAATTCGCGACAGCAGAAGCGCGGTCATGTCCACTGCAATTCTCCCAGCCTGGAATGAGGGCAACTACCTGAAGCTAGAGACGGGACAAGGGAGGTCGACTAAATTCGCCGTTAGACTTTCAGTTCGAACCGGAGGCGATTGCGTCATGCTGCGACGCTGCGCGGCGGCGGGGCCATAAATTCCGGTCCGACTGGATCGGTGATGGTTTCGCGCAGGATCCGATCGATCTCGGCCTTGGCGGAGGCATCTAGCGTCCACCCAATGACCTCGTCGACCGGCTGCAACTGATCGGGATGACGCGCCCCCCACAATGCCGTAGTGATGCCCTGGTCGAGCATCCAACGCACCGCCAGGTGAATAGCGCGCTTGCCGAAGCGCTCCTGAGCGAGCCGATCGAGTTTTTGCACGGCGGTGACATATTCTGCAAACCTGGGTTTGCGGAATTTTGGGTCGGTGCGCCTGAGATCGTCGCCATCGAAAGTGGTATCCGCCCGCATTCGTCCGGACAGCAAGCCTCTGCAGAGCGCACCATACCCTAACGTCGCAATTTTGTTCTTGCGGCAATAAGGCAGAAGGTCGGTCTCGATTTCGCGTTCGAACAGATTGTACGGCGGCTGCAGCACGTGCAGTGGGGCGACGCGGCGAAATCGCTCCATCTCAAGCACCGAAAAGTTGCTCACTCCGATGGCCCGGATCTTCCCCTGCTCCAATAGCGTCAGCATCGCTTCAGCGGTTTCTTCGATCGTAACCAGCGGATCTGGCCAGTGAACCTGATAGATGTCGATGTAGTCGGTTCGGAGCCTGCGCAAGGAATCCTCGACCTCGCGCAGGATGCGGGCGCGGCTGGCATTGCGGGAGACTCGTCCACCGTCCCATTGCAGTCCGGCCTTGGTGGCAATCAGCACGTCCGAGCGCCGCCAGCCTTCCGCGATCGCCTTGCCAACAATCTCCTCAGAGCGGCCGAATCCATAGACCGGCGCGGTGTCGACGATGTTGATGCCATGCTCGAATGCGGCCTGGATTGTGGCGATAGATTCGGCTTCGTCGGTTCCACCCCACATCCATCCGCCGATCGCCCAGGTGCCGATCGCGACCGGCGACACTTTTAGCGACGTGCCGGGAATCTCGGTGAGTTCCATGCTTATTTTGAGAGCTTCAGCTTGATCGGCCATGGTTCTGATTTCCTTTTACAGTACGGTGTGGGAGCGCGATTGGCGGCTAAGTCCAATCTCAATTGTCAGTCGCGGAGGGCACGGCGTAGATTCCCGCTTCCTCTGCGGCGATCAGCCCAAGCGCCGTCCAGTCGAGTTCGCCGTAACCGCGCGCGATCCCCGTGATCAGCCGGTCGCGGACCACGCCCACCGATGGCATCGGGACACCCGCCCTCTCCGCTTCGGCAAGCGCCAGGCGCACATCCTTCAGCACGAGGGGCAGGACAAACCCGGCTGCGTAAGCCTGTCTGGCAATCTTGTCGCCGTAAATCTTGTGCGCGCGTCCGCCGAACATGGTGCTCGTCATGATGTCGATGAAAGGCTGCGGATCCAGCCCGCGCTTCCGGACCACGGCAACGACTTCCCCGAGCATCTCCAGCGCCGTCGCGCTCATCATATTGCCGAGCAGTTTGACGAGATTTGCATCTTGCGGGTCGGCGCCGATGACAAACGTTCTTTGTCCGAGGCTGTCGAAGATCGGCTGGCAGCGCGCGACATCGACTGCTGCACCCGCGGCGACGATGAACAGCTGGCGCGCCTTGGCGGCATCCGGATTCCCGAACACTGGCGCTGCTACATAGCCTTGCCCATGCCGCGCGTGCTCACTTGCCAGCAGCGACGCAGCCTTCGTACTGATCGTGCTCATCGACACATGGATCGCGCCCGGCATCAGACCCGCGGCCAGACCGTCAAGAGGATCGGCGGGGCGACCGAACACGACCTCGCGCACGGCGTCATCATCCGGCAACATGCTGATGACGACCTCGCAGTCGAGGAGGTCACCGATATCCGTTGTGGGCCTGAGGCCGAGCGCCTCGAGCTCCCCGATCTTCTTCGGGCGACGGACATAGCTGATCACCCTGCGTCCGGCGGCGACGAGGTTTGTGGCCATCGCCGTTCCCATGTGACCAAGGCCGATGAAGCCGATTTCGCCCATGAGCGGTGGGCGGCTGGATTGAGAAACGCCGCGAGACTCGCTCGATGCATTCTCGGGTCGCCTCCCGAAGTCGCGATGAGAACTGGGCTCGTGCTTGGACATAGATGGCTCCTGGCCGAACGCGGCTGCATCGATGGATGCGCAGCTTGCGACGGCTACTTCCAGCAATTTAGTGATGAGCGGTTTCTGCACTTGTCCCGGCTTGCTGCGGCTTGAGCCATCTAGCCTCGCCTGAACTAAAACCGAATTTAGTTATCTGACGGGCAATTTAATGGTGCTCAACAGCCCTTCGCTTACTCTCATGCTCAACGCTGCCCTTACTCAGAGCAGGGTGCCAGCGTGTGCGTCAGGACCACAGAAATGAGCGACATGGGCATCAATCTGGTGGCTTTCCCCTCCTCGCCTCCGGCATCCACCGCGGCGAAGCCGCTTCGCGGTGGCTTGCCGGCATGGCAGCAAAAGCGCGTGGCGGAGTTCATCGAAACCCATCTCGCGGAGGAGATTTCGCTGACGGCTCTCGCGGAGCTTGTCGATCTGAGTGTCTATCATTTTGCGCGCGCTTTCAGGCGATCCTTCGGGACGCCTCCGCATCGCTACCATATGGCGCGCCGAATGGATCGAGCCAGGGCCCTGTTGAAAACGCCCGCGCTGTCAGTGACGCAGATCGGCATCCAGATCGGCTTTCGCGAGACGAGTTCATTTACGAGGGCATTCCGCAAATTCATCGGACTGACGCCGACCGACTATCGGCGTCAGCAACAGGGTTAGCCTCACGAGCTAGGCCCACAGGAGGCGGCAATGAAAGAACACAACGGTCCACGATATCTTGGGCGCGACGCCGCGAAGTGCTGCGCCATCTGTCACGGAAAGTTTGGTCTCATCCGGCACTATTCCCGGCGAACCGCCCTCTGTTCGCGGAGGTGCGTCGATCGCTTCAAGTCCCGCGAGGAAGCCGACCGCAGATGGTTGCTCAGATTTGAGTCCGCGAGGCAGACAATTGCCGCCGGTTTCACCGGATTTCGAAACCATGAGGCCGCGCAATGAACGTTCTATGCAGACTCTCTCATCCATTAGGCACCGTCATCTGCTTCGCATAAGGAGACGCCACATGAGATTCATCTTGGTGAATGGCAGGACGCCCTTTCGGCAATCTTTGTGTGCGTTGTGCAGTACGCCGATCGGGGCAAGCTATCTAAGAGAAATCGAGACGCGGCTCCCCTACTGCGATGATCAATGCTACGCCGAACATTGCGAAGGCGCGGTCCTGGCTATCGAAAATCGTGCGCGAGCATCATGAGTAGCCCACGGCAAGTCGGGTTCCAGATCGGCCTCTGCCGTTTCATAACATTTTGGCCCGCAAAAATGTGTTGCGCCGAATCCACGGTAGGAACTCAGCGATCCTGCGCAGCGATCCTCCGCTAAGGCCCGCCAGTAAGGCGAGCACGCCATCGCATCCGGCGACTTGCATAGCGGCACGACCCGTCGGATAGTCAGCCATTTGGTAGCGGCCGCGGAGAGGTCGCTCGACCGCCGGAGCACTAGTAATATTTGGACGGTAGGAGGGCGCGATGGTTCGCACTGCATGGCTTAGAGCGATAGCCGGCTTTCTTCTCCTGCTTGCGACATGTTCGGAAGGATCGGCGGCCGACGACATCATGGCAACGAAGGCTCCGCCCGCCGCGACCACGAAGGCTCTGTCGCAGCCAGCGACATGTAGCAGCCTTGAGGACTTTGTCGCCACGGCCTGCCCGCTGACCTGGAATGGCATCACCGTCTACGGCACGATCGACGGGGGGGTGACATGGCGGAGCCATGGAGCGCCCTTCAATGGCACATCCGCGGTCGGGGTGGATTATCTTATCCAGAAGTACAGCAGGGGCCCGCGGTGGGATCTCGCGCCCAACGGTTTGAGTAACTCAAACATCGGGATCAAGGGGAAAGAGCCGCTCGCCGAGGGATGGGACTTTATCTTCGATCTGCAGGCCGGGTTCGACCCTTATTCCCTGCACCTCTCCAACGGACCGCACTCTGATTTTCAGAACATCGGCGTGCCGCTCACCAGCCAGGACTCGTACGCCGACTCCAGCCGGGCCGGGCAATTTTTCAATGCCGTGGGCTATGCGGGCGTCAGTTCACCCTATGGCACCCTGACGGTTTTCCGGCAAAACACGCTGACTTTGGACGCCGTTTTTGCCTACGATCCAATGAGCGCTTCGTACGCCTTCTCGCCGATCGGCTGGCAGGGAATCACCTGCGGCGTAGGCAACACCCAGGACTGCCGATTCAGCACCTCGGCAAAGTATCGCGTTGACATTGGCCAGTTCAGGGTTGCGGCGCTCTGGCAATTCGGCGGCTATGAGCTGAACAACGCCGCGACTGGTTCCTACCAGCTCCAACTCGGCGGCGACATTACCAATTTGGCCGGCGGAACGCTTTCGCTCGATGCGATTGGCAGCTTCGTCCAGAACGGCGTGGGGGTCGCGCTTGCCGGCAACACGCTGCCGGCGGTGCTGCCGCAGGTTCTCACCGCTACACTCTCCGACAATTCGAGCGTGATGCTGGTTGGCAAATACAGCAACGGGCCAGTCAAGCTGTTTGCTGGGTACGAATTCATTCGATATGCGCCCCCCAGCAATCGGTTTGCCCCCGGTACTGGTTTTAGTGATATCGCGGGAGACTTCGTCTGCGCCGCCTGCGCTGCGATCAACGGCACGAACATCAACAACACGGCTTTCGACGCTGGCGACAAGTTATTCCATGTATTCTGGACCGGAGTGAAATACGCCGTCACTGACAATCTGGATGTGATCGGCGCTTATTATCACTACGACCAGCCCGCCTTTGGTGCACCCGTCAATTGCTCCGCCAACGCCGCGGCGTTCGCAAACTGCCATGGGACGTTCGACGCCGTTTCTTTCGCCGTCGATTGGCAGTTTGCGAAGAAGTTTGATGCTTACGCTGGGTTGATGTTCTCTCAGGTCAATGGTGGCTTGGCGAACGGCTTCCTCAATCGGAGCTCGATCGATCCCACGGTTGGGCTTCGCTTCCGCTTCTGAGAAATCGATCTGCAGGATGCACGGTGCAGGCGCCGTACAAGTTGAAAATTTCCTGCCACCCGCATGTTGATCGAACTGGGATCAAAGGCGAGACCTGATGTGCGCGCCAACCTCTTCCGTGAGGCTGGCTCGTAGCCATAAAACGACTTGACGGGTACGCGCGATCTCTTTGTGGACTCTGGCAAGCCCGCGACTGAGGAAAACTTGCTCACCGCTTTCGTCCCGGTCTGTAACTCTTACGATCTGCGCTGGAACCCCCGATCTCATCGGCCATCAGGAGGTAAATCGCCATCGCACCACCAGCAACGCGACCAACATGGAAGCAACGATCCGCGTGCGGCCGGACAAACGATCTTCCTATCGGCGTGTACATCACGTCCGTCCGGGCGAGTGATGAATTGTGGAGTTCAGTCCGTAACGTGGAGACGACGCTGATCGAGCCGCGCCCGCTCGCGATTCGCTCGGACGTATACCGAAGCGACGCTGGAAGGCGCGGCTAAAGGCGCTTTCCGAGCTATAGCCAACCTGGTCTGCGATCGCCGCGATCGGTCGCGCGGTGGTGGACAATTTGCATCGGGCAAGGTCGAGCCTGAGTTCTGTGAGGAACGTGAGCGGAGTCAGCTGCGCAATCCGCCGGAACATGCGCACCAGGCTGGCACGCGAAGCGTTGGCGCATGCAGCCAGCTCGTCCAAGGTCCAGCTTTTGGCAGGGTCATCCAGCATCGCGACCACCGCCCGGCCGGCCTGCTGATGCGCGAGCAGCCCGAACAGTCCATTGTTGCAGCCCTTACGTTCGAGATGAATGCGGACGATCGTGACGAACAGTGCGCTCGCGAGGTCGGTGGCTATCGCCGCAGCGCCGGCCTGTGCGCTTTCGAGCTCCTCCTGAATTGCCGACATAAGCATCAGCAGACGGGATGCGACTGAACCGCTCGCGGCGGCGGAAACTACGATAGCCTCAGGCAGCGCCGCAAGCACGAGATTGTACTGCGCGAGCTCGAAGTACAGTCGACCGCATACGAGCTTCGTCTCGGGCTCGCCATCCGTATTGGACTTGAGATCGACGGCGCCAAGGGAACTCGAGCGGATGCCGAATGGTCCACGCGCGCCAGCCGGTGTCGTCGGCCCCCGTACGCTGTGGCGGCTCCCGCGCGGCAGAACGGCCACGTCGCCTGCGGAGAGGGGAATAGAACGACCGCTCAGCTCAATGATGCAGGCGCCTTGAGTGACGAAGTGAAAGGGCGCCCAGCCTTCGGCCTCGCTGGAATGATCGGAGGACCATTGCGCGTCGAACCGGCACAACTGCTGCAGTTCCGGCCGCACGCGGAGCAGCGGTGCCAACCCACTCAAGGTATCGACCGGCCGCGTCATGCCCGGCGCCTCAAGATTGATCCGCTCGGCCACCCAAGTGAGCCGCACGGCCATCCTGCGGTCTGCGCGACCGGCCTAATTCCAACGTAGCCGCTGCTTCAGGATGAACCGCCATGAAACTTGATCCTAACTTCGTTCACCATCGCAAAATCAAAAGGGATCTGGACTGCGGCAAGCTTTTCGCGAGACGCCGCACCGTGACGTGGCACGGCGTGACGGTGGAACCTGTCCAATACACAAGTTGGGATCCATAGCTATGTCCAAGATTTCTTCTTCGACCGTGATTTCCTGCTTCGGCGGCATGACCACAGCGTCGATGTCGCCGGTGGATTCGCGGCCGCTCAACTCGTATCCGCCCACACGGAAGATCAAGGTCAACATTTGCCGAAAAAACGGCGTCCCTACAATCGTGGCGCGGATGATCGGCCAACTACGGATCGGCTGAGGGTTTCCATCGACTTTAGCAACATACGATACAACTGACAGGCCTGATCAGAGATGGACAGTAAATCGGACTTTCACGCCACATTTGAGTCGCTCATTGCCGATACCAAACTGGACGGTCTGCGATCGGAAACGAGAAATGCCGCCACCTTGGACGAAATAGGGGCCACGCAACGGCAAATCCGGGCATTGCAAAAATGGCGGCTCAAACGAGTCGTCGAATATGTCAAAAATCATCTCTCAGAAAAAATCGCCTTGTCGGATTTGGCTGCTGTTGCAGGATTAAGCCGAATGCACTTCGCCTCCCAATTCCGGACGGCGACGGGCTTGCGGCCCCACGAGTTTCTCTCGAGACGACGAATTCAGCGCGCTGAAGAGTTGCTGCGAAACACTACGATGCCGATTGCCGAGATCGCTCTGACAGTTGGGTTCCAGACGCAGGCGCATCTTACCACGGTATTCAAACGGTT
>Ga0209526_10001551_pt1 | contig 15468 bp, 12 predicted proteins | sample JacPinW_OM2H0_M1_FD_188566 | JGI IMG/M metagenome (GOLD analysis project Ga0209526, IMG submission 188566) | Forest soil microbial communities from Algoma, Ontario, Canada - Jack Pine, Ontario site 1_JW_OM2H0_M1 (SPAdes) (version 2) | ecosystem: Environmental > Terrestrial > Soil > Boreal... | reverse complement strand
GATATAGAGGATGGGCTGGACCGCGCCGATGGCGATGGCCGCGGCCGTCTTGACGGACCCATCGCCCATGACGGCGACGGGCTCCCCAACCAGAATGAACTGCCCTACGTTTACGTTGATCTTATCCATCCCGGCAAGAATAATATAATAGCCCTGGCCAGCGTTAACGATTAAAAGTTGTCCATAGCTTCGGTACGGACCGGCGAATGACACCCAACCGTCGCAGGGAGAGGCGACGATCGCTTCGATCCGGGTCGCGATCAGCATTCCTTTCCCGGTGCCGCCAAACCCATCCTGGCTACCAAAGCCGCGCTGAAGCGTGCCGTTCACGGGGACCGGCAAAAGACCTTTTGTCTCGATAAAGGCGGCCGCTGGCGCAAGCCTTGCCGGATCCTTGAAAGGCGCCAAGGCGCTTTTCATACCAGCGCTTGGCGCTCCTGCTTGCGCGGCGCGCCTTCGGATCTCATCGGCCTTCCTCGCCGCCTCGGCACCCCGCGCGGCGGCGGCGACCTCGGTTTCCATTGTGGCGATCAGCTCCTTAAGGCTCGCCGCTTGCTTAGCGAGATCGAGCGCGCGTTCGCGCTCGGCTCCAAGAGCCTGTTCGGCGGCGGACAGCGCCGATTGGCGCGCCTCGACCAGCGCGGCGAGACGCTGACGCTCGGCACGAAGCTTCGCCACGCCATTCGCAAGCGTCTCGCGCTCGGCCGCGATCGATTGCCGCAACTGCACGAGATCCGAAAGGTCCGAGGCAAGCGCTTCGGTTTCGCCGCGCATCTGCGGCAGGACCGAACCGAGCAACATGGAGGTTCTGATCGCGGCAAGCATGTCTTCCGGCGCGACCAGAAGCGCCGGCGGCGGCTTGCGCCCCATCCGCTGCAAGGAGGCGAGGATCTCGGCAATGACCGCGCGGCGGCTCGCAAGCGAACGCTTGATCGCGTCCTCCGCCCCGGTCAGCGTGTCGAGCCTTGCCTCCGTTGCGCCGATCTTGCGTTCGCTCGCGTTGACAATTTGCGTCGCATCGAGAAGCGCCGCGTTAAGCTTCGCCCGGTCGGCGCGGATCGATGCGATCTCGGCTTCGATCCGCCGGCGCTGCTCTTGCGACGCCTCGAGCGTGTTTTCCATGCCCCGCAGCTCAAGCCGGCGGCCGCTCAGCTCCGCGCCTTTCCCGTCCACGTCCGGCGCCGCCGGCTGACCGGATTGCGCCGCAAGGCAAGCGGGCGCGGAGGGCACAAGACATAATGCGAGCGCGATGCGGCAACTGGCCGCTCCCGCTGAAGCAATCGTGCTGTGCCGCGCTCGAACCGCCGCCAATCTCCTTATGCCTGGCGGCCGGTTGGATTGGCCGCGGGAATCAATCTCACGCCATCCAGCAGAGGAAAGTGGCGCCGCCGGGGCAAGACCGGCAAGTTCGCGAATTATCGCGACGGTGGGGGTGCCCGGAGAAATCGTCATCGCCCGGAAACTATGTTCGGCGGCCATGATTCACCAATTGATGCGGCCAAGTCATCGTCCCAAAGGAGAGCGTGAGCGAAGCGGATGCCAAAAAAGCGGGTTTCAAACCATCCGGATCGCCGATGACGAACGCGGCGCCGGCAATGCCTTGGTCGCGCGCGCGGCCAAAACCCGTTCCGGTCCGGCTTTCGGCCGCCCAACGCAAATTAGCTGAAGACGCATCGGTCTTGTAATGGACTGACTTAGCCTAAGCGGCGCTCGCCCGGCCGGTCGATGCCCCACATTTTTTCGAGATTGTAGAGCTGCCTCACCTCGGGCCGGAAGATGTGGATGATGATGTCGGCGCCATCCACAAGAACCCAATCGCAGTTCCGCAAGCCTTCGACGCGCGGCGGCTTATGGCGGTCCCCCTTCAAGGCGCCGATAAGCCGCTCGGCGATCGCCCCGACGTGAATGTTGGAGCGGCCGGTCGCGATGATCATGACGTCGGCGAGAATGGTTTTGCCGTGCAGGTCGATTGTGACGATGTCTTCGGCCTTTGAATCATCGAGACAGGTCAAGACAGTCCGCACGAGTGGGTCGGCTTCGGGTCCATCTGAACCGGGAACCGGGTGGAGCGGCGGGTGCGCCGCTTCCGCAAGACTCGCTTGTATCAGTGGGTCGATCCTCCTCAAGCCCGCCCAATCGGCCGGGCGCTTGATAGAAGATGGCGCAGAATCGCGGAAATTTCAATCGGGGTGTTTGGCGGGGGTGCGCCTAACGATTGGGGAAGGTGGGCCCTGGCCGCAAATTCTCCGTGCGGAGCGCAAAAGATCAATAGTCTATCCAGCAAAAGCGAGAAATTTTTTTAATTCATTTTTTCAATTCATAATGCAAGCTACCGTTTAACCAGCCCGATCTTAATCCGCGGCCTTGCTCGACTTGCGCGCCAAAAACTCCCGCGCGGCCTCGTCCTCGCAGAGCCCGATCGCGCGGCTCTAGCCAAATGCCGCCTCGTCTCTCCGCCCCATGCGCCGAAAGTGATGCGCGGCGAGGGCCCAATAGCGCTGATAGGTTTTGATCGCCTCGGCGGGGAAGCGCGTCCAAGCGCGCAGCCCGCAGGAGCCCCACGCGCGTCTTGTCAAAGGCAGCATGCGATATCATAGTGCGCGATAAAAATGCACCGGGAGAGGCCCAGTGGACATTCGACGAGACGTGCAGGCGCGTTGCATCAACCCCGATTGTCGCGAACCCGTCGGATATTGGGAGGTCAATTGCCGATGGTGCAACCAGCCGCTCGGCTTTCCCAACCGCCGTGCAGCAGAGTCCGAACGCGACGAACTGGCAAAGCGCTATGCGCTCGCGCGAAACGATGCCACCCAACGCAACATTGAACCCTTGCTGAACAAGCTGGAAATTTTGGCCGAACAATCCCGCCCTGTCATCAATATGCCCTTCGCCGTCGGTGGTAATATTTTGCGTTCGGACAAGTACAGAAACTATTATCAGAGGATAGACAGCGGAGAGCGTGCACCGGCGACAGCTCGGAATCATGCCGACCGGGTGAAGGTCGGCGAAAGTCTATTTCCGATGTACGAGGAGCATATCCAATACGCCGCCCTGTCCCCCGACGGCCGGGGACTTGTGAGCTACGGCCCTGTCGCGGTGCGCTGGGAGGTGGTGCCAAGCTATCTCGACCGGCGGATCTCATTGCTCCAGGAAGATTCCTTCATCTTTTACGATCAATTTAAACTCGGTGACCGAGGTGCGACGGTACCACCAGGTTACCGTGCGATTTGGGACGACAGGGCGAAACTCGTCGCTGCCAAATTCGCGTCTCGCTTGACGGCCGCGACAGCCGAGGGCAGCCTTGCGGGGCTTTTGATGCATGCAGGCGCCACGAAGAAGGACGACGACTACGTCGAAATATTCATTTATGATGACGTAGGCTTGGAGACGCGAGATGTAGACTTGGTGACCATTCAGCGCGCGCCGATGACGCCCGAGGAAGGCCACTGGCGGGATTTAGTACGTGATGCTTGCGCTGCGCGTCCCCGCGCTATTAGAGTCGTCGAGTGAGGTGGAGATGCTCGTCGCAGAAGCCTTTGTTTCGGGATCGCTCGGCCAAGCAGTTTTCCGCGACGATAGCGCTCTGCGCATTCTCGATGCGCCGGACGCCGAGCCGCGCGAAGCTTCGCCCAACGAGATTTATTGGTTCCGGCACGCCGCGCGCGAGGTTGCAGCGGCCCACCCGGAGGGATTTCCCGTCCAAATTGAGACAGTGCGGGCGCGCCTCGATGAGGAAATTCAATTTTTCCGCGGCCTTGATGGCCTGCTAGTTGGCATGGATCGCGACTTTTCGCCAGCAACGCGCCGTCGCGCAATCGGTCGCGCCGAAGCGGTGCTGTCAGCTAATGATGCCATCGCTCGACGCATCCGCGAGCGCTTTCTCATCCCCGCCAACACGGAGGAATGGGACCCAGCTGGCGGGCTTGCGCTGGCCCTCGAACGCAGTGCTGAAGCAGCCGCCAGGTGCTATCAGCCGCTCGAGAATGGGATCATTGACCGCCTCGCCGACGACATCGCTGCCGTCGTGCTCGAGAAATTTGGAAGTGGGCTCGACGCTGCGCGCAAACGCGAGACCATTCTGCGCTCGGGTATTCTCGCTGAACTCGCTCTTATCGAGACGCAAGCCGATCGCGCCGCCCTGTCCCGCCTCCTGTTCCGCCGTTCCGAATTCCCGAAATTGCAGGCCGTCGACCCTTCCGGACAGATTCTCACCGCACTTATTCAAAGTATAGAACAGGGCGTCCAGTCGGCACTCACGAATGAACTAATTGACCGCGCTGCACCGCCAACAGGCGAGACCGCAGAAGCTGAGGGTTTCGAGCCGTCCGATCCGATCATTGCCGCGGTGGAACGGGCAGTCGCGCATTACGAAAGTGGTCGGCCCCCGAAGGGCGGCTTCGCGGACTTGCCCGGCATCAAGCGCGAGATTGCATGGGTCGGAGAACGCCTGAAACGGGATGAGACGACGCGCGCGGAGAAGGCGGTGGTTGAGCTCATCGACCGTCGGAGTCAGCGCGACCGGCGGGAAGACATCGTCAAGACGCTGACGGCGATCGCCGGCCTTGCCCGCGACGTAGGGCTGTTCGAATGGACATGGCGGCTCCTCGCCGCAGTTGATCACCTCGGCGTCCCGGACGCGGCGGCGCTGTGCGTCCGCGCCGAGACCCTGCGGGACCTCGGCCGTTACGACGAGGCGCTTGCTGTCTTCGAAGAGACCAAGCGCTGCTTCCCGGACTGTGAAGTGGCGCCGACCGCCTATGCCGAGACGCTGCGCGACCTCGGCCGCTCCGAAGAGGCGCTTGCTGCCTTCGAAGAGACCAAGCGCCGCTTCCCGGACAGTGAAGTGGCGCCGACCGCCTATGCCGAGACGCTGCGCGACCTCGGCCGCTCCGAAGAGGCGCTTGCTGCCTTCGAAGAGACCATGCGCCGCTTCCCGCACAACGAAGTGGCGCCGACCGCTCATGCCGAGACCCTGCGTGACCTCGGCCGCTCCGAAGAGGCGCTTGCCGCTCTCAAAGAGACCATGCGCCGCTTCCCGCACAGTGAAGTGGCGCCGACCGCGTATGCCGAGACGCTGCGCGACCTCGGCCGCTCCGAAGAGGCGCTTGCCGCTCTCAAAGAGACCAAGCGCCGCTTCCCGCACAGTGAAGTGGCGCCGACCGCGTATGCCGAGACGCTGCGCGACCTCGGCCGTTCCGACGAGGCGCTTGCTGCCTTCGAAGAGACCATGCGCCGCTTCCCGCGCAACGCAGTGGCGCCGAACGCCTATGCCGAAACCCTGCGCGACCTCGGCCGTTACGACGAGGCGCTTGCTTCCTTCGAAGAGACCATGTGCCGCTTCCCGCACAACGAAGTGACGCCACGCGCCTATGCCCATCTTCTCGCCGAACGCGGCCGGTACGCGGAAGCTGAAGCCCTGCTCGCGCCCGCCGCCGAGCGCCTGCGCAACGGCGGCGACTGGATCGCCGCGCACATCTTGGCGATGGCGCGTCTGCGTGCTGGTCACACCAAGAAGGCACTTACCGAACTCGAACACGGCGCGCGATCCTGCCCGTTTCGCGATCAGCGCCGGTTTTTCATAACGGCGCTTCCGCTCGCCCTGTTGGCTGATCGCCGTGCGCCCGAGGCGGTGCGCCAGTTGGAGGCAATAGCTAACGATCCCAACCTGCCTAGCGTCGAGGCGGCCAACATTTTGCTGCTCCGAGTTCACGCCCTCGCCGAAGCCGGCGAGAAACCGCGTGCACAGACTCTTGCAGAGAGTGCACGGATCATCGAATTCGCCGCCGCTCGACAGAACCGGCTCGCATCGGCGCTCACCGAGCGTTATGGCCTTGTCGCCGGTTCTCTGCCATCAGACATGCGGGCGCAGCAATTGAGCGAAGATATTGCCACGCTAGAATTCGAGCTCGTTCGGCCGAAATTGTGGAGCTTCCGGGCGAACATTCGCCGCGCCGCATAGAGTTGACATCCTGCCTGGCGAGCGGCACGTCGCCGCCCGCCGCAGAGCGCGCCGCGGCCGGGCCTCAATATCCGGCGGCCAAGGTGCCCCGTTGCCTTGTGTCGGCGGCGCCCATCAACACGCCGTTTTCGCGAACAATGCTCTGCGCCGAGCCCCAGGCATCGTGAACCGCGACCTTGTGGCCCAGTGCTTCAAGCAGCCGAATCGTATCGGGCGTGAGGCCGCGCTCGACCTGCAATTCATCTGGAAGCCACTGGTGATGAATGCGCACCGCCTCGGTCGCCTCCGCGACGTTCATGCCGAAATCGACGATGTCGAGGATGATTTCCGTGACGATCGTGATGATCCGCGAACCGCCTGGCGAGCCAGTGACAAGTTCGAGTTCGCCGTCGCGAAAAACCAATGTGGGCGCCATCGACGACAGCGGGCGCTTGCGTGGCCCAGGCGCATTGGCGGCGCCGCCAACGAGCCCATAGGCATTCGGAGCGCCGGGTTTTGCCGCGAAATCGTCGAGCTCGTTATTGAGAAGAATGCCGGTTCCTTCGGCGACGAGGCCGAGGCCATAGGGAAAATTCAAGGTGTAAGTGTTAGCGACCGCATTGCCTTCCTTATCGACGATCGAAAAATGCGTCGTCTGGTCGCTTTCGGAAGGCAAAGGATCGAGCGCTTTGATCTCGGCTGAGGGCCGCGCGCGCGCGGGCGAAATCTCCGCGCGCAAGCGCTCCGCATAGGCTTTCGAAATCAGGCCCTTGACCGGGATCGACATCTGATCGGGATCGCCAAGATATTCGGCGCGATCCGCGTAGGCCAATTTCATCGCTTCGGCCAAGACATGAATGTTCGCGGCCGAGTTGGCGCCCTGCGCCGCGAGGGGAAATCCTTCGAGCACATTGAGGAGTTCGATGATATGAACCCCGCCTGACGAGGGCGGTGGCATCGCAACGATTTCGTGGCCCCGATAGAAGCCATGCAGGGGCGCGCGTTCGACCGCGCGGTAGGATTTCAGATCATCCTGCGTCATCCGGCCCCCGGCCGCGCGGACGCTGGCAACGATTTTTGCCGCGACCGGACCGTCATAAAAAACGCGCGCGCCATCGCGCCCGATCGCCTCGATGACGGAGGCGAGATCGGATTGAACGAGCCTGCCTCCGCGCCCACGCGGCGTTGCATCCGCACGCAAGAAAATCCGGGCTGACGCTGGCCAACGCTTCAGCCGGGTCTGCGCATGCGGAAGGGAATCAGCGAGATCATCCTCGACGTCTATGCCGGAGCGCGCGAGCGCGACGGCGGGCGCGACGAGCTTGGCCAGCGAAAATTTGCCCGATCCATAATTGCGCAGGGCGAGCGACAAGCCGGCGACGGTTCCGGGCACGCCAACGGCAAGGCCGGTATCGCGCGACTTCGCGGCGACGGCCTCGCCCGCCTCATTGAGAAAAACGTCGCGCGGCGTATCAACCGGCGCGGTTTCGCGGTAGTCGATGGCGACGGTTTTCCTTTCCTTGGCGAGATAAACGAGCATGAAGCCGCCGCCGCCGAGGTTTCCAGCGCGCGGCAATGTCACGGCAAGGGCAAACCCGACGGCGACCGCGGCATCGACCGCATTGCCACCGCGAAGGAGAATGTCGACGCCGATTTTCGCCGCGGTTCCTTCTTGCGCGACGACCATGCCATGGCTAGCCAGCACCGGCAAAACGCGCGCGCCTCGCGAAATGATTGGCGGCGGCACGGGCGGTTCGGCTTGCGAGGCAAAAGGAGCAACGAGACAAAGGAGGGCAAGCACGCTCGCGCGCAGCGTCTTGCCTGGCTCTCCCCAAGGCTTTGCTTGAAATGGAACGATGCTCATGAATTCTCGCCATGATTGGCAATGACGGCGAGGAAGATCGTGCCGAATTGCTCGATTTTTTTTGGCTCGATCGTCGAAACGAGCGATAGCTCTTCGCGGGTCCTCGGGCGCATCCGCGCCATTTCGATCAGGACTGTATCGTGAAGGATACCGAACGCGGCCATTTCTTGGGCCTTGGCGAGTTCGAGCCGCTTGGCTTTGAGCGCTGCCAAGAGGCGCGTCTCGGTCACGGTCAACGTCGCGATCTCACGCTTTCGCGCTGCCTCCGGCAGGAGCGCCTCGATCGGGGTGGCCGGTGTCCTTGCCTGTGCCGAATCGATGTCCCGCAAGGCTTGCCGGATTTCGGCGGTGCGGCCGCTCGACAAGGTCATCGTTCCGCCGAGGGTTGCATGGGCTTGGCCGCCGAGCACGGCGAGCCCCGCCTCGGTGAAATCCCAGCGCTCTTCGTCCTCGAGATTGGTTACAATCAGATTTGCCCGCCGAAGCTGGTAGAGGATGCTCCGCCATTCGGCCGGGCTGAACGGCTTGCCGGCGCCGAATGCTGGGAGAAAATTTTGCCCTTTCCAGATCATTGTCGCGGTTGCCTTGCCGGCGACGCTTTTCGCGAGACGACTCAGGACAAACGGCCTGGAAACGCGGCGAAGAACCGATGTGACGGAGCGCGCCGCGACGGCAGCGTTGTTGAAGACAGGCCACCGGCGTTCGCAAAGGTCGCAATTGCCGCAAGGGTCCGAGGCTTCGCCAAGGGCCGCGAGCAAGGTCTGACGGCGGCAGCGCGGCGCTTCGCACAAGGCGAGCATGCCGTCGAGCCTCGACTTTTCCCGCTGGCCCTCCGGCGACAATCCGCCTTCCACGAGCTGTCGCTCGCGCAGAAAGACGTCGGTGCCGCCATATAAAGTCAGCGTGTCGGCCGGCAGGCCATCGCGGCCGGCGCGGCCGGTCTCGTGATAATAGGTCTCGATGCTGTGCGGCAGGTCGGCGTGACAGACGACGCGGACATCGGGCTTGTCGACGCCCATGCCGAACGCGATCGTCGCGACGATGACGATACCGTCATTGCGCAAGAATTCGTCCTGGTTCCTCGATCGCACGTCGGAGTCGAGGCCTGCGTGATAGGGGAGCGCGGAAATGCCGGTCTCGCTCAAGGTCCCGCTGAGCCTTTCGACGCCGTCGCGCGAGGCGCAATAAATGATGCCGCTCTCGCCTTTGTGGCGGTTGAGCACCCTCCCGATTTGCCGGACGGCGTTGACCTTGCGCTCGAAGGCGAGGCGAATATTCGGCCGGTCGAACGATCGGACGAAAACCCGCGGCGGCGCCGGGAAGACTCGTTCGATGATCTCAGCGCGCGTCGAAGCATCGGCGGTGGCCGTCACCGCGATGAGTTGAAGATTGCCGATCGCTTGCGCGGCTTGCGCAAGGCCGAGATATTCGGGCCGGAAATCGTGCCCCCATTGCGAGACACAATGGGCCTCGTCGATGGCGAACACCGTTGCTGCCGCCTCGCGAAGAAGTTCTGGCGTTCCTGGGTGCACGAGGCGCTCTGGCGCGACATAGACGAGGCGATAGCGTTTGTGACGTAGGCCCGCTTCGATTGCCGCATTATCCTCGCCGCTGTTCGCCGAGTTCAACGCGGCGGCGGCAATTCCACGGGCTTGCAATTGCTGCACCTGATCGCGCATCAAGGCAATCAGCGGCGAGACGACGATGGTAAGGCTCCTGCGCACGATCGCGGGCAATTGATAGCATAGCGACTTGCCCGATCCCGTCGGCATGACCGCGAGAATATTTTCCCCCGCGAACACGGCTTCGAGAATTTCCTGCTGGCCTGGCCGAAAGTTGGCAAAGCCGAAAACGCGTTCCAGGGCCTCTCTCGCCTCGTTCATTTCCGCGTTCACGGCGTCACCGTTTCAAAAGTCCTCGCGATCAGTCTTCTCGATTACCGCTAAACTAAGATTCCAACAAACTTTCTCGTCACGTGGACTCTTCTGTGACTAATGAGGAGCTTATTTACCAACTGGGTAACTGACTGCTTCAAAGACATGGCGAATTGCTCCAGGGAAGGTTCTTCGCATTTATGGGGAGAAATAATTTTCTTGGGAGAAATAATTTTTCTCACCCACTTGTCGTAGTAACACGCAACATCGAACGCCGTATCAAAATATGGTACTGGCCTGGAAAAATTTAATTCACGGTGCGCTACAAAATTGTCTCGAAAATCCTTGAAGCTATTCCAGTACTTGTCCCAGGCTGACTTGTCCAAATCAAGCTCCTGGAATAGCCCGTCACGGAAGCTCTGAGTAAGCTCTTTTGATTGCTCTTTAGACAACCGTTTCCAGTGCGTTGGATTGCAACCATCAGAACCAAACACCATGCACAAGTTCATCGTGGCTTGACCCAAATGGGCATCAATCGTCAGGGTCCAAAATTCATTTTGCAACTGATGCTCCTGGTAGCCGTTCGAGATGCTTCGATAGTAGATCACGTGGTAGAAGAACCGTTTCACGATTAGGAACTGGTTTTTGAACACATCTTGATCGTATTGCATTGTGATTACGCCTAACAAGCGCGGATATGGCGTCGATCGGGACACGAGTCAGCAGGCGAGGCCGACGAACTAGCGAAACGCCCGGTCGGCGTCGACCTGTTCCATCGACTGATTGGGGTCCCGCTGCAACTGGGAAATACCGCTCTCAAATCGCCGAATGGTACGCGGGCCCCTTGACGGCGCGCGCAATGCCGCCACGCGCGGGCATCATCTCGAATGTGAGGCCCGACTGGGCCGACCACCGTTTCACAATCGCCTGCTCCCCGGGCCGGCCGATGTCGTCGAGGAAGATGACGTGCCTTTCCGTCCCAAGGTGGCTCTTCACAGCTTCGAAGGCTGGATAGCGCGCGAGCTGAGCGCCGGGTGCATACGCGGGCGGGCCGTCAACAAGGACACAGTCGATTTCGAGGCTGGCAATTGCCTTGGCCACAATATTTTGATCATACCATTGATTGCCTTCGAGAGCGGACGGGCATGACGCAAGCGGCGCCACCACGATCCTGGCCACCTGCTCCAAGCCGCTACGATTGATCCACTCCTGGACGAGCGCGGCCCATCCGCTATCATGCTCGATGCTCGTCACATAACCGCCTCGCTGCTTAAGCACCTTCGCCATGTAAATCGTCGACAACCCGCTGCCGAACTCGACTACGGTGTTGCGGTGGTTGATTTGCAGCTCGTTCAGGATGCTCATCAAAGCGGAAGGAGCAATCGCCGATGCAGGCCAGGGTAGATACGGCAGACCCAAACGAGTGAGTTCGACGGAAGCTCGCGCATCGTAGATAGCCTGCTCTATGTGGCTGAGCTTTGTTTTGAGGCGGTTGAACAGTAAGTGTACCACGACAATCTGGATGGGAGACCGGCGACGACCAGGGTGGCTTTGCAGCGGTCGTTCCAAGAGGATGATTGTCCTGCCGCGACAATAACGCAAGAAGTTTTTTCGGCGTGGTTGGTTTGATTGTCGCGGAGACTTCCTGTGCAGCGCCTCGTTCGCGACGGCGGCTTTTCGCCGATACGACGTTCATTTCGAAGATCGTCGAGATCAGCACGATATTTGTCGAACTTGGCGATCGCGGCTTCGCGTCGCGCGAACTGGAGTTCTTCATAAGGCCGGTGAGCCTGGTGAAAAACATGCGCCAGCCGTTCTCGATCAAGGCGAAGCCGAGCGCCGCCGCCAGATGCGATTTTCCGCCGCCCGGTGGGCCAAAGCGCAGCCAGTCGCCGCGAAGGCGGTCCAGATGAGCTTGATGGCAAGCAATCGCAGTTCGCCGAACAGCGGGTCGATCCGGGCGGCGTCGATTTTGTAGGTGGTCTGCATTGCCGCGCGCTTCTCGGCGCCATAATCGTACCGGTTGTAAACCGCCGCGATCACGATTGCGGGCAATTGATAGCATAGCGACTTGCCCGATCCCGTCGGCATGACCGCGAGAATATTTTCCCCCGCGAGCACGGCTTCGAGAATTTCCTGCTGGCCTGGACGGAACCCGGCAAAGCCGAAAACGCGTTCCAGGGCCTCCCTCGCCTCGTTCATTCCCGCGTTCACGGCGTCACCGTTTCAAAAGTCCTCGCGATCATGTCGTATCCAATCGCGACCAAACTTTCCAGCTAACATTCCAGAGCCGGCGCGGCCGCCTCCGCTTCGCGGCGCCGCTCACGAAGAAGCGTTTGCCATAAGCGACTGGATCTCTTCTTTAATTTTGATCGCGCGGGCTTCCGTCAGCGCCTCGCGCGGCGCCTCAATGGTCCGGTCGGCGAGGATGCGTCCCGGCGCCGCCGACAAAACGATGATCCGGTCTGCGAGTGAGATCGCCTCCTCGACGTCATGGGTGACGATGAGGGTGGTCGCCGCGCGCTTCAGGACGAGCGCCAAAAGTTCTTCGCGCAGCCGGGCAGCTAGACTTGCATCAAGCGAGACGAAAGGCTCGTCGAGGAGGAGAAGATCGGGCTTGACCGCGAACGCGCGTGCGATAGCGACACGCCGGGCGAGACCGAGCGACAATTCCCCTGGAAAATGATCGAGATGCTTCGAAAGACGCAGCGCCACGACGATCTCGGCGAAATCGTTCTCGCTTGACGATCCAACGAGACGCAGGTTCTGCGCGACGCTGCGCCATGGCAATAGCCTCGGCTCCTGGAAAACCATGCCGATCCTGTGTCGCGAGGGCAAGCGGACCCAGCCCTCGAAATCGGAGTCGAGCCCCGATATGATTCGCAACAAGGTTGTCTTGCCGCAGCCTGACGGCCCCAGCAGGGCGCAGATTTCTCCCTTTCGCAAGCTGAAGGCCACATCATGCAGGACCACACGCGTTTGTCCCGAAGCGGTCCGGAACGCCTTGCGTACGATGGAAATGTCAAGCTCCATGCGGCCGCCAACGCGAGACGTGCCGCTCGACCGGTTGCACAACGAAAGTTTCAATCGCCAGCATAAGTCCGACAAAGGGAAGCGCATAGGCCAAGAGCCGCGTCACGTCGAACAGCTGGAAAGCTATGCCGATCTCGAAGCCGACGCCGTTCGAGCGGCCGAGCAATTCGACAACGAGGACGATCTTCCACACCAGAGACAGACCCGACCGCATCGCCGCCGCGAGATAGGGCGCGAGTTGCGGCACGACAACATGTCTTACTTTCGTGCCGAGCGGCAGGTTGAACACGCGCGCCATTTCGTCGAGGCCTTCGTCGAGCGCGCGGGTGCCTTCGCGCAGCGTCACCGCCGTATTCGGTAATTTATTGAGAACCACGGCCGCGATCGCCGCGGTCTCGTTCAGCCCAACCCAGATATAAGCGAGCACAATGACGACCAGCGCCGGCAGGTTCAAGAGCACGATAAGCAAGGGATCGCACAGGCGGTCGATCGACTTGTTGCGGCCCATGGCCACGCCAAGCGCCGTCCCGAGAGCCATCGCCAGCACGAAAGACGCCGCGACCCGGGCAAGCGTCGCCGCAAGGTTGATGAAAAGGGCGCCGGACCGCGCCTCGGCGCCAATAACCGACATAACCGCGAGCGGCGCGGGCAGCGTGCCGGTCGAGGCGAAGTTCGAACCCAATTGCCACACGAGAATCAGCAACAGCAGCGGTGCCAGTCTGAAAAGCAGGCCGTTAGTGTTCCGGGGGTACCATTTCCGTGTTTTGGTAGAATGTTCCCTCGTCGAGTTCCGTTGCGTTGCCGGCAAGGTCCGGGCCTCCGATTTTTGCAAGGATCCGATAAAGCGCGCGCGCGTCGGCCGCTTCCTCGGCGACCGGGCGGCGCGGGATGCCATCTATATAGGTTTGCCGGTAGAGGGCGAGTTCTGCTTCCCTGGCGATCCCGATCTGCTGCGCGATCTTCTCCCAATCCGCACTGGAATGGGCGAGAATATCTTTGGCCTCGGCAGCGATCTTGAAAAACCGCGAGAGGGCGGCCGCATGTGTTCGCGCGTACTCTTCGTCGAAGACATAGCCGACCATGGCGACCGGACCCTTGGCGCCGAGGCGGCGTTCCACTTCGCCCATGCCGATGAGCCGCCGGAAGCCGCGCGATCCGAGCGCCACGCAGAAATTCCAAAAGTTTAAGGTAGCATCCGCCTCGCCATTGGCGGCCTTCTGATAGAGCAGAGCCGGCGCGCCATAAATAATGTTCGCCTGCGACGCGAGGTCCAAATCCGACTCGCGCGCGAGCGCCTGGAGCAATAGCCAGCTCTTGTCCAGGGGACCGCCCGCGACCGCGATTTTTTTTCCTTTCAAGCCGGCGAGATCCGCGATGGGCGAGGCCGCCGGAACCATGACCGCTCCGAGCGCGGTCGAATAGGGCGCGAAGACAAGCCGGCGGCCTAGATTTCTTTGCCGCGCAACCCACAGCCAATCGCCGAGGATCATGTCGGCCGCCCCACCCATCAAGGCGATCTTCGCGGCTTCGGGCGAGGCGAGCTCGGTAACCTCTATGTCGAGACCGGCCTTCCTGTCCAGTCCACGCTCGCTGATGATCGCGAGTTCCCAGGCGAAGGTTCCGGTTTTTTGCACCGCGAGACGGAGTTTTCCGGCGGCCTCGGCGTCACAATTGAACAGGCCCGCCAGCATTAGGTAAAGTGCCGCCCGGCCAAGGTAGCCAGGGAGCGCGCGCCAGCGATCGGCGAGCCCCGAGCCGTGGCGCGGCGAGAGGCTTCCTGCGAAGTCCGGGTTGTCATTTGCCCTTGTTTCAGGATACATGTTTTGCTGCGCGAGCCATAATGAGGATCGTCCGTTGGCCATGGTTGCGAGCCATGGGCGAGACCACTAGCGAATGCCCCTCGCACTCATAGGGAAGGAAACCGGATATGAAGCGTAAATATGTCTGCCTTGTCGCCACGGCCGCTTGGGCCGGTTCCGCCGCGGGGGCTTTGGCGGGGGATCCTGCCGCAGGCGAAACGGTCTTCACGCAAAAGTGCAAGGTCTGCCACCAGATCGGCGAAGGCGCCAAGAACTTCGTCGGACCCGAGTTGAACGGCGTGATCGGGCGCAAGACAGGCGCCGTGCCTGGTTTTAATTATTCTCCCGCGAACAAAGACTCCGGGATCACCTGGGACGAGGCGACGCTCAAGGAATATCTCGTCAGCCCGAAAGCCAAAATTCCCGGCACGAAAATGATTTTCGCCGGGCTGCCAAAAGAAGACGACCGGGATAATCTTGTCGCTTATCTCGCGCAGTTCGGCGCCGACGGTAAGAAGAAATAAGTTCCGTCAAACTATGGTCCCTCGCGCCGCGAAATCATCCCGCGCGAGGGATCGTAGGCGGCGATTGCCGCGCCGAGAAAGACGATTGTCGCCCCGAGCACCACCGCCAAGGCGAGGAAATTTATCCTTTCGTATAAGGCGAAGCGGATCAGCTCGACCGCATGGGTGAATGGATTGAGCTCGCATAGTGTGGCGAGCCAGGGGCTGCCTTCTTTGACTCGCCACAAGGGATAGAGCGCCGAGGACGCGAAAAACATCGGGAAAATGACGAAATTCATGACCCCCGCGAAATTTTCCAATTGCTTGATCAGCGAGGACAAGAGCATGCCGAGCGCGCCCAGCATGAGGCCGGCGAGAACGAGTGCCGGAAGCACGGTCAGATAGCCCCAAGGCGAAGGCGGCTCGATCTCCCAGAAATAAGCGACGAGAAGAAAAG
>Ga0209526_10001550_pt1 | contig 15489 bp, 13 predicted proteins | sample JacPinW_OM2H0_M1_FD_188566 | JGI IMG/M metagenome (GOLD analysis project Ga0209526, IMG submission 188566) | Forest soil microbial communities from Algoma, Ontario, Canada - Jack Pine, Ontario site 1_JW_OM2H0_M1 (SPAdes) (version 2) | ecosystem: Environmental > Terrestrial > Soil > Boreal... | reverse complement strand
TCCTCGACTACGGACTGTTGTTCTGGGCCGAGCAGCGTGTGCCTTCGGGCATTGCCGCGGTCATGATGGCCACGATCCCGGTGTTTATGGCGCTGTCAGAAATCATTTTCCTGCGAACGCAGAGGCTCACCATCCGCTTGGCCTTGGCGCTCTTGATCGGGATCGGCGGAGTGGCAGTGTTGATGAGCCGCTCGTTGAACCTCGGCGGAGTCCCGATCGACAGCGTGGGCGCCGCAGCGTTGATCGTTGCATCGATGAGCTGGTCGGTATCGTCGGCGCTCACACGGAAGCTGCCGCTGCCGCCATCCAAAGTCATGAGCTCGGGTGCGCAGATGCTCGCCGGCGGAGTGTTTCTGGCGCTCACGGCGGCCGCGCTGGGCGAATTTCGTAATTTTCATCCGTGGACCATCTCACGCGGAGCGTGGCTTTCGTTGCTCTACCTGATTGTCGCAGGCTCCATCATCGGGTTTACCGCCTACGTGTGGCTGATTCATCATGAATCGCTGACAAGAGTCGGGACCTATGCGTACGTGAACCCGGTTGTGGCCGTGCTGGTTGGATATTTCCTGGGCGGCGAGGCGCTTGGCCTACGAACGATTCTGGGGACTCTGTTTGTTCTGATCAGCGTAATGGTGATCACCATGACGCGAGCGAAGGAGCCGGTAGCAGCACTCCCGGTGGAAGATTCGACAGCCGTGGGATCGTAATCTAGAAGCGCTGCGCACCGTACCTTCTGAGTGCGCCATTATTACCGGCCAATTCTCTGAGTCACACTCCTAAAAGCTGTAGCCGAGGAGCGTTATTCTCTTCAGTTGGATTTTCTCTTCAGGAGGAGGAGCTCCACTTCCGGCTCAGATCTTGGCAGGTCAACGCCGTGGCAGAGCTCCAATGAGCTACGATCCTTTTTATCCCACTTTCTGGCCCGCCGCACAAGATCGAAACGATCGAAACGGATTGGGACACGGGCTGTGCCGAGATCGAATGAGAAGGCCGAATGCTCGGTATTGACCTTCCGAACGCGTCCAGAATTGTCTTGCTGTGGATGTTACGGGTCATACGCAATGAGGTAAAATCAAAAGCGATATTGGGTTACGTCCCCATTTTTCGGGACTATTGCGGGCGGTGGAAGAAGCCCATGTATACGGCCTTGCCGAGGATATGTCCCTGTATCGCTCTCATTATGTTTGTGCGAGTGTCGAATGCATCAGTGCCAGGCTGGACATCGACCTTCGTGTCTAACGCAAAAAGCTCAAATGTGTAATGGTGCCGGGGGCCATTGGCAGGAGCGCCAGGGCCTCGATAAACCGGGCCGCTCGCGCTGATTTGATAGGCGCCATTCTGCAACTGAGCTCCCGTAGGGATACCTTCGGAAAGTCCGGTTGCGGTGCCCGGAATATTCCAGACAAGCCAATGAAGTTGATCATCCGTAGTGTGGTTGCGACTGACCTCCATGTCATGCATGTGCAAAACGAAACTCATCGTCCCCGTGGGGGTGTTGGTCCACGTTATTGCCGGTGACGTCTGGTCGCCAGCCTGAGTGTATTTCGCCGGAATGTCGGAGCCATCGGCGAAAGCCGTCATTGCCATTATCAAAGGCTGGGTAGCCGGCCCACGTTGTCCACCGCCGGCCTCGGGAACGCCACCGCCTTGTCCTCCCCTAGTTTGAGCCGTAACGGTTATAGCGAGTATGAACACCATTATGAAAACCGAAAGCAATCGAAGAAATCGCATCTGCTTTGCCCTCCCAATATTCGTTGCGGATCGTGAGTATACAATCTCGAACAATTTTCGGGGAAAAGCAATTTCTTTATGAGTATCACGCTGATCCGGGAAAGGCCGGCATTACATTTGAAATCCACTTCCCCGGTAAACGCGTTACACGTCCGAGCGGATTAGACTGCGGAGGACTAGAGGTGAAGTCTTGAGCTCAATAATGAGAGTATCATCTGCAAGATGGATGCTGAAACACTTGGCGCCAAGCGGGCCGGGCAGGCCGCTGGATCTGCGGGCCGTGATCGATAACCAAACCCATAGGTGGAGTGGCCTCTACGTCCTGCTCTCAAACTTCCCGACTCAAAGCGAGGCTGTTTGGGCTCACTCAACCGCATGGCCATAAGCTATGGCGACCGTGATATCATCCCGCCGCTGCGATTGCGATCTGAAAAACACTCGAACAGAGGCGAAGACGAGGAGTTACCAAGGTCTGTCAGAGGGCCCTTTACATGGGTCGTAGTGGAATTTTCATCGGGCGTGACATCAGACGGGCCGGCCGGTGGACCCGCAAAGGAGTGTCGTATGACACGTAAGAGATGGCGGGTTGGGGCTTTGTTGGCTCTTGTCGTCATGATTGGTCTAACCCATGAGCTACTCAAGAAGAAAGCGGAGGGTCGTCCGTCAGTGGAGAGCGTGCCGAAGTTCGAGCTCGATCCGACGTGGCCGAAGCCGTTGCCGAACAAATGGACGACTGGGCAGATTCCGGGGATTGCCGTTGATGTGCACGACCACATCTGGGTGGTCCATCGTCCCAAGACTATCGCTGACCACGAAAAGGCCGGCTCGCTGAATCCACCTACGGCGGAGTGCTGTTTTCCGGCACCTCCCGTTCTGGAGTTCGATATGGAGGGCAACTTATTGGAGGCGTGGGGCGGCCCTGGTCAGGGGTACGAATGGCCGGAAAACGAGCACGGAATCTTTGTCGACTACAAAGATAACGTGTGGGTTGGCGGAAACGGGACGGGCGACGCCCAGATCCTGAAGTTCACGAACAAAGGAAAATTTCTTCTGCAGATCGGCCATAGGGGCCAGAGCAAAGGCAGCAACGACACCGAGAATCTGGGAAAACCCGCGGCCATGTTCGTCTACCCGAAGACGAACGAACTGTTTGTGGCCGACGGATACGCGAACCGCCGCGTCATCGTGTTCGATGCCGACACAGGCGCATATAAGAGGCACTGGGGAGCGTATGGGAGAAAACCCGAGGATTTGAAGAATCCCCCGCGAGAGCAGATCATTACGGGACTCCCTCCTACGTTTTTCAATCCCCCCGTGCACGGCGTGGTAGTTTCGAACGATGATCTCGTCTATGTTGCTGACCGTGCGAACAACCGGCTTCAGGTATTCAAGCTCGACGGCACGTTCGTCAAGGAAGCATTCGTCAAGCGGGACACCCTCGACAGTGAAGGCACAGTGTACGGTTTCGCTTTTTCTCCAGATAAAGAGCAAAAGTTCCTTTACTCAATCGATGGCCCCAACATGTGGATCCGGATCCTGAATCGGCAGACGCTCCAGATCGTCGACTCCATTGGAGGACACGGGGGACACCAAGCCCGGGAGTTCTTTCATCTGCACAGCATCGCGGCTTCCACGGACTCGAAAGGCAATGTCTACTTGGGTGAAGTCAACGAAGGTCAGCGCTACCTGAGGTACGCGTTCAAAGGCATGGGAGCGCCATCGAATCCGGTCACGGCCGCGGCGTCAAGTGGGATATCGTCGACAATTCCGGCTCGTTAGCCGCCCGAGACGGGTCGCTCTTCGTCCTCCAGCTGTGATCTTTCACAATCGAATTTTCGACATCTCAAGAAATACGCGTCGACCGAAGGTTAACCGGATAGCGCCCGATAACACCCTATCCGTACGTGTGGCAACCCGGATTTCGCCGCTCCCCGGCGCGTGGCTGTTTCGCCGATTCTATTTCGCCGATGGACGTACTCGGAAGGTATGTAGAACCTGCCTTGAGAGCGGCAATATCAGTTCCGAGTGCGTCATCCGCCCGAAATCGGCATCAATCTCCAAATGGAGCTTCCAACTTCCCACAAGACTTATGGGCGATAGGGGTAGATCTAGACGCGGAATTCTGGCGGTCAACAGACGACGAGAGACGCGCGTTCGCGCTGCAGCTGATTGAGAATCGAAAACGTGGTTTGCGACAACAACCATATAGGTCTCGACATGATGACGTGTAGTTGAAGAGCATCTGATCTCCAAGATCTCATTTGAAAACGCAGCGTTAGGGAATGGAGACCAAGCAAACCGCAATCACATACTTATGACCTACCGATTTCTGCACACTTCCTACTAGTACTCAAGATTCACGACGAGCTGGATTTGGCGGGGGCTGACACCCTGGATAGGTCGGCCAAACCTAACAAGCGGAACGGCGCTGGTACCGAAAAAGGGGTTGATTGCGGACGCGCTTACATGGTTGAAGAGGTTGAAGAATTGTGCGGCTAGATCCACGTGACGGTATTCGCCAAGCTTAATGGTCTTGACCACACCTAAGTCCACTATTGCCCCTCTTGGGGTCTGTAAAGAATTGCGACCCAAACCTAGCGGCCGCGCAGACAGTGGGAAAGCATCGCTGCGGTTCGAATCGAGGCCTACCAGTGGATCGATCGGACGGCCGGTTCCCACGGTGATAAGCGGTGCTAATTCAATTTCTCCGGGAATCGGCAGGTTCCATAGCGCATTAAAAGTAAATCTCTGCTGTTGATGCTGGCTTGAGAGAGAGCGCTCGGCGCGGAGATCGAAAGGGTTCTGCGGTTGTTCGTCGAAATCCGACGCGTCGTCCAAAGTCTTCGACAAGGTATAGCTCGCCATGAACTCCAGCCCTTTGGTCATCCGCTCGGTGAGTGAAGTCGTGAGGCCGTTATAGGTCGAACTAGCTGAATCTTCTAACAAGAAGATGTCGTTGAAGCCCGGATTGCTGCGCCCGGGACCGAAAACTTCGCGTCCGATCTGTTGCGGTGTAGGGTTCGGAACTCCGAGGCTCGCGGCATTCTGAAGAGTGAGCACAGTTGGTGGCAGAAGGTTGACGTTGCGAGTGCGGGAAAGTTTCACGCCTCGCACGAACAGGTAGTTAACGCTGGCGGTGAGGTCAGGGGCAATGAGGTACTCTACGCCAAGGCTGGTCTGCTGGCTGTACGGCGTCGCCAGGCGTGGATCCGGACGATAGATCGAAGGTGCAAGGCCTGTCGCAGGCGAAATCAGTGGTCCGCCACCAGCCCCCTGGAACAGGTCCGTCGCCTCGTTTCCGTTCGCCACCTGCTCAAATCCGCTCACACCATTTTTTGCAATGGCGCGATTCAAGTTCGCCAAGACCTGGCGGTCGTAAAAAATCCCGTAGCCTGCGCGTACCACCCAACGAGAAGCGGGACTGAACGCCAGGCCGATGCGCGGGCTGAAATTGTTGGTGTCCTCGTTAAAAATTGTGGGCAAGTGCTCGAAATCATAGCGCAAGCCGAGATCGATGGTCAGGCGCGGCAGCAGGGAAAAGTGGTCTTGCACGAAGGCCCCGTAGCTTGTGACGGCATAGTTCGTGCCTGGATCCCCGAACGCCTGGCGGAACGAATCCGGGTGGCCTGCGAGGAAGTCTGTCATACTGCCGAAAAGGTAGAGGCTCCCAAAGCCGTCGAGCACGGTCGCGCGCAAACTAACACGGTTCACTGTACCGCCTGCCTTCCACAGATGGCGGCCTTTGGTCTGAAGGTAGGTGTAGCTCGCTTGATAGTGGTTTTCTCTGCGACGGCTATTGCCAGCATACGGCTGCCCAAAATCTACTAGGCCGTTGATGTCGATGCCGGGGCCTCCCGCATCGTTCGTGCGTAAGACAGCATGGCGTGTTGCCGCCTGGAAACGGAGGTCGCCAACCCCACCGGAGCCGAAGACGGAGACCAGTGAGCCAACTATCGCGTTGTCCGAAGTGAAGCTGCTGCCCCGAGCGCTGGCGTCCTCGAGCCCCGTTGTGTTGAAGGCATCGCCTGCTTCGCGGTTGTTGGTGAAGGTGTAGCTGAGCATCAAGGAATTCTTCGAATTAATCTGGTGGTTGAGTTTTCCCGATGCTTCGGTTTCCGCTCGCGCGATCGAAAAAAAACCGGTAGTGATCTGGCGGATCTTCAATCGGGGAAAAGCGCCAGTCGCCAGAAAATTGTTAACGGCTGAGGCCACCGAGGGATCTATGTCGGAGCCGTTTTGGCCACGGTTACTCTCTTGCTCGAAAGCCGCATGAAAGAATGTGCGGTTCTTAACGATGGGTCCACCCATGGAAGACCCAATGCGATAGCGGCGGAAGTCTGGCTTGCCGGGTGTGGTTTCGAAGGGATCGCGAGCGTTGAACGCGGCATTTTGGACATAAATGTAGGCGTCGCCGTAGATGACGTTTGCACCTGTGCGGGTAACCACGTTGATCGAGCCGCCTGAAGCACCACCGTATTCCGCCGACAACCCATTGTTCACCACCTGATATTCTTGGACTTCCTCAGGTGAAAGCTCTGTGCGACTCGAACCGGTATATTCATCGTTGTTGTCGAGTCCATCGACGGAGATATTATTGCTGCGCGGGCGCAAGCCGCCGAAGGTGAAACCACTGTCTGCGAGCGCAGGGTGTGAGCCTGTTCCACCTCGCTGTGAAGAACTGGTCACGCCAGGCATCAAAAGGACAAAGTCCAGACTGTTGCGGCTGCGCACGGGCAGATCTTCGATCCGTTGCCGGTCGATGCTGGAAGTGACAGAAGTCTGGCTGGGGTCGATGGGAGGCGGTTGCGCGGACACCGTCACTTGGGTTGTGACGCTGGCCGCTGGAAGGATGACATCCAGGTGTACAGTAGTGCCCACGTCGAGAAGAACTCCGGTATGCAAGTAGGGTGCAAACCCAGGATTCTCGATGCGAACCTCGTAGGAGCCCACGGGAAGGTCTGTCGCGCGGAAGAACCCTTGGTCATCAGCAGTCACCGTGCGAGTTTGGTTTGTTTCGATCTGTCGCAAACTGACTTTGACGCCAGGAATTCGCCCGGCGGTGGCGTCACTGATCGTGCCCTCCAATGTCCCGCTCGTCTTCAAGGTCTGGGCCGCAGCTGTGGCCACGCCAACCAGAGCAAGCAGTAGCACAAAGCGGGCCCTACCCAGCGAGCGACTCGCGGACAGTGGTTGGTAGCGCTTGAGCAAGAAGCTTAAGGTACACATCCTCGGTTGAAGCGGCTCCGATCGGGGCATATAGCAGCCGGTAGTACGCAGGTCGATGCAAGGCCATAAAGGCGAAATTTCCGTTTTGCCTTCCCCGCCGAGTGAAAATGTACACTTAAGGGTCTCCGTATGCAATGCGCCACCCCAGATTTTTGACTGCAGAGTGCGATTCGGACCGGTTGCCAACCACCAACTCGGAAACTATCCCGCCCTAACATGCCCATATTTCGCCGGGAATTCCTGAGTTGATCTTTCCGCGTCACTGCCTTTTAGTCTGGTTGGGGGAAACCTGGGGATCCTGAGAGCCGGACACCAAGCGATCCTGTACCTCTCGTCTGATCCAATCTAGGCGCTGGCACAGAATGTGGCGCAGCGCCAAGGGAGTGCCCAACGGGGCACAATCCTTGGCGCAGGACTGGCCGCGCTGGCAGCCGGATGGGGGCTTAAGAGCGCGGGACACGACGTCACCATTCTCGAGGCGCAGCTTCATCCCGGTGGACGCGTACACACCATCCGTGAAGGGCTCTCCGACGAGCTCTATGCCGAAGCTGGCGCGGGGCGCATTCCCAGCACTCATGGGATCACTCTGGAGTGGGTGCAACACTTCGGCCTCGAACCGGAGCCGTTCCGCGAAGGGCAAGCGGGTCAAGATGACCGTGGGCAAGCCGGTGGACATGTCCCAGGTTCCTCTTGACCTCACGCCGGACGAGAGAAGAATTGGGCTCTTGAACCTCGACGAACGCTATCACGGCGAGACTACGAGAAAAATCGGTGACGCGATCCGCGAGGACTGGCCGCTGGAGATCGCGCGGCTAGCAGACATCAGCATGGAGGATTTTTTTCGCCAGCGGGAGCCTCGGCGGACGCGATTCATTACATGTTGTTCGGCTTCCGGCAAGATGCCGCGCTCGACTTTATGGTCGATTCCAACAGCCTTTTCAACGAGTCGCCGGCAAAAATCAAGGGAGGCAACGACCAACTCGCCCGTGCATTCGGGGGGAAACTGAGCGACGTAATCCGCTATGGTTGCGCCGTGGAGCACATCGAGCGCGGCGAGGGCCGCGTGAGTATCACATACCGGCGCGCGGGGATGTCAGATCACGTGGAAGCCGAGGCGGTCATTTGCACGATTCCCCACGGTGTTCTACGCCACATCGCGGTCACACCGGAGTGGACGCCGGAGAAACGCGGGGTGATAGACAACCTCAACTACGGGCCGCTGGTGCGCACAACCTTCCAGGTCAGCCGTCGTTACTGGGAGGATGAGGGGCTGAACGGGTTCGGATCTTCAGCTAAGAATTTCGAGGTGTGGCATCCGACGTACGGCAAGCCGGGCCGCCGCGGGTTGCTGCAGACGTACTATTTCGAGGATTATGCTCGCTATCTGGACGAACTGAGCGGGCGACAGAATCGAGCGCATGATCGGCGATATTGACGAAGTACATCCGGGCCTACGGCAGCACCTGGAGACGGTGGTCACAAAATCCTGGGTCAACGATCCCTGGCAAAGGGGAGCGTATGTCGTGTATCACCCCGGCCAGATAGAGTGGTATCCGGAGGTTTGCAAACGTGAGGGCAAGGTGTGGTTCGCAGGTGAACACGCCTCACCCCGGCCAGGATGGATGCCGGGCGCGATCGCGTCGGGGATTAAGGCAGCGCGGGAGATCATTCCGGAGACTCACTTGGCTAGATCTTTGAGGCCGGTCGAGAAGTGAGCCACAGGGACACCCCCGCGCGATTGCGCGGCTGACCAAATTGAATCTTTACGGACCGTAACCCGTGGGGTCTATAATCGCTCGAATATGAACCCGTCTCGTCGTAGCTTTCTACAAACAACCGCGGCCACAGGCATGGCTGCGACCGGTATCGGTCACACGTTTGCCTCCGAAGGGGCGAACGCAGGCGAGGGGCCCAGACGCTTCCATTTCGTGCAAGTTGACGTGTTTACCACTCGACGGTTGGAGGGCAACCCACTCTCCGTGTTTACGGACGGGCGCGGGTTGAGCGACGCTGAGATGGAAGCGTTGTCCAGGGAAACAAATCTTCAGGAGACGACATTTGTTTTTCCACGTGATGCGGCGGTCGAGCGCCAGGAAGGGGTCAAGGTTCGTATTTTCATTCCCGGGGAAGAGACTCCTTTCGGAGGGCATCCGACACTCGGTACTGCTAGTGTGCTTCGAAACCGACGTTTGGCGGAGTCGAAGCAATACCCGTCACTCCCTGCTTCGGAAATCCTGCTGGACCTTAAGGTTGGCAAAGTCCCGGTTTCGTTTCGCGCAGATGCCCAGGGAACGTTCGGTGAGATGCGCCAGATTGAGCCGTCCTTCGGCCCGGCGCACGATCGCGGTGCGGTTGCCGAGGCACTTGGACTTAATGTCGCTGACTTCGAACCTGAACTGCCAATCCAAACGGTCTCAACAGGGCTACCATTCGCCATCGTACCCATCAAACGCCTGACCACGCTTCAATCTCTACATTTTGATCTTCAGAAAGCCTCAGCCTACCTAAAGCGGCAGCAGCCCGAGTGCGATGACTTCTATTTCATTACCCGTGACACTGGCGACCCGAAGGTCGGTCTTCGTGCGAGAGCCATCTATTCCACTGGAGAGGACCCAGCTACCGGGTCAGCGGCGGGTTGCACTTCAGCTTGGATGGTCAAGTATGGGATTGCGCCAGCGGATGAAACGGTGCTGATCCTCCAAGGAGTCGAGATCAAGCGCCCGAGCGAAATATTTGTGAGATCGAGCAAAAGGGGAACCCGCATCTCGAATGTGCGTGTGGGAGGGCACGTAGTACAGATCATGGAAGGTGAGGCGCTACTCTGAGCGTGTAAACGAGTCGCCTTCATCTCGAAACCTCAATGGTTACATGACGGCCTATCCATAGGAGCCTCGGGTGCTCGGCATTCCAGGTCCAGCCAAGGCGCAATAGATCTCTGTTTTAATCGGCTTAACTGGTCCATCGATCTGTGCACGCGTCCTTTACCTTCTATATGCCGCGGGAGACGAAGCTCACGCGGGCGACGCGATTGATGGCCAGTTAAGGCTGTCACCCACGCCCAACTGCCAAAGGGATCAACTGGACGGCACAAGGCGTTGGTCCACTTCGATTGCGTATTGGCGGTAGCAATACGCAAAGAGCACTGAATTGCAGCTTCGACGCTGTCTTGACAATATTCGTTGTAACGAATATAATCTGTGTTACATGAAGGCCACGATTCAGTCAGGGAACAAGCGACGGGGCGCGGCCTGTCCTGAGGAGGCAGCGTTCCTGGAGCTGCTGCGCACCACCGACATGCTGTCCCGTGGCTTGGTTAAGGTGCTCAAAGCTGAGAATCTCTCAGCGACGCAGTACAACGTGCTCCGAATCCTCCGCGGCTCAGCAGAAGGGCTCCCCTGCGGCGAAATCGCCAGCCGCATGATTACTCGAGACCCGGATGTCACTCGGCTGCTCGACCGTCTGGAAAAGCGTGGCCTGATCTCGAGATGCCGCAAAGCCGAGGACCGGCGGACAGTGATGACCCGCATCACGCCGGAAGGTCTAAAGCTCCTGGCCCGGCTCGACGAACCGGTGCAGGCCGGCCATCGCAAACAATTAGGCCACCTAGGGCGGGAGCGCCTGCGGGCGTTGACTGAACTGCTGTGCGTTTCCCGCAGGCAAGTGGCTTGATCTTTTTGGCCTTAATATTTGTTGAAACGATTATCGTCTGAACGTCATCTAACTCAGGGAGAAACGCATCTCACCCAAGGAGAAAAGATAACCACCATGAGCACACTGGCTACACCGCAAACCTTCACCACAACGTGGAACATTGACCCGGCTCACACCGTTGCCGAGTTCAAGGTCAAGCACATGATGATCTCTAACGTGAAGGGGCAATTCGCCAAAGTCACGGGAGTGTTGACTCTGGACGAATCAGACCTGACAAACTCTCGTGTTGAGGCCTTGATCGAAGCGGGCTCGATAGAAACGCGCGATCCCCAGCGCGATGCGCACCTGAAGAGCGCCGACTTCTTCCACGTGGAGAAGTTCCCCACGCTGTCCTTCCAGTCCGCGCGCATTACCCTTGTCCGGGATGGAGAACTGTCCGTGGACGGCGACCTGACCATTCGGGGCGTCACGCGCAAGGCGCTCTTCACCGTTGAAGGGCCAACTCCGCCTGCGAAGGATCCCTGGGGCAATACCCGAGTTGGGGTATCAGCGACCACAACGATCAACCGCAAAGACTTCGGCCTGACCTGGAACGCCGCACTCGAGACTGGGGGTATTCTTGTCGGCGACCAAGTAACTATCACCCTGGACGTACAGTTCGTGAAGGCCTGAATCATCCGCCGAGGCACACATCCAACCCGTGTGCTGCCTGGCGTAGAAAGGAGAAATATGTCACTCCGCCCCATTAAACAGATTATTCAAACGAAGCCTACTATCGAAGGTGCCGGCGTGAAGCTGCAGCGTGCTTTCGGCTTCGGCAAGACGAAGGATTTCGATCCTTTTCTGCTGCTAGATGATTTCCGCAACGACAACCCGGACGACTACCTGGCGGGATTCCCATGGCATCCGCACCGCGGGATCGAGACGATCACGTACGTGCTCGCCGGCTCTGTCGAGCACGGCGATAGCCTCGGGAATAAGGGAAAAATGACCGCTGGCGACGTGCAATGGATGACTGCCGGCAGCGGCATCCTCCACCAGGAGATGCCCAAGGGCGATAAGCAGGGTCGCATGCACGGTTTCCAGTTGTGGGCCAACCTGCCGTCTTCATTGAAGATGACCAACCCGCGCTATCAGGACATTCCCACGACCGCCATCCCTGAAGTAACCGACGATGACGGGACCCGAGTACGGGTCGTTTGCGGCGAGTTCTGGGGCAAGCGAGGTCCGGTGACAGGCGTAGCAGCTGATCCGAACTACCTCGATATCTGTGTTCCACCGGGACAGCGGAAGCGGCTCAAAATCGAGACTACGCGCAACGCCTTTGCCTATGTGTTCGCGGGCTCCGCCACGTTCCGGGACGCCTCGCATCCCCGCGCGGTTCTGACAGATCAGGTCGCGAAACCGGACGCGCCGCCCGTCTACGATGTTGGCAATCACTCCCTGGTGCTCTTTGACCGCGGAGACGAGATCGTGGTGCAGGCGGGCGACGAGGGCATCCGATTCCTGTTGGTGTCGGGCAAGCCGATCGAGGAACCGGTCGCGTGGTATGGACCGATCGTGATGAACACACAGGAGCAGCTTCGACAGGCGGTTGCCGAGTTACAGGATGGCACTTTCATCAAGCACCGTTGACGGTGCTAAACATGATCAGCTCTGCGTAGCATTTGGCCGCGCAGGGTTTTCCTGTTGAATTGTTGCCCAAGGTGGGGTGGCGATTGTGCTACCGCAGCGGATGGTCTTCACAACGACGCGCCCTGCCTTTCTTCCGCCGCAGGCTGGGATTCTGTGCCTCGGACGCAGGGGAATCGCTGTCTTGGGCGAGTGGTTACGCACTCTTTCCATCTCTAATAATGTCGGATCTGTCAAATCCTTTTTGAGCACACCGCTTCGTCCACTCCGAGGAGCGCACCATTTTTGCTCTCGTTGAAAACTCTTCATCGACGACCAAGGCCCGCGTGTAATCCCTCGGGCGAAATTCAGTGGCATCGCGGCGGTCCGTTTTCCGTTTCCGTACTCGCTGGGTCTTAATATCCGCCGGATCTCCAAACTACGGCTCGAAACCCAGTTCCGCCAGTCGATATTCCTGGGAAGGACTTCGGTTTCTTATCGGCGTCGAAGGCGAGGTCACCGGCCATGATGACAAAGGCTTCGTTATACCGTCACCCTCCGGGATTCCAGCTCGCTTGATGTTCGGGGGTGCGCTCTTGTCGTAATCCCAGTAGTGAAGGAGTTGTTCATGCGACTCCTGGGGAAAGGTAGGAGACACCAGAAAAAGGACGACCTAGGCGAGGCTTTTCAAACACATCTTTGATATACCACGTTAATATACAAACTAAGCTAGTCGTTTCTCACGGGAGATCGCTCGTACGCGGTCTTGCGCGTGGTGAGCGAGCGGGCCCCAGATTCCGCTGGCCGTGTAACGGGCAACGTTTAGTAGTGACAACGTGGCACTCATTGCCGCTCGTGCCTCTAATGCCCACGAGGCCATTCTGCAGGTTTGCGAACGGCGGCGCAGCTTAGCGCAGGAAAGCAACAATCGCCTATTTTTATCAGAGCCCGTTGTATGATCCACCAAATTGGATCACAAGGCGGAATCCGAACCACGGGAGGAGCTTTGAAATGCGGAATCATTCAATGGGCTTGACCTTCGCGTTCGCGATTGTATTGAGTTGGTCGTCGACGGCATCCGCTCAAACCACGCAGCCATCCAGAGAGGCAAAGATCCCGAGTTTGGGCCAGGCACCTGATTTCTTCGGAGTCTGGATGCAGAACCGCTCCCCGGCTACTGCCGATCAATACTGGGTTTATGAGTTCAGCCCAGAGGAGCCTCCCATGACTGCTTGGGGCGAGGCACAATACAAAGCTGCCAAGTCCTCGTTCGGGCCTCACGCTTTTCCCATCGCGGAAACAAACGACCCCGTTTACCAGAGCTGTTCTCCACCTGGCGTGCCACGGATTTTTGTTCATCCCTTCCCCGTGCAGATTGTCCAGGTGCCCGGCGAAGTGATCATGCTCTTCGAGTACGACTCCATGCGGCGTCAGATCTTTACAGACGGCCGCCCCCATGACACCACTCTCGGCCCCTCGTGGATGGGAGACTCGATTGGGCATTGGGAGAAAGACACTTTGGTCGTTGACACAGTGAATTTCAACGATCAGACTTGGATAGACCGAGTAGGGCACCCGCACAGCGACGCTCTACACGTTGTAGAACGCATCCGGCGGATCAATCGCGATCATTTGCTCGACGACATCACCATCGAGGACCCGAAGGCGTACACGAAGCCCTGGACTGCGCACCTGGACCTGCTTTTGAGGCCGAATTGGACGCTGGGAGAACAGTTCTGTGAGGATAGTAAGACCTTTCTAGAGATCGAAAAGAAGGAAACAGCGCCGGGGAGGTAACCGATCCGACCTCCTCTTGTCGATTCTGTTGATTACATTTGATTTGTCGATGCTCCGCCAAGCACTGGACCTTTGTATTGACATATCTCAGATCATGGTGGGATATTTTTCGCCGTTTGATTTTTCAAGCATCGAAGCAGGGTTCGGGCTTTCATGCCCCTAAGTTGATCAGCTACTTTCAGGACGCGAAGCAAATGAAAAGCTCGGTGGTCTCTGTGACCATGATATTCGGCCTTCTTTTTATTTCGGGCTCGCTATTTGCACATCACGGAGAGGCGAACTATGACACGACAAAAGTCGTGTCCGTCAAAGGAACCGTGACGAACTTCGAATTCATCAATCCCCACGTGCAAATTTTCCTGGATGTGAAAAACGACAAGAACGAGATCGAAAAGTGGATCGGCGAGGCCAGGAGCCCCAGCATGCTGGTCAGGTTAGGCGGTTGGGACAAGAGCACGCTCAAGCCGGGCGACGTTATCACTGCGAGTGGTCATCGAGCCAAAAACGGATCGAACATCTTGCGTCTTTTAAAGGTCACGCTGCCAGACGGTCGTGAGATGGCCAATCTGTAGGAGCGCGGAGCAGTTGCATACACCCCAGCTCCTGCTGTCCGATCCAGCGCCGCCTTCCACTCCGCAACGTCGGAAGAAATTGACGATCAGCTCTTGACCCTCGAGCGCTCCGGCATTGACTTCTAGGAAGATGTCTCGGCCGCGAAGAGGGGGGGCGCCGCGCTGGAAGCGGCAGAAAATGAGTTGGCCAGATGTCGACCTGTTCGAGATCGAAGCAACTCCCTGATGGCAGAAACTCATCGAGCGTTTCTTGCTTGCGGTCCGGACCGAACCAAACTGGCTCCGCGCTCTCCAGGTTGCCGACCACGGTCAACTTCATCGTCTGGCCAAAAACAGATCTCCTCGACACCCATTTCTTTTACGGGCCCTCCCATCGTTCCCCAGCGCGCTTTCGCATGCTTTTCCCACCGCTTCTTCAATGCGCTCGCGGAACCCCGCTTTGCTCGGCACCTGCGGCACCCTCTCGATTTCTACCCCGCACCCCGGACAGCACACCCGGTAGACTTCGATGACTACGGTCGTCCGATACTCACCCCGCGGCAGGTCCCGATCCTCACGCTCGTTGTAATCATGCGCCTCGGTAGACTTTCGCCCGCATCCGGAACAGATCAACTTCCGGCTACCCCACTTGCCCACACCTACTCTCATCGATCTCGTCCCAGTATTTTGGCGAAATCGTTATCTGGTATGCCGCCGAGTCTAGCTAAAATCCCTGTGTCACGGAAAAGCTCGCTTTTATTGGGTGCTTACATATTTCGGCTCCGAGCCGAGTTTCTTATGGATTGATCGCTATAAAGTGTGCCTTGATTCCGGCTCCGTAGTTGTTTGGAGTCCCGTTGTAATCGGTGATGAGCGATGGGGCTTGGGCACAACCCGCAACCCGCCACACCCAAGTCATGTA
>Ga0209526_10001549_pt1 | contig 15493 bp, 7 predicted proteins | sample JacPinW_OM2H0_M1_FD_188566 | JGI IMG/M metagenome (GOLD analysis project Ga0209526, IMG submission 188566) | Forest soil microbial communities from Algoma, Ontario, Canada - Jack Pine, Ontario site 1_JW_OM2H0_M1 (SPAdes) (version 2) | ecosystem: Environmental > Terrestrial > Soil > Boreal... | reverse complement strand
GGGGATTCGTTACCTATGTTGGTCACGGTCTAGGGAAGCGCTTTGGGCTCTTTACGGCATGGGCGTATTTTCTCTATGATCCGCTCATCCCCACAGTTTCAATCCTCGTGGCAGCTGGTTTTTTGGAGCAGGTCCTAAAGAGGCAATTGGGCGTCGTCGTGCCTTGGTGGATTACTACCTTGGCCTCACTGGCCGTTGTCCACCTCGTCACCTATGCCGGAGTGAAACAGTCCGCCAAGCTGAACATGCTACTAGGCGCTGCTGAGTGCGTCATGCTCTTGTTGCTGAGCATTTGGGTGATCGTTCGCGTCGGCCCCGGGGCTCAATCCCTTGTTCCATTCCGATTTCCGAAAAGCGGGCCTCATGCGCTCTTCCTTGGATTTGCATTTGCTTTGCTATTATTCTGCGGTTTTGAATCTGCCGCACCACTTGCCGAGGAGACTGAGAATGCAAAGACAGCGATCCCACGTACGATGATTTCATCGCTACTGGGGGTCGGTGCGCTATGGATCTTGACTGGATACGCAATGGTACTTGGATTTGGGATCACTAACGCCCATCAGATGTTGCAGGCCAGTGAAAACCCTTTTTTCAGTCTTGCAAACGGCGTTTGGCATAACGGCTGGATTCTCGTCGCGTTCGCGCTCGTCAACTCCTCGCTTGCAGCTTCAATTGCGGGTCAGAACGCGGGCTCGCGGGTAATCTACTCGCTAGGTCGGGCAGGTGTGTTGCCATCAGCTCTAGGACGCACTCACCCTAAATACCAGACACCACACGTTGCAATCGCTTTCCAAAGTGTCTTAAATGTCGCGGTCTCGATCACTTTGGGGCTTTGTCTTGGTCCAATTGGCGCGCTTAATTTCATCGGAGTGCTAATCGCCATAGGCATCATTGTGATTTACATATTGGCGAACGTTTCCGTGATCCCATTGTTCTGGAAGCAGTACCGAGAGGAATGGAGAATTCTACCGCACCTTGTGGTACCGGTACTGGCGGTCGGACTCCTTGCGCTGGCGTTCTATTACACAGTGTGGCCTATTCCTCCGCGGCCTCTATCGGTTGCTGAAGCCTTTGTCGCGGTGTGGCTATTGGTCGGCGCCGGTCTCGCCATTTTCCTCCGTGGACGAATCCGAGACGCGCTTGAACGAGCGGTGTCGATGGTTTATCAGGCAGGTGAAAATACGGTTTTAGCTGGGGTAAGGGATGGTCAGCTGCGGGTTCCCGTCACACCGGACCCCATGTCGGATACCAAGTGAGAAACACGTAAGCAAGAGTGGTTCGAACTTGCTTTTGATCGGACAAGCGCTATGGATTCCTACGATGCGGTATTTGTGGGAAGTGGGATCAATTCTCTGGTTGGTGCTGCAGTCCTTGCAAAAGCCGGCTGGAAGGTTTGCGTCCTCGAACGGAATTCCTGGGTTGGTGGCAACATTCGTACCGCTGAGGTCACAGAGCCAGGGTTTCTCCATGACCTGTATTCGGGATGGCACCCGTTGTTTACGGGATCCGAAGCTTACGCGCTGCTCAAGTCAGACCTTGAAGCTCGCGGATTGAAGTACCTAAACACCGATTATCCGACAGCTACGGTGTTCCCCGACGGTCATGCAGCGTTTCTCTCTACCTCGCCTCAAGAGAACGTGCGGCATTTCGAGACTTTGGCGGCGGGAGATGGTGAGAGTTGGAATCGCGCTGTCACAGACTTCATGGCACGCTCTGAGCTGGGATTTGGGTTACTCGGTACCGAACTGTGGTCCTGGACCGGACTGAAGTTCTTGGTAAAGGGCCTTCGGCGATTGGGTGTGGAGGGAACTATGGAATTCGGCTCTCAGCTATTAGGCTCGAGCCGATCATGGCTAACCGAAACTTTCCAGTCGTCACGTATACACGGCCTACTTGCTCCTTGGGTCCTACATACAGGGCTGGGGCCTGACAGTGCTGGTTCAGGGTTCATGAACCTGCTGATCGCCGTAGCCCTCCAACTCGGAGGCATGCCGGTACCGCGGGGTGGTGGCGCAAAACTGGTGGATGGGATGGTTGGAATAATTCGCGATCAGGGAGGCGAACTCCATACCGACTGTCATGTTGATTCGGTGGAGGTGAGCGGTGGCTGCGCTGTTGGAGTCCGTGCCCGCGGACAACTGCTCCCAGCCCGGAAGGCTGTCATCTGCAGCGTGACCCCACAGCAACTCTACCTGCAGCTTTTGGACAAGACTGTCGTCCCTGAACGTGCAGCACAGAAGGCGCACCGCTTCCGTTTTGGGCGTGGTGATATGCAGATCCACGTTGCTTTGTCGGAACCGCCCAAATGGCCTGGAGATGCCGACCGATTATGCCGCACCGCAATGGTCCATGTGACAGCGGGCTTGAACGGAGTTTCAGGTGCCGTGAACGAGGCCGAGCGGGGTTTATTACCTGCAGAGCCGACAATCGTCGTCGGGCAGCCCACAGCAGTTGATCCATCACGTTCTCCCATGGGTGCGTGGATCCTATGGATTCAGCTTCAGGAATTACCCAATTCACCAAGGGGCGATGCAGCCGGCAGAATTCAAACTGATGGTACCTGGAGTGAAACGCTGCGCGAGCGTTTTGCCGATCGCATCATTTCGAGACTATGCGAGATCATACCGAACCTCGATAGCGCCATGCGTAAGCGCTTGGTAATCTCTCCGGCCGACCTCGCGCGTACCAACATCAACCTCGTGGGGGGTGACCCCTATGCAGGTTCCTGTTCACCCGACCAATTCTTCATCTGGCGCCCTTTGCCTGGAATGCCACGGCACCGTACCAGCATTAAGAAGCTCTACCACATTGGTGCTTCCACGCATCCTGGTCCCGGCTTGCATGGTGCGTCTGGTCTAATGGTGGCCAAAGAGCTATTGGGTACGAGAGCTTATCGCGGGTTGAGCTGAGCGCTGGGTTTATGTTACTGCGGTGATGCCATGGCCAATTCCGAATTCCTTGCCAAGTAGTCTTCAACTGCGTTCAACAGACGATCAACATCGGCCTTGGTGTTGTAAAAGTGGCAGGAAACTCGAACACCACCCACGTTGGAAGTGTACCGTACGGCTACCAGAATCTTCCGATCGAGGAGATGCTCCTTTAACTCGATGTCCTTGTGCGGACTCCCGCGAAATCCCATGACGATGATGCCCGCTCGATTAGCGGGCGATCGTGGCGTCACGACATTCATCCGGAGCGTCTCTAGCCCTTCTAGGAGGTAGTTTGTCAAAGCTCGGATTTGTTCTTCGATAGCATCCTTCCCGAGTTCATTGATCATGCGAAGCGAAGCAGCCAGGCCGATTCCTCCGGGGTAGTTCGCCGTGCCACCATTCTCGTACACTCTCGCTCCATGAGAGAACTCGACGGGCTGCAACGGTATGATCGACGGAGTTTCGAAATACTTGCCCCACCCGCCGAGCGGGGGTTCCAAGGAAAGGTATCCGGCCACAGGTGCTCGAAGTTTGTCTGAAATGCTCTTGCGGATGTACATGAAGCCCGCGCCAAACGGCGCGTTGAGCCATTTATGGCCGCCACAGACGACGATGTCGACAGGAACTTGCGACACATCTAACGGAAAAGCACCGAGCTGCTGGATAGCATCGACAACCAGCAGAACACCGGACTGACTGCACAGCTTAGAAATGCCTTCGAGGTTGCAAAGGTACCCATTGCTCCATTGGACCGAACTGATAACTACGGCTTTTGTGCGACCGTCGATCAGTTCTTCGAAAGCAGAAAGTGGGAGTTCTCCATCTTTGTTTTTGGCAACACGGATCTCAGGAGAAACTCCGCTTTTAGGCTGACGCCATGCGAGTGGTACTGCTATGAATTCAAGATCAGCAGTGACGATATTGTCGCCGGGTTCCAGCGGAAGCGCGCGGGCAGCGATTGTCAGACCGTGTGTTGTGCTTTCGATGAGTGCTATTTCGCCTTCCGACGCGCCGATCAACCGAGCTGCTTCCGGACGCGACTTTTCGCGAGCGGCATCGATCGCGAGATGATGCTCAACCATAGAGCGCACTGGTGCGAACATTGTCTGGTCGAGGAACTCACCTATGGCGTCAACCGCGACTCGAGGCGCAATGCCTACTCCGGCGCTGTCAAAAAATGTCTTGTCCTGCAAAGCGGGAAACTCTTCTCTAATCTGCGCCAGTGAAGCGCCCATCAATCACCCCGTCAAATTGTTCGCGACGTATAATTACATAGGTCTGCGTGCGGCACAAGCGAAGTTGTCGGAACTCTCCCGCAGCAGATGTCTGCCGATCGTCTCTCATCGGGGAATCTGTGGATCGATCTTCCGGCTTGACAAGCTAACACGAATCCAACTATTATCCGTGGCCGATCCACAGTGGGGGATGTAAGGTCGGTTCCCGTCCCTTTGCCGACGTAATCCCCACCGACTCGGAGCGCTATTCACCCTAGGTGCTGTCAGCGGCACGAGTGTGGGTCGAAACCCAGAGGAGATCGCTATGTCTTCGCGCAGATGGATTGCGTCGGTCCTGTCCGCCACTTTAGTACTGCTGTCGACCAGCTTCGCCCAGACCGCTACCGGCAGCTTACAAGGTGTCGTTAAGGACGCCTCGGGTGCGGTGTTGCAGGGAGTCAAGGTGCTCGCGACGAACTTCGCGACTGGGGCAGAGCGCTTCTCGACGACGAACGATCACGGCGAGTATCTGTTCCTTAACTTGCCACCGAGTAGATATCAGATTCTTGCGCAACATCCGGGTTTCTCAAATCAGAAGCTTGAGAATGTGACTGTAAATGTCGGCATCACTGCGACCGTGGATATCTCCATGTCGCTGGCCGAAGTCAAGTCCATTGTCAATGTGAGTTCTGACGCTCCTACTATCGACGTTCAAAACGTGACCGTTCAGTCGGTAGTCACGCAGGAGCAGCTCAATTCTCTGCCAACCAATGGGAGGAACTTCCAGCAGCTGGCGATGCTTTCGCCTATGGCAGACAGCGGCAGCCAAAGTGTCGGATCGAGCTTCGACAGCACCAAGACTCGTGTGGGTGCCGTCTCTGTAGGGGGAGGTCCCGGCCGTTACGTCAACATATCAATTGACGGCGGGGATGCGAACGATGATTTTGTAGGTGGCCAGAATTTGCAAATTAGTCAGGATGCTGTGCAGGAGTTCAACATTGTTACTCAGCGCTATAACGCCGAGGATGGTCGAGCTAGCCAAGGCGTGATAAATGTCATCACCAAATCGGGTACGAACAATCTGCACGGCAGTGGATTTTGGTACTTTCGCGACGCAGCAATCAGCAACGAGAGCCAGCTCGACAAGAACTTAGGGCTTCCGAAACCCGATTTTCGGAAGCAACAGTACGGTGCGACTCTAGGCGGGCCGATCAAGCCCGATCGCGTTTTCTTTTTCAGTTCTTTTGAGCGTCAGCAGGAACACCAGTTTGCAACTTACACCAGTAACGGTGCATTCCCCACTGTCGACGGAGTGATCACGCAGCCCTTTTGGCAGAATATGTATCTCGCGAAGGTAGACCTGCAACTCACGCGTTCCTTGAGCTTCTTCGGTAGATACACGGAGGAAAACAACAACTTACACAACGACACTGCTGGCGTTCCGAATGTTACTCCGGACGCTGTTGTGAACATCAAGAACGATTTCCACACAATGACTAGTGGTTTGACGAAGGTCGGGACTAACTGGGTGAATGACCTTCGCTTTCAGTACAGCGATTATCATGGGGCGACGGTCGATCCGCACGGCAACGAAGATGCTCCCACTCTCGTATTCCCAGACGGTGTATTCGGACACAACCCGCAGGCTCCCCAGTTCAACATTGAGAGAAAGTATCAATGGCGAGAGAGTTTTTCGATCACGCGGAACCAACATAGGTTTAAGTTCGGCACAGAATATATCTACCAGCCCGAATTCGGTGGTCAGTTTGGGTTCGGACGAAACGAATTCTTTTACGCAAATGACGATTACAATCCTGCGACGGGAGTCGTAGGGCCGACCAACTCCATTGTTTCATTCAGCACATTTAGCCAGAAACTGGGCAACGCTCTCAACCCGCCTTTGCATTATGTTGGATTCTTCGCGCAGGATGAGTGGAGGCCCACTTCGCGGATCACCCTAAATCTAGGGTTGCGTTACGATTTTGAGAAAAACCTATTTGTCCCGCGCAACACCACCACCAACCAAGTTCTGTATCCTGTCACAGGAACTCCGCACGGTCGTTACCACAACTTCGCGCCACGGGTTGGTGTTGCAGTGGATTTGTTTGGCAAACACCGCACAGTTCTGAATGCCGGGTACGGCTTGTACTACGAGTACCAAGCGATCACCGCCGCAACCTTGTACGAAGCGCTTAACCAGCTTCCTAACCCCTTCGAGGCGATTGTCGTACCTGCGCCGGTTCCATTTGGACCGAACAACATACCCAATTTCAACGGACAACCTGGCTTTGACATTGGATATGCCAATAGCCCTAATCTAACCAACCCCCGCGTCCATGAAATCTCGGCTGGGATTTCTCATGAACTTACCGAAGGCGTGGTGTTGGAGAGTGACTTTGTCGCCAGCCTAGGGCGTAATTTCCCAGTTTTCGCTGATTTTAATCCGATCATCGATCCTGCGACTGGGCAACGTCTAAGGCAGGCGGAGTTTCCGACTTTGGGCAGCGTCCAGATGTTCGTGAATGGCGGGCACAATCGATACCTCGCTTGGGCGACCCAGATCCGTTATCGCCTGCACCGTTTGGAGTTTCAGGCTTCTTACCGCCTCTCGCAATCGAAGACTAACCAGGACAGCACGCAGGGATCTCCAGCTGACGGCGTTCTCAATGCAGCTAATTGGCAAAATGACCCCACTGAGTATGGGTACAGCAACTTCGATGAGCGCCACCGCTTCATCGCCAGCTTCGTTTGGAACCTCCCCAAGGGCTTTCTGCTATCCAGCATAGTCAGCGCATCTTCCGGGCGTGCCTACACTCCGATGTGCAACGGCTGCGATGCCAATGGCGACGGCTTCAACGGGTTTTTCGGCATCGGGGATCGTACCGGTCCCCGTGGGGGCCTACGGGGAGACCCCACCTTTCAACTCGATTTGCGCGGAGCCAAGACATTTACCTTCAGGGAGAAAATGAATTTGCAGTTACTGGCTGAGGTCTTCAATCTTACCAACCGTGCGAACTACGGCAGCAACTTGAACCGGATTACGGCTCCGGATGGCTCGATCATTCCGAATTCCGGCTTCGGGCAACCAATTGCCATTTATACGCCGCCCCGACAGGCTCAGATTGGAGTGCGCTTTAACTTCTAAGGACAAGACTTGCAATTGTGCGTAGCTCCAGGGGATAGGCAACGGAATGGTCACGGCTCCCGTATCACGGTGGTTCGCTCAAGCAGCGGAAGATTTTCTCTCTCTTGGCGCAATCCCTCCAGACGTGCCACGCATGGTGGTTAGACGGGATGCTCTCAATCCTGTGACGTTCTCAGTCTTGGGCGGAGCACTCTTTTCCATCTGCCAGGAGATGGATATCACTCTGCGCAATACTTCGCTCTCTCCCATCATTAACATTGGCAAAGACTTCTCGTGCGCGATTTTCACCTCCGACGCCCAACTTGTGGCGCAAGCATGTAACTGTCCTGGCCATGTAGGCTCGATGCACTACGCTGTGCTCTCCTGCATCTCCTCGTTTGGATTCGAGAACCTGGGGGAAGGTGACGTGTACATGCTCAACGATCCATATCAGGGCGGTACACACCTTCCCGACATCACTCTCATTACGCCCGTTTTTTACAAACACGAACTAGTAATGTTCGCAGGCAATCGTGCGCATCACAGCGACGTAGGCGGAAGTTGCGCGGGCAGTTTTCCGCTTTCCGATTCCATTTTCGAAGAAGGCATTCGTATTCCGCCGGTTAAGTACTACGACCGTGGGTCCAAGGTTCCTTCTGTCATGAGCATGCTGTTGGCCAACGTTCGCACGCCCGAAGAGGTAGAAGGCGATATCGAAGCGCAACTTGCTGCCAATAGATCGGGCGCTCGCGGTCTGGTCAGACTCATGGACAAGTACAGTCGCGATGTGGTGCTGTGCGCGATCCTCGAGTACATGGATCACTCTGAACGAGCATTTCGCACCAGCTTGAACATCCCGGAAGGTAGTTACACGGCAGAAGATTGGATGGACGGCGACGGCAAGACGGAAGGGGTCCGTAAAATCCGCGCAAACGTCGTCGTAAAAGGTTCAGATATATTCGTTGACTTCACCGGGACTGAAGCGCAAGCGCGTGGCCCTATCAATAGCATCTTTCCGACGACTGCGTCGATGGTGGTTGCTGCCTTACTCGCCTTAACGGACCCAACCATCATGCCGAACCACGGGTTCTATCGCCCCATACACGTAAAAGCACCCTCGGGGACGCTCGTAAACCCCACCTTTCCTGCTCCGGCGGTCGGATTCCCAGACGTTTGTAACCGAATCGTGGAAGTAATCATGGAGGCTCTCACACCCGTGATACCCGATCGGGTGATCGCGGCTACCAGCGGCACAACAATGAACTGTTTCTTTGGAGGAACCAACCCGATCTCCGGGCAGTCCTACGTCTGGTACAACATCAACTCGCAAGGAGGGTGGGGAGGACGCAGTGACGCGGATGGCTGGCACAACGTGTGCTTCATCGAGGCGAACGGGTGGGACATTCCCGTTGAGACCATCGAATATCGCTATCCGTGGCGTGTACTAGCCTACAAACTTCGGGATGACGATTCCGGGGCAGGTAAGTTTCGTGGTGGCAAAGGCAATCACCTTGCGCTTACTCCGATCGGACACGACGTCCAGTTCGCAATAAATGGCGACCGCGCAGTCACATTGCCATACGGACTTTTCGGGGGAAAGCCAGGCGCGAATGGTACATGCACGATTTATCACAAGGATGGCAGCATCGAACGGGTCGCTCCGAAAATGCTTAAGGCAGATCGTCTCATCGTGCGTCAGGGCGACGTACTCGTGATCGAAGCACCGAGCGGTGGAGGTTATGGTAATCCTCTCGAGCGCAACGTCGACTCCGTTCGAGACGATGTACTCGATGGCATTGTCTCAATTGAATCGGCGCGTCATGATTATGGCGTGGTGTTCTCCGCTGGAGTTTGTGTCGTCGATTTCACCGCGACGACGGAACTGCGCGCAAGAATGTTTAGGGCATACGAAGCGCGATCAGCAGAATTGGACGGCATCAATCGGAAGCCATACACACTGGACGAGGAGGCGGGGCATTGATCGCCTCCAACTCCCGTTACATCCTCGGGATTGACATAGGCGGGACGTTCACGGACGTGATTGCCTTAGACGTCGAAACCGGACACGCCATCAGCGCGAAAACACCTACCACTCCCGGCCGGTTTGTCGCTGGAGTTACGAGCAGTATCAAGGCACTCGGGATATCGCTTCAAGAAGTAGGCCAAATCATTCACGGTAGTACAACCTGTACAAATGCTCTGATTGAGCGCAAGCATGCTAAGACGGGTTTCATTGGGACCAAGGGCTTCAGTGACGAGTTTGACATCCAGCGGATGATCCGCCGCTGGAGCAAGACCTCCTGGTCTGCTATCTATGATCTTCATCAGAAAAAACCCGCACCGTTTGTACCTCGACGCTTGAGGCGCGAGCTAGACGAGCGCGTCGCGTATCCCGGTGTGGTTATCAAAGAACTAGATCTGGACGAGGTCCGCTGCAAGGCGAAGGAATTGATCGAGGCGGGAGTGTCTTCGCTGGCCGTTTGCCTATTGTGGTCAACCGTGAATTCTACCCACGAGCGGCGAGTGAAGGAGCTGATAGATAGCGAATTCAAGGGTGTTTACGTCAGCATATCCAGTGAGGTGGCCCCCGTCGTCCGGGAATATGAACGCATGGTAACGACCGCCGTGAATGCATCGCTGATGCCGGTGATGACTGACTACCTCGCAACGGTTAAGGAAGAGTTGAATGCACTGGGTTTTCGTGGAAGCCTCTTGCTCATGCAGTCGCACGGCGGAGTGGCGGAGCCCGGAGTCCTGAAAGAGCGGCCGATACTTACATTGCGAGGAGGTCCGGTTGCCGGCGTGGTTGCCGCGAATAATCTAGGGAAGACCCTCGAGAAGAGAATGTTGATCTCCTGCGATATCGGTGGCACAAGCTGTGACACCGCCATCATTCTTGATCACGCTATTCCTGTAACCGACGAAACCGAAGTGGACTATTACCCTGTAAAGATCCCCACGGTCGATATCCGCTGTATCGGCGCGGGTGGCGGAAGTATTGCATACGTGGATGCTGGCGGAGCGCTTCGCGTAGGACCCGAGAGTGCAGGCGCGTCGCCTGGTCCAGCATGTTACGGATCGGGCACACAGCCTACCTTGACCGATGCCAATCTCGTGCTTGGCCGCTTGAGTTCCAACGAGTTCTGTGGTGGGCAGATCAAGCTGGACGTAGATGCTGCGCGCTCTAGTGTCGAGTCGTTGTCGCGCCAGCTTGGGTGTGCTATCACAACTGCCGCCGAAGGAGTTGTCCGAGTTGCAGTCGCAAATATGGCGGAGTCAATCCGCTTGCAGACGATCGATCGGGGCCACGATCCGAGGGAATTTTCGTTAGTGGGCTTCGGTGGGGGTGGTCCACTGCATGCGAGCCTCCTTGCTGAGGCTTCCTCCATTGCTGAGGTCATCATTCCTCTCCAACCCGGTGTTTTCTCCACTGTTGGCATGGTTGTCGCCGAGCTTGGTTATCACAGTCAGGCAGGGTACTTGCGGCTTCTCGCGAGCGTGGATCCTAATAATCTGGAAAGTCGTTTTCGCGAAATGGAAGCCGCAGGCGCTGCAATGCTCAGAGCAAGTTCAGCGAACCGCGGAGATGTACGGTTCTCTCGATCTGCAGCGATGCGTTACACACTTCAGGAGTGGGAGCTTCAGGTCGGGATAAATGTTGAGCGCATCAATCACCTCGGCTTAGAGGAGATCAAAGCGGCATTTCACGCGGCTCATAGAGCCCGATACGGTTTCGCACGCGAAGATAAGCCGGTCGAGTTTGTGACTTTATATGTGGATTCTGTTCTCCCCACCCCACCACTCCGGCACGAACCCCCACTTGAAGGTGATGGAGACCCGAACGGCGCGCAAAAGGGCACACGTGCTGTTTACGTCGATGAACGGATGGGGTTTGTGGAAGTGCCGATTTATGACCGAGTTCGCCTTGAGGTGGATGACGTGATCGATGGGCCTTGCATCATCGAGGAACTCACCTCCACTACATTCGTCCAAAAGGGTTGGCGAGTGACAGTTGACCGGATGGGTAATCTGATAGTCCATTCAGTCAAAAATTAAACGTTGAGCTCAGGCATCATGGCCACCGACAACACTGAATTGATCCTCCTACACAATCGCCTGACCAGTATCTGCCGTGAGATGGGCGTCGCTATGATGAAGACCGCCTACTCACCAGTTTTCAATGAGGGCTTCGATTTTGTGTGCTCGTTGTTCGACTGCGACGGGCGCATGATCGCTCAGGCTGAATACAACCCCTCGATGCTTGGAGCAGCAATCTACACGGTCGAATGGATGCTCAACGAGATCGGAGTGGAACGTTTCCGACCCGGAGATGTGTGGGTTCACAACGATCCCTATCGGGGTGGTTGTCACCTACCCGAACACATGCTGCTAAAGGCGGTTTTCCAGAAGGATGAGCTGTTTGGCTTCGCGGCCACCATTGGCCACATTGCTGAGATTGGTGGAAAAGCAGTTGGTGCCCTCGCCGGAGACGCTACCGAAATCTATCAGGAGGGGCTGCGTCTACCACCCGTGAAACTAATGGAGCGTGGTGAGCACGTGATTGATATCTGGAAGATTCTAATGACAAATCACCGCACTCCGAAGTTGACATGGGGTGACCTTCACGCAATGCTGGGATCTCTCCACATCGGCGAGGCCCGACTCATTGAAATGTTGGAAGCACGTGGCCTATCCCGGACGCTCGATGAAACCAAACAACTCATGCAACGTGCGGAAACCTGGATGCGCCGAGAGATCGAAGCCATACCCGACGGCGAATACTGCTTCGAGGACTGGATGGAGAACGACGGTATAACGGACGAGCCACGCCGAATACAGGTCGCTGTTTCCGTTCGTGGCGGAGAAATCATCGCCGATTTCACCGGCACTGACCCTCAAACACGTGGTCCCATCAACGCCACGTATGCAGTGACGGCGGCTGCTACCTACAATGCTGTGTTCCATCTCACCGATCCCCAAGTTCCACGCAATGCCGGTTGCTACCGGCCCATCAAGATAATTGCTCCCCCCGGGACGATGGTGAATGTCCAGCACCCGGCGCCGGAGATCGGTGGTAATTCCGAGACGCACTGCCGGATAATTGGGGTTGTAATGGGTGCCCTTTCCCAAGCGGTGCCTGAGCGGGCAGCCGCATCCGACGGCGCTTCAGGCTGCAATTTCTTGTTTGGGGGGATCCACCCAGACACGGGTGAGTTTTACGCCAATTATCACTTCGAAAACGTTGGATGGGGCGCTGCTGCAAACCACGATGGTAACGACGCCCAGTGTGCGCCCCTGGCCATCAGTCGCAACGTACCGGTAGAAGTCTTCGAGACCAGATATCCAATTCTCGTACGATCATTGCGACTGCTGATCGACAGCGGTGGTGCCGGTTTGTTCCGCGGTGGCCTGGGAACGGAACGTATTCTTGAGATTCGTGCCCCAGAAATGACTGTCAGTGCACTTATTGATCGTATGAGGATCCCACCCTGGGGTTTGCAGGGCGGGGGCGCTGGTGGAACCACCAGTATTTCCATCCGTCGCGCTGGTGATACTGAGTTCCGCTTGTTCACGGATGTTTTTCACACCGTAACTCCATCCAAGTTTTCGAACATCATCGTGAATCAGGGGGATCTCATACGGATTGTGAGTAGCGGCGGCGGAGCGTACGGCGATCCTTCCCGGCGCCCTGGTCACAAAGTGCTCGACGATGTTCTTGATCGCTATGTATCACCCCAGGGGGCAAACAGGCTATACGGAGTTGTTTTGAGCGAGAAGGAAGGAACGTTTTGTCTCGACGAGGTGCCATCGAGACCGACCGCCGGTGAACGTGGGGCTGGCTTCGGTAAATCTCAAAACGTGAAAGATTGCAATGGGTGACTGGGCAGACAGAGGACAAGCGAGCGATTATTTTCAAGAGCGAAACGTGCATTGTTTCGCCTGTGGAAAGACGATCGCTCGGCGCGCGTGGGTCGTAGCTAGAGACGGGGAAGAGCTGCTTTTCTGTGAGCCGGACTGTGAACGGATTTATGACGATTACTGCGTACCACGTTATGGAGCGACGATTCGGTGGCGATAAGAGTCGGCATTGATACTGGCGGAACGTTTACCGATTTGGTTGCCATCGATACTGCTACATCGAAGTGGTATCGATCTAAAGTCTCTTCGATCCCAGGCGCGCCGCTGCGCGCAATAGTCAACGCTCTCGATTCGGCCGGGATCGATCCTGAGCAGATTGAAACGCTGATTCTGGGTACAACGGTGGGTACCAACGCTCTCATCCAGCGGAAGGGTGCAAACGTCGCCTACATCACGAGTAAGGGATTCGAGGATATCCCATTTATTCAACGGGGTAACCGTAAGTTTCACTACGACCTACACTGGATCAAGCCAAAGCCATTCCTCAATCGAAGAAATTGCCTTGGCATCTCCGAGCGAGTGGACTATCGGGGCATAGTCGTGACTCCACTGGAGACGCGGGAGCTGCAGGTCCTCGGTGAGGAACTCGAGAAAGTGTGCGCGTCCGGCGACCTACAGGCCATCGCTGTTAACCTTCTTTTCTCGTATTTGAATCCTTCGCATGAGGTGGCAGTAGGGAAGTGGCTGACGCAAAGATTTCCACGATTATCGATTTCTCTTTCACACCAAGTGGCGTCCGTCTGGCGCGAATACGAACGTGGGATCACAACTATTGCTGACGCCTACCTCAAACCACTGTTCCATGAGTTTATCTCGGATATCGATGAAGGTCTGCGCCGCCGTGGTTTTCGCGGAGGCTGGAGCCTGATGAAGTCGAATGGCGGTACCCGACTAGCTAAAGAAGCGGCGCACGAGCCCGTTCAGCTGCTCCTTTCGGGTCTTGCCGGTGGCGTGATGGCAGGCAAGCATTTCGGGCTCGAAGCCGGATGCGACCTGATCACGTTTGACATGGGAGGGACGAGCTGTGATTTAGCTGTGATCACAGGTGGTCACGAGCGCTACGCGGCGCAGTTCGACGTTGAGTTTGGCCTTCCGCTCGTCTTCCCGACCATCGAGCTCACTACGATTGGCGCGGGTGGCGGTTCTATCGCGTGGGTCGACCGAGGTGGCTTTCTGCGTGTCGGACCTCAGAGCGCCGGTGCTGATCCCGGTCCTGCATGTTATGGACAAGGAGGAGTGGAGCCAACCGTAACCGATGCCAACCTCCTCCTAGGTCGCCTAAATCCGGACTACTTTCTTGGAGGCAAGGTACGCCTTGATCCCGCAGCTGCGGCGAGTGCTGTATCGGGTCTTGCGCTGAAGATGGGTATATCGAAGGAAGATGCGGCACTTGCGATGATTGACATGACAAATGAAAACATGGTGAATGCGATACGTGTTCGTACCGTCGAAGTAGGGATCGATCCTCGCAGCTACTGTCTAGTGGCATTTGGTGGTGCCGGGGCTTTGCATGCCGGTGCCATTGCTCGACGACTTAAGATCCGTCGCGTCCTGATACCACCTCATCCCGGCCTTTGTTCTGCTTTTGGCGCTTTCATTGCCGATCTGCGGAGTGATCAGGTGGCCACGGTATCCCTCAGGTCTACTACGGTTCATGCTGAAGAACTTCGCGCTCATCTCGACCGACTTGCTGCCCTGGCGTGCAAGGAGCTTAAGGAGGAGGGAGTCGGGGGAAAGCCTCAGGTGACGGCGAGGTTAGCCATGCGGTACGCTGGTCAGAACTATGAACATGAAGTCGACCTGCCCACGCTGGAAATGACCGATTCCATGTTGCGTGATGCATTCGGTCGATTCGAAGCGCTACATCAGAAATTCTACGGATATCAATTGGCGGGCGAAGTCATTGAGATCGTGAACATTACTGTCAGGGCTGTTGACCCAAGGCAGCGGTCTCTTCCGAGATTCGAAAGCAACGCCACAAGTCGTCCCGTTGGTCTCCGTAAACTACGGATGCGTTTTCCTGGGGAACTGACTGTTCCGGTCCACCATCGTGACACGCTGCAGCCCAACTGGACAGGTGTCGGCCCCATGATTATCGAAGATGTCGACGCGACGACCCTAATAGAAGTAGAGGATCGGGTTACAGTGCTCGAAAGTAGGAGTCTGGTCATCGAAATAGCTGAGGAGCAACCATGAAAGCCACTGCAAGTTCTTCTACCACTTCCGTGAGCACACCTGCTGAGGTATTCGCTTTCCGTAAGCAGTTCCCAATTTTTGAGAACAAGATTCATTTAGCAAACAACTCG
>Ga0209526_10001548_pt1 | contig 15493 bp, 14 predicted proteins | sample JacPinW_OM2H0_M1_FD_188566 | JGI IMG/M metagenome (GOLD analysis project Ga0209526, IMG submission 188566) | Forest soil microbial communities from Algoma, Ontario, Canada - Jack Pine, Ontario site 1_JW_OM2H0_M1 (SPAdes) (version 2) | ecosystem: Environmental > Terrestrial > Soil > Boreal... | reverse complement strand
ATTGCCGGCCGGGAACATGTTTTTTCAGAAAGCCCTGTTCGTGGACAACGCGCACCCCAGCCGTCAAAACGCTTATTCCAACAGCGGCGCTGGCGCTGTTTCGGTTCTTATTCCCACTACGGATTTCGACACCACAACTTGCTTGCAGGGGAACGGCTCATTCGGAAACGCCTCGAACGGGACCGACAGCTATGCCATTTTTAACAGCAACTCCGTGGGCGGCACCGTCGGCGTCGCAATTCCGAATGTGGACATCCTGAAAGACTTCACTGTTCACGGGATGGGGATACTCAACAGCGGCGGGAATTTTTGCGGCACGATTTCGCAGATACGCACGGAAATATACAACGTCCACCTGTGGAATTGGAACTATGGGGGCTCGACAGCCGCGAAGGGCATAAGAATGGTAGGCCCGAGCGAAATTCACGGCCTGCTCGTGAATGATGTTGGGCAGACGACCTGCTACGCGCAGGGCGACAATAACAATACGATTACTATAGAACAATCTTACTGTACTGGATCAACTGGTTTTGGCTTGGAAGTGACCGGGACCGCATATTCTCATCTTTCTTTCTATGGCCCAAGCGCTACCAACGCAGTCATCATGCTGCACAGCGGGCAGTTCAACTCTGTGAACGATGTCATTCAGCCGCTGCCGTCGTTCGGCATCAAAGTCGGGGATGTCAGCGCCGCTACTTTCTTTTGCAATGGTTCTATTCTCGGGACCAGCACTGATGTCGGCACGCCGTCGATTTACATCTATTCCACCAGCACATTTGTTATTGGTCCGGGCTGCAAATTCCTGCATGGTGGGGCCGGACAACTCTTTGGTGGCCTTGCTGGGTGCGTGGTTTATGATGCTGCGGGTGGTCCGCTGCAAGGCAACCCGCAAAACTTCACTAATTCAACATGCAGTATTCTCGGCGACGGTTCCATCGGCGGCATTCCTCAGGTGAACGGCAATTTGGCGCTTGGCGGCAATTGGGGAACGTCGCCAAGTGTGGCGCTCTCTGGTCCGACAGTGCAGGATACAAAATGGGAGCAGTTCACGATTACTGTTGGCTCAGGTTCACCTGCCGCGAATCCAACGATCACGGTCACGTTCCCACAGAAATTCTGGAACACCCAAGTTCCCATTTGCCGCCTGATTCAAATTGGCGGAACGCAAGCCGGTATAGCCGTGCCGTTCACGAACGGGACGATCAACAACACCTCGGCGGCGTTCACGTATAACGGCACGCCAACCGCCAGCGCTACGATCATCGCCCAGATGCACTGTTCGGTCTCGGAGTAGGTGTCGCCTTGACGATCGAAGATGCAGTTCGGCAAGCTGTGGCGGCGGAAGGTGGCCGCGACATTAATCCGAAGGACGCGCCTGGGTTCAGTCCCACGAGTCCAGGCTGGGCCGGGCTCATCGCAGCCGGGCAGATCGACGCGGCGGGTTATTCGCCGACTTGCGTTCAGCAGCAAGCGCAGCACCTGAATCTGTTCCAGACGGTTAGCGGCTTCGCTCTGGGCACGGCTTCGGCCTAGAAGGCACCGGGACCGTGATGTCTTACGGCTCTTTTTACGGTCCCAGCGCGACGAACGCCGTCATCAGTCAACACAGCGGTACGTTTAATTCTTTCGGCGATGTCATCCAGCCTCTGCCGAGTTTTGGCATCAAGGTTGGCGACACTGGGGAGGCTACCTTCAACTGTTTAGGGTCAATCTTGGGGACTACCACAGACGTTGGCGCACCCTCCATCTACGTCTACTCGACTAGTATATTCAACACCAGTATAAGTTGTCGTATTCAGCACGCCAGCACAGGACAAATTTTCGGCGGGTTGGCTGGTGGACTAATCCAAAACAGCGGCACTAACATAGTCCCCGCTGGAACATTATTAGCCGCCAACACCCCATCCTATGTCGATTTGACAGGGACATTCACGGGGGCTGGCTGCACGGGCGTAGCTACGGCAAGCAGCACTCTGGGGCTTTACGGAACCGGGCCGAATGTCACTCTCACGACTTGCACATCCACAACGATTGGCAATGGCATCCGCATCAATCGTCCCGCCAAAATCTACGAAATGCTGGTCACGAACACGGCGGCGGGGGTAAATGCTTCCTCGGGAGTCGTAACCGTATTGAAGAATGGCGCGACACAAACCATGACTTGCACGATTGGAACAGCAACGACAGGCTGCTCTGACAGCACAGCAGCACATTTCGTCACCCTGGCAATAGGCGATCTCGTCTCTCTGCAATTCACGACTCAAGCGGCGGAGACTCTTGCTGGTGTGCAGGTGACACTTATTATTCAGTAGTCATGTTGTATGTTGTAGGATAAAATTATGCGAAAATTTCTGTTTTTCTCATTATTAACGATAGTTCCTATAAAGTCCTTCGCTCAAGGTGTCTCTCACACGAATATCGTACTCGTCAACTCAGGTCTAAACGCTCGCGTTGTGCCTTCGGCAGTCATTACAGTTTGTGCTGCGAATAATACAAATATACCATGTACCCCTCCTCTAGCGAGTACGCTTTTTAAGGACTATCTTCTCTCAGTTCCAATAGCAAATCCTTTCAATGCAGATGCGAATGGTAACTATGCTTTCATGGCCGCTCCAGGGAATTATACGGTTTCTATAACTGGAGTAGGAATAACTGGGTACTCGTACCAAATATCGCTTATTGGACCTAGTGTAGGAACAGCGAATACATGGACAGCTTTGCAGACATTTAGTGCTGGTCTAAACAGCGCTGGTCCAAATATCTTAAGTGGTGGTGTGACACTTAATGGAATAGTGTCTTTCGGTGGGGTTAACGCATCTCCGACGTCACCCGGAACAACTCAGTTAGGTACTAATAGTCAACCCTTTACACAACTCATTATAGGTCCAGCAGCAAATCAGTCAACTATATTGATTACTGCCGCCACGCTCAACAGAACGGTTACTTTCCCTGACGCCTCCGGCACGGTGCCACTTTTAAGTCTCGCGTCTACTTGGTCGGCAACACAGACGTTTACTGGAGTAATGTTTGGTGGTACCTCAGCCGCACTAACTGGTACAGGCGCTTGTGCGACATTCAGCGGACAACTCGGAGGCGCTCTAGCTGGTATTGCAACCTGTACAGGTGCGACGGCGGCATCGACGTTAACTATAACACCGGGAGTTAGCGCACCACATGGTTGGGTGTGTAATGTGCAAGATGAAACAACACGAGCAAATCTGTTTCAACAGACGTTCACAAATGTATTTTCTTGTACACTAACAGCTACATCTGTGACAATGAACGATTCATTCGTTTTTGTGGCATTCGGGTTCTGAGGCAGGAGTATTAAATGCCTATTTTAACTCCTTCGGGAACAACTTTTCTTATAAGTGACCTCGTCAATGAGGTCTTACTACGCTGCGAGAATAAAACGACCGACGCTTCTCGTGCTGCTATATGGATTCGTGATGCTCTTATCGAAATTACATCAAATCCTGACTTTCGTAACGAGTTTGATGCTTTGGAGGAACTCGGAGTTCCTTTTAATCTTCAGGGTGGTAATGTTCTGGTCAATTTTGGTACTCCGGTTGGCTCGGTACAGGAGTATCCCTTCTCAAGTATAGTACCTCCTGGAGACTATAACCTCGCAACCCTCGACATTTTGATATGGCAAGACCCTCCAACAAACTCGATACGTCGTCAGTTGCAGCAGTCACATTATCAGAAAGCCGACAACTTTCAGCCTACTTTCTCGCTACCGACGGAGTGGTACCGCTTTGCTGACACATTTGGTGTGACACCTGCGCCGGATAAGAACTATCAGATACAACCTCGTATTTTACGTGCTCACCCTATCAATGACAATGTGTTGTCTCAAACTTTGCTGCTCACGCCGAGGGAATGGAATGAAGTGTTAATATGGGCCGCTGTCGAGCGTGGCTTCATGGAATATCTCGAGTTTGAGAAAGCTTCTATGGTACATCGTTTGCTCTATGGAGACCCGAAGCATCCAGATAGACCTGGCTTAATAGAAGGAAGAAAGAAAAGGCGTGAGATGGAAGGCTTCAGAACTTCTCAATCTTTGAGGCCTACTTACAGACCCATCTGTTACGGCAAGTGACTAGAAAGAAGGACTCTATGGGCGGGTTTACTATTCCAAATTTTGCGGGTAATCCAGCAGGCTCTCAGTCGAGCTTGCCTCAAATGCCTCCTCCACCGACTTTTACAAGTCCTTCTTCTGGAGCCCCTTCTGGTGGGTCTCGTTATACACAGAATCCTTCTTATCGTGACTTTACTTTTGCAGGTGGTGGAGCCTTGCCGGGACAGAATAAGATTCAGACTCAACCTACAATAGACCCTACTTTAACTAACGACCTATTAAACTGGCTTCATAGCCAACTGGGACAAGGTTTGCCTCAGTTTAATCAATCGGTTAATTTACCTTCGGGAGGCTCGACAGCTCCTGGACAGCTCTCAGCTCCAATGAATCCTATTATGCAACAACTTCAGGATTTCATGACAGGCAAATCTGGACCTGGCTCTTTGCCTGGAGTTCTACCAATGTGGCAGTCTGAAATGGCTGCAATGCAAGCTCCTATTGAGCAGAACATGGCTAATATAAGGGAGCAGTTTGGCTCAATGGGAGCTTTAGGATCATCTGAAATGGGAACTTCGATGCAAGACTATATGTCGCAGACCTCGGCTGACGAGATGGCTTTATTGACGTCTGCGACAATGTCGTCGTTGCCACAAATGCTCTCGGCAGGGATGGACGTTCAAGGTATTGACCAGTCTGCTATTAACAGAGCCTATCAACAGTTTATGACTGATCTACCTCAGAATAATCCTTTATTGCCAGACATGATGAGCTCCGCATTTACCTATCCGGGGACGTACAACAAACCTCCAAGCTTCTTACAAAGCCTCCTCCCAAGTGCGGGGGGTCTACTAAGTGCTGGAGCTAGTGGTGCCTCGGCTGGACTAGCTGCTGCTGGTGCTGGTTCTGGCACTGGTGGGGCGATTCTGGCAGGTCTTGCGGCTTTGTAGGAGTTTAATATGGCAAATGATTCTACAGCAACGCTTCCTCTTCCTGGGACGTCTCCTGACAACCCACTCGGGATGCCTCCTCCGACGACTCAGACGCCAATGAGACCTCCTGACCCGTCGAGGATTCAGATACTTAAGGAACTTCTTACGAAGTATGGACCTGCTTTTGCTAATATGATGCAAGGGTCTCAGCAGCAGCAAGGTCCGACTGGAGTTACTCCAGCAGTAGTACCTCCAGTAGTGTCTCGACAGAGCACCCTTCCTGCCCTTGAGGTAAAGTTTGATCCTATGTCGGTAGTTGGATCTCTACCTCAACCAGTTGCTCAACCACAGAAAGGAGGTTATGAACCTCCTGCTGGTACAAGTGAGCTTTTGTCTAAACTTGATCCTCAAAGTGCTTTGACATTTTCTGGCATTCAGGGAGTTACGAAGTTTCTTCAAGATAATGCTCAAAAGAAGGATCAGGAGAAACACGCCGAGGCTGCTAATGCGGCTCAAGCTTTGATATCGGCTCTTGAGTCTGCTAAGACGACAGGTGACTATCGTCCAGCCGAGCATATTCTTGAGAATAACGAGGCTCTTTTTAATAAAGTCTACAAAGGCTGGCTCCAAAAAGCTGAAGAGGCTAAGAAGCCACAGAAACAGAAACCTCCCGATCCTGAGGTTGAAGGCTTTGAGAAAGGTCTGGCGGCGTATCTTGGCAAAGGAGCTGCTTCGCAGTCTGGTGCGCCCCAGCCTCCAGCTACGCTGACAGGAAAAAGTGGTGCGAAGTATTTCATGCCTCAGGCTGCGCCTGGACAAGCTTTGCAACAGCAAGCTACATCGGCTGAGAGTCAGGCTACTCGACAAGACCCTAATAGAACGCTTCAGTCCCAACTAAGCTCAGGCGAGCAGAGACAAGCTGAGCTTGGTCAAGCTGGTTTGGCTATTACTCCAGCGGTGCAAGCGAAGCTTAATGAATATGCTGTTCAGTATGCAAAGTTTGATAGTGAGAATAAGAAAGCAGAGCTTGAGGCTCAAAAGGCCCAGCTCGCTTACGAGACAGAAGTCAAGAAAGAAGGCTACGCCTCTACTGAGGCTCAGACGAAGCTTACTGAGGCTCAGATAAACCTTCAAAAGGCCAACATTCAGCTCGACATTGCGAAGCAAAGGGGCCAAATCGAACTTCAGAAGTCTAAAAATGGTGGTCAGATTCCAGCCGGCTATCGTCAGAGATGGAATGCAGTCACTAAAGCAGAGGAGTTACTCAAGTCCGCGAGCAATAGAGGTCTAACAAAACAAGAGAGCGATTCTTTGACGAATCTACTAGGGTCTGGTGGAGCTACTAATCTCGCCAAATCGGTACCGGGATGGTTTGGAAGAACCTTCGGTGGTAAAGATGCGACTTTGGATTTACTTAAAGGAGTACAAGAGTATAAAGACGCCCTTAAGGACACTTTGTCAAAGACTCCAACTTGGCTCGATGAGGGCAGTGACACATCGGGTGATACGACAGTAGACTCAACCGACGACGAGATCATTGTTAAGCCCGAGGACATGAAGTAAAATGCCGAACGGTGATACATCTCAAGCTACACAGGACTTTGTTCCTGTCACTGGACCTGATGGGAAGAGGTATCGGTTTCCTTCGGGCACGACGAAGGACAGTGCGATAGCTTACTTCAAGAAAAAAGGAATTGGTGCAGCTCCCTCTTCAGCACCTGACAGAAGCACCACTCCACGCAAAGCTGGAGATGCTGCACCTTCGGTGCCTACAACACAACCTCGTAAGAGTGATAATTATTTTTACCAAAGTGGTCAAGCTTATTCTCAGCTCCAAAGCTCCATTCAAAGATGGAGACCACGCTGGGACGACCCTAAGACCCTGATGCAAGACCCTACTTGGTACGGTAGAAGCGAGAAATATCTCGGTGGCGAGGTGATTGGGGCGGGAAAAGCTGTCACAGGAGCGGCTACTGGTGGGATGAAGATTCTCAATGACATCATTGCGGCTCTCGACCCTCGAGAGTTCTACCAGCCTACCGAAGCTACTGGTGAGTTGGGAAGAGATCTCTACGACTTAGCTCATGGAGTTTTCTACGACTTGCCGAAGGCTACCTATGATCTTATAAGACACTTCCCCGAATCTACTTCAGACCCCGAAGCTCTTGGCAATACAGTCGCTAATATAGCTATGACTGTGGATGGAGGCATCAAAGGTGCAAAAGACATTACAGAACATCTCTTCCCGACTTCAGAAACGATGCTTAATAAAGCCGTTGCCGAGACAGGAGCAAAGATAGCTTCAGCTCAAGCAGCTCTTACAGCACAGCGAGCAAGTCAAACAAAAATCAAGAACCAAATTAAGTGGAGAGCTATAGCCGATACATATCTTCACCATAACGGGGTAGACACCGCAAAAGATATCGTCAAGGCCGATGGTGAAGCTGCTAAAGAAGTTAAGATTCATGTCGACAATCTCAGTAACATTCCTAAAATCGAAGGTGTCGATGCTTACCAAACAGCGAAGAGCATCGTAGATGCTCACAAAGATATCGTACAAACTCCCGATCCCCTGAATCCTACTCTTAGTCAATTAGTTACCGAGGCGAAAAAGATAACTCCTGGAAAGATGCCTTTCGAGGAAGCTCGTCAGTTTCGCTCTAAAATTGGAGCTTCTCTTCAAAATGCTAAGGGAGCTAATAAAGCTGTCTTAGGACGGGCCTATGAAGGCTTAACTAAAGACCTTCGAGGTCTCGCGAAGAAGTACAAACTCGAAGAGTCGTGGGACCAATACAACGAGCTTGAAGCTAAGCGTCACAAAAGCTTTCCTTTACTCGAGAAAGCCAAACAAATTGTCAACGAAAATGGCGAAGGTGCAGCGATGGCTCGAGCTCTTAAGGATGAGCCTACGTCTAAGGAGGTCGTAAAGAGTTTAGCGAAGTATGGACTCGATGAAAAGAAGATCGCTCTTTTTAGAAAGAACTCAGCAGAGATACTTCGTACAAGACCTTCGGAGAATCAAAGGCTTACGAGTTATATATTCAAAGTAGGTCCAGGAATGGTTCCTGCCGCTCTTGGATATACTGCTGGACATCTTGGGGCTTCTGCTGTGGGAGCTTCTCAAGCTGGTTGGATGGCTGGTATTGGAGTTGGAGCCTCGGCTGGATATGCCACTGTGATGCTCACTGAGTATCTAAGAGCACAGAGACTTTCTCCTCAGATACTTAGTCACATTATAGACTCGAGGGAGTGGCCTGGCCGCTTGAAGCCTCCTTCTGGAGATATTCCTGCGACTTCGTCTAGTGGAGGGCCGGCACTGCAACTTCCTCCAGCACCAACTCCGAGCGAAACGCCGACAGGCCCAACAGCTCAAACAGCAACAATGCCTTCAGTACTTACTGAGGGAACTGCGGCAAGTCGTGTCGTAGAGTCGATGAAGCAGTATCACGAAGCTGCTCCTGCGGAACGACGTGCTTCACCTCGAGCTACAGCAACAGCCTCGACCTCGTCGGCTGTCGATCCGATACGACAGGCTCGTATAGAAGAGCTTCGTAGTATCGTCAGAGACAAAACTGTACCAGAACGTGACAGAACAATAGCTCAAAAACAACTCGACGACTATGAGACTCATCCTGGAGAGCGTAATATTTTAGGTGACAGTCCGGCGAAGCTGAAGAAGCCTAAGCCTAGAATGTCGAAAGAAGAAGCTGAGGCTGAATCGGCGAAGCGTCATCCTGTTTCGGCAGAGTCAACAAAAGAACCGAAGGTTACAAAGCTCGCTCCCGAGGAAGGAAGTCGAGCCACGAAACAGCGCGAACGCGTCGCTCGTGTTAGAAAAGAAAAAGGCTCGACGGCACTCGGTGGTGGTACTCAGGAAATTAGTGGAGGCAATGTTTCTGAGGAGATTGCTAAGACGCAGGAGCGTCTTAGTACACCAAATCTTGATGTCTCCAAGCTGGACGCTGTCGAGCTTGAGCGAACACTTCAAGGTCTTGATAAGAGTAAGTTTAAGGAAGCTATTGAGCTTCGAAAGAGACATCAAATGTCAAGCGAGGAGTATCTAGAGGTGCTTAGATACTACTATACTGAGGCTATGGAAGAGAAACTTAACAAGCCTGCGGCTGACTAAACGATTTTCAGGTTAATAGCTAAAACCTGAGACTATCATTACAAAATGTAATGGTTGCGAGATAAAAAGGAGACTTAAATGGCAAATGGAGGCACGGCACATGAGCACATTGGTACAGTGAAGTCAACGGTTGCAGGACTCGAAGTATCACCAAGTCATCGTTCTTCGACATCGCCTATTGGCCACGGAGTCAAGACCAAAGCGACAGGAACCCTTTCTCATAAAGGAAAGAACAAAACTCGAGGTAATCCTCGAGGCACGAAGACTCACATTGGCAAGAAGAACATGATGAATCAAAAGAGTCATGGTCGCTAAGAAGGCATCTCAAGTATTTTCTTGACAAGATCGTCACTTCCAGGCGACATGACCCTTAGAATATTCAAAATAGGAGCTCCAGGGACCAGTCGTATCGTTAGGGTAACTCCAACGAGTACGACCCCTGGAGTTACTCCTTGTGGGGTTTGAATGCCTCCATTGTCAACCTTCATAACGCGCATTATTAGAGGCTGATTAGGGAGTAGGGTAATGATATCGCCTTCGTGAAGATCATTGCCTAGAGCATCTTTGGGGGGTTGGCTAGGCTGAGGCACTTTGCCTCCTCGGACATACAAAGTAATGATCTAGAGCGCGACGAATAAGCTCAGCCATTGGTACTCCCGTTGTTTGAGAAGACTTTTTAAGGTTGTCGAGTTGATCCTCTCTGAGACAAAAAGTTTGCTTGATCTTCATCCTAGCTCCCTTCTGCGATAAGCTCAGGCGCATCCTGTTTCAGTATTGCAAGCAGTTCTTCTCTACCAATCATCCTCATAGCCGGCATTCCATCAAAGATGAGTAAATAGCCAGCGAATTGACTGTAAAGTACTCTATCACCAATCTTGACATCTTTAACGTCGTCCGCCACAGCTATGACTTTACCCTTAGTCGGCTTTCTCTTCGCCACCTCGGGTATAACGATACGTCCTCCATACTGAAACTTATCGATAACGACCGCGATGTGACCGCTCAAGACACGCTCGAAGGGGTGCTCGAAGTTTGTGTCTTGTGGTACGAGTTGCATTTCAGGCTTTGTTGCTTCAGACATTGAGGCTCCTTTTTTGAGTTACGGTGTAGCCGCTGAAGCTGCTTGGTTGACAGGCTGTGCTGACTGCGTCGAGTAATACAAAGTTCGCTTCCCAACGAAACGCTCTGCAATGATATTCGCTTCTCGTAATGTCGCTATGATACGGTCAAGGTCCATATCCGACAAGTGACGCCAATTTATCGCAAGTATTTCCTGTCTCGAGGCGTAGCCTTGAGTCTCGATAAAATTCAACACTCGGGCTGTAGCTGCGACCAAAGGACTTTCTCCGACGCTTCTGAATACTATTTTGAGATCTTCAACGACCTCCTCGGTACGAAGCGTCGCTGTTTCCCAGTCACCTCTTGAGATCTCCAAAGAGTCTCCACGCGAAGCGGAGATACACATTGCTAATTTGGACGCATTGGCCCATTTCGAGGTTTTATAAACCACTGTGGCCTCATCGTCGAAATCATTTGGCTCACAGCTGAGGTAGTAAGACTCGAAGGCCTGGCGTGCTTGAGGAGCAAAGTGGAATTCTCCCCTAAGCTGTGATATAGCTCGCAGATCGTCAACAAGCCCTTGAGTGCCAAGATTTCCATTCTTCTGAGGCCAAGCGACCTTTTTATCTTTCTTGGAAGCGAAAACGAAGTTAACTCTCCGAGTAAAGCCACCCCCGACAGCATCAGCAGGGACAGACTTGACCAACCAATCTTGAGCGCTAGCTCCAATAAGAGTAACGTAAGGGTTGTTGAGGTTCCATTCTCCTTTTCCTCGTGTGCCATATTGGTAGATACCTTCCTTGCAGTCCCACAGGTCACTAAGACAGGTAATGCTGAATTGGGACGCGGTTATAAATACACTTAGTTCTGTCGATACCATGAGGCACGATGCGTCTGTTCCAATTCGAATGCTCTGCGTAGGTGCTCCGGGAATTTGGGTGGATATAGTTTTGGGAAAACCTTTGGATAGTTTCTCTAAAGCATACTCCATTGTAATTCTATCCGACAGGATATTGGCAACACCAGCCTCTTTCACCAAAGCAATCATTGGATTTATCGCAGCGCCCTTCCCCAGTCCAGGTCTACCGACAAGTACCGTGTAGAGATTTGGATAAAGCTTCCACTTAACACGGTCTATCCAGACATTTCGTTTTAAGGCAGCACTAATTGCTGTGACTGCTGTCCAGAAATGGTATCGCTCGGGGGACTCGGTTGCTGGTGTAATATCTCGAAGATACTCCTCAATCCAGCTGAGTTTACACTGCCTGGGCATTTCTTTAAGCCTTTAATCGAATAGCCAATCTTGAAATCGATTGGTATTTGAATTTGAAAACCATTGGGGAACGTCATGGTACGATTGTAGGCTTCTTCGAGCAATTTAACTCCGGCTAGGACGGAGTCCCATTTATCTTCAATTTCGATAAGGCAGCTATCATGTCCATCTGCCAAAACAAGTCCTGGCTGAACGGTCTCGCAATAAAGGATTGCGAGACCGTTGTTGTCACCTACTGTAGACTGAGGTATATAGGCGTAAGCTTCTCGAAATACTTTGCCGTTGTCTCCGTAGGGACGAAGTCCGTGGAAAGTGCGTTCTCGTCCGAGTGGAGTTCGTAGAACTCGCTTACTACAAAGCTCTCTTTCGACGAATTTATGATAAACACGACGTATGTTCGGCTCCACTTCATGAAACCTCTCAAGAAACATTTTGCAAAACTTTGTTTCTACAACAAATCCTTCAGCCGCCATCTGCGCAGCCATTGTGTTCTCACGCATGTCGTAGGTGCCAGCGTGACGTGTCTTTTTTCCTATATAATACTCGATACACTCTTTGTTGTTAACCTTCTCAAGTGGAAGTCCAAACAACTGAGCAGCGAGTCGAGCGTGTCGGCTAATTCCTGTAGCCATACTTTCGAAAAGGGCTCTAATTCCGGAGTCATCACCAGAAACATCTGCAATGATTCCTTGGACGGGCCACTCTTCTGCTGAAGCTTGGTCACAGTATATAAAAAGCTTACTAGGTCTGGCAATATAAACCCCTTGAAACCTCTCACCAAGGTCACTGTGTTTGGGTTGGTTTTGACTATTTGATCCAAGTCCGAGGAAATTCTTTCGACTAGCTCGTCGACCTGTAACTGTGCCAGTGACGGAGTAGCAACTGTAAAAAGTTTGTTGGTTGAGTTTTGCATCGACGTAGGTTCCAAGAATTTTGTTAAGTTCTCTGATTCGTAGGATGTCTTTGAGGATTGGGTTTCCTGTGCTTGCGAAAGCGTCGTTGAGGCTTTCCTCCCCCGTCGTTTCTTTATGGGTGTGTCGGTCGATTTTGAGCTTGATTTTGAGTTCATCTTTGAGCAGCTCCTTTAGCTGCGGGACTGAGGCTATGTTGAGAATCAGTTTAGGGTCGATATTGAGTATTTTAGCAAGTTTCTCAGCTTTACCTTTCGACGTTGTTACAGGACGACCTTTTAAGGCTGTCGAGATTGCGATGCATTTTTCGTCCTGCTCTTGAGTAATATCTTGACGAAGTTCAGAAAGAAGCGAAGGATCGACGTTAATTCCTCTTTTGTCAATAAGATGAAAAGCACGAGCAAGAGGCATTTCATAACGTTCATAGAACTTACGAAGCGATGGGTTGTCATTAAACTCAAGTTCTTGCTCTTCGTAGACCTCAAGCGTGCAACAAGCATCTTTGCAGTTATAGAGTTTAAGCTTCTTCATCTCCTCTCGAGGGAGCCAACCACGACCTTCGTCTTTGTAGAAAGGTTCGCGGCTGTATTGCATGACTTGGAAGTCGAGCTTGTGACTCATTTCTGGGTGCAAGACATGATGGCGCACGAGAGTGTCTTCAAGCCTTTCTATACCTCCACCGAAGCCGCAGGCTTGCATCCAGTTGACATCGAAAGTTGAGTAGTTTTGACCAACAATGACTTTTCTTCTATGAATCTTGTCGATGAGTCTCCAAAGAACAGCAAGTTTCTTCGGGTCTCCCTCAAAAAGACTAATCGAACATGCAGATTCTCGACTAAATGATAGAGCATCGCAGATTGGTACTCGTCTTGCAAGTAACTCGATGTCTTCAGAGATTGGACCATCATGATTTAAGCATTCCTCCAAGTAGCCTCTCGCCTCATCAAACGACGGCTCAGCAATCAAAGATCTTTCTGGAAGAGGCTGGAACTTTCCCCACTGTACGAAGTAGTCGTACTCTTCTTTAAGTCGCCGGAAGATAAAAACTGAAACATCTCTATCTGACCATTCGCGCAGAATATACGCAGGGTGAAAATTGGCCAAGACGTAGTGAGGCCAGTTGAGTTTGTTAGACTGTAAGAGAGAGCCACGCCATTTAGATATTTTGGCTTCGCTGTCCCGACGTTGAGTAGTATCTGGGCAAAGAACTCCAAGAGGAGTTCCTCCAAGTGCGACGAGGAAAGGAGGTTTATATTCTTGTAGTTCCTCGAAAAACTGGTCCAGAAAGTTTTGAACCGGGATTCCAATTTCATTAAGTCGTGTGATATCATTGTCGGGAGGTCTCACTTTGTAGGGATTCGTAAAATAACGTTGATCTTGAGTTATACCAGCTTCGCTGAGCATTCTGTCGAGTTCTTTGCCTGACGAACCGACAAATGGTAAGCCTTGCTGGTCCTCGTCGGCTCCTGGGGCTTCGCCTATGAGCCAAAATGGTGCTCGTGGGTTTCCACGAGATCCAACGTATCGTTTGCCGAGTCTTTCGCAGAGAAGCTTTAGTTCGAGTGTTCGTGGTCCCATTCAGGCCTCAAATCAGCAAGCTCGTAGCCGTATTGTCGTGCTAGTTTTAGTAATTGCTTTACATTGTCCTCGAAAGTAGTGCCATTGTCGTGTTTGAGAATCCAACAGAGTACATCACATTGATATTTTATCTTTTCCTCAATATACGAAGGAATACCGAGGTCCATACCGGAGTCTTTCCGTAAAACGCCGTCGAGAATGTCGTGAGTTAGAACGATCTCTTTTTCGCTTCTCATTTTTACCTCCTTGCTGTAGGATGCTCCTTGATAAACTTCTCAGTAGCTTGCTTTTTTATCTCTAGAACGCAAACGATACCTTGTAAAATAGCCTCTGTCCACTGCTCCTCAATCTTCGAATTTGTCATGTTTAGAGGTGTAACCCACTCGTGGTATGGACCACGACGCCAGCCTTTTTCGTTGAGAAACTCTTCGACTTTGGCTTTGTCGAGTTTATGAGCGAGGCTCATTCTTCGTCATCCTCGTCGGAGTTGTCTGGGCCGTAGTCATCGTCGAGCATTTCGTCGACTACAGCTTCGCTAAACTCCCCTTCGGTAGAGATGTCGCGGTCACAGAGAGGCATCATAGAGCACCTAGTCTCGCTTTGATTATCTCACATGCCGATGGCATTTTCTCAAACAAAACAACTCTACGTTTTTGCCTCAGCGCGGCTTCGCCAGTTGTGCCAGAGCCGGCACAAAAATCTACGATTGTGCAATCATCCGTCGGTGGGGTCATATCAATAATGAACTTCTCAATGAGTGCCACTGGCTTCTGAGCGTGATAATACTTTAGTTCATTAGAACCTCGCGTTATAACGTTCTGAATCTCAATAACGTCATTCTGAGAGGGGCGCATTAGCTTCGGGTTTCCTTTTCTACAGACGAGGATTGGCTCGTAGGAACGTCCGTACTTTGTATAGGGGGAAGTATTTATGACTGTGTTTTTAACCCAAATAAGAGGGGAGACATCAACCGTGAAGCCTTGACGTCGAGACTCATTAACGAGATCTTGATAGAAGGCGAATCCAAAAAAAGACACGAAAAAACGATCTTCTTTAAGTATTCTGTACGCTTCTCGGCACAGAGGTTGCAAAATTTTGCTGAAATCCTCTCCAGAATCAGCAAATGTTTGAGTAAGAAGCTGTTTCGAATTGGCTGCCATTCCACTAACGCCTTCACCGAACGGAGGGTCCACCACGACAAGATCAACGGTATTGTTGTCGATATTGTTAACATTTGTAACGAAGTCTCCTTCCCAAAGTGTCCACCTCTGCTGCGTTGCAGTTTGAGGGTTTTTAGCTGAATTGGCCGCACCTTGAGCTAAGGCAACAGCCACGGCAGTTCCGAGTATCGCCTGACGCCGTGCAGCTTCTTTTGTATCTGCTTGAGCAAGTTCTGGTACTTGCTCGATGAGGTTTGCGAGTTCAAGGTCCCTTGATGTTTGAGCGTTAGATTCTCCAAGCAGAGAAGCAAGCTTGTTAACTCCGAATCCAACCGAAGTAATGCCGAGTCTGTCGCTTTGTGACGGTATTCCA
>Ga0209526_10001547_pt1 | contig 15500 bp, 11 predicted proteins | sample JacPinW_OM2H0_M1_FD_188566 | JGI IMG/M metagenome (GOLD analysis project Ga0209526, IMG submission 188566) | Forest soil microbial communities from Algoma, Ontario, Canada - Jack Pine, Ontario site 1_JW_OM2H0_M1 (SPAdes) (version 2) | ecosystem: Environmental > Terrestrial > Soil > Boreal... | reverse complement strand
ACTGTCGCATCGTAAAAAGCCTTGAGCGCCGGCGAAAGGTCCGCAAACAAGGCCTGCTGCCGGTTCGTTTGGTCGCTATGCGTGTCGAAACTGCCGAGCTGAACGAAGAATATCTGGCGCTTCGCTCCGGTTGCTGCGCGGGCTTCGATCATTTTTGCGACTTGGTAGAGCTGGCTGGCGGTGTTGGTCTTGAGGTTCGCGAATAGCGGCGCGACCGTGGAGTTGGCATTCGCCAGAATCGGATTCACCGTCGTCGACAACTGTATCGCCTGCGTCGCGATCGCATTGCCGCTCGCCACGAAGGCATTGCTGGAACCTTGCGCCAACAACTGCTGTACCGCGGCAAGCCGAGCGTTTGCGGCAGCGCTTGATGTGTATCCAGCTAGAGCAAACGAACCCGAGACGGGAATCGTCAGCGGAGCCGTCGTCGCGCCGGTGGCGAACAGCACCGTTCCGTCGAGAGACGTTATGACGGGAAAACCGGACAGCCCGTTTAACGCGGCCACCTTGTCGGCGACGCGACCACCCCACCCGGTACCGGCAGCAGTGTTTGAGATCGAACTCTGCCACTGCGCCTGCTGATCGGAATGCGAGTAAAGCGAAAGTGGCCGCATACCGGCGTTGTACTGCGCCTTGGTCGTCGGTTGCAGCAGCGTTCCGACGTTCGCAAGGATGGCCATTTTCTTCTGAGTGAACAGCGTTTGCAGCTCCGGCAACGCGGGATGCAGACCGAACGGCGCGCCCAGATTGATCGGCTGGATCGGCAGCAGCGACGCCTGCGCGAGATTGATGCCGGACGACACGGGACGCACCGCTGCGTATTGGGCATATCCCGTGCTGTCGATGGGAATCAGCGTGTTATTGCCGTCGTTGCCTCCGAACATGAACACGCACACCAGCGCCTTGTAATCGTTCGCTGCCTGGCCGTGAGCCTCCGCGACCAGATTGAGCAGATCAAACCGCGACGCGAGCCCGAACGCGGACAACGCACCGATATTTCGAATGAAGGCACGACGTCCTGAATTGTCGATTTTCATGTTAGCGCTCCACTTGATATTGCGGCGAGGTCGTCACGAGATAGAACGCAGTCTTGGCTCGCGTCAGCGGGTCTGTCGCGGCGATGGCGTTGATTGCTGGCACGATCGACGCCCGCATCGCGGCGGGCATCGTTCCGTGCATCAAGAGTGCGTCGAGCTTGTCGAGCAAGGCATTGGGATCTCCGGCAAGTGCCGAAAGAGCGGACCAGTCGGGTGTCGTCCCTATCGCGCCCGGCAATGTGGATAGCGGTGCGATGGTTCCGAACGAAAGCGTGTTGGCGAAGTTGTAGCGATTGATCGCAGTGCTCGAGTTCTGGATCGCAAATTCCGGCGCGATATTTGTCTTGTCGGGCAAGACGTAGTCCGGCGGGTAATAGTTGAATACCGACGTCGGGTAAAACAGGTTCTGGCCGAGCTGGTTGCTCTGCTGCCCGAAGAACACCCCGTCGCTCTGCGTGTTCAAAGCGCGCGCCGCGTTGGTCATGAAGAGCACCGGCTCGCGCAGCTTCCCGTAACCCGGGTCGAGCTTGGTAGCGCCGCGCGCCTCCGGATCGGTCAGGATGGCAGCGACCACTGCTTTCACGTCGCCGCGTACACCTTGACCGTTGTTGTTGAATACGGCGGCGACGCGGCTCACGTATTGAGGTGTCGGATCGCCGGTCACGAGCTTCTGAATGAGCTGCTTTCCGATGAAGGGCCCGACGTTCGGATGCATGAAAATATTGTGAATCGCAAACGTGAGCTCGCCTTGCGCCGACAGTCCGGCAGGTGCGACCGCGCCATTCAAGAGCGTTCTGGCCGTGTTGTCGTGGTTCGAATCGACGGGCACCATGTCGCCCAGGAAGTTCTTCGGATTGTGCGTCCGCGCCGGCACGCCTGGCAGGACGGGATAGGTCCAGCCGGTGAACACATGAGCGAACCCTTCGACGGTGTCCTGGCCGTAGGACGGAACGGGGGCTCCCTTTGCGTCGAGCATCTGCGTGCCATCCTGGTTGAGGTTCCACACGCCGATCGAGAAAAGCTGCAGCACCTCGCGCGCGTAGTTTTCATTCGGGTTGACCCCATTCGCGGGCTTGTCGTTGTTGACCATATTTAAGTAGTCGCCCATTACCGACGACAGCGTCACCGTGGTCAGAATGTCTTCGTAGTTGCCGAACGCGTTGTCGCGAAAGATTTGTTGGTAGGTGCCCATGCCGTAGGCGAGATTCACGTCCAGGCCGGACGTCACCAGGATCTGCGATAACGCGAACGCTACGCGCTGCCGCAACTGGTCATTTGCGGAGAGCGCGTTCTGAAAGAAACCCTTCTGAAGCAGGAACAGCGAGTAATAATCGCGTCCGCACTGCGGGTCGGGGTCGGTGGGGCAGAACGTTGCCTGCTGGCCTGCGGGAACAAACTTGACGGCCGGATACGGGCTCGCCGGCGCGGCAAATTGTTCATTGAGGAAGGCTTGCGTACCGATACTCTGCACCTGGGCCAGCAGCGTGTCGTTGGGCCCGAACGTCGATTGCTCCAGAAGGCGAATCGCATCGGCCTGCACTTGCGCCGATGACAGCGGAGAGCACATGACCAGGCCTTCGAGAATGGAGGAGCCTGCCATGTGTTCTGACATCGTCAGGTCCGGAAGAAAACGGTGGTTCGACTGCGAGACGTCGGCTCCCGGATAGAAGCTGCGATAAACCGGGGTCGTGCCGGCCTTGCAGGCTCCGGCCTGAGGAACCTCGATGTAAAACGCAATCGCCTCGAACGTCCATCCCGGGTTTTGCTTGACCACCGCGCACTCATTGGCATCGGCGGTATAGAAGTGCGAATTCGGCCCTTTGCCGGGCGTTCCGAAAAAGCGGCACACCGGCACCGCAGTCGCGCTGTCGCCCGCATTGGCCCATGCGCTCCAGGTCACACCGCTTCGGGTCCAACCCTTGATCGCGAGCCCTTGATCGAGCATCGCCGCTTCGTCCTGGTACGCGGTAATGAAGAAATGATTCAGCGACGCGTTGTAGTACTCGATGACGTTGGCCGTTGGTTCGATTGCGGCAGTGCCTTGCGCGAAGAGCACACCTAAAGCAGCTGTCGCAAAGGCGAGCGGTTTCCGCACGTACGGTGGGAATGGCATGGCTTTCCTCCTTGCAGTACTCACTCTTGCTGGCCGCGCAGCGCGGACGCAATTCGCCCCTGCTCAGGTAACGGACTAGTGCGGTGGCTGTTGACCAATGTTGTGTAACCTTTTGTGTAATTGCTTCATCGGGGCGAAATCTACCAACGTGATGCCGTTGGCATTAGAGGCGACCGATAGCGATTGGCCTCGAAACGGGTGGTCATCGTTTATAGCACCCGCGCCAGAGTTTCAGAAGGTTCCGGCTGCGTACTGCGAGGTTACTTGCGATAGGCCCGCTAAGTACCTATTTCACATGCGAATTCACCACGGATACAACAAAGGAGCTAAGTCTTTGTAAGCAAAACGAAAGTGTATTGACGCCTCGGCCTCGAATCCTTATAGTGATGAACGGTGGTAAAAAGTGGGTCAAAGTGGGCGCTTACCGAGAGGGAGCGCCCGGAGGAGAGGGCGGTGTTTCGAGGCGTCACGCATCTAGCGCTCGACAACAAGGGGCGCCTGGCCATTCCCGCCAAACATCGCGAAGCGCTGTTGGCGCGCGCCGACGGGCACATGGTATTGACCGCGGATCCGAGCCGCTGCCTGCTGCTCTACCCGTCCCCCGAGTGGGAGCCGATTCAGAAGCGCTTAATGGCGCTGTCCAGCTTTAACGACAAGATTCGCGGCTTGCAACGCCTCCTCGTCGGTCATGCCGACGACGTGGAGCTCGACGGCGCCGGGCGAATTCTGGTTCCACCAGCGCTGCGTCAATTCGCGGCGCTCGACAAGCGCGTGGTGCTGGTCGGACAAGGCAACAAGTTCGAGCTCTGGGATGAGGAGCAGTGGCAGGGCAGAACCGCGCAGGCGGTCGCGTTTCCAGCCGGCGGCCTGCCACCCGAGCTCGACGGCTTTTCGCTCTGATGCCGCATGGCGATCACGTCCCGGTCCTGCTCCAAGAAGCCGTGGCCGCGCTGGCGATCAAACCCGACGGTATCTACGTTGACGGAACCTTCGGGCGCGGCGGACACGCCCTGCGCATTCTCGACGCGTTGGGGCCGCATGGCCGGCTCGTCGCCCTCGACCGCGATCCATCCGCGGAAGCGGTGGCGCGTCAGTGGGCGGATCCGCGCTTTCACTTTCATCGTGCCTGGTTTTCAAGCCTGCCCGACGTGCTCGCACGCGAGCATGTCGATCACATCGACGGCGCGCTCCTGGATCTGGGCATCGCCTCACCGCAGATCGACCAAGCAGAACGCGGATTCTCGTTTCGCGCCGACGGCCCGCTCGACATGCGCATGGACCCATCGCGCGGGACCAGCGCGGCGGAGTGGATCGCTTCAGCAAGCGAAGCCGAACTGAAGGGAGCGATCGCGGATTATGGCGAAGAACGGTTTGCTCAACAGATTGCAAGAGCGATTGTTGCGGCTCGCACGCGCGAACCCATCACACGCACGCGGCAACTGGCCACGATCGTGGCAAAAAGCGTCGGCGCGCGGGCGCGGGGTGATCGGGGTCAGGATCCGGCTACGCGGACCTTCCAGGCTGTACGGATTTACGTCAATCAGGAGCTACAAGAATTGTCGCTAGCGCTCGAAGCGGTCCTGCCAAGCCTTGTTGCCGGGGGCCGCTTTGCTGTCGTCAGCTTCCACTCGCTCGAGGACCGGCTGGTGAAGCAGTTTTTTCGCCGTCATAGCCTCCCATTCGAGGGCGACGCCAGACTGGCGAGACTGGCCATCGCCAGCGATGCGCTGCCGCAGCCGCCGCTGAAGCTCGTCGGGCGCGCGGTCCGCGCAGGCGAGACCGAGGTCGCTGCCAATCCGCGCGCGCGGAGCGCGACAATGCGCGTCGCCGAGCGCACCCAAGCCGCGCTGACATGATCACGCGTATCAACCTTCTCCTGCTGGCGGCGCTCGTGGTCTGCGCGTTGTCGCTGGTCACGTCCAGGCATCAGGCGCGCAAATTGTTTGTCGATCTCGAGCGCGAGCAAGCGCTGAGCAGAGGCTATGAAGTCGAATTCGGCCAGCTTCAGATCGAGCAGTCGACGTGGGCGATGCCGGCCCGAATAGAGAAGATCGGCCGCGAGCAGTTGCATATGCAGCTTCCGGGAACCGGACGGATCCAAGTCCTGGATCGGGACCGCCGATGAAGTCGATGCGCACGACGCACTCCGGCACGAATGCGACGCCGAAGCTTCCGCGGCTTCGCGCGCCTCTGGTTTTCGGCGGCTTGCTTGTCCTTCTGCTGGGATTGCTCTGCCGCTCGCTCTACTTGCAGCGCATCGATAACGACTTTCTGCAGGAGCAGGGCAGCTCGCGCTATAGCCGCGAGATCGACGTTCCCGCGCATCGGGGCCGCATCGTCGACCGTTTCGGCGATCCGCTCGCGATCAGCACTCCGGTGAAGGCCGTTTGGGCCTGGCCGGATCAGGTCGTGGCAACGCCCGATCAATTGCGCGCGCTCGCGGCTGCGCTGGAGATGACGCCTGCGGCGCTCAATCAGAAATTGGCGCAGGGGGGTGACTTCGTCTACGTGAAAAAACCGGTCGCACCTGAAGTTGCCGACCGCGCGGCCGCGCTCAAGATCAAGGGCGTACATGACGAGAACGAATACTGGCGCTATTACCCCGGCGGAGAGGTAATGAGTCACGTCGTCGGCTTTACCGGCGACCATGACGTGGGCCAGGAAGGACTGGAGCTGGCGCAGCAATCCTGGCTCGGCGGCAAGCAAGGAAGCCGGCGGGTGATTATCAACCGCCGCGGCGAGATCGTCGAGGACGTGAAGAGCATTCGCGCACCGCAGGAAGGACGCGATCTGGCGCTGTCGATCGACAGCCGCCTTCAGTATCTTGCGTTTCGCGAAATCAAGGCGGCGGTGGATGCCAACAAGGCACACGCCGGCGCGGCGGTCATGCTCGACGTCAAGACCGGCGAGGTTCTGGCCCTGGTCAATTGGCCGAGCTACAACCCGAACAATCGTATTCGCGTCGCGCGCGACAAGATGCGCAATCGCGCGCTGATCGATACCTTCGAGCCGGGATCGACGCTGAAGCCGTTCACGATCGCCGCCGCGCTCGACGCCGGCAAGGTTCGTCCGGGCTCGATCATCGACACCGCGCCGGGAACGCTCACGATCGGTCGCGCGATCATCCACGATGCACACCGCGAAGGAGCGCTGACCGTCGAGCAGGTGATCCAGAAATCGTCTAACGTTGGTGCCGCGAAAATTGCGCTGTCGTTGCCGGCCGAGACTATGTGGCAGACGCTTTCCGCAACCGGTTTCGGCGCCACGCCCATGACCGGTTTTCCGGGCGAAGTCTCGGGTCGATTGCGGCCGGCGAAGACTTGGCGTCCGATCGAGCAGGCGACCATGGCGTTCGGACACGGCATTTCGGTAAACCTGGTGCAACTGGCGCGCGCGTACACGGTGTTCGCGACCGACGGCGAGCTGAAGCCCGTGTCGCTGCTCAAGGTCGATGGTGCGATTGCCGGCCGTCCGGTGATCAGCGCGGACACCGCGCGCGCGGTTCGCCGGATGCTGGAAATGGTCGTTTTGCCCGGCGGGACGGCGCCCAAAGCCCAGGTCGCGGGCTATCGCGTCGCCGGCAAGACCGGCACCGCACACAAGCTCGAGGGGCGAGTCTACGTCGACAAATACGTGTCGTCGTTTGTTGGATTCGCTCCGGCGTCGAATCCGCGCCTGGTGATCGCGGTCATGATCGACGAGCCCACCGGCGGACAGTATTACGGAGGCGCGGTCGCCGCGCCTGTCTTCAGCAGCATCATGGGCGCCGCACTGCGACTGCTCGGCGTGCCGCCGGACGCGCCCATCGACAACGTCGTCTTGCCACCCGAAGGCGCCGACGTGCGTGAAGAGACGTGAGCAGCGCCATCGCAATCGACGCCGATGTTGCCGCACTGCTGGCGCGGCTTGGCACAGAGGTGCGGCGCATTACGTCGGACAGCCGTGACGTCCGCGAGGGCGACGCTTTTGCGGCGTACCCCGGGACGCGTCACGACGGTCGCGCGTTCATCGACGATGCGATCGCGCGCGGCGCCGGCGCCGTGCTCTGGGAGACCCACCGCTTCCATTGGAATCACGCCTGGAAGCTTCCCCATTTGCCTCTCGAGGACCTCAAGGCGAAGCTGGGAACGATCGCCGATTTCATCTATGGCCATCCCTCGCGTGAACTGTGGATGGTCGGCGTCACCGGCACCAACGGCAAGACCTCGTGCGCGCACTGGATCGCCACCGGACTCGACGCCGCCGGTCGAAAGAGCGCTGTGCTGGGCACGCTCGGCAACGGATTGGTCGGCTCGCTCTCGCCGGCCAGCAACACCACCCCCGACGCAGCCTTGCTGCATGAATCGCTGGCCGCTCTCAAGACTGCCGGCGCTGAGGCGGTGGCGATGGAAGTTTCCTCGCACGGGCTCGATCAGGGCCGTGTGAACGGGGTCGCTTTCGATATCGCGCTGTTCACCAATCTCTCGCGCGATCATCTCGATTACCACGGCACGATGGGCGCCTATGGCGCCGCCAAGGCGAAGCTCCTGGCATGGCCTGGATTACGCGTGGCGGTGATCAATGCCGACGACCCGTTCGGCCAAAGCCTGATCGAGTCCGCACGCGCCAAAGGGCGCAAGGTGCTCACCTATGGCTTTGGCGCGGCGGACATCGGTGGTGCGCGGCTAGCGCCATCGTCCTCGGGACTTGCATTCCACGTCGAGACCCCGTGGGGCAAAGGCGAGGTCGAGACCGGATTGGTTGGCGCGTTCAACGCTTCCAATCTGCTCGGTGTACTCGGGGTTCTGCTGGTCAGTGGTGTCGAATTCGAGCAAGCGCTCGGTTTCGTTTCACGCGTTGAGGCACCTCCCGGACGCATGCAGCGCATCGGCGGAGGTCGTGCGCCGCTGGTTGTCGTTGACTATGCCCATACGCCCGATGCGTTGGAAAAGGTATTGACGGCGCTGCGTTCCGCAGTCGCCAGCGGCGGCGAACTGGTGTGCCTTTTCGGCTGCGGTGGTGAGCGTGATCGCGGCAAGCGGCCGGCAATGGGACGCATCGCTGGCGAGCTCGCCGATCGCGTGATCATCAGCAGCGATAACCCGCGCAGCGAGGATCCGGAGGCCATCGCCAGCGAAATCGTTCACGGCATTCGCGAAACTGGAAACCGTCGGTACGTCGTACAACTTGATCGTGCCGCCGCCATTCAACGCGCGATCAGTCACGCCCATGTCGGCGACGTAGTGTTGCTCGCCGGTAAAGGACACGAGCCCTATCAGGAAACCGAAGGCGAGCGAGTGCCTTTTCTCGACTGGGACCACGCGACGCGGGCACTCGCCGCATGGAGCGGGCGATGATGGACGCTGCGACAGCGGCGCGGGCGATCGACGGCGCGCTGCGCGGCCCCAACGCTTGGTTCAGCGGCGTTTCGAGCGACTCGCGCTCGCTCGCGCCAGGCGACTTGTTTGTCGCGATCAAAGGCGACAAGTTCGACGGGCATGACTTTGTATCGCAGGCGTTCGACCGCGGCGCAGCGGCGGCGATCGTCGCTGTCGACCGCGCGGCGGAGCTTGGCGCCGCAATGCGCAATGCAGCGGCCGAGACGATGCTCTGTGTCGCCGACCCGATCAAGGCGCTGGGCGCGCTGGCGAAGTTCTGGCGGCGCCGATTATCGCTGCCCGTTGCGGGAATCGTGGGCAGCAATGGCAAGACCACCGTCAAGGAAATGACCGCAGCCATCCTGCGGACCGAATTCGGCGCCGACAAGGTGCTCGCGACGGCCGGCAATCTCAACAACGAGATCGGCTTGCCGCTGACGGTCCTCCGCCTGCGCGCCATGCACGCCGTCGCGGCAATCGAGATCGGCATGAATCACCACGGCGAAACCGCGACATTGTGCGCGATTGCCCAGCCCACCATCGGAGTGATCAACAACGCCCAGCGCGAGCACCAGGAATTCATGAAGAGCGTCGCCGACGTTGCAGCGGAGCACGCGTCCATGCTCGGCGCATTGCCCGATGACGGTTGCGCGGTGGTCAATGCCGACGACGACTTCGCGGTGTTCTGGCGCGAAGTCGTGGCACGCCGCAACGCCGACGGTGCGTCGCTGGTCGTGCGCGATTTCGGATTGCGCGCACCGGCCGCGATTACTGCGCGCTATGAGACCCAGGCATGGGGAAGCAGCGTGGAAGTGACGACTCCCGAGGGCGCCGCGACGTTCGAGCTCAAGGTTCCCGGGCGACACAACGTCTCCAATGCGCTGGCGGCGATCGCCGCCGCCACGGCGGCGGGCGCGAGGCTCGGCGCCGCGGCGAGCGCGCTGACCGCGTTTCGGCCGATCTCAGGTCGATTGCACACCCGTACCGGTAGCAACGGGGCAACGCTCATCGACGATACCTACAACGCCAATCCCGATTCGGTCAAGGCGGCGATCGCGGTGCTCGCGAACGCGGCGGGCGCGAAATGGCTGGTCCTGGGCGATATGGGAGAGCTCGGCGATCAGGGTCCGGCATTTCATCGCGAAATCGGCGAGTACGCGCGCGCCGCCGGTGTCGATCGCCTGCTTGCGGTCGGAGAGCTTGCGACGCACGCAGTCGCGGCATTTGGCGCGGGCGGAAAACACTATGCCGACCAGGTTTCGCTCGTCCACGAGCTGAACGCGACGTTGGAGCGCGGGACGACCGTTCTGGTCAAGGGTTCGCGCTTCATGGCAATGGAGCGCGTCGTCGAGGGACTCGGAGAACCGAGGAAACTGACGGCAGGTGGCTGCTGATGCTGCTCGCGCTCGCCAACTGGATAGCATCGGATGTCCGAACGTTTAACGTGTTCGGCTACATCACGCTGCGCGCGGTGCTTGCGACCATGACCGCACTCATGATCTCCTTCGTGGTCGGGCCGAGGATGATCAGGAAGCTCGCGCAATACAAGATCGGCCAATCCGTTCGCGACGATGGCCCGCAGACGCACCTGACCAAGGCTGGAACGCCGACCATGGGTGGCGCGCTGATCCTGGTGTCGATCGTGATCACGACGCTGCTCTGGGCGGATCTTCGCAACCGGTTCGTATGGGTGGTGCTGCTGGTAACGCTCGGCTTCGGCACCATCGGATGGATCGACGACTATCGCAAAGTCGTGCACGGTAATCCAAAGGGCCTGTCGGCGCGGGTGAAATTTTTCTGGCAGTCGGTGATCGGGCTCGTTGCCGCCGTGTATCTCGCTTTTTCGGTGTCGTCGCCATCGACCGCGCAATTCCTGCAGCTCTTTTTTGCGTGGCTCTCGAGCGGCTTTAATCTGGACTTGCCGCCCAAGGCCGATCTGATCGTTCCGTTCTTCAAGACGGTGTCGTATCCGCTGGGCGTCTGGGGCTTCATCGTTCTGTCCTACTGCGTCATCGTCGGCTCGAGCAACGCGGTCAATCTCACCGACGGGCTCGATGGGCTGGCGATCATGCCGACGGTGATGGTCGGAGCAGCGCTGGGCATCTTCGCCTACGTCACCGGCCGCGCCGATTTTTCGTCGTATCTTTTCCTGCCGCATATCCCCGGCGCGGGCGAGCTGACGGTGTTCTGCGCGGCGATCGCCGGCGCGGGCCTGGGCTTCCTGTGGTTCAACGCCTATCCGGCTGAAGTGTTCATGGGTGACGTCGGCGCGCTTGGGCTCGGCGCGGCACTGGGCGCAATCGCAGTCATCGTGCGCCAGGAAATCGTCCTGTTCGTCATGGGTGGCGTATTCGTCATCGAGACCCTGTCGGTAGTCATTCAGGTCATCTCGTTCAAGCTTCCCGGTAGACGCGTCTTTCGCATGGCGCCTCTCCATCACCACTATGAGCTCAAGGGGTGGAAAGAGAATCAGGTGGTGGTGAGGTTCTGGATCGTCACCATGCTCCTGGTGTTGTTCGGGCTTACGACCTTGAAGCTCAGATGACGACGAGCTTGCGTAACCGGAAGGTGGTCGTTCTCGGCCTTGGCCTCACGGGTCTCTCGGCGGCGCGCTGGGCCGCGCGTCGCGGCGCGCATGTCACGGTCGCCGACACACGCGCCGATCCGCCTTGCGCGCACGAGCTCGCCAGCGAGCTCGTGCGGGTGCCGATTCTCAAAGGGCCATTCTCCGACGACACCTTTGCCGGCGCCGATCTGGTGGTGATCAGTCCGGGCATCGCGAAGGCGCTTCCCGCGATCCAGGCCGCGGTCGCGCGTGGTGTCGAACTGGTCGGCGACATCGAGCTTTTCGCATGCGCGTTGCCGCCGGGCCAGCGGGTGCTAGCGGTCACCGGCTCGAACGGAAAGAGCACGGTGTCGGCGCTGACCGGCGAGCTTGTCCGGGCCGCCGGTCTCAGCGCCGCAGTCATTGGCAACATCGGCGAGCCGGTTCTCGATGCGCTCGCGGCGCACGAGGACGGCGCGCCATGGCCGGACGTGTTCGTGATCGAACTGTCGAGCTTCCAGCTGGAAACCACGAAGAGCCTGCGGCCCACTGCGGCGACCGTGCTCAACGTCACCGAGAATCATCTCGATCGCTATTCCGGTATCGACGATTACGCAGCGGCGAAGGAGCGCATTTTCATCGGCGGCGGAGAGCAAGTGCTCAACCGCGACGATGCGCGGTCGCTCGCGATGCGCCTTCCCGGTCGCACGGTGCAGACCTTCGGTGCCGATGCGCCCGCAACCGAGCGCGACTGGGGCCTGGTCCAACGCAGCGGCTCCGATGCTTCCTGGCTTTCGCGAGGCGACGCGATCCTGCTCGCGGCCGACGAGCTCGCGCTCGTGGGCAAACACAACGCGCTGAATGCGCTGGCGGCGCTCGCGCTTACCTCCAGCGTCGGCGCGATCAATGCCGCGGTGCTGACGGCGCTCGCCGCGTTTCAAGGGCTGCCGCATCGGATGGAACGCGTTGCCGACATCGGCGGAGTCCTGTTCGTCAACGACTCCAAAGGAACGACCGTGGCGGCGACCCTCGCCGCATTGGAAGGCATCGGCCGCCCCTCGGTGCTGATCGCCGGCGGCGACGGCAAGGGACAGGACTTTCTGCCGCTGCGATCGAGCGTCGAAAGCCATTGCCGGGCGGTGATGCTGGTGGGACGCGACGCACCGACGATCGCCGCCGCGTTGTCGGGGGTGACCCCGGCGATCGAGTTTGCGCCGGCGCTCGAAGTCGCGGTGGCTCGGGCGATCGCGCATGCGCGGCCCGGCGATGCGGTCCTGTTGTCCCCGGCATGCGCGAGCCTCGACATGTTCCGCGACTATCGCGAGCGCGGCGATCGGTTCAAGGCTGCCGTTGCGGCACACGCGGTGGAGGTTGCCCATGCCTAGAGACGCCGGCCTCTTGTCGACGTTGCCGCGGTTCTCTGCGCTTGCCGCGTTTCCACGCGAGGGCCGCACCATGCTCAACTACGACGTCACCCTGGCTTGGGCTAGCTTGCTGCTGCTCGCGATCGGGCTGGTGATGGTGTATTCGGCGTCGATCGCGATGGCCGAGGCGTCGGCGTACACGGGATATCGGCCTTGGTACTTTCTTGCCCGGCACGCGATATTCGTGGTCGCCGGGCTGTTGGCCGCGCTGGTCGCGTTCCAGGTCCCGCTTAAAGGCTGGCAGCGCGCGGCGCCGTATCTCTTCATGCTCGGTGCGCTGTTGCTGGTGGCGGTGCTCGTGCCCGCGCTTGGCAAGCAGGTGAATGGCAGCAAGCGCTGGCTGTCGCTTTACGTCGTCAATCTCCAGCCGTCGGAACTGATGAAGCTCTTCGTGGTGCTGTATGCGGCGAGCTACGCCGTGCGCAAGGCGTCGTTTCTGCACGCCGAGCAACCGCTTCGGCAAACCTTGCTCAAGGGCTTTCTGCCGCTGCTGGCGGTGATGATCGCCACCGGCGCGCTGCTCCTGCACGAACCGGATTTCGGCGCCTGCGTGGTCATCGTCGCGATCGCGTTCGGCATCCTGTTTCTCGGCGGGCTCGACTGGCGTCTCCTGATCGGGCTCGGCTTTCTGCTGCCGGTCGCGCTGTGGCTGATGATCCGTTTCGCGCCGTATAGGCTGCAGCGCTTTACCGGTTTTCTCGATCCTTGGTCCGATCCGCTGGGCAAGGGCTATCAGCTCACCCATTCGCTGATCGCCTTTGGTCGAGGCGAATGGCTGGGCGTGGGCTTGGGCGCCAGCGTCGAAAAGCTGCTCTACCTTCCCGAGGCCCACACCGATTTCCTGCTGGCAGTCGTGGCAGAGGAGCTCGGATTCGCCGGCGTGACGCTGGTCGTCGTCCTCTTTGCGTGGTTGCTGGTGCGTGCCTACGCGATCGGGCGTCAGGCGGCGCGACTGGAGCGGCCTTTTTCGGCGCTGGTGGCCCACGGAATAGGCATCTGGATCGGCGTGCAAACCTTTATCAACATCGGCGTGAACATGGGCGTGCTGCCCACCAAGGGGTTGACGCTTCCGCTGTTGTCGTTTGGAGGCAGCGGGATTGTTGCCAACTGCCTCGCGCTCGCGATCCTGATGCGCGTCGACTTCGAGAATCGAAGATTGCTGCGGGGCTTCACCGTATGACCGACACCGTCATGATCACGACGGGCGGCACGGGAGGCCATATTTTCCCCGGTCTGGCGGTCGCGTCGCGGCTCGTCGCCAAGGGATGTAAAGTGTTCTGGCTCGGCACGCGTGACGGCATCGAGGCACGGCTGGTGCCGCAGCATGGCGTGGACTTCGAAGCGATACGCTTTGGCGGCGTGCGCGGCAAGGGCCTCAAGCGCTTGTTGCTCGGTCCATTCTCGCTGTTGCTCGCGTTCTGGCAAAGCCTGCGCGTGATTCGCCGCCGTGCGCCGGACGTGGTGCTCGGTCTCGGCGGATTCGCGTCGTTCCCGGGCGCGCTGATGGGCGTCGCCTGGGGACGGCCGCTGGCGATTCACGATGCCAACGCGGTCGCAGGACTTGCCAATCGCATTCTTGCCTTTGGCGCCGATCGTATCCTGCTTGGCTTTCCGGATGCGTTGCGCGGCAGGCACGCAGCCAAAGTGCAGTGGGTCGGCAATCCGCTGCGCGACGACATCGTCGCCGTAGCGCGGCCTGAGCAGCGCTTCGCCGGACGTAAGGGTCCGCTCAAGCTGCTCGTTCTCGGCGGCAGCCTGGGCGCGGTGGCGTTGAACCAGCGTGTTCCGTCAGCGCTGGCGCTGCTGGCCCCATCGCAGCGTCCGCAAGTGACGCATCAGGCCGGCGATGCGCACCTCGAGGCGCTTCGTCGCGCGTACGCGGAAGCGGGTGCCGCCGCGGAGTGCGTTGCGTTCATCGCCGATATGGCGAGCCGCTACGCCGAGGCCGATCTGGTCATTTGTCGCGGCGGCGCGCTCACCGTCGCCGAAGTCGCCGCGGTGGGCGTGGGCAGCGTGATCGTGCCTCTTCCAGGAGCGATTGCCGACGAGCAGACGCATAACGCGCGTTTCCTGGTCGACGCCGGCGCCGCAAGCCTGGTGCCTCAATCCGAGCTGACGCCGCGGTTCCTCGCCGACATGCTCGCCGGTTACGACCGCGAGCGCTTGCTGGCGATGGCCATCTTGGCGCGCAGCGTAGCGCGCACCGACGCGACCGAGCGGGTTGCCGACGCGTGCATGGAACTGGCGCGATCGCGATGAAGCACAAAGTCAAACGCGTTCACTTTGTCGGCATCGGTGGCGCCGGCATGAGCGGCATCGCGGAAGTGCTGATGACACAGGGTTACCAGATCAGCGGATCGGACGTTGCGGCGACCACCGTGACACGCCGCCTGACCGCACTGGGTGCCCGCATCGCGATGGGTCACGCTGCCGACAATATCGCCGGCGCGGATGTCGTCGTCGTGTCGACCGCCGTGGCTTACGACAATCCCGAGATCGCCGCCGCGCGGGAAAAAGGCGTTCCGGTGGTGCCGCGCGCATTGATGCTGGCGGAATTGATGCGGCTCAAGCAGGGGATCGCGGTGGCCGGGACGCACGGCAAGACGACGACCACCAGCCTTATCGCCAGCGTACTGGCGGAGGGCGGGCTCGATCCGACGTTCGTCATCGGCGGCCGGCTGGTTTCTGCGGATGCCAACGCGAGATTGGGCAAGGGTGAGTTTCTGGTCGCCGAAGCCGATGAATCGGACGCGTCGTTTCTGGTGCTGCAACCGGTCCTGGCAGTGATCACCAATATCGATGCCGATCACATGGAAACCTACGAACACGATTTCGCGAAGCTCAAGGAAGCGTTCGTCAACTTCGCGCAACGACTGCCCTTCTACGGAACCGCGGTGCTGTGCATCGACGACGCCAACGTTCGCGAGATCATTCCGGCGATCACCAAGTCCATTGTCACCTACGGGCTCGCCGAGGAAGCGCAGCTTCGAGCGCAAGACATCGATCATGCGCAGGGGCGGATGC
>Ga0209526_10001545_pt1 | contig 15507 bp, 13 predicted proteins | sample JacPinW_OM2H0_M1_FD_188566 | JGI IMG/M metagenome (GOLD analysis project Ga0209526, IMG submission 188566) | Forest soil microbial communities from Algoma, Ontario, Canada - Jack Pine, Ontario site 1_JW_OM2H0_M1 (SPAdes) (version 2) | ecosystem: Environmental > Terrestrial > Soil > Boreal... | reverse complement strand
GCTTTGCCCACCCTACGTACTATAATCGGCGCGACAAAAAAGGAACGCCATGATTCACGTTTGTTCGCTTGCTGCCCTTCCCGAAACCGTCAAGGTGACCCGCGCCAGCCACGTCCTCACCGTGATGGCCAATGTCGATCAGGTGCAGCGGCCGAAATCGGTACTGCCCGCCAACCATCTGAAGGTGCAGATGGACGACATCACCGAAGATATCGACGGCTTTATCGCGCCCTCGGATGCGCATATCGAGCAGGTATTGAATTTCGTGCGCGCCTGGGACCGCAGCGCCCCGCTGGTTGTGCATTGTTATGCCGGCATCAGCCGTTCGACCGCGAGCGCCTTTGCCGCGGTGTGCGCGCTCAATCCGAATCGCGACGAGATGGCGATCGCGAAGCAAATTCGTGCCGCCTCGCCGATCGCGCAGCCGAACCGGCTGATCGTCAGCCTCGCCGACAAGGCGCTGGGGCGCGAGGGGCGCATGCTGCGCGCGCTCGACCAAATGGGCCCGGGCAGCATGTCGGTCGAAGGCCGGCCGTTCCGCATCGATATCGACTGATGCGCACAATCGACGCCAGATGAGCGAGAAGCCTCTGACGCCGATCGAAATCGGCCTGACCGCCGCCATCGTCGCGATCGAAGGCAACGAGCCATTGATCCTCACCGCCACGGGTAGCGAGGGCGGCAAGCTCGCCGGGCTGCCGTTCGGTCCGTTCGATGCGGTGTCGCACCGCACCTTCGAGATCGGCCTGCGCGCCTGGGTAGAAGAACAGGCGGGACTCCGGCTTGGCTATGTCGAGCAGCTCTATACGTTCGGCGATCGCGGCCGGCATACCCAAGCCGGCGACACCGATGCCCATGTCGCCTCGATCGGTTACCTGGCGCTAACGCGGCCCGCCGACAACGCCTCGCGCGCGCCGGGCGCGACGTTTGAGCCCTGGTATCGTTTCTTCCCGTGGGAGGACTGGCGGGAGCAGCGGCCCGCCATCATCGAGCGTAACATCTTGCCCGAGCTGACGCGCTGGGCCGCCGAGAGCGAACAGCCGGAAATGGCGCGCGCGCTCGGCCGCAAGGATCGCGTCCGGCTCTATTTCGGGACCGAAGGCGCGCATTGGGACGAGGAGCGCGTGCTCGACCGTTACGAACTGCTCTATGAAGCAGGATTGGTCGAGGAGGCGCGGCGCGACGGACGCCCCGCGGCAATGGCGCGCAAGACGCTGCCACCGCTCGGCATGTCGATGCGCTTCGACCACCGCCGGATTCTGGCGACCGCCATGGGGCGGCTGCGCGCCAAGCTGAAATACCGGCCGGTGGTATTTGAACTTTTGCCGTCCGAATTCACACTTACTGAACTACAACGGACGGTGGAAGCGATCTCGGGGCGCCATTTGCACAAACAGAATTTCCGCCGGCTGGTTGAGGCCGGCGCGCTGGTCGAACCAACCGGCGTGATGTCGACACAGACCGGTGGGCGACCCGCCGCGCTGTTTCGCTTCCGCCGCGAAGTGCTGCAGGAGCGGCCGGCGCCGGGCCTGCGCGTCCGCGGGCGGCGCTGAGGACGGACGGCGGGTTAAGGATTCTTGACGCGGTACGCCCTCGACATCGGGCCGATCGCCTGGGAGGCACGATGTTCGATTTGCCGTCTGACTTCTATACGGTCATGGACTTCTTTTCGTTCGCGATTGCCGTCGTCGCGTTCTTCTTCGCGCGCAAGGCGCTCAACCAGGCGAGCGCGCTGCGTGCCCGGCTGGACGCGGTCGAAGCGGCGGGACTGCAGGCGAGAGCTGTACCGCCTCCACTCACACCGCTTCAAGAACTCGATCAAACCCTCGCAGCCCCCTCGCCAGCCGTTGCGGTCGAAGAACCGCCCTCCATTGCGGACGCACCATCCGCCGCGCCTGCCGCAGAAACTGCCGCGCCACGAGAGGCCGCTCGCGGCCCGACTCCAGTACCCCCGCCTCTGCCTCAGCCCGAGCCCGGCTTCGAGGAACGCATCGGCACCCGCTGGGTGGTGTGGGTCGGCGGCCTGACGCTGGCGCTCGGCGGCTTCTTCATGGTCCGCTATTCGATCGATGCCGGCTTGCTCGGGCCCGGCGTGCGCACTTTGCTCGGCGGCGCGTTCGCGCTGGCGCTGCTTGCCGCGGGTGAATGGACCCGCCGCAAGGAGAACATTTCGGCGATCGAAGCGCTTCCGATCGCCAACATTCCCGCCATCCTCACCGCCGCGGGCACTGCGGTCGCTTTTGCCACCGTTTACGCCGCCTATGCGCTGTACGATTTCCTTGCACCGGCAACAGCGTTCATCCTGTTGGGGATGGTGGCGCTGGGCACGCTGGCCGCGGCGCTGTTGCACGGACCGGCGCTCGCCGGCCTCGGCCTCGCCGCCGCCTTCGTCACGCCTATCCTGGTTTCGTCGCAAAAGCCCGACTTCTGGGCGCTGTACATCTATCTCGCCATCGTCACCGCAGCCGCCTTTGGGCTCGCGCGGATCAGGCTATGGCGCTGGCTCGCCGTCACCACGATCGTATTCGCGCTGCTCTGGACTTTTCCTTGCCTACAATGCGGCCCGACGATGGTTGGACCGCACGCGTTCCATGTGATGATCGGGTTCGTGCTCGCAAGCTTGCTGGTGGTGTGCGGGTTCATGTTCGGCCCGCCGGCCGAGCAAGGGCAAATCGAGCCGATCTCCTCCGGCTCGCTCGCGGCCTATCTGTTGGGCGCGACCATGATCGTGCTCGCGAGTTCTCACGCCGATACCGCCATTATCATGTTCGCCGCGCTGGTCGCCGCAACATTATTCGTGGCCTGGCGCGCGTCGGCTGCCACCGGCGCAATCGCCGCTGCGGCAGCACTTGTCTTTGTCGTGTTCGCCGAATGGGCGGTCCGCGGCAATCCGGACATGCTGGTGCTGCCGGGTGGGCCGCTGCCGGGCATCGGCCCTGCCACAACCGACAGTTCGGTGTCGTTGCATTTAGTCACCGCCGCGATCTTCGCGGCGGGCTTTGGCGTTGCTGGATTTTTGGCGCAGGGCCGCGCGGCCAGCGCCATCGTTCCCGTCGTATGGTCGGCCGCGGCGGTGTTCACGCCGCTCGCGCTGTTGATCGCGCTCTATGCCCGCATCGCGCATCTCGATCGCTCGATCCCGTTTGCGATCCTGGCGGTGGTCCTTGCAGCGGCCTATGGCGCGGCGACCGAAACTCTCGCTAGGCGCGACAATCGCCCGGGCCTGCCGATTTCGATCGCACTGTTCGCAACCGGTTCGCTCGGCGCGCTGGCGCTGGCGCTGACATTTGCGCTCGAAAAAGGCTGGCTCACGATCGCGCTGGCGCTGATGTCGATGGGCACGGCGTGGATCTCGATGCAACGGCCGATCCCGTTCCTGCGCTCGCTTGCCGCCATTCTGGCGGGCCTCGTGGTGCTGCGCGTCGGCTACGAGCCGCGCATCGTCGGCGACGCCGTCGGCACCACGCCAATCTTCAATTGGCTGTTATGGGGCTACGGCATTCCGGCGGCCTCGTTCTGGACCGCAAGCCACTTCCTGCGCCGCCGCGGCGACGACGCGCCGCTGCGCACGGTGGAATCGGCGGCGATCCTGTTCACGGTACTGCTGGCGTTCATGGAAATCCGTCATGCCGTGAACGATGGCGATGTCTACCGCGGCACCGCCGGCCTTACCGAAACGGCGCTGCAGGTCTGCGTTGCGCTCGCCATGGCGATCGGCCTGGAACGGCTGCGTATCCGCTCCGGCAGCATCGTCCACAACATCAGTGCCGTTGTGCTGACGGCGTTTGCAGGATTGGCCAGCGTGTTCGGGCTGTTGTTCCTGGACAATCCTGCGATCTGGCCGATCAACATCGGCGGTGCCTTCATCAACGGCATTTTGCTCGGCTATGCGCTGCCGGCCATGCTGATGTTGCTGTTGTCTTATGCGGTGGCAGGCCGGCGCCCCGCGGCCTATGGCAACACCATCGCGGCCGGGGCGCTGGTTCTGGCGTTGAGCTATGTCACGCTTGAAATCCGCAGGCTCTATCACGGCGCGCTCTTGACCAGCGGGGCGACCAGCGGCGCCGAGCAATACACCTATTCGATTGCGTGGCTTTTGTTCGGCGTGATCCTGCTCGGCATCGGCATCGTGGTCAATTCCCAGCGCGCCCGGCTCGCTTCGGCGGTGGTGATCGCGCTGACAATCTTGAAAGCGTTCCTGATCGACATGTCGACGCTGACCGGCGTCTACCGCGCGCTGTCGTTCATGTGTCTGGGGCTGGTGCTGGTGGCGATCGGCTGGCTGTATCAGCGAATCTTGTTCCGGCGGCAGGCAACGCCGCCAGGCGACACAACGGTTCAGGCCAGCCCTTGATGCAGCTTGAGTGCCGCCCGAAGCCGCTCTTTGCGATTTCGCCCGCCAGCGCGTAGATAGGTCCGATGGCAAGACCGCGCAGTTTCGATCCCGACGAGGCACTGGACCTCGCGCGCGACGTGTTCTGGCAAAAAGGATTCCAGAACACATCGCTCGACGACATCACCGCCGCCACCGGCCTTAACAAACCGAGCCTCTATGCGGCGTTCGGCGACAAGAATGCACTGTTCCTGAAAGTGTTGGACCGCTATCACGCCCGCATTGTCGACAACGCCGAGCGCATCCTCAAAGAAGGACCGTCGGCGCGCGACGCGATCGAGCGCTGGCTTAAGGGGTTTATCCCGTTCTGCTCGGGCACCAAGGGAAGCCGCGGTTGCCTCTCCGTCAATACCGCGGCCGATGGCGCCTCCGATCAGAAAGAGGTCCGCAAGCGGATTGAGCGCTTCAACCGCAAACTGGAGCAACTGCTCAGCAGCCGGCTCCGTGCCGATCGCGCGCAATTCTCCGACAGTTTTGACCCCGATGATGCCGCCCGCGCGATCATGGCGATCTATCTGGGGCTGATGGTACTGGCAAAAGATGCGCCGGACGCGGCCCGGGTACATGCCACGTTAAATCAGGCGATGAGACTACTTGCTTGACGCGCGATCCTAGTTACGTACTATGTAGTACATAACTAGGAGCAAACAAACATGCAAGCGATCCAGATTGAAGCGTTCGGCAATCCAGCCGAGGTCCTGAAAGTGGTCGAGATCCCCGACGTCGGCGCGCCGGCTGAGGGCGAGGTCGTCATCGCACTCGAAGCTTCGCCGATCAATATGAGCGATCTTCTGATGATTTCAGGCCGCTATGGCTATCGGCCAAAGCTACCGAGCGTGATGGGAACCGAAGGCGTCGGCCGCGTCATCGCTGTCGGGAACCGCGTCAAGCACTTGAAACCGGGTGACCGCACGCTGGTGCCCTATCCGGCGCCCGCCTGGGCGGAACGGATCAAGGCGGACGCAAGCCGTCTGCGGCCGCTGCCAAATGGCGACGTCCATCAGCTCGCCATGCTGGGCATCAATCCACCGACCGCGTATCTGATATTGACCGATTTTGTCACTCTACCGTCGGGGTCCTGGGTGATCCAGAACAGCGCCAATTCCGGCGTCGGGCGGGCGCTGATTCCGATTGCGAAATCGCTCGGCCTGAAAACTATCAATGTCGTGCGGCGCGACGATCTCGTTGCCGAGCTCAAGGCGATCGGCGGCGATGTCGTGCTGATCGACGGACCTGATCTCGCTAAGCGGGTTGCGGCCGAGACCGGCAAGGCGCCGATCGCGCTCGCCGTGGACGGGGTGGGCGACACGTCGACGACCAATCTCTTGGGGTGTGTTGCGGAAAAAGGCGTGCACGTGTTCTACAGCACGATCAGCGGCAAACCATCCGTCGTTCCAGCGACGCAACTCATTTTCCGCGACATTTCGATCCGCGGATTCTGGCTGGCCAACTGGTTCAACAGCGCAAAGCCAAATCAGATCACAGAGATGTACGATCGTCTGACGCCACTGGTGGCCTCGGGTGCGATCCACGCGCCGATTGCCGGCACCTACCGTTTCGCCGAGCTCGCCGAGGCGGTCGCCGTGGCATCGAAAAATCGCGGCAAGGCGCTGTTCACGGTCGGCTAGATCAGGCCGCGCGCACCGAAGAGAGGAACTTGCCAACCTCGAGCTTGAGGCGGTTGCTGTCGCCGGACAATAGCTGCGCCGCGGACAGAACCTGCGACGAGGCGGTGCCGGTCTCGCCGGCGCCGCGCTGCACGTCAGCGATATTCGAAGAGACCTGCTGGGTGCCTTGGGCGGCCTGCTGCACGTTGCGGGAAATCTCCTGCGTCGCCGCACCCTGCTCTTCCACCGCTGCCGCAATGGTGGATGAAATCTCCGACAGTTTTTCGATGGTGCCGCTGATCTCCTTGATGGCGTTGACCGACTCTTGGGTCGCTGCCTGGATGCCGGTGATTTGTGTACCGATTTCGCCGGTCGCCTTCGCCGTCTGCTCCGCCAGCGCCTTCACTTCGGAAGCCACCACGGCAAAACCGCGGCCGGCTTCGCCAGCGCGGGCAGCCTCGATGGTGGCGTTCAGCGCCAACAGATTGGTCTGTCCGGCGATGGTGTTGATCAGTTCGACCACATCGCCGATCCGGCTGGCGGCCTTCGACAATTCACTGACGCGATCGTTGGTCTTGCGGGCTTGATCGACCGCCTCCGTGGCCATCCGTGCGGATTCCTGCACCTGGCGGCTGATCTCGTTGACGGACGACGCCATCTCTTCGGTCGCCGAGGCCACCGACTGCACATTGGTGGAGGCTTCCTCCGAAGCTGCCGCGACCATGCTGGTAAGTTCCTGTGCGCGCTCCGCGGTGGAGGTCAGCGTGGTGGCAGAGGCTTCCAGCTCGGTCGACGCCGAGGAGACGGTTTCGACGATCTCGCCGACCGCGGACTCGAAGTTGTCGGCGAGCTTGATCATGTCGGCCTTGCGCTGCTTTGCGGCGATTTGGTCCTGCTTGGTTTTGGCTTCCGCCTCGATGCGGGCCTTCTCCTCGGCCTTGACCTTGAAGGTCTCGACCGCCTGCGCCATGTCGCCGACTTCGTCCTTGCGGTCGAGCCCGGGCAGAACCACGCCGAAATTGCCGCCCGCGAGTTCCTTCATGCCGGCGGTGAGGCCGGACAGCGGGCCGATGATCCCGCGAGCGATCAGGAACGCGATCAATAGCCCAAGCAAGGTAGCCGCCACGGCCACGACTTCCTGCATGGTGACGGTGCTGCTGATGCGGTCCTCGGTCTGGGCTTTGGTATTCTCAAACGCCTTCGTGATTGATTCTTTAACGGCATCGACTTTTCCGATGGCGCTGACGGTCAACGGAGTAACGGCTTTGTAGTAGAGCTCATCTGTGAGCAGCAGGTTGGGTCCCGTTTTCTCAAATGCATCGGCATACTTGAGGACACCCGTCTTGACGTCCTTCAGGAGGCTCGCAAGCTTCGGCGGTAGGCCGGCATTCTCGAGAGCCTCGATATGCGCCAGAGCCTTTCCGAGATTGGTCTTGAAGGTTGCGATACCCTTGGGATCGCGGGTCGCCAGCATCCGCCAGTTAGCGACCCGGAGCAAAAGCACTTTGGTCTCGAGGGGGCCAGCTTCTTGCGAGAAGTCGCTCTTTTCTGCGACCTCGACGAATTTCTGCACGTCGGCCGCCATCTTGTCGCCCTCGGTGAACAACAGGTCGCGGCCGGCGACCATCTGCTTGACGGCATCGCCAAGCGCAATGCGCTTGGCCTTCAACGCTTCGACGTCTCTTGCGATCTCCACGTAGGCGGCACGCCGCTCTTCGGACCTCGTCGTCTTGCCGACGGTTTCAAGAAGGTCCGTGGTTTTTGCCAGCCGCTTCTCGGCTTCCGCGAAAGACGCCTCGTCGTGGTCGAACGCGTAGCGAAGGATGGCGCGGCGGATGGCCTGGAGCTCGGTTGCGATTTCACCGGCCCGGATCGCATTAGTGGACTGGACCGTCAGCGAGGTGACTTGTGTGCGGATCTCTCCCAGCTGCAACACCGCGAAGCCTGCGAGCGCCAAGCAAAACAGCAAGAGCGCGGCGAACCCTCCGTAGAGCCGGCCACGGATTCGGAGATTGAAAAACGACATCGGATAGGTCCTTGCAAAATGCAGCGAGGTGGCGCTCGTTCGAGCAATAGCGTCACGATTCCACGTTATCGTTAATTTCAGCTTGAGTAAGAATACGGAGAATCGGTCGGCAATCGCCGGCTATGGCACCTTGCGCTTGTCGCGGATGGCAAATACACGCAGCGGGATTGCGAAACGGAATCCAGGCGATGAGTGCAGCGATGATCGAACGAGCCGCAACATCTCGAATGGCGACAAAAGCGCCGACGCAGCTCGCCGGCCTACCCCACCGTCTCCCCGACAAGGCGGATTCTGAATACCGGCTTTTTGGCCTCGTCCAGCAATTCCATGTGCCATTCGGCGTTTTGTTTCAGGCTACGCGAAATGCCGCTGAGCAGATTGCCGCAGACCGTGGTCATCTCGGCCCAGGCGGCTTCGCGGCTCTCGAACTCAGTGGCCTGTTCGGAAGCGCCGGAATAGCGACCATGGCTAATCCGAAAGAAATAAAGCGGCATCGTTGAACCCATGTGTTGAGCCGCCCCCACAGCCTGTCGATTCTCGACAAACTTGATCGGAAGTCGCTACCAAGACATGAAACTATCGGCCCGTAAGAATACGGCGTGGCGCGTACGCCGCCCCGAGAGGCGCGCGCCCGATCAATCGGTCGAGCGGCGCAGCTCCGGTGCGCTTTCCGATTTTTGAGGCTCCGGTCGCGTCTCGGATTTGACCGGCTCGGATTTGACCGGCTCGATCCTTGCGGCCTCGACCTGCGGGGTCTCGACACGCGCCGACACCTCTACCGATCCGGTGTGCTCCGGCGGGTGCAGCGAACGTGGACGCGCCACTGCGCGCGCCATCAGCATCTGTGCGGCGCCCTGATGATGGAAGTCGCAATACGCAAAGCCCATGCCGGAGACCGACCCGCGGAAAGAAAGCTCGTCTTTCTTGTCGAGATTGAAGCATGGCTCGAACGGAAGGCCCTTGAGCGAGGCGCAGACGGCCTGGCCGCGGATCTGCAGCGTATTGCCGGGCAGCCGCACGCGACGGATCGGACCGGAGCCCGAAAATTGCACCGCGCCGGTCGCTCCCATGTCATCGAGGACACGGCCTGCGCCGCGGGTGCCATCGAAACAGGTAAACGCGAACACCTTGCCGGCTACGAACTTGCGCGCCTCTTCGGCATTCATCTGTCCGGCCAACGCGGGCACAACAACAGCCCCGGCCGTGACGGCCCCCAACACGAAACGCGCAAGCATGCTGATACTCCGACCCTAACTGAGCGACGGGCAAAGCCTTTTGTCTTTACCCGCTGCTTACCATACCAACCATGGCAACATTGGAGCAGCTTGGTTGGTAAAGTCTGAACAAGATCAGAGAATTTTTACCACGATGCGGCCGCGGACCTGTCCGGCGAGGATTTTGGCGCCGGCATCGATGACCTGGTCGAGGCCGATTTCATGAGTGATTTCAGCTAGTTTTGCTCTGTCCAAGTCGCTCGCCAGGCGCTGCCAGGCGGTTTTTCGGAGCTCGATCGGGCACATCACGGAATCGATGCCGAGAAGACACACACCGCGCAAAATAAACGGCGCCACCGAACCGGGCAGGTCCATGCCGGCGGCCAGGCCGCAGGCGGCGACGGCGCCGGCGTATTTTGTCATCGAGAGGACGTTGGCCAGCGTGGTCGATCCGACGCTGTCGATGCCGCCCGCCCAGCGCTCTTTTGCGAGCGGCTTGGCGGGCCCCGACAGCTCGCCGCGATCGATCACCTCGGTCGCGCCGAGGCTTTTGAGATAAGGCGCTTCCGACATCCGGCCGGTCGAGGCTATGGCGTGGTAGCCGAGTTTTGAGAGCACCGCCAAAGCAACCGAGCCGACCCCGCCGGCGGCGCCGGTGACGACCACCGGACCACCGTTCGGCATCACGCCCTGCTTTTCCAGCGCCAGTACCGCGAGCATCGCGGTGTAACCGGCGGTGCCGATCGCCATTGCGTCGCGCGTCGAAATCCCCTCCGGCAGGCGCACCAGCCAATCGCCCTTGACGCGGGCCTTTTCGGCATAGGCGCCGAGATGGGTCTCGCCGAGGCCCCAGCCGTTGCAAACGACCTTGTCGCCAGCCTTCCACAGCCGATGCGAGGATTGCTCGACGGTGCCCGCGAAATCGATCCCCGCGATCATCGGAAAGCGCCGCACCACCGGCGCCTTGCCGGTTACCGCAAGGCCATCCTTGTAGTTCAGCGTCGACCATTCGACCCGAACGGTGACGTCGCCCTCCATCAATTCGGCTTCGTCGAATTGCGTGAGCGCTGCGGTGGTTCCTTTTTCCGCCTTGTCGATCCTGATCGCCTTGAACGTTCCCAACGGTACCTCCCGGTCTTCTCAGCCGCGATGTTTAGAGCATGATCCGGAAAAGTGGAAACCGGTTTTCCGAAAAGATCATGCTCAAATGAAGAGGATCAGGCAGCTTGCGCAACCGGGCGCGCCACCGGCGCCTCGACGATCGGCAGGTTGATGAGCGCCGACAGCACGCCGAACAGCACTGAAAGCCACCAGATCGGCGTGTACGAGCCGAATTTCTCGAAAACGATGCCGCCGAGCAAGACACCGAGGAACCCGCCGACCTGATGGCTGAAGAACGCAAATCCATAAAGCGTCGCCAGCCACCGCGTCCCGAACATCAGCGCGACCAGGCTCGATGTCGGCGGCACCGTCGAGAGCCAGGTCAGGCCGCTGACGACTCCGAACGCGATGGCGGAGAAAGTCGTGATCGGAAACGAGATGAAGGCGACCGTCGCCATCGCGCGGGTGAAATAGATCGCCGACAGGATGTAGGGCTTCGGCAACCTGCTCTGCAGCCAGCCGACGCTCAGCGATCCCACGATGTTGAACAGGCCGATGGTGGCAATGACCCAGCCGCCGGTCTGAACCGACGCGCCGCGATCGACCAGATAGGCCGGAAGATGCACGGTGATGAAAGCGAGCTGAAAGCCGCAGGTGAAGAAGCCGAGCACCAACAGCACATAGGAGCGGTGCCCAAAAGCTTCAGCCAGCGCCTGCTTGAACGATTGCTGCTGCGCGACGGGCACATCGCTCGGGGCCACACTCGGCGTCATCAGCGCCAGCGACAGCGGGAGCACCAGCAGCATCAGGACTACGAACACCATCAATGCCGGCTGCCAGCCGAAATTGTCGATCAGCGCGACGCCTACTGGCGCGAACAAGAATTGTCCGAACGATCCGGCCGCAGTCCCCGCCCCGAGCGCGATGCCGCGCCATTCCACTGGCAGCAATTTGCCGAACGCCGACAGCACCAAATTGAACGAACATCCGGAGAGACCGAAGCCGATCAGAAGCCCGGCGCCAAGTTCGACCGAGGCGGGCGTCGAGCCGTAACGCATGATGACCAGGCCCAATGCATACATCAGCGCGCCGACCGAGATCACGCGCACGGTGCCGAAGCGGTCGGCGATCGCCCCGGCAAATGGCTGACCGATACCCCACAACAGATTCTGCACCGCGAGAGCGAGCGCGAACACGTCGCGGCCCCAGCCGAAGTCGTGGCTCATCGGCTGCATGAAGAACCCGAAGGCCGAACGCGGCCCGAACGTCAGCATGCCGATCAGGCTGCCGCACACGATGATCACCAGCGGCGTACGCCAGTTGCTAATGCCGTCGGACGGACGGAGGTCTCCCGTAGTTGCGCTCATGCGAATTCCCCAAGGTCTGCTACCGGATCGGAATGGCCGACCGGCTACATTACGGGGAGTTAATGCACTTGCATGAAAATCCAATCGCCGCGTCGCAAAAAAAGCCCCTGCAATGCAGCGATGCAAATCAGGGCGGGCAGCCCTGAGGATTTGACCGCCTCGGCATCTGGCGGCGTCCCGGTGTGCATGCTACATTCCATTTGCTCAGATTGAGTATAAGTAACTTTCTCGTGTAGAACGCCGGCCCTTCGCGGCCGGATTTCTCGAGGCATAAATATACTCAAATTGAGTATATGTGAAGACTCAAGGAGACCAATATGCCGATCGCTGGAATCTATGGTCCCGACGATTTTCGAAAGTCCGCGCAAAGGCGTCCCAACGCGCAAGCGCGCACCCCCGTCAGCCCAGCTGGGCGGGCGGCGGCGTTGCCGATGCCGCAGCTCGAATGGACCCCCGAGGTCGAACGCGCGACCGCCCATCTTTATGAGCGGGTCAAGAGTGTGATCCCGCCGGTCGAATGGCCGTTGATGGCGCCCACCATCAAGGCGATCAACGAACTGAAGCAGGAGCGCAATGCGGTGATCCTGGCGCACAATTATCAGACGCCGGAGATCTTTCATTGTGTCGCCGACATCGGTGGCGACTCGCTGCAGCTCGCGATCGAAGCGACCAAAGTGAAATCCGACATCATCGTGCAGTGCGGCGTGCACTTCATGGCGGAGACCTCGAAAATCCTCAATCCGCAGAAGACGGTGCTGATCCCGGATTCCCGTGCCGGCTGTTCGCTGGCCTCGAGCATCACGGGAGCCGATGTGCGGCTGTTGCGCGAACGCTTCCCCGGCGTGCCTGTCGTCGCCTATGTCAACACCTCGGCCGACGTGAAGGCGGAGGTGGATATCTGCTGCACTTCTTCCAACGCGGTGCAGGTGGTCGAGAGCCTGCATGCGCCGACGGTGATTTTTCTCCCCGATCAATATCTCGCAAAATACGTGGCATCGCAGACCGACGTAAAAATCATCGCCTGGAAGGGCGCCTGCGAGGTGCACGAGCGATTTACCGGCGAGGAGCTGCGCGCCTATCGCGAAGCTGATCCCTCGGTGCAGATCATCGCGCATCCGGAATGCCCGCCCGACGTGCTGGCGGAGGCCGATTTCACCGGCTCGACCGCGCACATGATCAACTGGGTGCGCAACAAGCATCCCAAGCGCGTGGTGATGATCACGGAATGCTCGATGGCCGACAACGTCATGGCCGAGCTGCCCGACGTCGAGATCATGCGGCCGTGCAACCTGTGCCCGCACATGAAGCGAATCACGCTGGCCAAGATTTTGGACAGCCTGATCTACATGCGCGAGGAAGTCACCATCGACCCCGCGATCGCCGAGAAGGCGCGGCGTTCGGTCGAGCGGATGATCAATCTGAAAAATTGAACAACCGCTGTCGTCCCTGCGAAAGCAGGGACCCATAACCACCGCCGCTGATTGTCACAAACGGTAACTACCCCATCGCCCCATTGATGAGTCGCGGCGTATGGGTCCCTGCTTTCGCAGGGACGACGAAAGAGGAAGAAGCCATGTCAGATCATGAAAACCTCACCCGCGACACTGACGATGTGATTATCGTCGGCGGCGGCCTTGCCGGCCTGTTCTGCGCACTGAAACTGGCGCCGCGGCCGGTCACGGTGATTTCCGCCGCACCGCTCGGCCAGGGCGCCTCGACGGCGTGGGCGCAAGGCGGCATCGCCGCCGCAGTCGCAGAGGGCGATAGCGCGGAGGCGCATGCGGCCGATACCATCGCCGCCGGCGCGGGCCTCGTCGATGAGAAGATCGCGCTTGGCCTCGCGCGCGAAGCCGGCGCGCGCATCCATGACCTGTTGCAGTACGGCGTTCCCTTCGATCACGACCTCGAAGGCAAGCTCGCGGTCGGACGCGAAGCTGCGCATTCGGCGCGGCGCATCGTCCATGTGCGCGGCGACATGGCGGGCAAGGCGATCATCTCGGCGCTGATCGACGCGGTGCGCAGGACGCCCTCGATCCGCGTGATCGAAGGTTTTGCCGCTGAGGCCCTGTTGACCGAGGACGGCGCGGTCACCGGGCTTCAACTGCGTAAAGTCGGCGATACCGCGGCAAAACCTGTGACCGTTGCCTCGCGCGCGGTAGTGCTGGCGACCGGCGGCATCGGGCACCTCTATGCCGTCACCACAAATCCGGCGGAGGCCAGCGGCCTCGGGCTTGCGATCGCCGCATGCGCCGGCGCTGTGATCGCCGATCCGGAATTCGTGCAGTTTCACCCGACCGCGATCATGGTCGGACGCGATCCGGCGCCGCTTGCGACCGAGGCCCTGCGCGGCGAAGGCGCCACGCTGATCAACGACAAAGGCGAACGCTTTATGATCGCGCGGCATCCGCTCGCCGAACTCGCGCCGCGCGACATCGTCGCGCGCGGGGTTTTCGCCGAGATCGAAGCCGGCCGTGGCGCGTTCCTCGATGCCCGAGCGGCGTTGGGTGCGCATTTCGCCGAAAAATTTCCGACGGTCCATGCAAGCTGCATGGAAGCCGGCATCGATCCGGCAAGGCAGCCGATCCCGGTGGCGCCGGCGGCGCATTATCACATGGGCGGCATCGCCGTCGATGAGCACGGCCGTACGTCGTTGCGGGGATTGTGGGCCGGCGGCGAAGTGTCGTCGACCGGCGCGCACGGCGCCAATCGCCTCGCATCGAACTCGCTGCTCGAAGCTGTGGTCTATGCCACACGCATCGCGGAGGATATTGCAGGCCAGACGATTGCCGCGTCTGTCCGCTCGCCGACGATTTCGACAAACCCGCAAAATGGCGCGATGCCAGCGGCGACCGAAAAAAGCCTGCGGGCGATGATGACCTCGCATGTCGGCGTGATCCGCGACGCGGACCGGCTGGCGGAAGCGGTGCGATCGTTTGCGGCGATCGAGCGGGAGGCTCAAAACATCGCGCTGCGCAACATGGCGACCACGGCGCTGCTGGTCGCAGCTTCGGCATGGGCGCGGCGCGAAAGCCGCGGCGGGCATTACCGCAGCGATTATCCAAGCGAAAAACCGGCGCTGGCGCGTCGCACCATGACGACGCTGGCAGCAGCGCGGGAGATCGCGGCATTGCTCGCAGAGCCGGCTCCGGCGCGAATAGCGCAGCCGATGATTGCCTGAGACGGAGATGCACCTCATGATAAATCCAGCCTCGCTGTTGCAGCCGGATGCGTTCCTGTCGCCGCTCGCAATCGAGGAGGCCGTGCAGCGCGCGCTCGACGAGGATCTCGGCCGCGCCGGCGACATCACCTCGATTGCCGCCATTCCGGAGACAACGCCGGCGCATGCCATCATGGTGGCGCGGCAGGCGGGCGTGATCGCAGGCCTGCCGCTGGCGGTCGCGACGCTCCAAAAGCTGTCGGCGGATATCAATATCCAGGCGCATGTTCGCGATGGCGCAGCCGTGGCGAACGGCGCGCATGTGCTGACGATATCCGGCCCGGCGCGCGCGGTGCTGGCCGGCGAGCGCACCGCTCTGAATTTTGTCGGCCGGCTGTCCGGCATCGCCACCCTCACCGCTGATTATGTGCGCCATACCGCCGGCACCAAATTGCGCGTCTGCTGCACCCGAAAAACCACGCCGGGCCTGCGCGCATTGGAAAAATATGCGGTGCGCTGCGGCGGCGGCTTCAATCATCGCTTCGGGCTCGACGACGCGATCCTGATCAAGGACAACCATGTCGCGGTCTCGGGCGGCATCACCGCGGTGCTACAGCGCGCCCGCGCGCATGTTGGGCATCT
>Ga0209526_10001544_pt1 | contig 15508 bp, 14 predicted proteins | sample JacPinW_OM2H0_M1_FD_188566 | JGI IMG/M metagenome (GOLD analysis project Ga0209526, IMG submission 188566) | Forest soil microbial communities from Algoma, Ontario, Canada - Jack Pine, Ontario site 1_JW_OM2H0_M1 (SPAdes) (version 2) | ecosystem: Environmental > Terrestrial > Soil > Boreal... | reverse complement strand
TTCCAGACCGAGGAAGATTGCGAGAATTTCCACGCCTATGTCCGATCCGGACTAGGACTGGAAATTCACGATGGCGTCGTCAAGTCGCATCATGGCCGGACCCGGCTTGCGGTATTCCCGATCGGCATCGACCCCGAGAAATTCGCGCAGGCGGCGGCGAAGGCAGTGTCGCATCCGGACGTGTCGCGGCTGCGGCGAAGCCTCAATGGCGAGCGGCTTGCAATCGGCGTCGACCGACTGGACTATTCCAAGGGGCTGATCAACCGCATCAGCGCTTTCGACCGGATGTGGACCGCGCAGCCACAGCTCGCGCGCAGTGTGTCGCTGCTGCAGATCGCAACGCCTTCGCGCGAATCGATCGAGGCGTACGGAAATCTGCAGAGCGAGCTCGCCAAGCTCGTCAGCGACGTCAACGGCCGCCATGGCGAAGTCGATTGGACACCGATCCGCTACCTGAACAAGGGTTTTGGCCAGGCCGTGCTGGCGGGGCTCTATCGCACCGCGCAGGTCGGCGTGGTGACGCCGCTGCACGACGGCATGAATCTGGTCGCCAAGGAATATGTCGCTGCGCAAAATCCGGCCGATCCCGGCGTGTTGGTGCTGTCGAAATTCGCCGGCGCCGCGAACGAGCTCGACACCGCGCTGTTGGTCAATCCGCACGACATCGACGGCATGGCGCGCGCGATTGCGACCGCGCTCTCGATGCCCCTGACCGAGCGGCGGATGCGCTGGGAAGCGATGATGACGAAACTGCGCGGCCATACCATCCAGCAATGGTTTTCGGACTTCGTTGAAGCACTGCGGGAGAGCGGGGCCGACCGGCGTGCCTGCGAGCCGCCGGCGGCGGAGCCGCCGACCTTGTGGCCGCAGCGCACCGCCAATCTGGGCGCGCGCCTACACTAGGCTTTTCGGTTTCAGCATGATCTCTTCGGAAAACCGGTTTCCACTTTCCCGGATCATGCTCAATAACAATACGACACGCCGTCGAGCACCGGGCAGCGCGTCTGCGCGCTCGAATTTTCCATGGGCACGACGCCCTTGCCCTGGCCGACAAATACGCCCTGTCCAACGATCACCGACGACTTGTTGCCGATGACCACGCTTGGATGCGGCGAGGTGAGGCTGGAGCTCGTGCCGTCGGCCCAGGTGATGGTATCGCCGGAAAAGATTCCATGCCGGCCATCGTCGCAAGTGACGTCGACACCCTGGCGGGTGCAGGTTTGCGCCATTGCGGTTGCCGCACCGGCAAGTGCGGCCACGGCGGTCAGAAGCAAGATCGCGACTGTGCGATGGATGTTCATGCTGTTCCCCCTTCGATACGGCCCGATCAAACTAGTCGTCGCTCCCGAGCGGTTTCCGGTTCATCGCGGAGGGGGAAGCGATATCTTCGGCATCGACAATGTGTTATAAATAACCGATATTATTCAATGAGTTATGTGATTATGCAAGTTGGCATAGTGCCATCCCTTGCAAAAAACCTCATGCCCCTTCAAGAGAGGGGCCTTCGGAGAGATGGCCGAGTGGCTTAAGGCGCACGCTTGGAAAGCGTGTGTGCGGGAAACTGTACCGTGGGTTCGAATCCCACTCTCTCCGCCATCATATGCGTATAAGCTATTGTAATATATACTTAATTCTCAACAAAAGTGATGCTAGCCCCCAAATTGGTCCCCAACTGGGTCGATTGCAGGCCCCTGAAACCTCGAGGGGCTGGCAACGGTCGCCTCCCCCGAAAATATTTCCACCTGAGAATTGAAGCGCCGCTTCATTTCCGACCAGTCACGAATGCAGGTCGTGGCGCAAAGTGAGCCGTCCGGCGAGCTATTCAACGCGGCGATTCGCGAAGCCTTGCAATTGCTAGCGGGCGATTTACGTTCTCCTGCAGGCGCGGTGAAGCCGGGTGGTTCGCGGCACCGCAGAAACAGCTCTCCGCAATCCGGCTGCAACCCTTCGACCGGGTTGAGTGATGCCCGAAAAATCTCAGCAACCTTGCAGTGGCCCTGTGTTGGCGAACGCCAGTTTCCGGTTTTCCCAACAAGCCGACCTCCGCTCCCGGTGGCGGCGATTATAATAGGTCAATGCGAAATGTAGGCGACCACAATGCACGACTCGACGCGCAATACTGACCGTATGGCCAACGGCAAGAGCCCCAAACGGCCGCATCGCCAAGGCAAGCCGCTACGGCGACGTGCCAAGCGTGTCGTATTGCCTGATGGTCGATTCCGCTTCAGCGATGAACAGTGGCGTGATGTCGGCGAACGATTCGGTCTCTCATCAGACGCTCGCTATCGCATGGAGATCACCATCACCATTTATCGCAACACCCTGGCGGAAGAGGCTGATGCTGTACCCCCATCGATAACGCGGCAAAACCTACAGCGGCTTGCCACGGCCGTGGAAAAGCGTTGCGGCGAATACGAGCGGGTCATTAACGACGATCGTGCTTGGGAGCTCATTACGTGTCTGAGAGATTGGCCAGCGCTTCGCCTGTGCCGACTCGAGCAAGACCTTCTTGATCTACCGGAAGCTTTAACGGAAGCGGCAAAGGCTGTGCAGCTGGGTCCCCCAGGGGCTGCGGCGGATTCGAACATTCTGGGTTTCGTGAACACTCTTGCCCCATTATGGGAGGAATGTACCGGCACACGGTTCGATCGATCGAAGAGGCGGCCAAACCCTGCTGATTTCATAATCGCGGTCGGGCTGATTGCGGATCCGGCGGTGCATCCCGATACATGGGGTAACGTCCTAAGAGCGGTCGCCGCGAATCGGTTTTGGGAAAACTAGCAGTCGATTCCATATCTAGATTTCCCCGCAACTTATTCTGGAATCCAGGCTGATGCACCTTGGTGCAGGGTGGTCGGCCACTAAGTACTCCGCATTGCAAAAATTCGGAGTATTAAAATGTTCAAGCAAAATTTTTCTGACTCGCCTCGCTTATTGCGGGCTTCGAGCGGTGCTCGAAATTATCCCAGTTTCCAAAAGTTCATGGTGGGCGGGTGTAAAGTCTGGCCGGTTTCCCAAGCCGATGAAGCTTGGGCCGAAGACAACAGCCTGGCGGGCTGACGACATTTTCGCGCTGATCAAGGGCGGCGCGGATGACTTATGAAATCCTGCAATGCGTCGCGGTTCAAGCGGCGAGTCGGCTCAACCTAATTCTCGGTCGCGACAACGATTGGCGTGGCCGCTGCCCGTGCTGCGGCTACGGCAAGCCGACGCTGACGCTAACGGTCCGGAAACAAGGCATCTCAATTTCCTGCGCGGCTTGCGGCGAAGTGGCAGGCATTGCAGCGATTGCCGGCATCCCGACCGATCTTCTTGTCACACCAGAGCCAACGGCCTCGAAGGTTGCTAGGGCACTCAAGTTATGGGCGAAGGGGGCATCAGCCGCAGGCACCCCTGTGGAGTCATACCTTCGCGGCCGGAGCATCACCGTCGATCTACCCGCGACTATCCGCTACCTACCGCGGCAATGTAATTGGAACGATGGGCGGGACTACGCCGCCATGCTCGCGCTTGTTGAGCGGCTACCCGAAGATGGTGAGGGGCCAGACGGCATTTTGATCCCCTCTGGAGTGCATGTCACATTTCTTGAGCGCAGCGCCGGAGCAACCGGCTTTCAAAAGGCGGCGACTGAATCGAGCAAGCTCTCGCTGGGCCAATTGCGGCACGGCGGCGTATGGCTGACACCCATCGAGCAGATCTGCGGTGATCTCGCGGTGGCCGAGGGTATCGAGACCGCGCTTTCCGTCATGCAGATTACCGGCCTTCCAACGGTTGCGACCCTGAGCGCGGCGGGCATGCACACCTTCCTGTGGCCACCGCCAATTCGGCGGCTGTGGATTGCGGCAGATAATGACGAGGCGGGCATGAAGGCGGCAAAGGCACTGCTGGCCCGCGCCCTCTGCGCAGGGATTCAAGCGGATATTAAAATCCCGAGGGGTGGGCACAACGATTTTAACGAATTGATTATGGGGAACAATTAATGACTGATGATTTTTATGGTTTGAAGAACTTCGACGTCACCACTTCATTAGAATTACGCGCTGCATTGAATCGAATTATTGCTGATCAAATTATTTCTCTTCAGAACCTAGCGGGTGAACTAGGCGTGAGCACTGCGGCATTGGACGACATGCTCAACGGCGCGGAGGACGACAATCTCGAATCCTGGATTGCAATTCACGGCCACATCATCGAAGTCCTGCGGCGCTACGGGGTTTTGCCGAAAATAGATTCCCCGCGCCTCGTGCCGGCAATTTGCGCTGATGCCGATTCAACCGATGAAGATCCATTTGCTGAAAGTGCCGAAGACGTTGCCGCAGACGAGACCCGGGACAAAGTTGCTCTGTTCGCCTGGGCGGATCGCGTTTTGGGTCTGAGTGACGCCGAGTTCGAATTGGAACTCGATCAGGCCAGCAAACGCTTCAAGCGGACCAAGGAAGCGTTGCGCCGCATTGTCAAGGCGCGAAGAAGCGATCGAAAAAAGGCACGGGACCAATCTGGGAAGAATCGATCGAGCGATACGGGGTCCGATACCCGGTTTTACGGCCATGACTTCAAATCGTCGAGCAGCGGCGTGTATGTCCGGCGCTTCGACAGCGACGGCGTACCGGGCTGGGACCAGATCTCGACGACACGAATGGACATCAATGCCTTTACGCGCGATCAGCGCGGGGAAAATTGGGGGACCTACGTTGTCGTCACCAACCGGGATGGCGGCATTAAGAAGCTTGCGATCCCGCATGCGCTGATCGCCGCCGACAAGGCGGCGGAGATTGCCGCCCTTCTTGCGTCCCTAGGCGTTGGGGTGATCCCGAGCAAAGCGGCGCGCCAGGCTATCGTGCAGTTTCTGACCACAGAAGTGACGGACCGGATTACCTCGGTGCCCGAAATCGGATGGCATGAAAGTGCCGCGGCCTGGGTCTTCGTGCTTCCCGATGAAACTTTGACGCCCGCGGGCTTCGTTGGGGCTCGTCCGGTGCTGCAAACCGCGACTCTCCAAACGCAGCACGGGCTCGACGTCTGCGGCACGTTGTCGGATTGGATCGAGCAGATTGCGAAACCGCTCGAGGGCAACAGCAACATCCACCTTTGCATCGGAACGGCATTCGCAGGACCGCTCCTCAAGTGGGCCAATGAGCCGCCGGGCTTCTTTCATTTGTGGGGCACCTCGAAGATCGCGAAATCACTGGCGGCAGCGGTCGGTCAATCGGTGTGGGGGCGGCCAAAGGTGCCCGGTGAGGCCGATGCGTTCGGTGCCAGTTGGACGGCGACATCCGTCGGCCTTGAGCGATATGCGGTACTGCGCTCCGACATCGGTGGATCCTTCGACGAAATTGGCGAGGGGCAGCCGAAGATGATCCGTGCAGCAATCTATGTGTTGGCAAACGGCAGCACCAAACTGCGCGGAACCCAGGATCTCGGACTCCGTCCTATGGAAAGTTTCAGGATCCTTGGCATCTCGACCGGCGAGCCGACCATGAACGCCTTCCTTACCGAGGCCGGTGAAAAAGTCCCGGCAGGCTTGTCTGTAAGGCTCGTCGATGTTCCTGCCGAAGTGCAGCCGGAAAGCGCCTTCGAGACCTGCCCGGTGGACCAGATAGAGGAATTGGGAAAACGTTTCTACCCGCTGACCACGCAGATTTACGGAGCTGTGGGCCGGAAATGGCTTCAACATCTCGTGGATCGCGGGTCCGATGAGATCCAGGCGAAGTTACGTCACCATCGTGAAAAATGGCTGACGATTCCCGCCATCAACGCTGTCCGCGCCAGCGCCACGGGTCAAGTCCGATCTGTCATTAACCGATTTGCCTTAGTTGCGGCTGCGCTGAGGATGGCGATAGAGGCTGACGTGCTTCCATGGACGGTTGATGATGCCGATCTTGGGATTGCGTCATGCTTGGTTCGTTGGGCTGGAAGCCGCAAAGGCCGGCTCGATCTCGCAGGAGAGATGGTCAGCGTGGTGGAGCAAATGCGGGGTCTTCTCACGGCGAACCTCCAAGGCCGATTCATTCACCTTGAGATCAATGCGGTCGGAGAACTCGAATATGCAAGTCCGTCTGACCAGACGAAGCGCGACATTCTCGGCTTCGTCAAGCATGGCCGGATTCTTGTTGAGCCGACGGCTTGGCGAACCATCCTATGCGCCGGCTTCGATCCGGGGAAAACGGCTCACCATTTGAGAGACGAGGGCTTGCTCGCCACTGATCCCGGCAAGCTCCAGCGCCAGCACAAAATCCTTCGCGGCGGATCCGCTGTAAGAGGCCGTTTTTACGACCTCGATATGAAAATCCTTGAGGATGCTGCAGGCAGTGGCCCCGACGTCGAGCAGGAGGAATGATCATTCAGACTCGTTCTGATCTTGGTCTCGCTACCGCTGTGAGGCGGTACCGGCGTTACCAGGGGTACGAGGGGTACCGGTTTAGCAGTTTTGCTGGCGCTAGTCATTTCGTCGCTGGCGCAAGTCATTTCGTCGCCATGAGCTTGGTACCTCCAGTACCACCGGTAACACCGGTATCCCCTCACGTAGGTGGCTTGACTGGGATGAGGGGGCGATCAGCATCGACCTCGCAGGTTGTTTTGCCAGTACCTCCAGTACTACCGGTAACGTCTTTGCCGGGGAGGAACGATCCATGGGCATGATGAGCTGGGATTCAATCGCCGAACAGCTACGCGCGATAGGAGTGGTCTTACCTGTTGAGGGGCCTGCCGCTCACAATCTCGGTTCAGTACCACCTCTCCGCGAATCTCCGTCGCCGGAGCCCGAGACGCCGCCGGTCAAACCATCAATCGACGAAATCAGTGAGGCCGATGCCGCTGGCAGCCCGCAAGGTCCGGAAGCTTTCAATGTCATTAAGTTTGCGGTGGCGGCAGGCGTGACATTCTTCCAGCGCGTAAACGACGGCGAGTTGATCGAGAATGGCATGCAAGGTCTGCAACCCGCGCTGTTGAACACTATGAAAAGCATGCGGCAGGAGATCCGCTCCGCTCTGCTTCCAGGACACACCGAACAATCGCTTGAGTTGATGGCGAACCTCGATGTGGAACTGATCTTCATTGAGAACGAGGTCCAAGCCGGCGCTGAAATCGCCCGCCTTTGCGCAGCGGCCGATACCCTCGGTCTCGATGTTGAGACTGCACCTCGTCCCGAATTCCTTCCGATCCAATGGCCGATCGCGATTACCAAAGACGGGCGTCGCTCTAAGACGCAGGCTGCCATGGATTCGTCGGCGGCGCTTGATCCATTCAGGGCCGAGGTACGTCTGCTTCAAGTCGCTGCCGAGATCGGCGGACGGTCCGTGGCCCTCGTCATTGATTTGCGCCACGTGCCGCTATGCAGCCCCGCACTCGCGCCGCTGTGGCAGAAAAAGTTGGTGGGACATAATTTAAGCTTCGACGCGAAAATGCTTATGGCAAACGGGATCAAGCTACCCGGCGACAATCTTGTCGACACTATTCTGATGTCGGGGCTCGTTCTGCGCGGAGAAGCCGACAAGCGCCGACCCGGCTCGCGGCGGCCTTCCTTGGCCACCGCTGTGCAGGAAGCTCTCAACATTGATCTTCCGAAGACCGCTCAGTTGTCGCCATGGTGGCATGATCGCCTTACCGACGAGCAGATCGCATATGCTGCCCTCGATGCGGTGATCTCGCTGAGACTGGCAACTGCATTACAGCCTCGCATCGACAATCTCTCGTCCGGGCGGGAAGCATTAAATCGCTTGAACAAAGCGGTAAACCCGGTCGCTCGCATGGAACTGGCTGGCGTTGCATTGGACCGAGACGGTTTGGCGAAACAGGCTCAGGCTTGGGATGAGGAGCTGGCGGTTCTGAGGGCAAAAATCGCGGCACTTGGTATCGCCAACCCATCTAGTGCTGCTCAGGTCGCCGCGTGGTTGTCGTCAAAACTGGCTGGCCTAGATGCCATCTCAGGATCTCAGTGGGTCTCGCTGTGGCCGCGTACCGAGACCGGTGCGATGTCGACGAAGGCCAAACATATTCGCAGGCTCAGTAATCACTTGCCCGAGGCGGAGCTGCTGGTGCGTTTCTCGTCCGTCGCGCAGTTAGTGTCAAATTTCGGCGACAAGCTCTTGCAGCGGGTAAGTCCACAAGCAGGCCGCCTGCATGGCAATTTTCTGATCGCTATGGCCAAGAGCGGTCGGTTCTCGAGTTCGGGTCCGAATCTTCAAAACATCCCGAAATCTACGGCGATGCGGTCCGTCTTCATGGCGGCCCCCGGCAGGACGCTTGTGGTTGCTGACTATTCGCAGCTTGAACTCAGGGTGATGGCGGCGATCGCCGAGGACCGCACCATGACCGATGCTTATCGTTCCGGCCTCGACCTCCACGCTGTCACGGCGGCCGGCATGCTCGGCATCGACCCCCGAGAATTCGCTTCCGATAACGTTTCTCACAAGGAGGCGCGGCAGAAGGCGAAAGCCGTGAATTTCGGCGTCATTTATGGCTCAGGCCCTGGCGGCCTACAAGAGTTTGCCCGCGACGCCTACGGGATCCAGATGGATTTGAAGGAAGCGCAAGGGGTCATCAATCGCTTCCTAGAGACCTATCCCGGGGTGGCGAGATGGCAACGGGCACAGGCCGACAAATCGGAACGAACCAAGTGCGTCGCAACAGTCGGCGGTCGTGTCTATCATTTTGCATGGGAGGCCAATGGCTACTACGCAAGGAATCTCGCCCTGAACCTGCCGGTCCAAGGCACGGCTGCGGAGATCGCTATCGAAGCTTTAATCCGTATTGATGCGCGGCTACAGACCGAGCTGGGGGAACGGGCTCGACTGGTTCTTCAAATTCACGACGAGTTCGTAGTTGAGGTTGATCATGAACAGCAAGCGGTCGAACTGGTGAAACAAATCCTGGAGGAAGAGATGACCATTGCATTCAGCATCCTGCTGCCAGCGGCACCGACTACTGGACTGGTGGACGCTCATGCCGGACTGAACTGGGCGGCGGCGAAGAGTTAATTTTAGACCTAATGGACGACTTCTATTTTGATCGTAACTGCAACCAAAGGAGCATATTATGGGAATGGATATTTCGTTTAGGCGAGGAGAATTTCGATGCAGTGCAAGTTTTTGGGTGAAATGTCTCACACTCGCGAAGGTGTTTGGATGGGTGCCTGCGGGAACTGAAGCTCCGGCTGCATGTCATCAGGGCGGTCCAAACCGCGAATGGGGCGGGAATTATCGGACCAACGACTATCAGGAAGTTACTGACGAAGACGCTCGCGCGTTTGCGGCGGCACTCAAGCTAGCGATCGAGGCTGTGATGATGGAACATCCCCTCACTGTCGAGCAGGCTCAAGCGGTCAAAATCTTTGAGCATACAGAAACGAATTGGGACTCCCCGCAGTGTATCGAGATCAAGACAATTCGTGTCACAAGGATCGCCGAACTCGCGACCTTGGCCGGCGAAGGCGGCTTTATGATCACTTAGCTAATCGGGGCGGTAGTCGCAATGGCTTCAAAATAGAAATCGTTGGACTCAGCGGGATGCCTTTTTATGGCATTGGTTCGACGCAGCGCAATTGATGATTCAATGGAAGATGTTCCGCATATCATGGCGGCAGTCCAATACGAATTCGCAGTGATGTTGGAATCAGCGTAAAAGGGTAAGGTCATGACGTTTCTGATCGATGCGCCCAACTAGCTCGGTGTCTTGCTCGGGAATGCACAACTGGGCTTACTATCATGCGTACACAGACGACAATGTCGATCTTTGCGATGTGCTGTCATCGTTCAGGGGGGATGATGCTCATCGGCATTGCCGGGCCGCTCCCGGCCCAGCAAGAACTACGTCAGCTTCGTAGCTTCAAGAAAACCGGCATCGAGTGTCGCCTGATGAGCATCAAGCCAAGCCTTCGAGCTACAATAAGATGGCATGATCTGCTCTACGTAGTTCCAAAATTGTTTACCGTGGGAACGATGTCTTAGGTGGGCAAGCTCATGCACCACGACGTATTCGAGCACCCGCTTCGGTGCGAATACTAAACGCCAATCAATATTGACTGTCCCCCTCGGGCCGCATGAACCCCACCCGCTAATGAACTCGGCGACATGGATTGATCGAGGCTTCAAACCGAACTGATCGATGTTTCCGGCATCAAACCGCCGCCTCCGCCGTCGAAATTCGATGGATTGCTCGGATAGCGGCGTAACACGCCGAGCCATCTCGGCTTCAACCAATGGTGCAGCGGCCGTGAGTTGCAGCAGCGCCTCAAGCGGTTGCTTTTGGGCAAAGCGGAAATCAAATGGTAGGCCTGCCGGTAGACTCGGTCGAAAATGACCCGTCAGTCAACCAGGGGCGTGCTCGATGCGAATTCTACCAGCCCGCCCACCAGTCTGTTATTCTACACATACATGACCGAGCTCGTTATTACACTTGTCCACGGAACCTGGGGGCGAGGAATAATCTGGCCCTCAGGAGATGCACCGTGGACAACAGATGCTTCAACCCTGTGCAGATCGCTTCGCGAACGCTTGGGTCCGGACACAGTCTTTCGGCGATTTCGATGGTCGGGCAGCAATAGCCATTCCGCGCGCTTAAAAGCGTCACATGAGCTTCGCGACTTCCTTCAGGAAGGATTAACGGGCCAACCAGACGCCACTCACATCGTTGTCGCACACAGCCACGGAGGCAATGTTGCGCTGATGGCGCTGGGAGATGCCAACTTGCGCGAACGCTTTGCCGGTGTGGCATGCTTGGCTACGCCATTCATTGCAGCACGGGACCGAAACCTTGGCCGAGACTCCTGGGCTATTGTCGCGCCGGCCAGTGTTCTTCTGTTTGTGAGTGGATTGTTTTTCTTGCTTGGGGTAACCGGTGTATTTGATGTAATTGATTCTGATTTGATAATTTATGGCTTGATATATACAGCATGCGGCCTGCTGATCACCGCGTTTCTGCTGCTACGAACTCCCCTGATTCAATATGCTTCGAGACTGCGCGGCGAACTTAGCCCTCGTCCCCTCGAGAGGGATAGACTTCTACTTATTCGTTCACCAGCCGACGAGGCGTCGCTTGCCCTTGCCGTATTTCAGTTTTTTTCACAGGGCACTGTGAGATTGTTTCTCTTCGGAGAGGCCGGTTATTTCCATGTCGAGGATATAATTAAGAAGCTAGCGCAAAAACCACCCGGAAAACTTTTTCTGATTACTATATTTTCGTGGGCATTGACTGCGTTCCCCGTAATAGACTTCCTGCAGATCGACTGGCTTTATTGGCTCGAGATCCCAGCGGTCATTATTGCTTTGATTTTATCTGGGGCGCTATTCGAAAAATGGCTGCACTCAGCCCGATACAAAAAACGATTTTTTCGTTATAATCTCCTTACGGCGTCACGTTGGCCAACTTTATCACGTGGGGCAATTTGGGTAATATCGCGCAACCCCATGGCTTGGTTATTAAGTATTCCTTTGGCGGCATTGATTTGGCTGATAATCATCCCTCTGCTGTCCCTCCTACTGGTGCTTCCGTTTGGCTGGCAGGTGGCCTTCGCTAACATCCTACTTGATGTTACAGCGGATACCACTCCACCAGGCTCCTGGGAAATTCACCTGATAGAACCACCCACCAGCAAGGAAGTAGGAGCGCCCGTACCTCCGTTGATGCACAAGGTCTACGAAAATCCTCGTGCCCAAAGAAAACTGGGTGAGTGGATAGAGACCCGTTGCTCGGGTACGGCGACGATAACTTGAGCATCGTCGCTGGTCGCTCTTTTGGCCCATTGCGTCATTTCGCCGTTCCGCAGCAGCAGCGTCGGTTAAGGAGCAAAGCGCATTCCAACGTGGCACTTTGACCGCTTGCGCTGCGCGGTGTAGTCGGCTCAAACTGGCGATCCCGCCCCGGAGCCATCCCATGCGCGCCCACCAACCAACCGCCGGAAGAAGCAAGCCGAGACCTGATCGTCGAACATTCGACCTCAACGACCTAGATCGAAACTAGGGACTTGGTCGAGAATGACAAAGGCATACCTATGACGATGCCTACCCTCGCCCGCCTCACTTGCGCCGCGGCGATCATGATCTGCGGCCAGGCACATGCCGCCGACAGACGAATGCCGATCGACTTCATCGGCGAGTGGTGCAACCCAACCACGTCCGAAGGCAAGACCAACTACACGCTGCCGAGCTGGTCGGAAGACCACAAGTGCAACGAGATCATGTCTATCGACCAGTATGGCTTCGTCTTCAACATGGGTGGCGAGAAGGAGACGTACTGCGAACCCGAGAACACCCGGACTTCGCATGACACGGCTCCGTCTGGGACCACCTACATGGCGACCATTGCCGCGAGCTGCTACGTTGGTTCCAGCCCAAACCAAAAGACTCGCCGGACGTTCGAGTTCGAGCGGTACAAGGGCAACATTTACATCAAGCAGAAATAGCCGATGCGTGTGCTCGTGCTTACCGCGAGGTCCACACGGCCGCAGTTGCCTTCGATTCCGATCAGGCACCGCGGCACATTGGCGAGCCGGGCTGTGATCTGACCGCGTAGCGATGCAGGCTGCGGCCGCGGTTCCTTCCCCGGCGCTCCAGCAAAATGCGAGAAGATATTTCAGGAGAAGATCAGTGGTGCTCGGTCCGACCGCAAACAGCTAACGCGCCTAATGGCGGTCCTCGCAAAAGGAGACGTATTGGTCACCCGGCTCGATCGATTGGCGAGGTCCACACGCGATCTCGTTAATCTGCTGGGGACGATCGCCGAAAAAGGGGGTGGGTTCAAATCTCTGAGAGACACCTGGGCAGACACCACGACGGCGCATGGCCGCTTGATGCTGACTGTGTTGGTCTCGCACCTTTTATTTACCAATCATCACAAGCCACTAGAAACCACGTCGCCTAAGCTGGGCTCAAGGATTTTCGCGCATGCTCTTCGAGAAACAGGTGGGGCAATGTTTGTTCTGATCCGACTGATTGTGATCGTCGTGCGCGCTTATGCCGGAAACGCATTTGCAGGATGGCAGTTCTCGGAATCGACGTATCCGACTTTAATTTACCAAATACCGCTCGCTCAGAATTATTTTGGTGCGACAAGCGCTATTGAGTGGGGAGCGAAAATGAAAGTGACGCAGCTCTACATCGCTCGCCACTTGCTTGCCGTCATTTGTGGTCTTATCGGCATGGTATTGCTGGCGATCGGCGCGCACGCCGCGTTGGATCTGCACGCGTCGGATGCCGCAAAGGCGGTGTCTACCGAAAAGAGCGCCAGCGCCATCCAGCTCGCACTCATAATCGGCAATGGCCATTACCCGGATGCCGCCGAGCCACTAAACCAGCCCATCAACGACGCAAGCGGTCTAGCGGACGCAATGCGCCGCCACGGGTTCGATGTCGATGTGGTGGAGGATGCCACCAAGGCAGATATGGCTCGCGCGGTCGAGCGGTTAAAATCCAGGATCAAGCCCGGCTCGGTCGTGATGCTGTTTTTCGGAGGCTATGGTGTGCAGTCCGGCCACGAGAGCTACATGATCCCGACCGATGCGAGGATCTGGAAGGAAAGCGATGTCCGCCACGAGGGTATGTCGGTCGAGACCGTGCTCGACGTAATGAAGGAGCGGGGCGCTCGCGCCAAACTGGTCGTGCTCGACGCCTCACGACGCAATCCCTACGAGCGCCGTTTCCGCTCCTACTCCCACGGGCTTGCGCTAATCAACGCGCCCAATAACGCGCTCATCATCTCGTCTAACACGCCTGGCAAGGTCGCCGATGACATGAAGGGCGAGCATAGCGTGCTCGTTACTGAGCTGCTAAACGAGCTCAATGCGCAGGTTAGCGCTGAAGGCGTCTTCAACAAGACCCGCGTCGCCGTCTCTCGCGTCTCCAATGGCGAGCAGATGCCGTCGGTATCGTCCTCGCTTTTGGAGGACGTGCGCTTCAGCTCCAGCGAGAATTCGGATTCATCGGCGCCCCTCGCGCCACCGTGGATCAGCACCGAGAATGGTCCGCGCGTAGCGCAGAAGTAGTCCAAGGTCTCACGGGAGCCAATTGTTGCGATGCATGAGTCTCTTGTTGGCACTTTCCGGACATGCCAACTGCATCTAGCGATGTCCGCTTCAGGGGTAACCCGGAAGACATGTGCTCATGCTGAGTTCTTCTGACTTTTACCCACAGCGGACTATCCTGAGCGTGTGGTAGACTGACTTCGGCAGGAAAGCTGGAGGAACGCCCATGTCGAATATGGTGCGCCGTGCGTTCGTCACGCTGCTTGGCGGTGCGGCGATCTGGCCGCACGCCGCTCTCGCAGAAAAGAGGGACGGGGTGCGGCGTATCGGCGTGATTATGGGCTTTGCCGAGGATGACGAGGTTTGGCAAACCTATCTCGCGACCTTTCGACAGGCCTTGCAAGAACTCGGCTGGACAAACGGGCGTAACATCCGCTTCGACTACCGGTTCACTCGTGACAGCGAGCAACAGATGCGCAGCATGGCGGAGGACATCGTAGCGCTTTCACCGGATGTGATCCTTGCCTCTACAAATTCGGTGGTCTCAGCAACACTGAACGCCACGCGCTCCATCGGCGGCCTCATCGTGACGCCGAGCGCGCTACGGCGACGCGGCGCGATCTCATTATCAGTCTGGCGGCGCGCTTCGGTTTGCCGGCGATCTATTCATTTGGCTTTTATACGGCGAGCGGCGGTCTGATCTCATATGGCATTAATCAACTGGAGCAGGCGCGACCGGCCGCGTCCTACGTTGACCAGATTCTGCGAGGCGCAAATCCGGGCGATCTGCCAATTCAGCTCCCGCTCAAATATGAACTCGTCATTAATCTCAAGACCGCCGCAGGCCTCGGCCTCACCGTGCCCAACTCACTCCAATTGCTTGCTGACCAAGTGATCGAATAACACGGAGGCCTTCAAGGTCGGGTTCTGGCACAAATGCGAAGTGCCGACCGGCTCAGTAATTGTCTGCTTATAGGGGGAGACCGGAAGTGAGCGGCGTGCAGTCAGAATGACGCGATTGACCCGACATCAGTGGAGTGAAGCCATCATCACGAACGATTGCTGCGGGAATGTCAGCTTGCCACCCGCCAGCATCGAATGGTCAAGGCGGGAGGCGGCGTCATCGGCAATCGACATGATCATGCGCTCACGCTCAGGCGCACCTTTGTCCTTCAAGAGCGCAGCCATCGGCGTCGCCGTAAGCGAGTGATGGCGATCGCGCCTGTTAACCACGAAACAAGTCTGCGGATGAAAAATGGTAAAATTTAAGTTAAATTGAAGCAATCGAAGAGTTCACCGACGCGCTGCGTCTCGTGAGCAAGCGAGAATAGCTTTTTCTTCTTCGTGTTGCCGTCGGCGGGCGGTTGTGAATTTTTCATTCTACCGGTTGTGAATTTTCATTCTACCGGCGCACAGAGAAACACACATGAAGCGGCTTTTGTTGGCCGCCATCGTTACGATGGCGGCGAGCGCGCCTGCATGGGCTCAATCATCGACGGCGACGGGGACGGGCGTCGGCGTTGCCAGATCGACATCGAGGTCGCAGGCTATCTC
>Ga0209526_10001543_pt1 | contig 15509 bp, 13 predicted proteins | sample JacPinW_OM2H0_M1_FD_188566 | JGI IMG/M metagenome (GOLD analysis project Ga0209526, IMG submission 188566) | Forest soil microbial communities from Algoma, Ontario, Canada - Jack Pine, Ontario site 1_JW_OM2H0_M1 (SPAdes) (version 2) | ecosystem: Environmental > Terrestrial > Soil > Boreal... | reverse complement strand
CTGATCGACGAAGGCGTGCGTCTCTTTCAAAACCCCTGGGGCTCGCCGTTATTCGGCGCCTTTTTCTTTTCGATTACCGGGCTGCACCTTCTCCACGTCATCTGCGGCGTCGTGGCGCTTGCAGTCATCTCGCGTGGGTTCTCGAGCGGTCGCCTCACGGCGGGTCACGTTGAGACCACCGGACTTTACTGGCACTTCGTGGACTTAGTTTGGATGTTCGTCGTGCCTTTGATTTACTTGCTGAATATCTCGCGGTAGCGTACGGAGAACACACATGGCTGCGCCCGGAACATCAAAGAACGTCATAGCTAAGTATCTGCCCGTATATTTTGTCTTACTGGGCATTGCCGCCGTCGAGGTCTTCCTGGCTTACCGGCATTTTTCTCTCGGCTCGCTGCTTGCGATCCTTCTTGCGCTCGCGGTTTGTGGCGGTGCCTTGGCGGTCATGTACTTCATGCACCTGGCTGAGGAGCGACGCAGCCTGTTCTTGACTCTGATTCCCGCGACTATCTTTGTTTTGCTGATGATGAATATGTTCTGGTCGGACAGTTTCCGCTTGCTGCGGATGAAGCCATTTCCGCACTAGTCCGTACCACTTGACCCGCGCGTATATGGTGACCATACTTGCCGAAGGGGACTGCAGTTGAGCGACAATCGCCAAGCTAATATGACCCGATTGGCCCGCGTGTTCAGCCTTTTCGTTGGTCTCTTCGCACCGAGCATAGCGTTCGCCCAAAATTGCGCCCTTTGCTACACGCAGGCTGCTGGCGCTGGACACCGCATCATTCAGGCGTTGCGCGGCGGCATCCTCATGTTAATAGCCCCGCCAATGTTCATTTGCATCGCCATCGCAGTGATGGCCTACAAGAAACGCAACCGCTTCAACAGTAACGCCTAAAACCCACGTCTTGTGACGCGAAAACCACCAACAGGAAGGTACACTCCCCTCAGGGCAGGTCGAGATCGAGCGCGTAGATCTCCGTGGTACCCCGCTCTATCATCATATATAGCCAGCCGTCGCGACCCACGCCGCTGAACATACATTGCGCAGCGCTGCCCCGAAGGATCGGCGCAAACCCCTTTACGCGTTCCACTTTCTTGGTGGCAACATCCGCCCGAAATACGGATTCCTCATCGTCAAGCTGATCCTGGAAATAGATCGATGCACCGTCCACGGACCAATAAGGTGACTGCAGCAGTCCCCCGGAACCAATCGAAGACCACTCTTGCGCGCGCATGTCATACAAGAGAATGCGGCGTTTTGCGCCTTCTTCCGCGGCAATATAGCGGCCATCAGGAGACCACCGCGAGTTCGTCACATCCTTCGAATCAGGCAACTCCTTCAGCACACCCGTTGTCGGCTCGAGCAGAAACAGCGCGTACTGCGGGTGAATCTTCTGGTTCCGCATGGTGACAACGATGCGGTATCCATCGGGCGACCAGTCTGCATTCAACCCTTCCCATCCTTTAGGAAGTACTGGCCGCAGCGAGCCGCCGTCCGCAGACAGAATATAGATCTGCCGAGCTTGGCCTTTTCGTACGCCAGTAAAAAGAATCTGCTCACCCTTCGGCGACCATCGCGGCGATGATCCTTCCAGCGGAGGACTGGTCAACCGTATTCGCTGCGACCCATCCCGACGACTGCGCCACAAGGACCCATCCGGGCGGTCAGAATAGACCACCATCTGACCATCCGGCGATACGCTGGCCTCCTCAGCATTAGCATCAACGCTGATCGTAGAAAAACGAGAAGTTCGCGGCTCGAGTTGCTCCAATTCCCGGTGCGACCGAAAGCTAAAAGCAAAAATTCGTGAGCCGCTTTGCGTTGGGATGGCTACATGCAAAGAGTCTGGTCCGCTCGTCAGTGAAAACGGACCATGGTGCGAGCGCCGAAACCAGCTCCAAGCATCGCGGACAGCCCACAAGTTGCACTCGTATCCATCGCAACCGGAAAATACGAAGTACCTGCCGTCTGCGGTCCAGTTTCCCGCGGCCTGGCGAGACGGCGTCCCGTTCGCAAGAATGGTGTGCAAGCCACTGCCGTCGGCGGACATCTCCCACAAAGATTCGCTGCCGTATTCGCCGGCGTCAATCGCGAGCCGGATGTTCTCTCCATCGGGCGACCAGGCAGGACCTTCCGGACGTCCATTCACGTGAACGAGCTCACGAAGTTGTGTCCCATCGCGATGAATGGAATACAGGCTTTGGCCGCGCACAAATACGATCTGCGTGCCGTCCGGCGACCACGCGGGATCATGGCCCGTCGCTTGGCCCAGTCGTCGCGGCTCGCCACCTTGCACAGGCCACAACCATAGCGGCATCTCGTCGTCATGCCGGGCAAATTGGCCAATTAGAAACTGCGAGTGATCGGGAGCAATCGCAAACAGCCGCGTGTTCTCAAATGGAGCAGCCATCCTCTCTGCGTTTCCACCTTCAACGGACGTCTGCATCAGGCTCCAGCGACCGCCATCACGCTGCAGAAAGAAAATGCGCGTTCCGTCAGACACGATGCCGCCCCACTCGTCAATGCGGCCGCCGTTTGTGACTCGAGTCATGCGTTGCACGCTCGGTCGCGGCACAGGATACACAATGAAAAAGAGGAGCCACGATCCGAACAATATCGCCACCGTAAGCAGCATGGTATCGAACCAGCGTTGCGTGCGTTCGGCGCGCTGCCGATCCCAATAAGCTTCTGTCCCATGCTCGCCTGAAAATTCCGGATGCAACCGCAGGCGCAACTCGATCGAGCTCGCTTCCCTATCCAAGGTGGGGAATTGACCAGCGGAAGACGAACCCGCGGGGCTGTTAATGACGTGCACCGGCGCCAGGAAGCGATAACCCTGGCGAGGTACGGTTTCGATGAAACGCGGATTTTCTGCATCGTCTTGCAGGGCGGAGCGAAGCTTCTTCAGAGCCGCATTCAGGCTTCCCTCGAAATTGACGTGCGTACCTTTCGGCCATAGAGACTGGCAGAGTTGTTCCCGCCTGACAATTTCACCATTCTGTTGAAGTAGCATGGCCAGGATGCGAAAGGGTTGTTCCTGGATTTTGATCCGGATCCCTTGGCGGCTCAAGCTGGACCGAGCCAAGTCCGCCTCAAACAGACCGAACTTCACGATTGCGGCGGAATCAATATGGACATTGGATTCCAAGACGACGAATCCCCTGAAAGCTTGGCCGAGACCATACCATGTTCCCAGCCCGGTGACGACACATTAGTTCACATGAACTGTTATGTTGTTATCCCTCCTCGAGTTGTTCGTTCATACTATTTTCAGCCCGAGTTCCTTTGACGGCCTCGCTGTCGCTAGCGTAACCTGGACTTAGAGGCACCGACGATGCCGTCCGGGCTAAGGCCCAATCCTTCGTCCACGTCGGCCTTCAATAAGCGGAGCTTTTGGGAAAAGAAACGCCCTCCCGAAGTCTCTGAACCATCGTAGCGCCCGGGTCCGAGTCCCTGAACCGGATCAAGCAACTATCGGACGCGGGCGCTCCGATCCGCGGCATCGCAGCTCCTCAACCTTATCGTCCTCCGGTTTTCCGCAGGAAATCCTCGTTCGCCACACTCCCCGTCCAGAATGCGGGCACCAGTGTCAGCTTGATGGCGCAAACTCCACATGAGAAAGAGGGATACCGTTGATTAGAAGCGTGTTATTGGCCGGGGGGCTGGCAACGCAATTGCCCCACGGCCATTGCTGATCATTCGCGCAGCCTAGGAAAAGATCGGCGCCGCTGAAACATTCAGGGAAAGTCGGATGAATAATGAGTACGGAAACACCCATCACGCCCGAAATGGAAAGAGCTGATCGCGCGCCTGAACCGCAGGAACGCAAACTTGGCGCGGAGGGACTGTCCAGGCGTAATTTTTTGGGCGTCGGTTCCGCTGGTCTAGCGGCACTCGCGTCCCTGGCCGCCAAAGCCCAGGACAGAGCTGACATCGAAAAAGCAGAACACGATCATTCCTCAAGTAATCCGGGCCCGGAAAATAAGCCCCTCTTGGACGAAAATCCGAATTCAAATCTTCCTCCGCCGACGGATCACGGACACGTCGAGCCGATATGGTACTCCTTCGATCTAACTACCAAACGCGTTGAAGAGGGGGGTTGGACCAACCAAGTAACAGAAAGGGTACTGCCGTCTTCAAAAGACCTAGCGGGCGTCAGAATGCGGCTTACGGCGGGCAGCTTTCGGGAGCTGCATTGGCACACGGCCGACGAGTGGGCCATTATGCTGTACGGAAATGCTCGCGTGACCTGCCTTAACCCCGATGGCACCGTGTTCATCGGCGATGCTGGAAAAGGTGACCTTTGGTACTTTCCGGCTGGTTTCCCTCACTCAATCCAGGGATTGCAACCGGATGGTTGTGAATTTATTTTGGTATTTGATCAAGGTGCGTTTTCTGAAGACAATACCTTCCTTCTTTCCGACTGGGTGAGGCGCACGCCGCCATCGGTGTTGTCGAAAAATTTTGGGCTGCCGGCGAGCGCTCTTAAAAACTTGCCAAACAAGAGCCTATACATCTTTGCTGCAGACTTGCCCGCATCTTTGGCACAGGACAAGGCTGCGGTTGGAGGGCGTCGCGTCGAATCCCCTTACCAATACACCTTCAAGCTGTCGACTATGGCCCCCACGCAGCAAACCAGGGGTGGTTCCGTTCGCATCGTTGATTCGCGTAACTTCCTGGCGTCGAAAAATATCGCTGCAGCCTTGGTCACCATCAAGCCCGGTGGTATGCGCGAACTGCATTGGCATCCAAACGCTTCTGAATGGCAGTACTACCTTGCCGGTAACGGGCGCATGACCGTCTTTACAACCGAAGGAGCGCGCACGATGGATTTTAACGCCAATGATGTCGGTTTTGTGCCGGCCGTCGCGGGTCACTACGTCGAAAATTCGGGCAACACGGATCTGGTGTTCCTCGAAATGTTCAAGGCCAGCGAGTATATGAATTTTTCGCTGAATAACTGGCTAAGGCGCCTGCCTCCCGAAGCGGTCACGTCGCATTTGAATCTGGATGCAGACACGATAAGTAAGATTCCCTCAGAAGCGCTGGACATTCTCCCTGGCTAGGCTTGTCCCTAACGTGCAGCACACCGGCCCGACACACGAGAACCCTTGTGGCTTAGTTGTGGTGATTTTCGATGAGAACGCATACCTCGCTGCTGCTAGCCTTCTTCCTTGGCATAAGCATGCTTCCAAACCGCGTGCAGGCACAAGCGAACACTAACTCAAATCCTGCACCCAGCCCACCTGCAGTCGACTCAGATTCTCCGTCTTGGCTGTTTCCCATTGCCAAACTCGACGAGGTTTTGCCTCCCTGGCTTCACATTGGCGGCGAATATCGCGATCGTCTGGAAGGCCCGATCGGTACCGGCTTCGCGGACACAAGCGATTTCTACGTGTTGGATCGCCTCCGCGTGAAAGTAGCGATTCAGCCCAAGGACTGGCTGAAGTTTTACGGGGAAGTACAGGACGCTCGTATCTTTTTCAATCACCACATCCCCAACGCTAACCCGTTCGAGGACAGTTGGACCCTTTGGCAAGCCTACGTTCAGGTCGGCAGTTCCACATCAGGTTGGGCCGATGCGCTTGGAGGGCGCCAAGTCCTCCTCTTTGGTGACGAGCGCGTAATCGGTCCGTCCAACTGGACCAACGTCGGCCGCACTTTTGATGTCGCGCGCGTCGACATTCATCATCCCGGTTATGAAGTGACGGTCTTCGGCTCTTCGGTTGTGCCCGGCAGCAATACCTTCTTACACCGCGCGATTCCGGGGAACAACCTCTACGGCGTCTACGCAAGCTTCCAGAACATCATTCCCCTCGCCACCTTCGAGCCGTATGTTCTCTGGCGTTTGGCACCGGGAAATTTTGGTCTTCCAGAAACGGTCGGACGCGGCCACCTCAATGAAGTCACCATCGGCCTGCACGTGAAGGGCACTCTCCCCGCGGACTTCGACTACGACACCGAGTTTGACGGGCAGACAGGCTCTCTCGGCGCATCTTCCATCGGGGCCTGGGCGGGCTATGTCGGCGGGGGTAAGACGTTTCCCAAGGTTGCCACGGCGCCACGGGTCTATGTCGAAGGCAACTACGCCTCCGGGACGAAAAATCCGGCGGGCCGAGACTGGAATACCTTTGATCAGGTCTATCCTTCTAATCACGACAGGTACGGCTTCACCGATCAGGTCGGCCGCAGGAATCTTGTGCATTTCCGGGTCGGCGTAGAGGAAAATGTCGGTAAGAAATGGAAATTCAAGCAAGCCTTTGTAGGCTACTGGCTCGCTACTTCAAATGACAATTTTTACGCCAGCAGCGGAGCGATTTCGGTACCAGCCCGCCCTGGTGCCAGCCGCCATATCGGCAACGAACTCGATCTGGTTGCCGAATACCAGATGAATAAAGGACTAAGCTTTGGTTTTGGCTACGCCCGGCTCTTCGCCGGACAATTTCTCAAAACCGCCACGCAGGGACACGATTACAGCTACCCCTACGCTTACGTTGAATATAACTTTTCCAAGTCTGGCTTTCATTTTCCGATCACTCCAAACAAACCCTACCAACGTCGCAATGCGATTTTCGCTGCCAAGCAGTCTGATACCTCTTCTTTGTAGCTGCGTGCTGCGCCTTGCTCTGTTGCTGCCGTTCCCTGAATAACTCCGCGCGTTGACCAAAGACTCGGCATTACCTTCGATGCCGTGTCAGTCGAGGTGTCACAGGGAAGGTAGCCGTGTCCGACCTTCGACACCTTGCTTCGGCTCTGCTTTACGATCTTCCTTCTAATCAGTCACTTGCGGCGATCTAAAACGCCCCGGCTTTGGTACGAATGGTGCCTCTATTCCTCGCGTGCCCCGACAAACATCAGGGCTCTCAAGACTCAGGCGAACTGGGAAATAAAAAGAGAAAGGCCAAGAGCAATGTCAATGCAGACGTTCCAAGAAGCTGCTCTCCCGAGCAACCACTTCCCCGTCGAAATGCAAGCCGGACTGGGCACCGACGCGCCGCTAGTAGCAGCCGCGATGAACGGCCATTCGGGCGCGTTTGGGGAAATCTTCACGCGATACAAACGGAGGATTTTTCACCTCGCACAACGCATTACGCGAAACCACGAAGATGCCGAAGATGTTGTGCAAGAGGCTTTCCAGCTCGCATTCGTTCACTTGCAGGACTTCAAGGGCGGCTCTCAATTCTCCACCTGGCTTTCCCGTATCGCCATCAATGTCGCTCTCATGAAGCTCCGCAAGAAGGCTCGGAAGGTGGAGATCTCGATGGACGAATCGGAATCGGATGAGACCTCGCTGCGAGATTCCGTTCCAGACTTGGCGCTGAACCCCGAGCAGGACTGCCTACGCGCGGAAAGATCGCGAATCCTGAGGGAAGCCCTCGCCGAACTAAGGCCGAATGCACGGCGGGTGCTTGAGCTCTACGAGCTCGAAGGGCGCTCCATGAAAGAGATTGCGGCAACCATGGGTATTTCCGTTGCCGCCGTTAAGGCCCGGATCTTCCATGCGCGGCCGAAAATGCGCCACGAACTCGAGCAGTACTTCGTCAAGAGAGCGGAGCGACGGAAGCGATTGCGCTTTAGCGCCGCAACCAGTTGGAATTCTGGCACCCGCACTATGCGTACGGCTGTTAGCTGAGCAGGCCACGATAGCTGTTGCGGCCGGCTTCGCTTTGAGAACGGAACTTTAGCACAGTGACGCCGCAACCTCTTGCGTTCGCCAATTCGCCTTTTTTAGCCCCTCGCGATCGACCTCTTCAGTTTTGGCACGGGCCACTTCAAGTGCGGCTCCCGACGGATGGATGGCGATCGCTTACCTCTCTTTTCGGTCTCTGGGAGCATACTTGTTTGGCCACACCGGAGACGCTCCGCTCATGATCATTTTCATCGGTCTCACCTTGATCTATCTCGTGGAAATTCCAACGCGACTCGTGGGATGGAACAACAGGGCACGGCTAGTCGCGCTTCGGCAACAGGCCGCGTGGTAACTGAACGGAACGCTGATACGGGTGCACTGATGAAGTCGAATCGCAGAAAATAGGTTTACGACCCACCGCGTTGAAGCGATAGTCTGGTGCAGCCATCGCGTGGGCGGTCACCATGGATCTTGCGGTTGGCTGTATGCTCTGGATGCTAAGCCGCATCTGGGGAGGATATTGGTGGTAAGGCTAACGATCGATGGTGTAGTCCAGGAAGCGACGAGCGGCGAACGCTTGATCGATGTCATCAATCGGGCGGGGGTCAAGATTTCACAGGTCTGCTATCACCCCCAGCTTGGTCCCATCCAGACGTGTGACACATGCATGGTAGAGACCAACGGCCGACTCGTGCGCGCGTGTGCGACCATCGTGTCCGCGGGGATGGAGATATCTACAAAATCAGACAAAGCCGGCGCTGCGCAGCGAGAAGCGTTCGACCGCATTCTCACCAATCACGTTCTCTACTGCACGGTGTGCGACAACAACAACGGAAATTGCACTGTCCACAACACGGAAAAATTGCTCGGCATCGAGCACCAGCCAATTCCCTTTCGTTCCAAGCCGTACGAAGAAGACCACACGAACCCCTTCTACCGCTACGACCCGCAACAATGCATTCTTTGCGGCCGCTGCGTCGAAGCTTGCCAGAACGTGCAGGTAAACGAGACGCTTTCGATTAATTGGGAGGATTCTCATCCCCGCGTTCTCTGGGATGGCGGCTCGACCATAGGCGAATCGAGTTGTGTCTCTTGCGGCCACTGCGTGACGGTTTGCCCGTGCAACGCGCTGATGGAGACTTCCATGCTCGGGCATGCGGGCTTCTTCACCGCGCTTCCTAAACCCGCGTTGAGCGGCATGATCGATGTAGTGAAGGGCGTCGAACCGGAGACGGGCTATGGAGCGATTCTGAAGCTCTCGGAAGCCGAGTCGCGCATGCGGGAATCACGCGTGCGCCGTACGAAAACAGTTTGCACGTACTGCGGTGTCGGGTGCAGTTTCGATGTTTGGACGAGAGATCGTCACATTCTCAAAGTCGAGCCACTCGAGGGGCCAACGAACGGCATCTCCACCTGCGTCAAGGGAAAGTTCGCATGGGATTTTGTGAACAGCCCGGACCGGCTGACAAAGCCGCTTGTCCGCGAAAATGGCAAGTTCCGCGAGGCTTCCTGGGACGAGGCCCTGGATCTGGCGGCCCGCAAGTTTGCAGAGATCAAAGCAAAGAATGGACCGGATTCGCTCGCGTTTGTCTCTTCTTCTAAATGCACCAATGAAGAAAGCTATCTCATGCAGAAGCTGGCGCGCGCCGTCATTGGCACCAACAACATGGATAATTGCTCCCGCTACTGCCAGGCGCCCGCTACGCAAGGTTTGTTTCGAACCGTTGGCTATGGCGGAGACTCTGGCTCCATCAAAGACATTGAGAACGCCGAACTCGTGCTCATCATTGGCAGCAACACGGCAGAGAGTCACCCGGTCCTGGCCACTCGCGTAAAACAAGCGCACAAGCTGCGCGGGCAAAAGCTCATCGTGTCGGATTTGCGCGAACACGAAATGGCCAAGCGCGCCGACCTTTTCCTGCACCCAAAACCGGGCACCGACATGGTCTGGCTTTCGGCGGTCAGCCGTTATCTCCTGGAGAATGGCTTGGCCAACATCAAGTTTCTGGATCAATGGGTGAATGGACTTGAGGAATACAAAAAGAGCCTCGCGCCATTCACGATGGCGTTCGCCGCTCGTACTTGCGGCCTCTCCGAGGACACTCTGAAAAGAGTCGCGCACATGATTGCCGAGGCGAACGGCGTCTGCATTCTGTGGGCGATGGGTGTCACGCAGCATAGCATGGGGTCTGACACTTCGACGGCCATATCGAACCTGCTGCTCATCACTGGCAACTATATGAAGACGGGTACCGGTGCATACCCATTGCGTGGGCACAATAACGTCCAGGGCGCCAGCGACCACGGTGCCATGCCCAATTTTCTTCCCGGCTATCAACCTGTTACTGACCCCGACGTCCGCTCGCGTTTCGAAGCAGGTTGGAACGTGCAACTTCCTTCGACCAAAGGGCTCGATAATCACGAGATGATCGACGCGATTCATCAAGGCAAGCTCAAGGCCATGTATTTGTTTGGCGAAGAGATAAGCCTTGTGGATTCGAACGCGAACTTTGTCAGCGAAGCCCTCGCAAAGTTGGAATTTTTCGTCGTGCAGGACATTTTCTTCAGCGCCACATGCCATTTTGCCGATGTGGTGCTACCTGCCAGTCCAAGCCTTGAAAAAGAGGGTACGTTCACCAGCACGGAAAGGCGAATCCAGCGCCTCTATCAAGTGTTCGAACCCCTGGAGGGCAGCCGGCCAGACTGGCAAATCATCCAGGACGTCGCCAATCGCCTCGGCGCGAATTGGCGGTATCAGCATCCCTCGGAAATTTATCGCGAGATTGCTTCGTTGACGCCTTTGTTCGCGGGCGCGACATACGAAAGGCTCGAGGGATTCAAGTCTCTCCAATGGCCGGTTGCAGCGGACGGAACGGACCAGCCGCTCCTCTATACCAAGCAGTTTGCTTTCCCGGATGGCAAAGCCCGGCTCTTCCCGCTCTCGCTTACAGAACCGACCGACCAGCCCAACGCCGAATTCGATCTGCACCTAAACAACGGCCGCCTGCTCGAGCATTTTCATGAAGGCAACATGACGTACCAATGCGAAGGAATTCGCGAGAAAACTCCGGACACTTTTGTCGAAGTCTCGCCCGAGCTCGCGAAAGAACGCGGGATTCAAAGCGGCACATGGGTGCAACTTACTTCACGTTACGGCCAGCTCCGCGTGCGCGCGCTAGTCACGGATCGGGTGCAGGGCAAAGAACTCTACATGCCGATGAATTCGGTGGAGAGTCCCGTGAATCGCTTGACGAGCAGCCACACGGACCCAGTGACGCACACACCGGCGTACAAAGAGGCATCCGTGCATCTCCGCGTGCTGGCGGAAGTCGGCGAAAGTCCGCTGCCACGCATGAACCATCGTTTCGGCCATCCAACGCCCCAGCACGGTGTTGAGGTGGAGCGGAAATGGAAGCGTCCAGACTATCGCGTCCCTGGCAACGGGCTCGTACAGATTCAAACCAACTAAACGCACCCGCTCGCCGAACAGTTCGGACGGGCGCGGCAAGGAGAGAGAGACATGGCTAAGCCGATTGCTCTGGAGTTACCGAAGCGCGACCCGCGGGAGGAGCTGCGTTCCCGCCTGGAGCGTGCGCCCGCTGAGCATGCCGAAGCGATGCTCGCCGGTTTAGAAGTGCTGCAAGGTTTGCACGATAGCGGCGTCCTCGAATTACTGCGCGGGTTGCTTGGAGGCGGCAATAAGGTTCTTGAAATTGTGGTCGAGTCGAGCAAAACGCCGGAAGCAATTCGCGGAATCCGCAATTTCCTGATTCTGACCAAGACTTTAGGATCCATCGATCCGGAAGTCTTAAAGAAATTTGCCGACGCCGTTCCCGAGGCGCTTGCGGGGGCAGCGAGGGCGGAACAAACAGAGGCGCCCAGTTTCTGGGCGGTCTTGAGAATGTTTCGCAGCAGCAACCTGCGTCGCGGGATTGCCGTTTTGAACAGCACGCTGGAAGCATTGGCGAAGAATTTCTCTTCGGAAAAAAACTGAACACGTGACACGCTTGAAAAAAGCGGAGCGCCTGACGCCGTCGGCGCCAGGCGCGAAGCCCACTTTTTGCCCGTCGTTTACTTCGTTGGATATACGAACTCTACGCCAGTGTTATCACCGGGGTAGAACCACTCCCTTAGGGCTTCTGGTTGTCCCGGCTCTTGCTCTTCGAGCTTGATGATTGTTTTTTCCGGGGTTTCCCTCCGAGAGTCCGGAATACCGCGGACCATCGTGACCAAGTGCGTCTCGTCAGCGTTGTAGATTTGAACGAGAGTGGGATCATTCATATCTAGTATCTTAAAAACATAAGTGCCCGCGGGAAGAACTTTCCCCGGAACCTGAATGGGTTCGTTTACGGTCACAATCGTTTTCTTATCCGCTTCGTCGGCCCGACCTTGCGGGACAAAGAAGATTCCTAGCAACGTCAGACAAATCATTCCACTGACCATTTTGCGGTTCATAGTTAAGTCTCCTTTCTAGAGATCGGCGTGAAAGTTGATTTCGCCATCAGCTTCGCAGACTAGAGAGGCACTCCCGATACCAAACGCATTAAAAACGACCGCCCGAAAAGGCAAACATGTCAGTGACTTAGGGGTATCGCATTTTTCGCGAGCTGCGACCCTATCGCCGCGCGACTGCGGCGTGGCAGGGGTGTCCGCATGGGGGCGCGAATGCGTGCCTTCCACGCCTCCGGCGCCGCGCAAAAATTCCTTTGCAGGCTGCGAACGGCCTGGACACTAATAAAATAAGGTACCTTCACCCGGGTGTCCCGCCGGTGTGAAACGAGGGACTTGGAATGTTTGGGAGAGCTGCGACCCCCACACCCCCGGGGGTTTTGTATGGATGTGAGTACAAAGGAGATGCGGGAAAAGGGATTCGTAAGGTTGTGAAAACAAAGGGGCAAGGAATCGAAAACCGAAACACGAAAATCGAAATTGACGGCGGGAGGGTACCCCACCCCTAGGTGTTTTGGGAAAAGAGGCTGTAAGCGATTGAAAACAAAGGATGGGAGTCGCAAGAAGAGGGCAAAGAGGCGGCAAGAGGTTGAAAGGAAAGGTGTTAAATGCTTCCGTGTTGTAAGGTGGAAATTGGCAATGCGAACAGGGTGGACGGCGGGAGAGAACGTTGAGAAAACCGGAGGCGCCGGAAAGGCAGGGACTGAGCGGAGAGCTTGACTGGGGAGCCGATCTCATGAGGGGTGATAGCACGAACCCGGCACAGTTGTCAATAGGAATCTTTTACTTTTAAGGTACTCGTTCGAACGATCTGCTAACTCATTCAGACGTCGAGGGTTGATCCATTGAACTCGAATTTAGGCGTAACGGCTATCAGGGGCCTTGAACAAAGGATCTCCCTTGGGTCACGTGACTGACCGCGAGTTGGTCGAGACTGGTCAGGGCGCTCGACTAGTTGGTCGCTGCGAAGGTGCTTCCGGACCGCGCACCCAAGACCGGCGTACGCCACCCAAATTCTCTCCACGAGCCTGTCGGCCGCCCGCCGATGTCTTATCTAAATAGACAAAATATCTTCGTTGTGGTCTGCTGAGTAGCCTGCCGCGAGCGTTGACACATTGACTTTGGACCGGCCACTTGATTAAGCGAATCACTCAGCGCTTGCCTCTCATCCTAGGTCTCGCAATTATTTACTTCATCTCCGGAAAATTGGGTTTGAAGTTAGCAATTGTGAATCCAAGCGCGACGGCTGTCTGGCCACCAACAGGGATCGCGTTAGCGGCATTCCTCATTTTCGGATATGAGATGTGGCCCGCTATTTTCATCGGCGCATTCGCGGTCAACTTAACGACGGCTGGCTCTGTGCTTACATCGATGAGCATTGGAGCCGGAAATACGCTTGAGGGTCTTGTCGGCGCCTATTTGATTTCCAAGTTTGCCCACGGTCGCAACGCGCTTGCTTCGGCTGAAGACGTTTTGAAGTTTGCTTTTCTCGGCGGCGTAGTCAGCACAACGATAGCCGCTACTGTGGGCGTGGTCAGCTTGTTTGCAGGTGGATTTGTTCAAAGCGCTGATCGCGGGCAAGTCTGGTTGACTTGGTGGCTAGGCGACATGGCGGGAGCAATTCTGATTGCCCCTTGTCTGATTTTGTGGAGTGCTCGCCCTGTTTTGCAAAGGGATCGGCGGGAGACCTTTCACGGAGCAGTTGCAGTCTTTTGTTTGCTGCTTGTAGGGGTGATTCTGTTCTGCGGCTTTCTACCCACTCGACTACAAACCTACCCATTAGCATTTCTGTGCTTACCATTGGTCGTTTGGGGTGCATTCCATTTACGAGCGCACGAAGCCTCAGCAGCAGTCATTGCGTTTTCCGGAATCGCAATATGGGGCACGCTACACGGAACTGGTGGCTTTGTCGAAAACAAACCCAATGAATCGCTATTACTTTTGCAGGCGTTCGTTGGCGTGGTGGCAATGACGAGTCTGGTTCTGTCAGCCGCCATATCCCAACGGAACAGCGACCAAGAAGCCATTAGAAGAGCGAAAGATGAATTAGAAATGCGGGTAGTGGACAGGACAGAACAGCTAGAACGCCGAATAACGGAGCAGAATCGTGCCGAAGCAGCCTTGCGCGATCTCAGCGCCCGACTGTTGCAAGTGCAGGACACCGAAAGGCAACGTCTTGCACGGGAGCTTCACGACAGCGCCGGACAGCTAGTTGCTGCGATTGGTATGAACCTAAGTACGGTAAAACAGCAGGCCCACAAGCTCGACACGGCGGGAGGTAAGGCGGTCGAGGAGAACGTAATGCTAGTTGAGCAAATTAGCAGGGAGATTCGCACGATCTCGCATCTGCTGCATCCGCCCTTGCTCGATGAAGCTGGTCTTGGGTCTGCACTCCGCTGGTACGTGGACGGATTTTCAGAACGCAGCAAGATTAGCGTTGACTTGAGTATTCCATCGGACTTTGGACGACTACCAAATGATATGGAGATTGCGATTTTCCGAATCGTGCAGGAGTGCCTCACCAACATTCACCGTCACTCCGGAAGCGCTACGGCGGCAATAAGCATCGTCGCGGAAGACAGCCGGATTCTGGTCAGAGTGCAAGATAGAGGCAAGGGCATACCGCCCCAGAGACAGTCAGAACTCAATTCAACAGACCGGACGGGTGTAGGTTTTCGAGGGATGCGAGAACGGGTAAGACAACTTGGTGGTAGCTTGGAAATTCAATCAGATGCGGATGGAACGGTTATCGTCGCCAAACTGCCGCTTCGACATTCCTGATGCTCTGGCATCCCCTTCCTTCGGTTGGACGGGGAATTGGGAGCTACTTTGGCCCGCCGGGTTCATCCGTCTTTTCAATTCGCACCGTCGCCGCTGGGTAGGCCATTAGAATTTCACGCTTCAACCGTTTGGCGTCAGCTTCACTCGTGAACCGTTCTGAAACTGTCGGGAGGTCCGGCACGCCCGGCGCAAACACACGGTAATACGCTTTCGGCTTATCGTTCATTGTCACCTCGCATGGTCCAAGGAGCTATGCTGCCCATCCTGGGCCCGACAATCGAACCGTCTGACCGAATGACTGTTTTGTGGCCTGTCTGCTGACTATAGATTACATAATCATCAGTTTGAGCGACCATCAAAATCTTAATACGCAATCTGGCGAGTTCGAGTGTTTCTGCCGTGTCTTTCCACACCAGATGACCGTCATTTTCCACACGAAAAATGTCAAGAGGCGGGAGCATGGTTTAGGGAGAACAGTGGAACTATATTTAGAGCTACTGGCTGTCATTTAAAATACCATAATCACTGTATTGCCGTCCGACCGACACTTTTGAACTTGGCTTTCTGCCCGGATATTCAGCCCGGCCTCGGGTAAAGACCTTATCCAAGATGAGGAGATTTGCTCGATTCACAAAGGATTGTGTC
>Ga0209526_10001542_pt1 | contig 15516 bp, 19 predicted proteins | sample JacPinW_OM2H0_M1_FD_188566 | JGI IMG/M metagenome (GOLD analysis project Ga0209526, IMG submission 188566) | Forest soil microbial communities from Algoma, Ontario, Canada - Jack Pine, Ontario site 1_JW_OM2H0_M1 (SPAdes) (version 2) | ecosystem: Environmental > Terrestrial > Soil > Boreal... | reverse complement strand
GGATGGCGAGCATCCCGTTACGCGGGATGAAGGTACAGTCCGACTCTCAGCGAAAGCTGAGTCAGATCGCATAACCCGAAGGTCGTCAGTTCAAATCTGCCCCCCGCAACCATGGGCGCTTAAGAGGAAAATCCTCTAGGCGCCCTTCTTATTTACGGTTACGGGTTTGATTTAAACGCCATTGACAGGCCATAGCTCATAGGCTATATTCCTTCCATGGAATGGGAGGTCGAGTTTACCAACGAATTTTCGAACTGGTGGAATGGCGGCTGAGCAAGTGGACGTGAACTCCAAGGTGATCTTGCTTCAGAAAATCGGCCCTAGTCTTCCCCGTCCCCATGCCGATCTCATCCACTCTTCGCGCCATCCGAACCTGAAAGAACTTCGGATACAGCACTCTGGTAGACCGTATCGGGTGCTCTTTGCTTTTGACCCGCGCCGCTGTGCGATTTTGTTGATCGGCGGTGATAAGACTGGGAATGATCGCTGGTATCAGGAATTTGTTCCGATAGCGGATGCACTTTTTGACCAGCATCTTGAAACCCTCAAAAAGGAGGAAAAATAGAAATGGCTAGAAACTTCAAAGAACTTCAAGCAAAAATGCCTCGTGAAGCGCGCGTTGGCAGCGAAGAGGCAGCCAAGAAACTGATCTCAGAAATGGGTCTTGCCGAACTCCGCGAGGCCATGGACCTAACCCAGGAATCCCTGGCAGACACTCTTCATGTCAAACAAGCCTCTATCTCCAAAATGGAACGACGCTCGGACATGTACATAAGTACCCTGAGCAAAATCATTGAAGCAATGGGCGGAGAGCTCCAGATCATCGCCAACATGCCGAATGGGAGAGTACAAATTCGCCAGTTCACCAAGATTCGGAAGGGTGAATTCGAATCGGCCCCTACTCGGCCCGGAGTATTGCTGCCGTCCAGGAATCGACAGCACCATTGATACAATTTCCGTCTCTTCTTCTATATTGCTTGCCGCCAGTGTCTGTTATGGGATGATCGGCAGGGACTGTGTATTGCTTCTCTGTGGCGGCGACAAACGAAAACAGTCCGCAGACATTGAGCGGGCGTTGGAATACCTTAAAGATTACAAAGAAAGGACCGGAACCTCATGAAACGCAAAGCCAGCATCTCGCACGACGAGACCATCATTCGACGGCTCCGGAAGGACCCGGATTTTGTAGAGCGGAATACGCATTCAGCCAGACCATCCCGAAGATCAGAATCACCACGGCCCCAAAATTGATCCGCGGGGAGGCATCAGTTCCGCACAACCTCGGCAACTGTATAGCCGAGCGCAGAGTACCCTGCAAGCCTCTTCTTGTACATGCGAGCCAGCATAGGCACCATCACATCCGCATAGTCGTAGACGTGGACTTCGCTTTTGTTGTCGTGGAGACGATGCAGGCGGTCCACGTACTGCTGCAACGTACCTTTCCACGAAATCGGCATTGCAAGAAGAAGCGTATCAAGACGTGGATCGTCAAATCCCTCGCCGAGGTAACTTCCGGTCGCCAGGATCACGCGCGGTTCATCGCCAGGAAGGGCTGCTAAAGATTTAGCCAGTTTCTTCCTTTGCTTCGTGCCCATCCCACCCTTCAAAATGAAGATGTGCGGACAAACTCCACGCAAGCGCCCAGTCAAATAATCAAGATGTCCCGTCCGACTTGTCAGAACTACTGGTGAGCGCCGTCTCGCCTTCAGCATGCCTGGGCCACGGCCGTCGAAACTGTTCCGCTTTTTACAGGCCAAGCATTGAAATCAATGTGAAATGCCTAATCTTCCCGTGAAGGCCCGTCGTGGATCATGCGGTTGAGAACGTTTCTAGTGACGATCTGCAACGGAAGGCTGACATTACTCAGCCCGGTGGTGGTTCCACCAGGTGAGAGGGTCCATGACCAGTTCATCGACCCGGTGGCCCAGACCCAGTTGCCACCCTTGCCGCGGTAGATCGATGAATTATGGATGTAAGGGATGTTGTTGAAATTCAAGAAGGGTGAACTGTCCAAGAATGTGTGCTCTGTGCCTTCGGGGAGCCCAACGGCAGAATCGAAATTGTCGATCTCGTAGCCGACAGCCTCGACCTTAACTGGCACGCCATCCCTCAGCCCGCTGCCCGTGTAGACCCAGTGGTCTGTGTCCATGGGAACGAAGGGCTGGCCGCCAAAGTTCTGATTGCCGTCGACGGGGAATTGAACTCCAATTAGTTTCTGTTCCGGGCGACCCAGATCGCGCCAGCGGATGGTTCGTAGCTTGGGATCGTGCACCGGATCGGGCTCAAAGCCCTTGTAGCCAACCATGACCCTCCGCGGGACCCCGTCTTCGTTCTTTTCGTAGCGGACTTGCCAGTAGATTTCGTTGGCGCTGATGAAGGCGAGGCCGACCCCGTGTGCGCGAGCCGCGATGGCGCCGTCGTATGCTGCCATGGTCCAGTACTCGGCGTGACCACCGATTACCACGGCTCTGTGGTGCAGCAGAATCGAGGGATTTTGGTCCAGCACCGGATCGGGTGCGTAGCTGACGTCATAGCCGTTCTGCTCAAGGAATGCAATCAACTCGGGTTCGAAGTCGTAGACGCCACCGTCACCGGGCCCGCCAAACTCGGCTTTGAACGGGCGGTCGAACGATACCTTGGTGGCAGGGATCCCGTTGGCGCTGTTGAAGTCATAGAGGCTGTGACCGGTTAGCGGCAGCCCTTGTGGGTCAGAAGGCGGGGGATCGTAAGGGAAGTCATTGTATGCCTCATACGTGTTGAGCGAGGAGAGGAAGAGGAGATCAGAGTGACGGATGTCGTCGACAACCCAGAACGGGATGAGCGACTGGAATTTGTCGGCGCTGCTCAACACGGCCACATAGACGCCAGAGAGCCAGTCTTCCGAGACATGAAGCTTTACGGAGGTTTTCCAATCGCAAGAAAGCATTCTGGTGACTGGCTCGGTCGTGCAGGGCTCCTGCTGGATGCCGTGAATCGGTCCCAGGTGCTCAAGCAGCCGGGCGCCATGGCCTTGGTAAAAGCCGAGGCGAAGAATATCGACTTGAAAATCCTGAGCGGGAGTCACGGTGACTTTCAAGTCGATCTGACCGCCGGGCCGGGTGCTTGCAGTCCCGGCGAAGCCTTTGATCTGCAAACCGATGTCATCAGCGACTTGGAAGCCAGCGTTGGGCACCTGCCATAGATCGCTACCGGGGTGGCGATTCTCCTTGACGATAGGATTCGGTCCGTCTTCGTCATTATCCCCTAGCGAGGAAGCACTTACCGGACTTGCCGCAGCCTTGACACTACCACCTACCTGTGAAAAAGCAGCGAGTAGTCCGAGCAGCGTCAAGGAAACCAGACCAAGTCTCATCCAACTCTGATGGCGCAGATGGCGCATCGGAATCCTCCTGGAGCCTTCGTCTAAGAGAACTAGGGCACGTGATGCCAAACAATCCAGGTCTCGTGTACCTCGCAGGTTCGCCGGACGTCAAGAAAAATCGTCAGTGGTTACCGTTCGGGGCTTCGGTCGGAATTAGGATTAGAGGTGAACCCAACCTGCGCAGTGATCGAGACGCCTATGGCCGAGTGTGCCTTTGGCGAACCGGAAGTTCACAGGTTTGTTCTCGGTCTCCATCCCCTCGGCAAGTTTTGCAAGGCCTCAGGAAATCGCCGAAGCCGTGTTGTGGATGTGCGCGGACCGCGCATCCTTCATGACTGGCCAGTCCCTCGTTCTCTGCTATCGGAATTAGCTAAGCGGTGTGTGCCTCGGGCACCAGTCTCACACCGACCCTAGGCCCTCTCGGATAACCCGAAAAAGCTATAGGCCACGAGCCCCAAATACGAACTATGGTCGCCAAATTTGACCACCGTTCTGCTTTGCTGGTTTCGGAACTGACAGGCTTCGTCGCCAAGAAGCGATGAAAACCGCTGGTAGAGAAAACCCGAACCACGGGGTCACGTTGCCCCGCAACCGAGCACATGGCGCGGAAGAGCAGAACAGACCTCGCTCGATCAAGTGGACTGCGAAGCAAGAAAAATTCCGGCCGAAGGAGATGTATTTTTTCTTGACTTCTCCCTTTATAGAGGCGGTCTCAATGGGTCGACGCAACACTAAGCTCGAAGTCTACTTGCAGGAGTCTCAAAAGCTAAAATCGTTCGCGAGCGTTGAATCAAACGGAACACTAGCCTGGCTAGGTTCGGATCTGTGCGGGGGGCTCGGCAACTGGCGTCCCTACCGCGACTCGAAGTAATGATCGAAGAGATGTCTAGGTCGGACTGACGCCGATCGAAAGATTACGGCCGTGTCGGCCTGTCAAATGCCTTTTGCGCGTTGGTGAGTGCTCGTACGGCGCTGGTGAATGCCGCACGAGGATTGACGAAATCGTATGGGGAGCGACTGCGGAAATGTGGCTCCGGGCAAATGAATCGGGAGATCGCCAAAGAACTGAGCCCGGAGTTGCGGGATACTTTGGAGCCGCTGTTGAAAGAAATCGAATCGCTGAACGATCGAATCGATGAGTACGATCGGCGGATCGAGCAAATCGCCACGGAAGTGCATCCCGAGGTTGCTCTGCTCAAACAAGTGAAAGGCGTAGGAACACTGATTGCGTTGACTTACATTCTGACCCTGGACGATCCACACCGATTTCGCCGCAGCCGGGATGCCGGATGTTTTCTCGGACTGCGTCCTGGACGCAGGAATTCTGGTAATAGCGAACCTCAACTACACATCAGCAAGGAAGGAGATGGCTATCTGAGGACTCTGATGGTGCAAGGCGCGCACTACATACTTGGGCCCTTTGGACAGGACAGCGATCTGCGGCGCTGGGGATTGAAGCTCGCCGAACGAGGAGGAAAGAATGCCAAGAAACGAGCCGTTGTTGCCGTAGCACGAAAGTTAGCGGTGCTGCTGCATCGGTTGTGGGTGAGTGGAGAGGTGTACGAACCACTGCGGAACAACCACAAAGTGGTGAGCGCAGTGGCGTAAAGTTGGATTCGAACAACCGAGCTCAACCGCCGAGATCAGGTGACTGCGCCCAACTCCTGGCCCAGCTTCCGTCGAAAGACAGGAGCCAAGGTCGATTATCAGGTAGCAGCACCTACTGAATTGGGAACGCCCACCATGCACCAAGCGAAAATCGCTCAACAAAGAGTGCGGATGGAAGGATGGCGACAGAGGCGGCCAGGCTCGAATGCAAGGAATCCACAGGAAGGAAAGAGAAAACAGGAAGAAAAACACTCTTGACTCATACCGGCCTTCTCATGGAAGGAGTTGAGCGCATGGTGGCTGATATCTCAATCACACTCTCCCCGCAGTAGTGGCGGCGGCCCTTGTTGGTTTGGGCAGCGCCTCTTCTTTGGGCTTTGCTGCGTGCGCGCAAAGATGGTATTCACACGTAAGCCCCGGCCCCAATCCGCTTCGAGGAGGCAGAACCCTATGAAGCTCTTCATCGCAGCGGCTGTGTGTGTCCTTGCCCTGATTTCCGCTGTCACGCGGTTTCCAGACGCACCCAGTGGCTTTGACAACAAAACCAACGGCATGGTCGATGATGCGACGCATCAGGCGGACCAAGACAAGTTTGACGAAGTCGAGCAACTCAGCGATGGCCTGGGGCCGCTCTATAACGCCCAGTCCTGCCGCGAATGCCACCAGAGCCCTGTCTCAGGCGCTGCATCCCAGATCACGGAATTGCGCGTAGGCCATCAAGGGCCGGATGGGCGCTTCCGCACTCCCGACATCCCGATCGCTCACGGAGCCGAGGTCATCACCGGCCGCTCTCTCGTGAACGACCGCGCCATTTGCCCCAACACGACCTTCCCTGACAAGGAAATCCAGGAACGCGTTCCTGAGACCGAGTCGATCCGAACGTTGCGCCTCTCGTTGAGCCTATTGGGCGATGGCTTCGTCGAGGCGATTGCTGATCAAAGCCTCATCGATCTCGCAAAGCAACAATGCAAATCCTCTCACCAGAAAATCTGCGGCCAAGTTCTTTTTGTGCCCATCGTGGAAGCGCCCGGCCAGATGGGGGTGGGCCGCTTCGGTTGGAAAGACCAGCACGCCAGCCTGCTATCGTTCGCCGGAGACGCTTATCTCAACGAGATGGGAATCACCAATCGCCTACAACCCAATGAGGTCACCAATCTCTGTAACGCCGCTTCGGAGCCGAATGACACACCGGGGACCGACGCGCTATCCGACATCGATCACTTCGCGCGCTTCATCCGCGCTACCAAAGCGCCCGCGCGAGACGCACAGCTCGCCACCAGCGCGGCAGCACAGAAAGGCCTCGCGCTGTTCTCCAAGGTCGGTTGCATGGCGTGCCACGTCGAAACGCTGATCACCGCTCCTTCCGGAAGCAAGATTAACGGTGGCACGTTCACGATTCCACCCGCGCTCGGCTCCGTTGCCTTGCATCCGTACGGCGATTTCCTCATGCACGACGTGGGCACCGGCGACGGAATCCTGCAAGCCACTCGCGAGCACTATGGGCACCAAGTCTTCCAGCAAATGTCCGGCTATCTCTCGAAACAGGATTTTGAGGGCAGCCGGAATAAGATACGCACCACCCCTTTGTGGGGAGTCCGCTTGCGCCCGCGATTAATGCACGACGGTGCTTCCCTCACATTTCTCGAAGCCATCACGCGGCACCGCGGTGAGGCCAGCCACGTCATCCAACAATTTGAAAAACTGAAAAAGCCCGACCAGGAAGCCATCATCGAGTTCCTGAAGTCATTGTGAACTCAACGCGAACTTCATGAAGCGCCTCAAGGGCACCATATCGCGGATTGGACCGCCGACAGCAAAACGGTCATTCTCTCTTTGAATCTTGGTGATCACTACGCCCTTCATAAACAGTTCCTGAACTCAGATACGCAAGAACCTATCGTAACCTCGGCAGCAGGCCTAATCGAAATGGCCGGCGTGAGCCCCGACGGCAAGTCGGTCATCGCTCAGGTTCGCTCGATCCCTGGCGGTAACTCGGTGCCGGTTGAACTCATGCGCGTGCCCCTCACCGGTGGGTCGCCGGAGTTGATATTTTCCATGCCCGAATGGAGTTCCAGCAACTGTGCTAGGCCCCCGTCTACCTTGTGTGCGGTCGGAGAGCAAACGGGCGATCACAAACAGATGATCATCACATCCTTCGACCCTGTCAAAGGCCGCGGCACTGAACTGGCCAGGTTTGACCTCAGTCCGGAATACCAGACGAACCCGAACAATTCGTTGCTCTGGAGTATTTCTCCCGATGGCACGCGTCTCGTCGCGGCGCAAGGACCCGAAGGCCCCCTACAAATTCTCACCTTGCGGGACCATCAAATCCAGGTCATCCGAGCGACAGAGTTGATTCACATGCGGATACTTCAATGGACTGCGGACGGGAAAGGGCTAATATTCTCCAACGTCACAAACAGCGGCAGTGAGATCTTCCATGTGGGCCTAAAGGGCAACGCCAAGGTTTTGTGGAAAAGTAATAGCGGCAATTGTTACGTACTTCCTTCTCCCGATGGTCGCCATCTAGCAATTTATGATTGGAAGCTAAGCGCGAACATATGGATGATGGAAAATTTCTAAAAGTGGCGGCGATGCTATTTTGCGACCTGCCTTCCCACTCCATCTTGCTCTACCTATCAGAATTGGAGTTGGACTCCCTTAATTGGATCATTCGTGGAGAAACGTTCGAGTCCTGAGCCAATTATCGGAAAATCCAAAATTGGCATGGTTGAGACGCTACTAAGTGCAGGAGGCCTATGTATGCGGCAAAATTCGATATGTCCGCGACTTACAACGGCCAGCCCTGTCGTGTTCTCCTGATCATCGCCATGCAGACCTCAAATTCCAGACATCCAGCTTAACGATTCGAGCCTCTCCATCCTTGGCATAGAGTTCAATCTCTTTGCTGTCGCGGGACGGAAAGATGCAATCGGAAATCACTGTCGACCCATCGTTTGCGAATACTTCCACTGATGATCGGTCCACGAAGATGTGCAACTTGACCTGTTTTCCACGGGTCAAGCGGATCGGCCCTACATGACGCCCTGCGAACCCTTCGTCGAATGAGATATCCCCAGACCGAGTGCGGTCTACGAATACTTCCCGCATGCCCCAATCCACGCCGATCGTAGTTCCTTCGTTGGTCCCCTTACGTACTCTAAGCCCAACCTCTGCAGCATTGCCGCCGTCAATTTCGGCGAGGATCTCAAGCGTATCTCCGCGGACTCTCTTGGAATTCAAAGCGCGGTTTGCCGCGGTGATGCTCTGTCTCTTTAAACTTACATGCTTTTCGCGCAAACTTCTCAACTCCTTCACAGGACTCTGGACCAAGCGGATTCCTTCTGGGAATCGTTTCAGGCTGACCACTCGAGGGATTGATTGCGCACTCCGCCAGGGATGTGTTGGAACCTTCACGGCGTAATCCCAGTTCACAAGCCAACCGATCCAGATTCGCCTGCCGTCCGACACTGGTATGTCTGAAAATGATGTGGAAGCATAGAAATCTTTCCCGTAGTCAGCCCAGAGGACTTGTTCCGCCGGTTTGTCTTCGATGAACGTCGAACCGTCGAACACACCGATGAAATACTGATCACCCGAACCGCCAGCAGGGCCTCCGGGATTCAAATTTACACTGAGCACCCAGCGCGTGTGGCCTGGTTCCCCTTCAATCGGAAGCTGAAACAGGTCAGGACACTCCCAGACACCACCTGTTCCACCTGCGGGACCAAAGTCGCTCAGGGCGGTCCAGTGCTTCAAATCCGTTGATCCCCAAAAACGAACTTTGTGTTGAGGCGACAGCGCTGAGACCATCACCCACTTGTGACTTTCTTCGTGCCAGAACACTTTGGGATCACGGAAGTCTTGCAGTTTAAGGTCGATGACAGGATTACCAGGATACTTGATCCAGGTGCGTCCCTGATCATTGCTATAGGCCAGATTTTGAAATTGCAGCTTGCCGTCGTACCCGGTGTAGATAATCACAAGGCACGATGGATCACTAACACTTGCGTCGTGGCAGAAACCACTGGAGTTGTGCCAGTCAACTACGGCGCTTCCTGAAAAAATCATGATCCCGTTCTCCTCGGGAAGAGCTACAGGAAGGTGTTGCCAGTGAAACAAATCCCGGCTGACCGCGTGGCCCCAACTCATGTGCCCCCAAACGTCTCCGAAGGGGTTGTATTGATAGAACAGATGGTATTCGCCTTTGTAATAGATGAGGCCGTTGGGGTCGTTCATCCAGTTCTTGGGGGGAGTGAAGTGATATTGCGGACGATACGTTTCTTCGTATAGTCCGTTGGAGTTAGTGCACTGTGGAATGCCCCCGCTGAGAAAGAGGCAGGCGACTATCGAAAGACTGACAAGCCGACTGAGGGCCCATTCCATGCGAGACTCCTTGCCGCGGCCGTTGCGCATCAAAGCTGGCGAACCGGAAGATGCCCCAGGTATAGTTGCGCAGCGGCTCTCGTAGGGCGACACTTTAAGCCACGCCTTCACCGATGATCAAGCGACCTGCTCTCTTAACTTCCTCGTCTTGAAACAGAGTCGCATTCTGTTTTCGATTGCAAAATGACCGTGCAGTGAGTGCCCGGAGCCAGGAGGAGTGGACCTTCCTGTTCCCTTGAGTTTAGACCCTTCCAGAGGTAGTTGCCTGTTGTGGCGTTACAGATATAACATTTATTGGGAATGGCCATATCTCAAAGGTCGAGAGTCGCTTGGCTGCTGCTGACGTTCACGCTGCCCACCAAGCGAGCGAGTCAGCGGGTGGAGGTCTGGCGAAAGCTCCAGCGCTACGGAACGGTGCCGCTTGGAAATTCCGGCTACCTCCTACCGGGCAATTCCACGAACGAGGAACGCTTCCAGTGGCTCGCAACGGCCATACGCAAATATGGGGGCAACGCCTCGATCGTCCACGTGGCATCCATCGACAACATCTCGACACCTCAATTGGTCGGGCGGTTTGCGGAAGCGCGCACACGCGAGTACCAGGAGTTGATTCGCGAACTGCAGAAGTTTTCCTCCATGCCGGTACAGAAGCAAGCCATTGGTCGCCTCAGCCGGTTACGGAGCCGATTCCAAGAGATTGTGGAGATCGATTTCTTCGACAGCCCCTTACAGAAGCGTGTTGGGGAACTCCTCGCGCGGGCGGATGAAGCGCGCGGGCCAAAAAAGCGGATGCCAGACACCGCGCAGATTAATCCGCAGGCCTACAAGAACAGGGTCTGGGTGACGAGGCCCAGGCCCGGCGTGGACCGGTCAGCCTCGGCCTGGTTAATTCGCCGATTCATCGACAAAAAGGCGCGGTTTACCTTTGCTTTGGAAGAGAATGTCCCGCGCGAAGCGGTGCAATTTGACATGTTTCAAGGCGGCTTCGGACATCACGGTGACAATTGCACTTTCGAGACCCTGCAAAATGATTTCAGGATTCGCGACCGCAGGGTGAAGGTCCTTTCGGAGATTATTCATGATGCGGACTTAGCCGACGGCAAGTTCGGCCGCAGAGAGGGTTATGGGATCGACGAGGTGCTCAAGGGTTGGGCGCGAGAAGAAATCTCCGACCAAGAGCTTCTCGATCGCGGAATGCAGTTAATTGAGGGACTCTATCACTCGCTCGCCTGAGCGGGACTGCTCGGCGATCGGAGTTTCTGGGATAGGAGAGCAGATTGTGTTAACGAATTGTCGCACCTACCTCCGAAGAACAGAAGCAAACTTCGTCATTCGCATCCGGGATGGGAACACGGAATGGGTCAATGTCCAAACGGGCGAAGTCGACGGAAAACTGGCAGAAGTGTTCGGAGACTTGCATGAAGGAGACGAAGTTGCGACGCGGGAAACAGACGAGTTGCACCCGGGAATTCACGTCACTGCCAAAGGAAGCTACGCCAAATTCCCAAGGATCCCCAAAATGATTGGCAACGGGCGTGTCATCGAAAATAAGAAGGAACACCAATAGGAGGATTGTTATGCATTCTGTTCGACACTTAGTGAGTCTGATTTCGATACTAGTGCTTCCATTTGTTGTTGCAGCGCAGGGGCTTGATGCAACAAAGATTGATCAAGTGCTGGGAAGACCGGGCCAGAAGATGGGTGATGTGTATAAGGTCGGATTTCCTAGAACCGACCTGCATGTTTCCATTCATGGATTGGCAATCAAGCCAGGACTGGCACTCGGTTCATGGGCTGCCTTCACCGGGACGGACGATCATGCGATGGTTATGGGCGACCTGGTTCTGCTTGAGGAGGAGTTGAACCCGGTAATGGAAAAACTGCGTTCGGCAGGGTTTGAGATTTCGGCCGTGCACAACCACCTCATCGAGGAAACGCCGCACGTGGTGTACCTGCACTACATGGGACACGGGGCGGCCTCGCAGCTCGCGGCTTCTTTGCGCGCGGCTCTGACGGTCTCCAAAACGCCGCTCGATAAACCAGCAGCCTCGGTCGAAGAGGCAGCTCCTCCCGCCTGGGTGAAGGCCGTGGAGGATAGTGTTGGACGAAAAGGAACCTTGAAAGGCGGAGTGTTGTCGTACGGAGTGCCACGCTCCGACTCCATTACCCTTGGCGGGATGACCATCGCACCTGCGGCCGGCGTCGCCGAGGCCATAAATTTCCAGGCAGCGGACTCAGGGAACGTAGCCACGACAGGCGACTTTGTGCTCAGGGCGGAAGAGGTAAATCCGGTTATATCGGACCTGGAGGCACACCATATTCTGGTGACAGCGATCCATAGCCACATGCTCACAGAGCAACCGCGACTATTCTTCATGCACTTTTGGGCGGTGGGTAGCCCAGAGTCCGTAGGTGCAGGAATCGCAGCAGCGTTGAAACATGTTCCGACTAAGTAGTGCATTGCAATTCCGGGAGGCTGGTTTTAAGAAAACCCGAGGTGTCGCTTATGTTGCGTCCCTTAATATGGTGTTCGTGGCTAGTGGAGATGACGGGATGCTCCGGGTATTCCGCGGCGACACGTTTGAGCTGCTGGACGCGATCAAGGTGGATGTGGGACCCAACCGTGTCGCGTACGATTCCCACGCTCAACTTCTGTAGGTCGGATACGGAGGTAAGGATGCCGGTAAGGACTACGACGATCGCCAAAGCGGATAAGCATGTTGGCGACCAATAGAGTCGAGGCGCACCCCTCGGAGCTGCTGCCGGAGCAGGACCTGGTTGAAAAACGCAAGTAGGTTTCAACAAATGTCGTCGACGCAGTTGATACCGATGGCCCTCAAGGCCCTAACCCGTGACGGGTGGCTTCTGTTTGTCACTCGGTTTGCGCGGTTGTTTGCTTACGGTTCGCTCTCCGTCATTTTGGTTTTCTATCTGATTGGGTTAGGGCTAACGGAAGTACAGATTGGCTTGGTGCTCACACTTACGCTCGCAGGTGACGTGGTGGTCTCACTCTTGCTTACGACCCGGGCAGACCGGATCGGGCGGCGGCGGATGCTGATCATCGGCGCTATTCTCATGGCTGCCGCCGGTTTGGCGTTTGCGTCTACGCGCAATCTATTCTTCCTGATACTTGCGGGCACCATCGGTGTCATCAGTCCCAGTGGCAATGAAGTCGGACCTTTTCTCTCGATCGAGCAGGCAGCGCTGTCTCATATTGTGCCGGCTACCGCCCGAACGGAAGTCTTCGCGTGGTACACCATGGCCGGTTCATTGGCGACGGCGCTCGGTGCGCTGTTCGCCGGTTTTGTCACCCAGGCGCTGCAACAAACGTCCATGACGCCTGTTGCAAGCTACCGTGCAGTGGTGTTTGCATACGCCGTTCTAGGGATCTTGCTGGCATTTGTCTTCACGCGCTTGTCCGCTCTGGTGGAGGCGGGCGCGGTTCCGGACGGCCCGGTCTCATCCAATGTCTTTGGCATCACTCGGTCCCGTAATATTGTCTTGAAACTCTCGGGCCTGTTCGCCCTCGATTCGTTTGCGGGCGGATTCGTGGTGCAAAGCTTCGCCGCGTATTGGTTCTATCTGCGCTTTGGCGTGGAACCCGCTACGCTCGGAGCCATTTTCTTCTGGGCGAATATCTTCGCAGGATTTTCCGCTCTGGTTGCTTCGCAACTTGCAGCGCGTGTTGGTCTTGTGCGCACCATGGTCTTCACGCACCTGCCTTCGAATGTCCTCCTGATTCTTTTGCCGCTGATGCCAAATCTCTCGCTGGCGGTGTTGGTGCTTCTTCTCCGCTTCAGCATCAGCCAGATGGACGTCCCGGCGAGGCAATCCTATATCATGGCGGTGGTTCCGGCGGAGGAACGCTCTGCCGCTGGCGGTTTCACGGGGGTCGCGCGTACTACAGGTGCGGCGATTAGTCCGCTGTTTGTGGGATTTCTCTTTGCAAGGCCTTCACTGATCAGCGCTCCGTTCTTCATCGCTGGCACACTGAAAATCGTCTACGATCTGTTGCTCTACAAAGCCTTCGTGGCAATTCAGCCGCCCGAGGAACGATAGCCGAAGTATAGGAGGGCCCTGAAGTCTCGCGATCCTTACGATTCTTCAGCAAATCTTAAGTAGCTTTGCAGGACCAGCCGGTGTGCGGCCCCAGGGAGCCAGGCTGACCCAAGCTGCCGAAGTGCAAGGAGGAGAAATTCCATGAAGATGTTTTCCGTGCTCGGCCTGACTGTGCTCGCGGTGCTGAGTACCGCAGCCTACGCGCAAGACCATGCTCCCCTCCGACTTGTTCAAACCATTCCCATGCCAAACGTCAAAGACCGCATTGACCACATGGATGTGGATGTCAAAGGCAAGCGGCTCTTTGTGGCAGGCCTCGAGAATGGTTCACTTGAGGTGGTCGATCTGCAGGCTGGCAAATGGTTGAAAAGCATTCCTGGTTTTAAGAAAGCCCAAGGTGTCGCTTATGTTCCGTCCCTTAATAAGGTGTTCGTGGCTAGTGGAGATGACGGGATGCTCCGGGTATTCCGCGGCGACACGTTTGAGCTGCTGGACGCGATCAAGCTGGATGTGGGACCCAACCGTATCGCGTACGATCCCCACACTCAACTTCTGTACGTCGGATACGGAGGTAAGGATGCCGGCAAGGACTACGGGGAAGTCGGGATTATCGATGGCAAAACGGATAAGCATGTTGGCGATATTCGAGTCGAAGCGCACCCCTCGGAGCTACTGCTGGACAAGTCCGGAACGACGCTGTTCGTTTTCGTCTCCGTCGCAAGCAAAGTTCAAGTTGTGGATACGAAGAAACGCGAAGTGGTGTCCACCTGGCCTGTCAGCAGCCAGCGGAATGGCGACGGAGCCTTTGACGAAAAAAACCACAGGTTGTTTATCGGAACACGCACGCCCCCAAAAATGATTGCCATGGATTCTCTGACCGGCAAGGAGGTGGCGAATCTTCCCACCGCGGAGGGCATGGACGGAGTCTATTTCGATTCTCGACTCGAGCGTATCTATATTTCCGGGGGTCGCGACTACGACGTTGGCTACATCTTCGCTTACCAGCAGAAAGATGCCGATCATTATCAAAACATCGGGAACATACCGACGAAATCCGGTGCCGGCACCTCGTTTTGGTGCCCTGAGCTGAATCGCTACTACGTCGCCGCACCTGCTCATGATAACGAAGAAGCGGCCATTCTTGTCTTCGAACCAGAGCCTTGAAACCCTTCGGACACGGTGGATTTTTGGAAAAGGCAAGCACTAATAGAGTCTCTGTCAAAAGGAGATATGAAGAACCCCAAAAGGAAAAGGCCGGGGCCTGCGAATTACGGTAGGAAAACTTCCCGGGGTTTCACCCAAACCGATTTGAACGAAGATTGCGTGAAAAGAATGTGGCAGATCTGTGAATGAAAGCGAGCATAGGGAGGCGTCCACACCCCTGTGAGATAGGCGACGCCGCCACTACACGCGAAACTGCCGCAGATGATGGTCCAGATGCTGATACATCAACACCGCCCATTCCACCGGAGTCAGCGGCCCGAAAAAGAAGTGCGGATGCTTCGTGCATATCTCGGGCCCACCCGCTGCAAAGCGGTCAATCGATTCGCCCAGCCGTTGCCTCTCCACCACGGAGTCCCGTTCATCTGCCACCACCACGCTATTGTCGGTTATCGAATTGCGGCGCATCGGCTTCCCATTCACGATCAACGACTTCTTCGCCCACCGCCCTAGCAGTCGTCCCATCAAGATTCTTGGCGGACATATCTCCCCCACCGCCATCTCTATCGCTGCGGAACAATGCGCCAGCGCCTGCGCTGGATTCATCTTGCCCCACAGCCGCTCGCTATCCGGCCGCAGCTTCGCGTTCCGCTCCTTCACTTCCTCCACGGCTGCCGCTTCAAAGAGATTTTTCATGCGAAAAGACCTCTCCCCGTAAAGTCCTCACAACCAAGCGCCTCTGAGCACCCCTGCCGTGAAACTACCGTGTGTCCGGTCATCATTGTCTTCTTTTTTATAGTCATGGTTAGCGGCTGTGCTCCTGAGCGGCAGATCGAATCCGTGCCATTAGACCGTCCCAGCCTCGTTCGATCTGAGCATCGTGAGAAATCTGCCCCATTGCTCTGTGCGTGAACTTCAGCCGCGTAATCCCGTTCTCTTCG
>Ga0209526_10001541_pt1 | contig 15534 bp, 15 predicted proteins | sample JacPinW_OM2H0_M1_FD_188566 | JGI IMG/M metagenome (GOLD analysis project Ga0209526, IMG submission 188566) | Forest soil microbial communities from Algoma, Ontario, Canada - Jack Pine, Ontario site 1_JW_OM2H0_M1 (SPAdes) (version 2) | ecosystem: Environmental > Terrestrial > Soil > Boreal... | reverse complement strand
ACAAACGGTAAGAGCCAGATCGAAATGAGCCAGGACGCTGTCGGACGGATGCGAGTCCGACGCAGCGAGCGTGGCCAGGCGGCTGTCCCATCGCGAGGCGTCGTAGTCCTCCGGGTTGAGGCCCTTTAGCGCAGCCTCTTTGAAGAGCCGGATCATCGTCTGCGCCTGCGCAGTCGGCTGACCGTCGCGAACCCAAACCGGCGCGTATCCTCCCGACGCGTAGAACTCGGCGACATCGGCCCGACGGTCAGTGAAGTCTGGCCATCGCAGGTCGGCCAGCTTTCCCGCGGTGACCAGGATACCCAACTCGCTAGGCGGTGACGGAGGGACCGCAGTCACCTGGGCGGCGGGCGTCGGTGATCCGTCAGCCGCCGCCTGGCCGGCGCTCGACACCAGGCCGGCGCTCAGTGCAAAAAGAAACGGCGTCCACATGAGGAACGACGAACGGATCGTGCGCCGCTTGCGGTCAACTCTACGACTATTCATTCGAACGATTAGCCATTGAGAATACCGCTGCGTATTGGATTTGCGAATCCTTCGGTATGGGACTCGATAGCCCGACGCATACCGCCCGTAGTCAGTCGGAGTGACCAGACGTTGCGCAATCGCAGCCTTGAATTGAGTTCAGCCCTTGGGCAGGCCGAGCACACGCTCCCCGATGATGTTGTGCTGAATCTCGTTCGTGCCGGCCGCGATGGTGCCGCGCCGGGCCGAGAGCATCCGATGCGACCACTTGCCATGATCGATCGCGCCCGCGGCCTGGTACTCGAACTGGCTATGAGGGCCCAGCAGCTCCATCGCGAACGTCTGGATTCGCAAGTTCAGATCCGTGGTACCCAGTTTCATGATCGAGCCTTCGGGGCCGGGCGGTAGCCCTTTGAGCTGGCGCGTGAGCTGGCGATAGCTGGTGTACTTGAGCGCCTCCGCCTCGCAGGCGAAGCGGACGATTCGTTGCCGCACGTAGCTGTCATGCCAGGCAGGATGGCCGTTGCGCTGGACCTGCTTCGCCAGTTCGGCGAGCTGTCTCACTTCGACCATCATGTCGGTGCGGCCGCCGTGGATCGTCCGCTCGAACATCATGTTGGTCATCGCGACCATCCAGCCCTGGTTCTTCTGGCCGACTAGGTTAGCTTTCGGCACCACGACGTCTTCGAAAAAGACCTGGTTGAAGCCGTGCTCGCCGGTCATCTGCACCAGCGGATGCAGCGTGACGCCGGGGCTTTTCATGTCGACCAGCAGGTAGCTCAGGCCCTTGTGCTTGGGCAGGGTAGGGTCGGTGCGGCACAGCAGGGTTGTGAAATCGGCGTGATGGGCGTTGGAGGTCCAGACCTTGGAGCCGTTCACGATGAAGTGATCGCCTTCGTCGACTGCGCGTGTTTCGACCGCCGCCAGGTCGGAGCCGTGATTGGGCTCTGACAGCCCCTGGCACCAGATTTCCTCGGCGGACGGAATCCTGGGGATGTAGCGTTTTTTTTGTTCCGGCGTGCCCCACTGCATCAGGGTCGGGCCGACCCGCGCGATACCCTGAAAGTTGACCGTGGGCGGCGCCTTTACGCGGTCGAGCTCCTGGGAATAGATGACCTGCTGCAACAGGGTCGCCCCGCGCCCGCCGTATTCCTTGGGCCAGTGGATACACATCCAGCCGCCGTCGTAGAGCTTGCGATGCCATGCGCGACGGCGTTCGAACTCCTCTGTGGTGTCGGGATCGTGCATTTCACCTTCGTCATGCCAGTCGCGCGGCAGGTTTTTTTCCAGCCAGCTTCTGAAGTCCCGCCGCAACGCCTCGTCCTCTTCATTAAACTTGAAATCCATCGATGCGTCCTTCGCTGGTATCGCTACGGCGGCGACTCTAGCACACAGCCAGCGCGTTGCGTGACTGTCGCGCACCCGGCGCTTGTCCATTCGCTTTGCTGTTGGCTAGTGTCAGATCGCGAAATCATCCAGCTCGAGGGTTTATTCCGATGGGACAGGAATTGGCAGGCAAGGTCGCGATCATCACCGGCGCCGGTCGTATGCGCAGCATAGGCCGTCCGATCGCAAAACTCCTCGCCCAGGACGGCGCCGCGATCGTAATCACCGGCACCGGGCGTCCGCCCGAGCGCTATCCCGATGACGAGAAGGCGGCGGGATGGCGCGACATCGATAGCGTCGCCGATGAGATCCGGCAGGCCGGCGGCCGCTGTTTGGCGCTGATCTCCGACGTCACGGACCCGCACGCGGTCGAGGCGCTGATCGATCGCACCGTCACAGAGTTTGGCCGCATCGACATCCTCATTAACAACGCGAGCGCCGCCCGCGGTCCCGACCGCGTCGAGGCCATCGAGCTGCCCTATGAAATGTGGAAGAAGGTGATGGTGACCAACCTCGACGGGACCTTTCTGTTGTCATGCGCCGCCGCGCGCAAAATGATCGCCCAGGGCCACGGCGGCAGCATCGTTAACATCTCCTCCATCGCCAGCAAGATCGCGGCGGCCAAGGCCGCCGCCTATTCCGCTTCCAAGGCCGCTGTCAACGCGCTGAGCCGCTCGATGGCACTCGACCTCGCGCCGCACCGTATACGCGTCAACGCGGTCTGCCCCGGCATAATCGACACATTCCGGATGGACGACCTCGGCCGCGGCGAAAGCTGGGAGAAGTTCGTCAAGAGTTTCATCCCGCTGGGCTATCCGGGCGACGGCACTGAGTGCGCCGAGATGGTCCGTTTCCTCGTCACCGATCGCGGCAAGTGGATAACCGGCCAGGCGATCAATGTTGACGGTGGCACCGTGTGGGGCAACTGACGGCGGAGCACGAACGCGCTTGCCCCATACGCTTCGACCGGCGTCGCGCCGCGCACGAGAGAGCCGCGTCACTCCATCGATTCCGGCCTGAACCGAGCGACGTTCAGCTACGCGCGCAGCCCCTGAAAAAGGGGGACGTTGCAGCGCGGCGGCGAGTGTGTCTATCGTTTTGCTTGCAGGACACTTGGAAACCGTCAATCCCCCCTTCACGTCCTCGGAAAAATAGTTGGATAATTTTACCTTGAAAATTTGGGAGCGATCCGATGAGAGTCGTTGTGGATCACAATCTGTGCGAAGGAAACGGCCGCTGCGTCGAGGTTGCACCCCAGGTGTTCGAGCTTCGCGACGACGACCGCAGCTACGTGTTAACCCAGAGTCCGCCGCAGGACCTGCGCACCAAGGTCCAGCTCGCGGCGACACTGTGTCCGCGCCAGGCCATCCGCCTGATCGAAGATTAGCGCCGATCGGTCAGGTAAGTTGTTTAAGTCAGGCGCAGGCCGCAAGAGCGGCCGCATTCACTGGTCCGTGAGGATTTAATCGAGGCCATGGCAGCTCTCACACTGGAAACTCTCGACATCATCAATCCCGACCTTTATGTCCAGCGCGGGTATCCGCACGAGGAATGGGCGCTGCTCAGAAAGGAGGCGCCGGTCTTCCGCTACCAGCGCCCCGGCGTCGAGCCTTTCTGGGCGATCACCAAACACGCCGACGTCGTGGCGGTCTCGCGCCAGCCCGAGCTGTTCCGGAGCACCCAGATGCTGTTCGTCAGCCAGGAAGAGCCAGGTGCGCCGCTTCCCGATGAGGCAATTCTCCGCCAGCTCCTCAACATGAACCCGCCCGAACATGGCGAATTCCGCCGGGTGGTCAATCAGCGCTTCACGCCACGCTCGGTTCAACAGTTGAAGAACCAGATAGAACGGATTACGACCGAGGTGCTTGACGATCTGGTGGGGCGCGAGGAATGCGACTTCGTAACGGAGGTCTCAGCGAAACTTCCGTTGGCGGTGATCGCTGAGATGTTCGGCATTCCGCGCGCCGACTGGGCGATGATGTTCCGGCTCAGCAATGCGATGATCGGTCCGGCGGACCCGGAATACGGTGGCAACGAATCGATCAAAGAGAACCTCGAGCGCGCGCGCCTGGAATTTTTCCAGTACTTCAACCAGCTCTGCGAAGACCGGCGCAAAACCCCGCGCGACGATGTTGCGAGCGCCCTGGCCAACGGCAGCGTAAACGGTGAGGCGCTTCCGCCGTTCGAACTCCTTTCCTACTTCGCATTGCTCATCATCGCCGGCAACGAAACCACTCGGAACGCCACCACCGGCGGCCTCCACGCCCTTATCAGCCATCCCGACCAGTGGGAGCGGCTAAAGCGCGATCCGTCGCTGGCGACCACGGCGACCGAGGAAATTGTCCGATGGACGTCGCCGGTCATCCAGTTCACGCGCATTGCCACCGCCGACACCGCGCTTCACGGCCAGCAGCTTCACGAGGGTGACGTGCTCGCGCTCTTCTATCCCTCGGCCGCCCGCGACGAGGATACCTTCGAGCAGCCGTCGACGTTCGACATCGGGCGCTATCCCAACCCGCACATCTCCTTCGGTATCGGCGAGCATTTCTGCCTCGGGGCCAATCTCGCGCGGCTCGAACTGCAGGTGATGTTTCGCCAGTTGGCGCAACGCATGGAATCGGTCGAGCTGGCGGGACCTACCCAGCGCATGCGTTCGAGTTTCGTCGGCGGCATCAAGCACATGCCGATTCGCTACCGGATGCGTGCGCAGCCCTGATGCGGACAAGGGCGTCTTAAAGTTCAATCCTCCTCTAAATCTAATAGACGCGCGCGTTCAGGGACGGGCCGCGGGCGATGACGCGAGGCTTTGCGCCAGCAGATCGAGCGCGGCGGCTGCGAAGGCGCGCATGTTAGCGACCCGATCGCTGCTGCCGGTTTCCACCGTGATCGCGCGCTCGACCGGCCCGGCGACGGCGATACAGCTGTGCCCCGCCGGGTCACCATAGCGGTTGCCGGTGGGTCCCGCGGCGCCTACCTCGGCAAGACTCCAGGTCGTCGCAAAGCGCTTGAGCGTTCCGCGCGCCAGCACCTGGGCCAGAGGTTCGGTTACCCCACGGATGCCTGCGAATGCCGAGTCCGGGATGTCCAGCAGCGTGCGGCGCGATTCGCGCGTATAGACGATGGCGCCGCCGAGGAAATAGGCCGACGCTCCCGGCACCGCAAGTAGCGCCGCCGAGATAAGGCCGCCGGTCGAGGACTCGGCGATGGCGATCGTTTCGTGGCGATCCTTGAGGATGGCGCCCAGCTTGCCCGCTATCGGCAGCAGATCCCGCATCGAGGTTGCCTCCTTCGCTCGAACGATATTGCCGCAGCATAATCGTTAGGTGCGGGAAAAGGCCAATCCAAATCGCGGCGCGTTTCTTATTTGAGCTCGATCTCGACGAAGCTGAACTCGAACGCGTTCTGATTTATCACGTCATGAGAGACCCCCGCCTCGCGGGCGTAGGGAGCGCCGGTGACCAGCTCCGCGTCGGTGGCCGAGCCATCGGCACCAACAATATGCAGTTTCCCCGTGGTCAGCGGCACCACTACGTAATCGTGTCCGTGAACATGGGGCCCCGTCGCCGCGCCCGGAGCGAAGGTCCATCGCGTCACGATCACTCGTCGATTTTCGATCAGCCGGGTCGGCGTCGCTTTGGGCTCGTTCATGGCCGAACTCCATCAAGCTGTATCTGTATCGATAGACGATGCGATTTATGTGCAATCCGCGTTTCTGCAATCGCATGCTGTCTGTCCCGCATCGGTGCTCGCATCCGGTGGCTTGACAGGGCTAGACCGTATCTTGTCGCGGCTTTCCGACGGAATCAAAGCCGGGCAAAATGGTACCGGGTCTTCGCGATTAACAAGGTTGCGGCAAAGTCTTGGAAATCACGGCGAAAACACGATAAAGGGGACCACGCGCCGCTCGGATGAGCGGCCAAAACCTTTGCGTTCAGGGCCATCAAATTCCCATAACGTCGTGAAATATGCGGTGCTGACGTTCGCGATCGCGGCGCTTTGCCTGTTCGCGGGATGGGCGGTGACAAACGCGGGCAGCGGCGACGCGGTCGCAAAAGGCAGCGATCATGCGCCAGCGGCAGACGAGAGCCCGGCTCCCGCACGCCCCGCAGGCAGCGAGTATTCGACCGCGCCGGCCAACGTCATCGAGCGCTATACAACCTGGGAAAATGTGGACGGCAAGTCGGCGACCTACCAGCCCGAGGGGCCCTTTACCGCCGACAATCCGTTTTTTAAGCCGCTGGGGAGCAACGGCCGGGCTTGTGTCACCTGCCACGATCCAAGCGCCGGATGGACGATCACTCCGATGCATATCCGCGCGCGATTCGAGGCCAGCCATGGAACGGATCCGCTGTTTCGCCCGCTCGACGGCGCGACCTGCTCCGATGCCGACGTCTCGACGCTGCCGGCGATGAAGAAAGCGTACGGCCTGTTGCTCAACAAAGGGCTCATCCGAATTGCTCTTCCGATACCGACAAATGCCGAGTTCTCCGTTGTCAAGGTCGACGACCCATACCACTGCACCAAGCTGAGCAGTCCGAGGAGCGGAGTGCTCTCGGTTTACCGCCGCCCGCTACAGGCCACCAATCTGCGTTTCGAGACCACGATCATGTGGGACGGGCGGATGCCCGACCTCGAGCATCAGGGCAATGATGCGGCGCACAAGCATGAGCAGGCCGTCGCCGGGCCGATGCCCGACCAGCTCGCGCGCCTGCTCGAATTCGAGAGCGGGACTTACGACGCGCAGGTGTGGCTGCCCAAGGCGGGATCGCTGCAGGATGGCGGCGTGGGCGGCGGTCCGGTGGCGCTCTCGCGCCAGGAGTTCTTCGTCGGGATCAACGATCCCTTCAACAACAATCCAACCGGCCTGCAGACCACGCTGCATGTCTTCAATCTCTACGACCTGTGGCGGGGCGATTCCAACCCGGAGCGGGCGCGCATCGCGCGAGGTCAGGAAATTTTCAACACGACGCCGATGATCATCGGAGGAGTGCCGGGCCTCGACGACGCGGAAGACCATCCGACCCACGAAGGCTTCTGCACCACCTGCCACGATACGCCGAACATCGGCAACCGCTCGATCAACATCTTGATGAATATCGGTACGGCCGACGCCTCGCGCCGCACACCCGATATGCCGCTGTTTACGCTCCGATGCGACGCGGGAGCGCTCAAAGGTCAGACCTTTGAGGTGATCGACCCGGGCCAGGCGCTGATTACGGGCAGGTGCGCCGACATCGGACGGTTCAAGACCTCCAGCCTGCGCGGGCTCGCCTCACGCCCGCCGTACTTTCATGACGGGCAGTCGGCAACCCTGATGGACGTGGTGAACTTCTACAACGACCGCTTTCAGGTCGGCCTAACGGCAGAAGAGAAAGACGACCTGGTCGCGTTCCTCAAGACGCTCTAACGCTCCGGCGCTTCAGTATTGAACGCGGCGCCGCCCCGCTTCAGTCCTTGAGCATGGCGACGCATTTGATTTCAACCATCAAGCCCGGCATCGCCAACGCGGTGACGCCAACCCCGGTCCATGCCGGATACTCCCCGGTGTAGTAGCGATCCTTGACGCTGATGAAAAGCTGAAGATCGCGCATGTCGGTATGGTAGGTGACCATGTCGACCACGTCGTCGAAGGTGGCGCCGGCGCTGGTCAGCACCTTTTTTACATTTTCGAAGGCCTGGACGAATTGCGCCTCTTTGCCCTCGACCACGTTGAGTTTCTCGTCGCGTCCCACCTGTCCGGCGATGAAGAGCAGGTTGCCCGCTTTCACTCCGGGATTGTAATGGAAGCGCTGTTTGATGACTTCCATTTCCTTGGGGACGACGTTCGTGCGCCTGGCCATTGTTGATCTCCTCGGTTGATCTCCTCGATTCTTCGCGCCGGATGCCTTGTTCAGGCGGTATCCTAGCGCGAAGGCCTCGGCACGCAAGCCGAGAGCGTCTGTGGGAACTGTCTGACAGTCCCCCCTCAATCGCGATTTGTCTTTCGCATCTCCTCCGCGCTACATCAATCGAGCGGCCGATCCTCAGGCCCGCGGCCATCGCGGTGCAAATCGCCGATTGATGAAGTAGCCTCGGGCGCGAACCTCAAGGAGAAAGTGGATGAGCGTAATCGTTTTGGTCCAGGGCACCCCGCGTCCCGATCGCAAGGAGGCGCTGGCACAGTATCAGCAGGCCGCTCGTGCGGTTATCGCCAAGCACGGCGGCGAAGTGGTCGCACGTGGCAGCGGGCTGGGGAACCTTCATGGCGCACACCAATATCAGGTCGGGATCGTACTCCGGTTTGCGGACAAGGCCGCTGCCGATGGCTGGTACAACGATCCGGACTATCGCAAGGTCCTGCCGCTACGCGACGAGGCGTACGCGGACCTCGAGATCAACGTATTCCAGGAATGAAGTAGCGCCGCTCCCATAACGTCGAGCGGGCCGGCGCCTCGTTTGAGGGTCGGCCCGCGGTCTTAGAGCATCGCCGGCTCAGATTTTTTTCCAGTCGGCCGATTGTTCGAAAGCATGCGCGGCGCGATAGATCGTTGGTTCGTCGAAGTGCCTGCCCGTCAGCATCAGTCCGGCCGGCAGACCGTCGATCATGCCGCACGGGATCGACATGGCTGGATGATGGGTCAGGTCGAACGGCGCGGTATTGGTGATCATCTCCAGCGCCCGCATGACGTATTCCTCTCTGCTGGCTTGTGGCTTGGGCAACGGCGTTGCCTTCATCGGGGTGGTTGGCATAAGCAGCAAATCGTATTTCGCCAGAACCTCGTCGTAGGCCGCCCGTAGCCGGCGCACGACGTTGATCGCCTTGCCGTAATAACGCGAACCGTAATTCTCCCGCACGTAGGTGCCGAGCAGCAGGAACAGTTTGGTCGTTTCTGAAAGCTCGTTGGCGCGCTGGCGCCATCCCCGGTGGAAGTCCATCAGCGAGGTCGAATAGAGATCATCGCGGCTCACGCCAAAGCCGTCACCGTACATCATGGTTTGAGTGAGACCTTCGATGCCGATGGGGGTCCACAACGCCCCGGCCACATGATGCATTGGGATCGAGACTTCCTCGACTCGGGCTCCCAGCGAGCCCAGGCGACTTGCGCCTGAGCGTACTTTCTCATCGACCGCGCGCTCGGAATTGTGATGGCCGAAGCCTTCCTTGACGATCGCTATCTTGAGGTCCTTGACGCCGCGTCCCAGCGCCTGCGAGTACGGATGCACCTGGGGCGCCTTGATTCGCGGGTCGTAGCCGTCGTCGCCTGCGATGACCTCCAGCAGCAGCGCGTTGTCGGCAACGCTCCTGGTCATCGGGCCGGTATGATCGACGAAGATCTCGATCGGCATGATCCCGGTATAAGGGACTAGCCCCCATGTCGGTTTCATCCCGTAAACGCCGCAGAACGACGCGGGCATGCGAATGGAGCCGCCCTGGTCGCCGCCGATCGCCATGTCGACTTCGCCGGCGGCTACGAGCACGGCGCTACCAGACGAAGAGCCGCCCGCCGAATAGCCCATCTTGTGCGGGTTGTGTACCGCTCCAGTGGCGTTGGTATGGCTTCCACCGGATAGGCAGAAATACTCGCAATGGGCCTTGCCGACGATCTCTCCGCCCGCATCCAGGATGCGCGTGACAACGGTCGCGTCGAAGTCGGGCACGTAGCCTTCCAAGGTCGCCGCGCCGTTCATCATCGGCACGCCCGCGAGCATGACATTGTCCTTGAGGACGACGGTTTTGCCCTTCAGCTTTCCCTCGGACGCTCCCTTAACCGACGACTTGTAGTACCAGGCATTGTATTTGTTTTCCTCGGGGGCGGGCCGATAGCCAGGCGTGCGAGGATACTTGACCCGTGGCACCTCGTCCGGCATCGCCGCGACGGTGTTGTAGGACTCCACGTAGGGCGCAAACAGCGCGCGAAACGAATCGAGGGCGGCGTCGTCCAGCGACATCCCGCACTGCCGCGCCACCGCGCGCAGTTGCTCCCGGTTAGGCATCTGAACGGACATGCGATTTCCTCCCTCTACGTTGAAAGCGCCCGGCTGATGTGCGATCTAGAAAAACTTGATCACGCTGCGCGAGACCTCGCCTTTGCGTAGCAGATCGTAGGCTTCGTTCACACCTTCGAGCGGGAAAGTGCGCGAGACCAGTTCGTCGATCTTGATCTTCTTGTCCATGTACAGATCGATCAATAGCGGCATGTCGATTCGGGGCCGGGTCGATCCGTAATACGAACCGATCAGCCGCTTCTCCATCAACGTGAACACATTCGGGTTGAGCGAAATACGCGCGCCCTCGGGCGAGACTCCGACGATGACGCAGGTGCCGCCGCGCCCGGTCATCCGAAACGCCATCTCGATCGTCTTGGGCGTGCTGATTACCTCGAAGGCATAGTCGGCGCCGCGGCCGCGCGTCAGATCCATCACTGCCTTGTAGGCATCGTCTTGTGACGGATTGACGAACTTCGTCGCGCCGAACACTTTTGCCAGCTCGAGCTTGTTGGGCAGCAGATCGATCGCGATGATGTCGCGCGCTCCGGCCAGCGCCGCGCCCTGAACCACGTTGAGTCCCACGCCGCCGCAGCCGATCACTGCGACGCTCGCTCCGGGCCGCACCTTGGCGGTGTTGATCGCCGCGCCTATCCCGGTCATCGTGCCGCAGCCCACGAAGCAGGCGCGATCGAGCGGGACATCGTCGCGGATCTTTATCGTGCAACTCTCCGGCACCACCGCCTCCTCGGCGAAGGTCGAGGCGTAGGAGAAGTGAAAAATCTCGGTGCCGTTTTTGCTCAGCCGCGTGGTGCCATCCATCAGCGTGCCGAGCCCCTTGGGGCGCGTTTCGCACAGGTTCGGCCGTCCCTGCGTGCAGTAGTGGCAGTGCCCGCATACGGGTGAAAAGGACAGCACTACATGATCGCCCTCTTTTACCGAGGTCACGCCCGCGCCGGTTTCGGCCACAATGCCCGCACCCTCATGGCCCAGCACCAGGGGCAGCGGCATCCGCATGTCCCCGGTCATGACGTGAAGGTCGCTATGGCAGGCGCCGTTTGCGGCGACTTTTACCCGCACCTCTGCAGTCTTGGGCGGGGCGAGCTTGAGGTCTTCGATGACCAGGGGCTTGCGCGGTTCGTACAGTACGGCGGCCTTCATCGGCGCTTTCCTCCAGAGATGATGCTTCGTCAGGAAGAGACGTGCGTAACTTAGAAGGCAGGCGACGCAGGTGTCAAATCACGCTAAGTGCTGAGGTAGGTTCGAGACGGTTATTGCAGGGTTGCAACACTCCGTTGTTGCGCCGGTCCGCGCCGCAACCGAAACGCTGTGTAAGTGTTCGGGTTTTTGGTCGAGCGATAATGGCACATTAAGTGCTTTCGTCATTGTTATGCTCGCTTAATCGATGGTCGTCCATCGTCAAATCCAATGAGCTACCAAGTCTCGACCTCCGATCTTCCCCCGGCGATGCAAATGTTCTCCGACATTGGCACCGCCGGGGGCTCCCGCCCTTCAGCAGTTCCCTTTCGCTTCGTAGGTAAGTAGTGAACCAGTCGTCCAACGCTCTGCGGCTCACCGCTCCGCTGCCGCTTTTTCAACTCCGCTCCCCGCGGAGTTGCCGGGCATGCGGACATCGGTTGGGTGAGCATGCCGGCTTGCCCGATACCGAATTGGCCAGGCAACTAAGCCGCATCCACGGCGGCTGCCTCGATTGCGAAACCTGCGCCGACGAATAAATCCACAGCTACTGGGCAAGATAAGCGCCGTCGACCGGCATAGGTACGCCGGTAACGAACGACGACGCGTCCGAGGATAGCCAAAGCACCGCCTCGGCGATTTCTTCGGGCTTGCCGAGCCGGTTGATGGGATGAGTTTGGATGACGGCCTTTTCGTCGAAGCTTCCGCGATCCATCACTCGCTCGACCATCGGCGTTCGGATGAACCCCGGACAGACCGCGTTTACCCTGATTCCTTTACTGGCAAACTCCAGGGCCGCGGCTTTGGTCAATCCGGCAACCCCATGCTTGGCCGCGGTGTAGGCGGACGTGTTAGCAATTCCGGCCAAGCCCGCGATGGATGACGTGTTGACGATAGTGCCGCCGCCGGCCTTGAGCATCTGAGGAATTTCGTACTTCATGCAGTAGAACACGCCGCTCAGATTTATGGCGATTACGCGCTGCCAATTCTCGAGTGTGCATTCGGGCGTAGGCGAGAACTGTCCCTCGATTCCCGCGTTGTTGAACGCGCAGTCGAGTCTTCCGTAAGCCTCAACCGCCTTGTTCACCAGCGCCTCAACTTCGTTCGGGTTCGAGACGTCGGCGGCGAGAAATATCGCATCACCGCCGGCCTCCTTGATCGCTCGCATGGTGCGCTCGCCGCCTTCAACGTTGTAGTCGGCAATGACTACCCTGGCCCCTTCGCTTGCGAAAAGGAGCGCAGTTGCGCGTCCGATACCGGAGCCAGCTCCCGTAATCAGTGCCACTTTATCTTTTACCCGACCGGCCATGACGATCCTCCCTGACGAGCGCCTCGCGCGTCGCAGCCGCGACGTGCGTCGATGTTTACGGCTTCAGCTATCACGCTATGCGCGAGGGTGTAAAGTTCATAGGGCGCGGGGGTCGATAGGCGCTCGATGCACGCGATGGCAGATGTCAGTAAGGTTCGAATCAGGGGTGCGAAATACTCGTTTGCGATACGCCCCCGTCACTGGCGATTGAGCACGGCGCTGTCGTGAAAGCACCCGTGTTGTAGCTTTGCAGTATTGCGGCGTCAACGGACATCTGCTGCCCCAAGCTGGAGGCCGGATCGACGTGTTGCGGTAGTTGGCCGCTTCCAAGCAATTGGTCAGCGTCGTTTGTAAACAGAAAGATGATCTCGTCCCCAGAGGGGCTGATGCCTGTATGAATTAGACGCGGCGCACCATTGAAGAGATTGAGTTTTGCTGCGATCAGTTGATGTGCCAGTTCGATACTCTCATCGGTTCCCACTGGAGTATGTAGAATGGCTCGCGCCTGATTCTGGTTGTAGGTGAGAGGAGTGGCAAAGAAGGAATTTCCTAGAACTAACTTTCTCACGGGCCACCGGTGATTATCTCGCCAGTAGTCCTGTGTTAGCGGGCACTTATTCAGACTTGGACATTCGAAAGTACCTGATATGGCAATGGCGACCGTGTTCCAGGTCATCGCTCCCGTGGTTAGAGTCGCCGTTCCATTACTTCCGCCGGGACTAAACGTATTATCAAATGGCGGGATTGGTTCCGGTTTCGTTGCTGAGGCCATGAAAGTGCGGTCCCGTACTTTTGGCTTCACCGAGAGCATGTCGGTCACGCTCATACCAGTAATACCGACGCCGGGGGAGCCCTCAGCTACACCCCAGCGGTATTGGACTGCGGCATTTGGTTGGTTGAGCCCATGGCCAGCGACCGTGATGGTATAGCTATTACAGGACAGCGAGACTGTAGCGCTGTCGAGTACCTCGGCTTGGACGCGCCCCGCCATACACAGACTGCTCAGGCTCAGGCCCAGCAAGGCGATGCCTCCCAGCTTTCTATTTATCTTAATCTTTTTTGCCCTGACCATGCTTCTTCATCCCGTGCTCTTTCTAATCGCCATTTGTCAAACAACGTTAAAGTGCTCCCGGCACAATCGTCCTCCACCACAGGCTCGCCCCGGCCGGCCGCTGTTGCACGCCTGCAATTGCTCGCGTCGATGCAACGGTCCCGCCATCATGCCAGAACGCGAAATTGGGTAATGCTGCATATTACAAGATATTTCAGCATCTTTTTGCTTAGTACAGCAGACAGGAGTGATATTTGGCACAGTTTGTGCGTTTTTTCAAAGGGAGAGGAGCAGGATGCTGAACAGGTCACAAATTGGTGTACACAATCGGGTCCGGGCTTCAATGACCGTAGTGAGGCCCAATTCTCTTCGTAAAACAACTGCATACGAAGCTCTCACCGTGGCGGAAAATGAAACCGGCGCCCGCAATCGGTCAGCATGGCAAAGCACTGTCTCGGCATTGTGCCTGCTGTGGCTCTGTCTCAATGCCATTCCGGCATCGGCCCACATGGACCTGCACCTATGGCTAAACCTTATTGCCGCCGTGGTCCTGGCATTCTCCGGTGTCTGGTCGGGACCCAATCAAAGTGGCTGGCTGCGCAAACGGATCGCGTCGCTCCCCGAACAGACGAACCGCAACGCGATGCAGGATGATAGCCCGCTCCGCAATCGATTCCCGTCACGGTCGCTGAAACCAACCGTATAGCGCGGCATCCCAAGAGCGCGCGCCGGTCCCAGTCGGCAGGCACCTTCCAGTGCCGAAAAAAAACAACTGTGCGAACTGGGGCCTTCCCCTATGTCTCAGACGGCCGCTCCGAGGGCGCGTCCCCAGCGCGCGTTTCGCGCGATGGGGATCGCAGCGAAGCGGAGAGCCGACCGCAACTCTTGCGGGCGCCTCACTCTAGGGCCCGATGAACTTCTTACATAGCTTGTGAATTTTGTTCATCTCCCGCACGGTCGTGCGGTTTACCCTTACGCCCTGTAGATTTGACTCGCTCCTATTGCTGCCGAAGATGTGAATCTGAGTACCGGTTTGCAGAGCGTCGCCGACTACGATGCTGTCCGCGTCTTTATCTTCGCGGATGAAAACTATCGACTTCAGTTCGCCTTCGGTCTGCGTCGAACACAGGGTAGTCGAAAATTGAGCGCCCTGCTTTTCTGCCAGCATCGTATACCGGGTTCGCCCGTTGGGTTGGAGAGTGTCACGATCACAGCCACAAAATTTTCCATCCGGGGCAGCAAAAAAAGCATACTCAAGGGTCAGGGTTAAGTCCGTCGGATTCAGAAACGTGAAGTCTGTATTGTCTGTCGTTATCGCCGTTCCGCCAGTAAAATCGTGAAACGAATCGCTAAGGTTCCAGTGCCCGACAACATACGGACTCGAGTCCTGCGCCCTTGCGGATGCCACAAAAATCAAGCCGACTAACACCAAGGCTAGAATCAGTGCCCTTTTCATTGTCCGCTCCTATTTTGCTTTCTTGTCCCAAGCCACCTACTTTATCGCTTCGTTCGGCAGAATTTTCGCCCTATCTGTGTTACGTCACATTACTGTCACCTCCATTATGTTGATTTATGCCCAACCTACCCCGAGTTTGTTAACTAGTGCAAGCGTCCACGGGTTCCGAAAGGTCTCGGAAGCAGCCCGCGCCGGGGACAGAATGCCGTGAGGGACGGTTTGACCGCGCCCCTTAGGATTCTGGTGGCACTGGACCGAAAAGTTCGACCAAATCGGGGAAAATTGTGGCGGAGGGGGGAAGGAGTCGAACCTTCCGGCGCAAAAAACCGTCGCACAATCAAGGGCAATCGTCAGCTGGGGAGGCGAAAATTGGCCTCTCCAACTGACACTTCTACTGACACTACTCGGTAAGAGCTGTCCGCCGCTCAGAAGGACGGACTGACCCTTGGCGCAATTCGCCGGGGACACCGGAACGAGGCCCGAGCCAGGACCGTAGCCTCCACCCCGTGACAACCGGGCGGGGTCTGAGACAAGGGGAGCGCGGCCGGCAGCGCAGCTGTCCACGAGGAACAGTTGCGACCAACGCTCTTCCAGCTACGCCACGCGCGCGACCCGGCGTCAGAGAAAAACATTCCACCGGCCCTTCAAAAGGGTGAGGGCCGGTGGAATGTTGCTCAAGCTTCGGAACCGACCAGAGCGCCGCTC
>Ga0209526_10001540_pt1 | contig 15537 bp, 14 predicted proteins | sample JacPinW_OM2H0_M1_FD_188566 | JGI IMG/M metagenome (GOLD analysis project Ga0209526, IMG submission 188566) | Forest soil microbial communities from Algoma, Ontario, Canada - Jack Pine, Ontario site 1_JW_OM2H0_M1 (SPAdes) (version 2) | ecosystem: Environmental > Terrestrial > Soil > Boreal... | reverse complement strand
CCACCAGGGCCAGTTCCCGTCGGTGACGATCTCGTTCAATCTCGCGCCGGGCACCGCGATCGGCCAGGCGGTGAGCGGCATTCAGAAGGTTAAGAAAGAGCTGAACCCGCCGCTTTCGCTGCAGACCAGCTTCCAGGGCAACGCCCAGGCATTCGAAGCGTCGCTGAAGAGCACGCCGATCCTCATCGTCGCGTCGCTGTTCGTCATCTATCTCATCCTCGGCGTGCTGTACGAGAGCCTGATCCACCCGATCACCATTATCTCGACCCTGCCCTCGGCCGGCATCGGCGCGCTGCTGCTGCTGATGGCGGTTCACGTCGATCTGAGCGTGATCGCGATCGTCGGCCTCATACTGCTGATTGGCATCGTCAAGAAGAACGGCATCATGCTGGTGGATTTCGCCATGCAAGCCGAACAGAACGAAGGCCTGACGACCGAGGAATCGATCTACCAGGCCTGCATCAAGCGCTTTCGCCCGATCCTGATGACGACGATGGCGGCGCTGCTCGGCGCCGTGCCGATGATGGTGGGTACGGGGGTCGGCTCGGAGATTCGCCAGCCGCTCGGTTACGCGATCGTCGGCGGCCTCGCTCTGTCGCAGATACTCACTCTCTATACGACGCCGGTTGTCTATATCTATCTCGATAAGCTGCAGAACTGGCTGTTCCGGGAGAAGAAGGCGGCAGCTTCCGCTGATGCAGCGCCGGCGCCCGCCGAATGACCTGACATCGCAGCCGTGCTCAATGTCGTCGTCGTTACTGGTCGCCCTGTGTCTCGACGAAGCGCAGACGACAATCGCGCAATGGCCCGACAACATTCACGTGGATGGACCATTCTAAACTTCAATTTAGTGGCGCACGGAAAACTCGCGGCCACCTCTCAATTGTTCGAAAATTCATTCTTGCACATGAGGAGTGACAAACGATGTTCTCAAGACGCGAGATGTTGGCGGCGACAGCCGTAGGTGGAGTGGTGACGGCAGCGACGATGACGACGGCGGATGCCACTCCGGTCAAAAGTGATATCAGCTTCGGTAATCCGAACGATCCGCCGCAGGGCGCCATCAACGCCAAGAATCCACGGAGCGTCAGCGATCCCGGTCCGCAGAATCCGGCGATAAGGGATCAGTTTCCCGGAGCATTCTCCCCGCCGGCGACCGATGTCGGCAGCATGCCGCTGAGCTGGGCGTCATTCAACAACGCGCCGCGGCGCATTCAAAATGGCGGCTGGGCGCGTCAGGTAACACAGGATTCCTTCGCGGTTGCGGACACCATCTCCGGCGTCAACATGCGGCTGACGTCCGGCGGCATCCGGGAGATGCACTGGCACCAGTTTGCAGAGTGGGCCTACATGACCTACGGCACTTGCCGGATCACTGTTCTCGACGAATTGGGCCGACCTTATATCGCCGACGTAAAAGAAGGCGACATTTGGTATTTCCCCGCCGGCCTGCCGCATTCGCTGCAGGGGCTCGGCCCGGACGGCTGCGAATTCGTTATATGTTTCGATGAAGGCAAGGCCTCCGAGTTCACCACCCTCTTGATGTCGGAATGGTTCACGCATACGCCGCCGGATATCCTCGCCGATAATTTCGGTGTTCCGGCCGAGACGTTCCAGGATATTCCGCTGCGCGACCTCTACATCTTCCAGGGCAAGTTACCCGGCGATCTGGCCGCGGACCGCGAAGCGGTGAGCGGAAAGGGCGTGCCGCCGCACCCGTTCACCTTCGCGCTCGGATCGGGTCCTGCGGCGCGCGAGACGAAGGGCGGTTCAGTGCGGATCGCTGACAGCCGCAACTTCACCGTTTCCACAACAGTCGCCGCCGCGCTGGTAACGGTGCATCCCGGCGGCTTGCGGGAGATGCACTGGCACCCCAACGCCGACGAGTGGCAGTACTGGATCAAGGGCAAAGGGCAAATGACGGTCTTCAACACTGGCCCGAACGCCGTCACTATGGACTTCAACGCGGGCGACGTCGGCTACGTCAAGAAGAACCTCGGACATTATATCAAGAACACAGGCGATACTGACTTGCAGTTCCTCGAAGTGTTCAAAAGCTCCTATTTCGCCGATGTCTCCCTGTCCAACTGGATTGCCCGTACGCCGCCGGCGATGGTTGCCCAGCACCTGAACGTGAGCGAGGCTACAATCGCAAAATTCCCCAAGAACAAGCCGGAGGTCATGCCGGAGTGATCGGATCAGGGGCGGCGCTTTATGGCTTTTGCCGAAAGCAACATGCCGCCCCTTCGACTTCGGTCGCGTCTCCCGCATACCGCTTCGCCGGCCGGGCACCTGATACCCAGCCGCCGCCTCGTTCCGAGGAGTCAACGATCGCCTTGACCAAAGGCGCTAGACACCGAGCGCGACACACCAGCTTATTTCCATCGCATTATCGTCAGGAGTCGTAGCTATCTTCTCGGTTGATCGTTGCGGAATGAGCGCAAACGTACTCGATTCCGCAGCGGTGGCCGCGTCGCGCTCTGGTCAGAGTCGTACGCTAAACGCGATTCTCCCCATCCCAGCGACGATTGCTTGTTTCATGGGGGTATCGCGGACAAGGCAAGCAGCGACAGCAGGAGCGCGGGCGGCATCACGATGAGGCCGAATCTGAGAAACCGAAGAGGCGCAATATTCTCGCCCTCTCGGCGCAATGCGATCAGCCACAGGATAGTGGCGAGCGAGCCTGTCACGGAAAAGATTAAGCCCGAGATCGATGCCAATCAGGATCGCGCCGGCCACGTGCGCGGGCACCCGCGCGGCATGATTTGTGGTCGCCGCGATCAGACCCACCGGCAGATTGTTGACGAGGTTGGAGGCAACAGCGACGACGATGCCTGCGACCCACGACGTCGCCTGCGGCGACGCCGCCGCAGCGTCATGCAGGTTGCGGGCCAGCGCTGACAACACACCGGTTTGGTTCAACCCCGCGACAAGAACGAACAGACCCGCAACCAGCGGCAGCACGCTCCCCGAAACGTCTTTGAGGATCGGCAGCGGCGGATCTCACGGATCTTGCGGCCGGCCTCGGCAGACCTAAGGAGTTAAGCAAACAGCAACTCAATGCTCCCTTCTCGAACAGGATCCAAACGCCGACAACCACGCGGATTTAGCTGATCAAGGATCGCATCGAAAGCGGCTTCGCCCTTGCGAGCGATTTGCATCAATTTTCCTCTCTCGATCCATAACAACCTGTCGGCATTTTCTGCTTCATCCCGATGATGGGTGGCAAGCAGAACGGCTCGTCCGCGCGTTTCGGACCGAATATTCTCGATCACCAGGGCGGCCGTTGCGGCATCAAGGCCTTCCGTCGCCTCGTCGAACACATAGACATCCGGCGATGCGACAAGCAGACGAGCGACCCCCAATCGTCGCCGTTCTCCACCTGAGAGACCGGTGCCACCATCACCAAGCTGATGGTGTATCCCCTTCGGCAGATTTGCGATTGCCCGATCAAGACCGACTGCCGCCACGGCGATCTGCAACTCATCATCGCTGGCGTCGGGTCGGCCCAACAGCAGGTTGTCGGCGATCGAACTGCGAAACAATTCGGTTCGCTGCAAAAGATACCCGATACGGGCACCAGACGCCGCCAGCCCCGGCCGGGTGAGACCGCCGCCGCCGAGGACGACAGTCCCACGATCCGGCGTGAGCAGCCCGGCAGCGAGCGCGAGAATAGTCGACTTGCCTCCGCCGCTTGGCCCAACGAGTGCGACCCACTCGCCCCGTGCTACGCGCAGCGAGATGTCTTTCACGACGGGCTCTTTTTCACCCGGGAATGTGAAGACGACATCGTCGAGTTCGAGGCCGCCGAGAGAATTCGTCAGCTTCAATTTGGCCGGCTTGTCCATCGTCGCGTTATGATCGCCTAGTAATGGCTGTACCCGACGCGCGGCGAGCGTCCACCGCCCGATATCCAAAGCCGCCACCCGGAGCGGAGCCACCATTTCGCCGAGTGAAAAGGAAAACACGACTACCGCTGCGAAGATCAGCGGTGTCAAATTGTGCGAGGCGACTAAAGCCGCCCCACTGAGCAGCGCGCCGAGGATCGCGCCCTGACTTCCCAACGATGCGGCCAACCGCAGGCCAGCGTCGAGCCGAATAAGCCGCAGTTCCGTCTCGGCCGCGCGCTTGCACGCTGCAACAACGCCTTCGGCGTGAGCAGCGAACGTCCCCGCAATACAGAGCTCGGTGCGTCCGCGGTCCAGATCGGCAAGACGTGTCCGGGCGGTGTCAAGTGCCAGCATTCGCCGGCGCGCGTCGCGCGTCACGAAAACTCCAATGGCGCAAGGCGCCAAGACGCCGCCTAGCATAACAGGAGCGATCGTCGCGACAGCCAGGGCTGGGCTGATGCCCCAGAGGACAATTGCAAAGCCTGCGAGAATGACGAAGGCGGCAGCGAGCGGCGTTGCGAATCGAATGTTGAGACCGTCCAGCGCGTCGAGATCGCTCGAAAGTCTCGCAAGAAGCACGCCGGCGCGCGGCCTCGCCAACTCGCCACGCCCGTCTGCGATCGAGCGGAAAACGTTCACGCGCAATCGCGCGATAAAGCGAAATGCAGCGTCGTGAGTTGCAAGCCGTTCAGCGTAACGGGCAACCGTGCGCACCATGGCAAACAAGCGTATCGCGGCACTGGGAATGACCACGTCAAACGCCATTAAACCCGTTCCAGCGATCGCCGAGCCCGCGATCAGATAGCCGGAAAGGGCGAGCAGCCCTGCCCCGGCCGCAAGTGTCAGTGCGGCCAGTGCTACGCCACTTACGAAGCGCCATGGCGTGGAGCGGATAGAGGAGGTGAGTACCTCCAAAAATGCGGCCATCCCGGTCACGACGCGATTTCCTCGACGCTGCCCTCGCACAGAGTGACGATACGATCCATCCGGCCAGCCAGATCCGCGTCGTGTGTCGCAACAATCAGTGTCTTCCCGTGCGCCGCGTCCAGAAGTGCTGAACGAACTTCATCGGCCGTCACGCCGTCCAGATCCGCAGTCGGCTCGTCCGCAAGAATCATCGGAGCATTGGATAACAAGGCGCGCGCGATTGCGAGACGGCGAAGCTCCCCGCCCGAGAGGCCAGCACCATTCTCGCCGATCGGCGTCAGCATTCGACGTTGCATCCGCTCGACCCGTTTCGCCAGACGCGCCTTCGCGAGCGCAGCCGCCGCGCGTTCGCGGTCGAGCGGCTGATGACCCAGTTGAAGATTTCGGGCGAGTGATGCTTGCCGCACATAGGGCTCTTGTCCGATCCAGGCAACCCGACAACGTAAAGTATCCGCCGTATCCTTGGTAAGGAACATGCCGTCGATCGCGACCTGGCCCTCAGCTCCATCGATGAGACCAGCGATAGCATGAAGCAAGGCGCTCTTCCCGGCGCCGCTCGGCCCCATGATCGCGATGTGCTCGCCGGCGGCGACCGTAAGGCTCGCATGCTTCAGCAAAGGACGCTCGCATCCTGCGAGCCGCACAGTCAGTCGTCTGACATCTACACAGGAAGCAAAAGGACGATCAAGATGGCGGTACGCGGTGCTATCAAGACGACCAACAATGCTCGACCGCCGAACGCTGAATATGTCGTCGGTGCGTTCTGCAAGACCTGCCACAGCGGCGCGGTCGTGATAGGCGGCCGCGAAATCCCGCAACGGCTGAAAGAACTCCGGCGCAAGCAACAGCATGAACAGACCACCGGATAGTCCGAAACCGGTCAGGGTCGCGCCATAGGTGGTCCATCCCAACAGATAGAAGCCGATATAGAGCGCGACCATCGCGACGCCAACGGTTGCAAAGAATTCTAGCGCGGCGGATGACAAAAAGGCGATGGAAAGCACATCCATGGCGGAGCGTCTCACGCGCTCACCCGAAGCCTCGATCGTAGTGGCGACACGCTCTTCCGCGCCCAATAGACGGATGCTCGCCAGACCGCGCAGGCGATCGAGCAGTAGCCCGGTCAGGTTGCCGGCTTCGTCGAATTGCCGGCGGCTGCGTTCCCGCGCTGTTGCCCCGATCAACGCCATGAAAACCGGGATCACCGGTCCAGCGATCGCCAGTATCAACGCGACTGCCCAGCTCACGGGCAGAATCGCGACGAGAATTGCGACGGGAACCACCGCCATCCTGAACCGGGCGATCTGGTACCTGACGAGGAAAGGATCGAGCGTTTCTATCTGATCAACCACAAGGGCTGCAATTTCGCCGGCCGGCGTCCGGGTTGCATCGAGCGGCGACCACGGCAGTACGGCATGAATGAGCTTGCGTCGCAGATCCAGTTTTGTCGCCGTTGACGCGCGCGCGCTTATCGCAAACGCTCCAGCCTCCGCGGCAGATCGGGCCACCAGCAGCAGCGCGAATAGCGATGCGAGCGTGACCGGCGATAGTCTGGTCAGCTCGGCACCGGTGCCGATGGACACAGCCGCGACGGCATCGGCGAGTATCAGGGCCTGGGGAATCCAGATCAGGTTTGCAGCAAGCGAGAGCGCCACCGCAACGCGCGGGACGCGACCGGAGAGTATCCCGAAGCGATCGGTCATGAAGACTCCGCTTGCGGAAGCCGAAACAGGTCGATTGCAACGAATCGTTGCGAGCCAGGCGATACGACGATCACCACGGTATATGTGGCCGCGAAGAGCGGGATCGCCCATTAAATTGGGATTCAGAAACCTAAATTCGATTTTATCCGAACCGCCCGCAGCAGCCTCAGTGCACTGGCATCTCGCTGACCTTGCCCCTGAATACCCGATAGCTGATAGCTGTGTAGATCAGCATCAGCGGGAAGACGAAGATGCCCTCCCCCCAGAACATGAATGCCAGACTGGAATGAGGTGCCGCAGCCTCTTCGACGGTGATGACGTAGGGGATCATGTACGGCCAGAACGAGATAGCGAGCGTCCCGAAGGCCGACAGGAAGATCAGCGCGACCATGTAAAAGGGCAATCCGTCCCGATGGCGCTGAACGCTGACCGCCAGCACGATGGCCGCCAAGGCAGCAATCGCAGGAAAGATGAAGAGATAGGGACGTTCAATCCATCGATGCATGATCTGGAGGTTTTCAGCCAACGCAAAGGAGAAAACGATAACAAGAAAGACGAGCAGTCCGATCGACAGATAGGGGACCTGGCGATAGGCCGCGTTCTTGACGTCCCCATCGCATTTTCTGACCAGCCAACAGGCGCCAAGAAGCGCATAGCCGAAACACAGCCCGACGCCGCAAAGTGCGGCGAACGGACTGAACCAGCCGAAGGCGCCGCCGGTGTATTGACCGTTTGTGATCGGAAGACCCTCCACCAGCGCGCCAACCGTCATGCCCTGGACAAACGTCGCGACCAGTGAGCCGCCGAAGAAGCTGAGGTCCCAGATCCACCGCATTCGCGATGCTTTGTAGCGAAACTCGAACGCCACTCCGCGAAGGATCAGACCAGACAGCATGACGGCGAGCGGAAGGTAGAACGCGGGCAGCAGCATCGCATATACAGCCGGAAATGCACCCCACAGGATAACCGCGGTTACAACGAGCCATGTCTCGTTGCCGTCCCAGATGGGCGCGACAGCGCCCCACATGGCGTGTCGTCGCGCTTCATCGCGTGTCAATCCGAACAGAATCCCGATGCCGAGATCGAAGCCGTCAAGCAAGACATAAAGCAGGATGCTAATGGTGAGAAGGGATACCCAAAACATGATCATGGCTATTCTCCAGCTTCCGCAAGCGTTCTTGCGTTCTCATCCGCTAACGTGCTTGCGCCCTCAGCCGCAAGCGAGAGGGGCCGGTTGGGCACCGCCGCGAATGTTGGCTTCAGCATTGGCGGGACAAGACCAAGCCGTAGCAGCCGATAGATGTAGTAGATGCCGAATGAAAAAATGAACGTGTAGATAACCGCGAAGATCGCGAGCGAGATCGCCGCGGCTTGGGCGGTCAGGAAAGGTGTCATCGCGTCCGCGGTTCGGAGCAATCCATAGATGGCCCAAGGCTGCCGGCCGACCTCCGCCGTGAACCAGCCGGTCCAGGTCGCGATAAAGGGCAAGGGAAAGCTGAGAAATGTCGCCCACAAGAACAGGCGATTTCGCCCAATTCGTCCGGCAAAATTCAAATATGAGCCGATGAAGGCGAGCGCCAGCATGATCATCCCGCACCCGACCATGATGCGGAAGGTGAAAAACGGGATCAGCAGCGGAGGCCAGTCTTGTCGCGGGAAGCTGGTCAGCCCAACCTCCTTGGAATCAAAACTCATGCTTCCGACCAGGCTTCCGAGAACGGGTATCGAGATCGCATATTTGTTGCTCGCCGACGCTGCGTCGGGAATCCCGATCAAGACTTCGCTCGCGGGCTGCTCATCATGCCAGCGGCCCTCAATGGCCGCAAATTTTACGGGCTGGTAGTCATGCACATAGTCGCCGGTCAAATGTCCGAAGAACATCTGGATCGGCACCAGTACGGCCGCCAGGCCAAGCCCCATCCGCAGCATGATATGCGCTTCGACGAAAGACCTTCGCCGCAGCAGGTACCATGCGCCGGTCGCGGCGACGCAGAACGCCCCGGTCAGGTAGGCCGCAAACAACATGTGCGGGAACCGCACCCACACCACCGGACTGAAGTTGATCTTTGTCCAGTCAGTCGGAACGTAGATCCCGTTTTCCATGACATAGCCCACCGGTACCTGCATCCAGCTGTTGTTGACCATGATCCAGAATGCGGAGAACGTTGTTCCCAAGGCGACCATCGCGGTTGAAAAGAGATAGAACCAGGGGGCAACGCGAGATCGGCCAAAAATGAGAACCCCAAAAAACGTCGCCTCCAGCATGAAGGCCGTGAATGTCTCGTACGAAAGCAGGGGCCCTTGAATTGGTCCCGACATCCTGGATAGCACGCTCCAGTTCATGCCTAGCTGAAATGCCATCACGATTCCGGACACGACGCCGAGTCCGAACGCCACGCCAAATATTTTGAGCCAGAAGTCGAATAGCGCGCGGTAGGCTGGGCGGCCGGTGCTCAGATGCAAGGCTTCAAGAACGGTCAGCCAGGCTGCCAGTCCGATGGTGAATGTCGGAAAGATGATGTGAAATGTGATGGTAGATGCGAATTGAATTCGTGACAGAAAAAGAGCCGTGGCGTCCATTTGAAAACCTCCTATAAGCCCGTTCCGCGAGTTCTTGCGGGCTTGTCGACCAACTCTTTTGGCGCGGTCCGTGGCGGCCGTGAATAGAAATTGGCCGTCAAACCGTTCACGCTCAACTGAATTGCGGCCACAGCAACCTCCTCCCTGCCGATCGGGTTATCTGTGTTGCGTCACGCTGCGACGCTGCGTGACGGCGGAGCCATGAATTCCGGGCCGACCGGATCGGTGATGGTTTCGCGCAGGATCCGATCGATCTCGGCCTTGGCGGAGGCATCGAGCGACCAGCCCGTCACTTCGTCGACTGGCTGCAACTGATCGGGATGGCGCGCGCCCCACAAAGCCGTGGTGATGCCCTGGTCGAGCATCCAACGGATCGCCAAGTGAACAACGCGCTTGCCGAAGCGTTGCTGAGCGAGCCGATCGAGCTTTTGCACGGCGGCCACATATTGTGCGAACCGGGGCTCGCGGAATTTCGGGTCGGTGCGCCTCAGATCGTCGCCATCGAAAACCGTATCCGCTTGCATCCGTCCGGATAGAAGCCCCCGGCACAGCGCTCCATATCCCAGCATCGCGATTTTATTCTTGTGGCAATAGGGTAGAAGGTCGGTCTCGATTCCGCGTTCGAACAGGTTGTAGGGCGGCTGCAGCACATGCAGCGGCGCAACGCGGCGAAACCGCTCCATCTGGCCGACCGAAAAATTGCTCACTCCGATGGCGCGGATTTTGCCCTGCTTGAACAGCGCGTGCATCGCTCCCGCGGTTTCTTCGATCGTAACCAACGGGTCGGGCCAATGAACCTGGTAGATGTCAATGTAATCGGTTCGAAGCCTACGCAAAGAATCCTCGATTTCCCGCATGATGCGGGCGCGGCTGGCATTGCGAGATACCCTTCCGCCCTCCCATTGAAGTCCGGCCTTGCTGGCAATAAGCACCTCCGAGCGCAGCCGGCCTTCGATCGCCCTGCCAACAATCTCCTCGGAGCGGCCAAATCCATAGGCGGGGGCCGTGTCGATGATGTTGATGCCATGCCCAAGTGCGGCCCGGATGGTAGCGATAGATTCAGCTTCGTCGGTTCCTCCCCACATCCACCCGCCGATGGCCCAGGTGCCGATCGCGACAGGCGACACCTTGAGCGATGTGCCGGGAATGTCGGCAAGTTCCATGTTCATTTTGAGAGCCTCTGCGTCACGGGCCATGATCCTGTTCTTTCCCTTAGTGCTTACGGGTTGGGAGTGTTGCAAACAGGTCCAACATCAACTGGTCGTGACTGAAGGCAGGGCATAGAGTCCCGCTTCCTCGCCCGCGATAAGCCCGAGGGCGGTCCAATCAAGTTCGGCGTAGCCGCGTGCAATGCCGGTGATCAGCCGATCGCGGACCACGCCCACCGAAGGCATCGGGACGCCCGCGTTCTCCGCCTCGGCAAGCGCCAAGCGCACATCCTTGAGCACGAGGGGCAAGACAAATCCGGGCGCATAGCTCTGCCTGGCAATCTTGTCGCCATAAATTCTATGCGCGCGTCCGCCGAACATCGTGCTTGTCATAATGTCGATGAAAGGCTGCGGATCCAGCCCGCGCTTTCGGACCACGGCAACGACTTCTCCGAGCATTTCAAGTGCGGTCGCGCTCATCATATTGCCCAGCAGTTTGACGAGGTTCGCGTCTCCCGGGCTGGCGCCGATCACAAAGGTCCTTTGTCCGAGAATGTCGAGGATCGGCTGGCAGCGCTCGACATCGGACGGAACGCCGGCGGCGACGATAAACAACTGGCGCGCCTTCGCGGCATCCGGATTCCCGAAGACCGGCGCAGCGACGTAGCCTTGCCCGTTCCGCGCATGCTCGCTCGCCAGCAGCGACGCAGCCGCCGTGCTAATCGTGCTCATCGACAGATGGATCGCGCCGGGCATCAGACCCGCGGCGAGCCCGTCGAGGCCGGGGTCTTTGCGACCGAACACGATTTCGCGCACAGCGTCGTCGTCCGGCAACATGCTGATGACGACCTCGCAGTCGAGCAGGTCAACGATATCCGTTGTGGGCCTGATACGGAGTGCCTCAAGTTTGGCGACCTGATCCGGGCGGCGGACATATGCGATCACACGACGTCCGGCTGCCACGAGGTTTGCGGCCATCGCCGTCCCCATGTGACCAAGGCCGACAAAACCGATATCGCCCTGCACAGGCGGACGGGCGGCCAATTCAGAGCCGTCTCGACGCTCGCGAGGCGACACTTCGGGTGCACCTCCGGAGGCGAGAGGGAGGCGGGACTCGTGCTTAAACATAAGGCTTCCTGACCGAGCGCATTCACAGCGTATTCACACCGTCTAATGCACTCGGATCTTTCGACGGACGCTTTCCACGACCTAGTGATGTGCGGATGTTGCGCTTGTCTCGGCTTGCCGCACATTAAGTTTTCTTGCGTGGAATTCTTGAACACCGTTGTGCAAATTAGCGCTCATTGGCCCACTCTCCGCCGCAGACGCGCGCATGACCGCCTCCAATAAAATCGAATTTAGTTATCTGAACGGCAATTTAATGGTGCCAACAATCCATCCGCTTACTCTGAACTTCGACTGCAATTCTCGTAAAGGCGGACAACATCTCTTCAACTATGAAGCAGCAATGCTGGCTTCGATGACAACGTGATCCCACCATCACTTTCATCCGCTCGACAGAAAATGCCGGAATAACCTGCAGAGGTGCGGTGCGAGGAAGAGAGCCAATGCGCGGGTCAGGAGAACAAGAAATGAGCGGCATCGGCACCAGCCTTCCGGGTTTTCCTTCTCCTCCTCGATCGATCGTTAAAATTTCGCCGCCCGATATCGCTCGTCGCCGATCAGCGAATTGGGGCGCAATACAAGCAGACACGGTGAAGGTTACCCGGCGTGAGAGGTTCGAATACGGCTTTCGAGGTCGAAGACATTTGCTGATCGTTTACGAACGCGCAGAACGGCACGATGGCGAGACGCTCATCGAAGGGTTGCCGAAATCAGCCCTGCGCGAGTTCAATCGCAAGCTCAGCTTCGTGCCTGCTGGCCATCGGTTCTACGGGTGGCAAATGCCGCGGGTGCTGACGCGCGTAACCTATTTCTATATCGATTTGCACGATTCGTTGTTTGATCTGGAATCCGGCATCACCTGCCCAACGATCAGACCGCGCCTATTCTTCTTCGACCAAGCCGTCTGGGATACGGCGATCAAACTCAAGGCCGAGGTTGGGAATTCCGACCCGGGTAGCCGCCAGTATGCGGAGGCGTTGAGCCTCGTACTGATGCACGAACTGATCCGCTTGGAACGAACGACATCCGCTGCGGCGATGTCGCTTCGTGGCGGCTTGCCAATGTGGCAGCAGAAGCGCGTGGCGGAATTCATCGAGGAGCATCTCGCGGAGGATATTTCGCTGGCCGCTCTCGCAGAGCTGGTCCATCTGAGCCTCTATCATTTTGCGCGCGCCTTCAAGCAATCCTTCGGCGTGCCTCCGCATCGCTACCATATGGCCCGCCGGATGGATCGCGCCAGGAGCCTGTTGCAGAGGCCGTCGCTCTCAGTGACGCAAATCGGCATCCAGATTGGCCTTCGCGAAGCGAGTTCATTTACGAGGGCGTTTCGCAAATTCACCGGACTAACGCCGACCGATTATCGTCGTCACCGAGAGATTGGCCTCACAAGTGCGGAACCCAATTCGTGACGCGAGTGGGCGCTCAAACCAAGCGCTTTGAGAGACCGTCGAGCACCCGCTTTTCGGCGCGCTGGTCCAGAAAGATGGGACGAGAAGGGCAAACACTACAACCTCCGTATAAGTCTTCCGATCCCTTTCGATATCGGACGCTTACCTACGTACAATTGAGCCATCAATCTCAATCACTATAGTTTCGCTACTAATCTGAAATAGCCGATCGCAGGTGGCGAAATGTCCACGATCCTGGCCGAAAGATTGAGCGGAACCGCGATAATCCAAACCGGCGGAACGCAGCTGCCCCGCCGACAAACCACAGCTATGACCGCGAAGAAGTCCGCTGCTTCGCCTTGGGAGGTGGCACATGAGGGTCAAACTCTGCGCGCGGTGTCCCTATACGCCGCGAGACCTGGCAGACCACCACGATCCCGAAGCCGCGCTTCACGCGTGCGCGAGGTGCGACGGCGCACAAGGCGTGGTCACCAAGCATTACCCCCGCAAGGCCCATAGGAGTCGAAAATGCGCAACGGTCCCCAACATCTTCGAAGTGACGCAGCAAAGCGCTGCGCCATCTGTGACGGAAAGTTTGGTCTCGTCCGGTATTACTGCTGGCGAACAGCTCTCTGTTCAAAGACGTGCACTAATCGCTTAAAGGCCCGCCAGAAGGGTGACCGCAGATGGTTACTTCGACTTCACGCCGCCTGACAAACAGTGCAGCGAGAATCCTCTAGAAATTTCTTGCCGTTTAGGATTTCGAAACAAGGAGGCTGCGCAATGAACTTTCTATGCAAACTCCTTTTATGGAGCTCTCTTTGTTCCCTATTGGCGATCCGAGTCCAAGCGCAAGAAGATGGACAAGGCCAGCGGGCGCTGCACCACCATCCTCCACAGGATCAGCTCCTACACGAAAGGTTTTATTCAAAATGGCACATGCCCGATAATCCTTCCATTAGCTGTTGCAATGAGGCGGACTGCTATCCGACTGAAATCAAGTTCGTTGACGGCGACATCTACGCAAAACGCAGAGAAGACGGCGAGTACATTCGCGTTCCACCTCAAAAGGTAGAGCGGAATAGGGACAATCCTGATGGCAGAAACCACCTCTGCGCCCCCCCGCCCAATCTCTTCCACCCATCCGATACCGTATTCTGCTTCGCATTGGGAGGCGCCACATGAGATTCGTATTGGTGAATGGCAGGACGCCCTGCCCGCAATCTTTCTGTGTGCTGTGTTGTGAGCCAATCGGAGCGAGCTATCTCCGAGAAATCGGGACGCGGCTCTCCTACTGCGATCATGATTGCTACGCCGATCACTGCAAAATGGCCGTCCTGGCTCTCGAAAATCATGCGAGAGCGTCATGAGTGGCCCTCGCCATAGCTTCCTTTCAACTGGGGAATGCTCTGGCGCGAAGACGCGCTGAGCCTGTCACCGCGCCGCGCTTCGCGCGGACCCGTTGGCGCTTTTGCCAGGCCATGACAGGTTTCTCTGGATTTCGCCCTCAAAAATTCACGCGGTTTGAGATGGCGCCATCGACGATCAGATTTGAACCAGTCGTAAACGAGGAAGCTGGGCTCGCCAGGAACACTGCCGCATTCGCAATCTCCTGCGGCGTGGCCATGCGGCCGGTTGGATTGCGCGCGAGCGCATCTTCGTATCGCTTGGGCATGTTCTGCTCGACCATGTTCCAGACGCCACCTTTAAAATAGACAGTGCCTGGAGACACGACGTTCACGCGGATTTTCTTGCAGGCGTACTCACGCGCAAGTCCCTTCGCCATGTGTACCAGCGCCGCTTTGACCGGACCATACGAACTGGCGGTGTCTGCCTGTGCTGCCGAAACCGATGAAATGATGACAAATGCTGCGTCGCCGTTCCTCTCGCCGCTCGTTTCGAGGAACGGACGGGCGGCCTCGAACGCGTTCACAGCGCCCAACACATCAAGCCGAAAGTTCTGCTCCCATGACGCGGGATCGCCACCTTGCGCCATGGCGCCGGCATTGGAAAACAGAATATCGATGCCGCCGAGCTCCCGAGCGACGTTGGCGATCCATGACTTCAACGCGGCGCCGTCGGTGATATCAACGGACGCGCCGGTTGCCCGTACGCCCAGGGTTTGCAACTCGGCAACGGCCTTCATGACCTGATCTGCGTTGCGGGCGCAGACAGCCACACCAGCACCTTCGCCTGCAAGCGTTCCTGCAATCGCACGTCCAATGCCGCGCGTGCCCCCGAGCACGACAGCATTTCTTCCTCTCAAACCCAAGTCCATTCGCATTTCCTCTGTTGACTCGCTCGCATTGTAGCGGCTCAAACGGCCTTTAAGAAGTCTCTGATCCACACTTCCGCCTACCGATTTCCCCGTCATTCGGTCGACTTCGTTGAAGCAGGTAGTCAACCCAAGTCCGCAAAGCGTTGGGCGTGACACCAGCCTACGCCGACGACGCCAACTCGCTGCTCGAACAGGGATGCGTAAAAGTCATGTTCGTGACAATCTCCCAAGGCGTGACGGATTGTCTTCATGTGAAAGAAGGGACCGGCGTGGCCGACCGTCCAAAGGCTGAACATTTTTATCTTGAACCGCGATCGTTCGCCGAAGCCGACCAAAGCGATCGTCCCCCTTGCCCGCCATGAGACGGCGATTCTCGATACAATGCCGGACATGAAGCGGGCTCTCCCAACGAGCGAGGGCAAAACGCCGCGCCTGTCGACCTTATTGCGGTCGGACGGCGACGTTGAATATATTGCCGTTGACGGTGCGTAGCTCCAA
>Ga0209526_10001539_pt1 | contig 15541 bp, 12 predicted proteins | sample JacPinW_OM2H0_M1_FD_188566 | JGI IMG/M metagenome (GOLD analysis project Ga0209526, IMG submission 188566) | Forest soil microbial communities from Algoma, Ontario, Canada - Jack Pine, Ontario site 1_JW_OM2H0_M1 (SPAdes) (version 2) | ecosystem: Environmental > Terrestrial > Soil > Boreal... | reverse complement strand
GACAAAACTCACTAAATTCCGTGAGCATGTGTCTCAAGGTCGTTGACACGCGCCGCTCCGAAGTGTCCATTCATTCCCCAAGTGGACACCTCGTAGGTGTGCACTTCGGGCCATCTTCCACACCCACCCAAACTTCGTCGAGATGTACAGACCGAACGCTTACTCATTACTCCGTTGTGAGCAGTTGATCATTCTTGGAGGGAACACTCTATCTACCTAGGCCAGATAGTCTGCGGGCGAACTTGCCAGCCGGTATGGAATGAAATGAAGCTCGCCAGCTTTTGCAATTCCTGTTCACCCCGCTCTATTAGAAAATATGGTTTCCCGTTTACGACCGCATACAGTCGATAACATGGAGCGCTAAACTTTGTGGTGAAACGTAGGATGATTTCGAGATCCGCATCCTGATATCGGCGTGCGTAATACCACCTGCCAATGCCAACCCGATGCACGAGGCAGTTCCCCTCCAGGTGCCATACTTCATCCCCGAAAGCAAGCCAAAGCGCCAGCACACTCAGGAATAGAGTGAGTCCCAACCAAGGCGCAATAGCCTCTCTTGACAGGCCACTGGACCATAGCTTTCCAGCCGGCGAGAGTCGCAAGAATGGCGGAGACGGCGACGGCGTAGCCGCGTAGCGGCGCTGACACACGGAGGTCCACACCGCGGCCGGCGATTTCATTCGCGTACCAACCTGATGGCAGATTCGAAGCTTCTGATGCAGACATGAGGGGCGCGGTCATTAGCAGTACTTCATGAGATTCTGCTCTCTTCGCAACAGCTTCGTCGAACGGATTTCGACAAGACAACACTGCCCAGTCCTAGTTTAGAATTGAAACAACAATCAAAAAGGCAAAAAACAACAGCAGAACAGCAGACGTTATCTACATCGAAACAACCGTCCCAAACAGAGGTAACCTTCTCGCTTCCCCGAGGCCCCAGACCGTAAAGGACTGGACCATACTGGATGATTGGCTGAAGCCAGAGGGTGAAATTGGCAAACGTTTGTCGACAATAGCTCCTTAACGAAAGGATCGCTTGGGTCCATTCTAGGAACTCAATCTGAGCCACAACTTCAAGCCGCAGCCAAACAGACTTTTTCCTCTTCTCTACGGTAACGCATGGCCACACCTCACCTTTCGCGTCTCTGGTAGGTTAAAGAATGGGCATTCCGGCGTCACCCAGTGGCAGACGCTACTTCAAATTAGGGTTCAGTTAGCTGGACCAAGGCAGACCACGCCCACGTTTGTTGAAAGAGCAGGTCAACTCTCGACTCCGCAACAGGGGTTCATTTGCAGCGGTCAGTTGGTTCGCCTGGATAGTTCCCCTGGATGCACGGTATCGCACCCAAGTACTCGTAGATTGCACGAATGTCGTGGTCCGTCAGGCTTTGATAGTTGGGCCACGGCATGATTTGAAGAAGATCCCCGTCGAAGGGAGGGTTCGGAGGGTTCGTCGGAAAGCAGTTCTTAGTTATGCTGATTGAACAGTTTGGATGCAACTGATCAAAATCTTTGCCAGTCCTCAGGATTTCAAGGAATTGCGGAAATGTGCGGTCCCCTTCAGGCAGTCCAGTTTTCGTAGAGGGCGTTAAGTTCCGGGAAATAATGTGAGGTGAAGGTGGCCCCGATATCGTGAGGAAATCCCTTCCCCCACCCAAGTAGGTCTTGGGATTGATGTGCTTCCGATGCTTTCCTAAAAAGAAGGGGTTCCCACCCATGACAAATTGGTCGCGCGGGCCGGTATCGTGGCAATCGTTGCAGCCCCCAAGGTTCACTAGGTAGCTTCCTAGTCCTACTAATTCTCGGTTCCTTCCATCTAAGTCCAGTGGAACGGGCGCGATGTCGAATCCCTGCTCAATCCTCGGGTCGTCACTCTCGTCCCGATCATGCGCCCTTCCGCGCGGCGTGCTGACAAAAATTACGGCCAACGTTAGTCCCGTAAATGCAGCGGTCGCTCCGAGAACTCTTAATCGTTTTCTTCCGGTCATTTTGATTTTCCTTTCGCGTACCTTCCTTAGGCATGGCAGTCCATTCCGCCGGGACACGCTGAATGAATCTGAGAGGGAACATTGCCCGGTATTGTGCGTTTCGCGACTAGAGGAGTCAAGTAGATGTAGGGTTACTCTCGGCGAAGTATTCGCTGCTGCATAGGGACGGTATCAGTTCGATGGCGTCGAGATGCCGAGAGGCTTGGTATCTGAAGCCTTGTAAAACCCTGGACATCATCGTGGGCCAGAAGACCCCCGCTCCTGTGCAACTGTGGATCGGTTTGGGAAATGCTCGATTGTTCAATTTCACCCGATGAGTTGCTTCGACCGTCAGGAGGTGGTGCCGTGGGCACTCCGGGGTACTTGCAATGCGGTTAAGATCCTTGCCGACTGGGAAGCCAGATCATACAGCGTTTCTTGGGACCGTACGTTCAATTTATGAACAATTGACGGTTAACATGAATCCGTCCTGCGCCTGCCCGACCTCGAGCCACGCCAAGGCCGCAGTCCTGAACAGTCTCTTGCCCGGATGCTCGGCGGGGATATCGTCACGCAATCGACGAATTCCCGTTATCAGCTACCTGCGGGCTTCTTAATCCAACTCTAACCCAACTGTCACGCAATGTTCATCTGGGGTGACTACGATGCGCGGGCACGCGACGTTTCTTTGCCCCGCCCAGGCAGAATCCGCAGCTGTGCTTGGTAGCCGTCCATTGTGGATTGCCGGCATACATACATAAGGAAGGGATGCGGAATCCAGCTGTCTGGATGAAGGGAAAGGATTCAGTCATGAATGTGAAGAGGTGTCTGTACTCGCTGTTTTTTGCGGCTTTTTGGTTGAACCTACTCTGGCCTGCCTCCGCCGCAGCGCAGGCAGGCGCAGGCATCATCACCGGCACCGCCGCCGATACAGATCATGATGTCCTGCCGGGCGCGCCGGTGAAGCTTGACCCCGGAGACATTTCCGCCGTCACAAACGGGCAGGGTGAATTTACGATCACGAATGTCCCGCCAGGTTCGTACACGCTCACCGTTACCTACCTGGGTTTTTCACCGTTCACGACAAGCGTGACGGTTACGGCTGGACAGGTGGCCAAGGTGGATGCCGTCCTAGCGGTTGCCACACAGAACCAACAAGTCGTCGTTACGCCTGGCCGGTCGTATGGAGAAGCGGAAGCGATCAACGAAGTGCGCACGTCGGATACTTTGGTTAACATCCTGCCTTCTGCGGTAATCACCAGCCTTCCCAACGCCAACGTCGCCGATGCTCTCGGCCGCTTGCCGGGTGTCACGTTGGAGCGTGACGAAGGGGAGGGCAAGTACGTGCAGATCCGCGGTACGGAGCCACGGCTCAGCAATCTAACGATCGACGGTGTCGTTGTCCCTTCTCCAGAAGGTGGTGTCCGCCAAGTGAAGTTGGATAGCATTCCTGCAGACCTGATCGAATCGGTTCAGATCAACAAAACGCTGCTCCCAAACATGGATGCCGATGCGATCGGAGGCTCCGTAAACCTCGTGACCAAAACAGCCGGCGAGCGACCCACGCTCTCCCTATATGGAGCAGGAGGATTTACGCCAATCATTAACACCGTCCCCGTGAGCGAATTCAGCGGCACTCTGGGGAAGCGATTCGGCGTGGCGAAGCGGTTGGGAGTGATCGTTGGCGGTTCCTACGACTATAACGGGCGAGGAATCGATGATGTGGAGCCGATACCCGCCATTCTGCCAGGAACGGCATTCACTCCGGCCGACAGCTTTGTCGCCATCCGTCAGTACAAGTACGACCGTAATCGCTACGGCTTTGGCGGCAGCGTGGATTACAAACTAAACGAAACTTCGCTGGTTTACGTCCGTGGGTTGTACTCCGATTTCAAAGACAATGGCCGCCGCTGGGAATATCAGCTGACGGACAACACTCCGGGTCTAACCCCCGCAGCTAGCCCAGGTGCTGGTGTTCCGGTGTTTACTACCGAGAGGCGCGATGGGCATTTTCAAATTGCGCACATACTGGTGGGCGGGAACCACGTGATGACAAAATCTTGGATCAATTGGGGTGTATCGGCATCTCGTTCCCAAATGCATAATCCGATCGCCGGCGGTGAATCCATCACCACGTTTGTCTATCTCCCCCCCGGGACAGACCTTGTGAATAATCCCCCGACGAGTAACTGCCAGTTTGATCCGGCGGCGACAAAGGACGTATACCGGCCGCAGTTCTCTCCGGCGTGTTTCGCGGAAGCATACAATCCAGGAAACTTCAAGCTCGGTTCCGTGGCGGATTCCGCCCATGGCAAGGCTTCTCAACTCAATCTTGCCGCGTTCATATCGGCGGCAAGGAACTACCATATCGGCGGACACTTTGGCAGCTTCGAGATTGGCTTCAAAATCCGGAACCAACACAAGTTTGATAACTCCTTCGAAATTGACTATGCCCCGGTAGATCAGAATGGCGCGCCCTTGATGAGCTCATTCAAGAGCGTCCTCACCAATCCAAATTACTACGATGGCGCTTACAAGTTTGGTCCCGCAACTAGCTGGGAGCAGGTCAACAACTTCGTAAACGCCAATCCCGCCGCCTTCACCGTGAGTAGTACGAAGGGCATGAACTCAAACAACTTCGATCTGGTCGAGCGTATTACCGCCGGCTATTTCATGAACACTTTCGATTTTAGCCGCTTCCGGCTGATCGCTGGTTTGCGCATCGAGGGCACGCAAGATTATACGGTCAGCTTCGATCAGAGCCTGGCATCCCCCTGCCTGTGTGCGAAGGGCGGCGGCTCCTATGTTAACTATTTACCGAGCGCCACCCTTCGGTACCGCGTGGATAACAGCTCCGACCTTAAGTTTGTTTACGGCCGCGCGCTCAATCGCCCCGATCCACAGCTCCTAACCGCTTCGTTTAGCGTTGACACTAGTTTTACCCCACCTCAAATCAACCTAGGGAACGGCCGTCTGAAACCAGAGCGTGCGAACGACTACGATGTGCTTTACGAGCGATATCTTACTCCGCTCGGACTACTGCAAGCGGGGTTCTTCTACAAGCAGTTAATCACACCTATTGTGACAGATTTGCTTCCCGCCACTACCGACTGCCCTCCGGCATTCAACCCTTGCACATTAAATACACCAGTAAACGCGGGCAGCGGACATATATACGGCTTCGAGGTGGGTTATATTCAACATTTTACCTATCTCCCCGGTGTACTTCGGGGTCTCGGTTTATCGGCGAACTACAGCCGCACGACCTCCCAGGCTAGTAAGGTGGACCCGCTACGCACCGACAGCCCGGCATTGCTTCGCCAAGCCCCGGATACTTGGAACATCAGCCCAACATTCGATCGCGGCAGAATCTCGATTCGCGTAGGTTTTGCCTACAACGGTAGGAACATCTTCGCCTATGCGTACCGAAACCTACAGCGTGACCCTAGTGATCTCTCCGGCAGAACAATTATTCCCATTACCCCTACTCCGCCGATCAACGGGCCCGCTGGCGATCAATATCTCTACCCACACTTCCAGGTGGATGCTCAGGGCAGCTTCCGAATCCGGCGTGGTCTCCAATTTGTTGCCGCAGGTCTCAATCTAAACAACGAAGTATTCGGGTTCTACAACGGAAGCAATCCCTTCTTCATCCAGCGTGAGTACTACAAACCGACGTACACGTTTGGCTTCCGTTGGGAGCCTTTTAACAAAGAATAGTCGGCTCGCTTTCGGTGACGATGGCTTTTGTATCGCGCCATGGCAGTGGACAGCAAAGATCGAATGACATTAGAAAGAACCGACAGGAGCGGGTCCAAGCAGATCCGTTGCACTTCACTAATGTCGTTGTTGATATGTTGATACGCGAAACGATGCACAGCTTCCCGCAGCGCTCTGGGGGAAAGTCCAAGGGCACCCGCCGCCTGTAAAGGGTTCCATGCCAAATAGCCCCGCGGTGAAAGATCCCGGCTCGGTAAGTCGCCGCGGGCTAGCCTTTATGCCTGGCTGGTAGTGCGCCAATGCTCGCAGTTTTTCTCGCAACGAATGCCGTTCGTTGTTGGGTCTGTGCCGCTCGGCGCGACTTCAGGATGCACGGTCAGTTGAGATAGCGCCACTGTGACCAGGAAGACTGAAGGGACTCTCTGGGGCGCCGACAAACGTAGACGGTGAGATTCGTCTCCTCCGGCAGGGCGTACCGGGGAGAGAGATGCGCGGACGGCACAACTTCCCCGAAGGATTGGAGGAGTCGTTCTTTCGTAAAGCCGATGGCGACCACGACCTCCCCGGTGTAATCGCGGGGTCCCCATAGACCGTATTGATTCTGGCCGCTGATCGCTCTCGGAAGACCATAGCGTGGGCCGAAGTAGTCGATGGCGCTGGCTTCGCCGTAGTTATAGGCAAGCACGGCGGCTTGGCGGCGATCCACCGCGGGCAAGCTGTTGTAAACAGATGCCACGCTGCCAACCTGCTCCTGCCAGCCAAACATGTCCCCAAAGAGCTGAGGGAGATCGCCCTGCGGAACATTTTCCACGTTCACGGCCTTTACATCCCAGAAGCGCGTGTACTTGATCGTGTCGTCAACGGATAGAATTGGCATGGCAAGCGGTGCAGCGATGACGGCGCCGACCAACAAAGCGCTAACGATGAGGTAAGGAAGCCATGTACCGGTGCGAGGGAGCAATCGCAGCTCGATCCAGGCGGCGCCCGCGGCGAAAAGCATGATGTAGGCTGGCGCCAAGTAGTAGATCTTTCCGTGAAGGAGAATCATCTCAACGAGGACGGTGAGATAAGCCCAGCCGAGAACAGCGTACTTCTTTCCTGCCGAATCGCAGAAGAGATACCACAACCCGGCAAGCCACAGGGGAGTCGCGACGGGATGCGTCAAGAGCGACTGCTGCCAGACGTATTGCCAGGCCGAAATATGGACATACTTCGTGCCGATGACGGAGCGCAGGAGCGCGATCGTCGGCCAACCATTCTGGATTTCCCAGCGGAGATTGGGAAGAAACAGAAAAAAGGAAATGGCCGCAGCGATCCAAATCCATCGGTAGTTATATTCGCGGCGAGCGGCCGTGAGCAAGAGACCGACCGCCATGCCTGAGCCGAAGAACAGCATGGAATGCTTATTTAGAATGCCCAGACCTGCGACGAAACCAAATAGGAGCCAGAGCCGTCTATCACCGCCGTTTAAGATGCGCAGGACGATGGCGGCGCAGGCCATCCAGAAAACGGGCTCAAAGGAGTTCATGGAAAACAAATTGTCGAAAGTGAGGTAAATCGGCGCGAAAAGCACGGCTAAGGATGCAAGAACCTGCGCGAATTTTCTCCCGCCGACTTCACGCGCGATCCAGGCGGCGATAAAAGTCTTTACAGCTGCCGCGAGGGCCGGGAGAAAACGTAGGGCAGCGAGCGAATCGCCCATGAGTGAGCGGCTGAGTTGTGCGAGCCACGGTGCGAGTGGAGCGTGATCGACGTAGCCCCAGGAGAAGTGCTGACCACAGGCGGCGTAGTAGAGTTCGTCGCGGAAATAACCGAAGCGCCCATTGCAAGCAAAATGGACGAGGAGCGCGGCGCCAGCCAGATAATAAACGCTTGCATGAAGCGAAACTACCCTCGACGTTGTAGGGGCCTCGCGCGGAACCGCGCGCACCTCAAGGGACGGGTTGGGGTGGACGGTCGGAGGAGCCTGGGCGCCAGCAGACAACGTTTCCCCCACGGCGTTCTATTCAAACTCTATAGTACATACCACATGATACCGATCCTTGTGTAATGCGTTAAAGCGCACTTTGCTGTCCCTGCGGGAATCTGGGTGGGGCATACTTGATACGACTCTGTGTCAACATAGAATTCATGAAAATTAAAGCAATCATAACCGGAGCAACGGGCATGGTGGGGGAAGGTGTCCTGCTCGAGTGCCTGAACCATCCGGATGTAGAACAGGTTTTGGTCATCAATCGAAAGCCGGGAGGAGTGTCGCACCCAAAACTGCGCGAAATTATTCATACTGATTTTTTCAATTTGGCGCCCATTGAGCCGCAATGGATTGGATACAACGCTTGTTTTTTTTGTCTGGGTGTATCATCCGCCGGCATGAGCAAGGAGGAATATAAGCACATTACCTACGACCTGACACTGAACGTAGGGCAGCATTTAGCAAAACTTAACCCGGAGATGACCTTTTGTTACGTCACGGGTGGGGGTACCGACAGTAGTGAGCAAGGACGAATTGCATGGGCACGCGTAAAAGGCGCTACCGAAAATGCCTTGATGCGGTTGTTCAAACAGTCGTACATGTTCCGGCCCGGCTTTATGAAGGCCACGCCCGGCCAGAAAAATGTAAAGAGTTATTACAAGATTTTTGCTTGGCTCTATCCCATTGGTCGGGCACTTTACCCGGCAGGCTTTTGTACCTTGCAGGAAGTGGGGCGGGCTATGATCAACGCCGTTAGCAAGGGCTATCCTAAACAAATTCTAGATGTGAAGGACATTGTTAAGTTGGCGAAACCCTGATGCAAAACTGACTCCCGCTGCCAGGGATTCCTATGGAGCGCAATCGGATTCCTTATCTGATCAGTTGCGATGGCAAACCAAGCTAACGTGCCGCGCTGGGATAATCCACTCGAACGCATCCTCCGCGAGAGCACAATGAGAGTAGGACAAAAGCGGAGCGTGCAAACTCAGACGCGTGGTCAGTCTAACTTGGATTTCGTTTCAGGATATAGTCGAGACCTCCCACCCGGAACCAACGATACCCATACGGATCAAGCAGCAGGCGATGCTTGCCGGAGGCATCGGAATTGCTGTTCTCCCCGGAGAGCAGATTCACAAGGCGGCCGGAATCTTCGACACCTACTTCGAGCCAGACTTCGCGTGGGACCGCACTGAGGTTGTGCACGACCAGTACGGAATTGTTTCGCCAGTCATAGCGAATCGCCAGTACTTCGGGCGCCCGTGTCTGCAGGATGGAAAACTCGCCCCAGCCGATCTCCGGCGCTTCCTTACGCATACGGATCATGCGCTCCATCCAGTTCATAAGGGAATCGGTATCGCGTCTCTGTTGCGCGACGTTGACATGTTCGAAACCGTACGCCCCTCCGCTGATCACTGGCAGGATCGGCTTCTCACTCTTGGTAAATCCGCCTTGTGGTTCAGTGGACCACTGCATTGGAGTGCGAGCGCAATTACGCTCGGGAAGGCGAAGATTATCTCCCATGCCGATCTCGTCCCCGTAGCGCAACACAGGTGTGCCGGGCAGCGCCATCATCATGCTGTAGGCAAGCTCCAGGCGGCGGCGATCGCCCTGCAGCATGGGAGCGAGACGCCGGCGAATGCCGCGTCCGTAGAGCTGCATGTCGTCGTCAGGAGCAAAGGCCGCAAACACGGCCTGCCGCTGCGCGTCCGTGAGCCGTCCCAGATCCAGCTCATCGTGATTGCGCAGGAACTGTCCCCACTGCGCCGTTGCCTCAGATGTTTTTGTTGCTTTGAGTGCCTTCAGCAAGGGGCGGCTGTCGCCTGTCGCCAGCGCGTAAAACAGGTGTTGATTCACGGCGAAGTTGAACATCATCTGCAGGCGTTCCCCGGACGCGCCGAAGTATTCCAGATCCGCTTTCGGCTCGACGTTGGCTTCCGCAAGAATGATGGCGTCGCCTTGGCGCCAGGAAAGAAACTCCCGGAAGGTTCGCAGCATGTCATATTGTTCCGTCGGGACGGTGACGTTCGCTCCCTTTTCTGCGATGACGAAAGGCACGGCGTCCATACGGAAGCCCGACACGCCAAGCTGAATCCAGAAGCCCATGATCTTCAGGATCTCTGCCTGCACTTTAGGATTCGAGGTATTCAAGTCAGGCTGAAATTCATAGAATCGGTGGAAGTACCAGGCCCGCGCTAGCTTGTCATAGTCCCAAGTGGATTTCTGGACACCAGGAAAGACGACTCCATCGCCGGCATGTTTCGGCTTCTTCTTCGACCACACATACCAGTCCCGGTACTTGGATTTTGGGTCGGATCGTGCCTCTTGAAACCAGGGATGCTTATCGGATGTGTGATTGACGACCAGGTCGATGATCACCCGGATGCCCCGCTGCTTGCAGCCGTGCGTGAACTCGACGAAGTCGCCGAGCGTGCCGTAGCGGGGGTCGACACCGTAGTAATCCGCCACATCGTACCCATCGTCGCGAAATGGAGAAGGCTGAAACGGCATGAGCCAGATGGCGGTCACGCCTATGCCTTGCAGGTAGTCCAGCCGGTTCATCAGGCCGCGAAAGTCTCCGATCCCATCGCCATTTGAATCCATGTATGTAGAGATGGAGAGGCAATAGATAATTGCGTTTTTGTACCAGAGATCATTGATCATGCACTTGGTCTGCTTTCGTGTTGGTGTGTGCTGAGGTAGAGATCCAGAAGCGATTCTGCACAAGAATTCCACGAGACCGGTATCTTAGGCGGCTTTCTGAAAAACGATGAATTCGGTCTTGGTGACTGCCATACGCTGGGCTTTGAGCAGCAGATAGCCGAGATTCTTGCAGCCGCGGCCCCTTGGAAAGAGGGCCCATTGGGCGGATCGCAATACTCTACGCTCGATCGAAGATAGGCCATCCTGAGGCTTACTGTCCACTAGTCACTGACCGGCACTGACAAGACGCAAATCGGGCACAGCTCTTGGCTGTGGAACCGCCTCCCCAAGAGGTTCCAAACGCTGGGAATGGGTTCGAAGCCTTGACATCATAGCAGCCGCGTGATGTTCTCTTCCCACGGCGAGACTTGCATTGCACGCACTTAGCGTCACCGCGCTACATGCGGACCCGCGGCCGTTCGAACCGACTAGCGTGGGAGGAAAAAAATGAGCGACGCGGAAGGAACGATGAACCGGAAAACATTCTTGACCAAATCCGCGGCTCTGCTTGCCGGAGGGGCAGCCGTTGCAAGCACGGCTCTTTCGTACGGCAAGATTGCGGGCGCTAACGATCGGATTTCGTTGTGTCACATCGGGAACGGGAGCCGGGGCGAAGACCTGGATTGGATCGCTTCGCAACTAAAGAACAGCCACAACGTGGAAATGTCCACCGTCTGCGATCTGTGGCGAGTGAACCGCGAAAAGGCCATCGCTACAAATGCAAAATACTATGGCCGCCCACCGCGCGGATTTCAGTACTTGGAAGACGTCCTCGCACTTAAAGACGTCGACGCGGTGATTATCTCAACGCCAGAGCACTCGCACTCGCCCATTCTGAAGATGACCGTAGAAGCGGGCAAGGATGCGTACGTGGAAAAGCCGATGGGCAACGTCCTGGCAGAAGTGAAGGCAGCGCGCGACGCGGTCACGAAAAGCAACCGCATCGTGCAAGTTGGCACGCAGCATCGCAGCGAAACTTATCCCAAAGCGGCGCGCGGATTAGTACAGACAGGCGCTTTGGGGGAGGTGAGCAAAGTAGAGATTGTTTGGAACTACCACGGTCCCCGATGGCGTGGGCGCCCGGAAACGAAGCTAATCCGCGAAGAAGACACCGACTGGCGCAAATGGCTACTGACCAAGCCATATCGCCCATTCGATCCGAAAGTCTATTGCGAATTCCGTTTGTACAAGGAGTTCTCTAGCGGCATTCCCGATCAATGGATGAGTCATGCGATCGACCTCGTACATTGGTTCATGAACGACAGCTTTCCTCGTTCCGTCGTTGCTCATGGTGGCATCTTTGCCTGGCGCGATGGGCGCGAGAACGGGGATACGTTCCACGCTTTGCTGGAATATCCCAAGGGCTTTCTGGTTAGTTATGCCACCAGCTTTGGCAACGATTCGCCAAGCTTCACGCGCTACATGGGTAAGAAGGCAACGCTGTTCAACATTGGGGGCGAGGGCAGCCCGCGCTATCAAGTGGTCGAAGAAAAAGGAAATCACGAGGACGAAGCCGACATCGACCAGAAGCGCGCCGCGAAATATGTTCTTCTCCCGGGGAAAGCGCAACTTCCTCCCATGGGCATTGATGACCGCACCACCGAACACATGGCCAACTGGTTCGAGTGTATACGCTCCAGGCAGCAGCCTCATTGCACGGTGCAGGATGGATTTGCCCATTCGCTGGCATGCATGATGGCGGCGGAGTCCTACTGGTCGGGCAAGAAACAGTATTGGGATGCCGCCAGCGAGACAATTCTGGATCACGCCTAGCCGCGTTCATGACAGATACCGGATGCTCTGCTCGATCAACTTCGCCGTGGGCCCGTACGGTTCACCTCGTGCGTCGAACTCCATGGAGCAATAGCCTCGGTAGCCGCTCGTCTTCAAGATGTCGAACGTTCGCTTTAGGTCAATGCTGAACTGCTTGCCCTGATCATCGGTTTCGCTGTCTTTGATATGACAAATCCCATAGGCGTGCTGAAACATCGCTTGCAGCGCCCGATCGTTGAACTCGGTATCGCCGGTCAGGGCGGAATTCGCGAAGTCAGGCAAGGCGCGTAGATAGGGACTGTTGACGGCCTGGATTACCCTCACAAGGAAAAAGGCATCCTCGCTGACCAAATCGTCATTCTCCAAATGGACCATCACATTCTTCTCCGCAGCGTACTCCGTCACTCTTAGAAGACTGTCCGCCGTCCGCTGCAAATTTGGCGAAGAGCTTGATGTGCTACGAATGTGCGGCCGGATGCTGGGCGAGCCGATTTCGACGGCCACGTCCACCCATTTTTTCGAGAAGGCGACAGCTCTAGTGCGGGCGGACGCATCGGCGTCATAGAAACTCTCCTCGACTGACACGGGTATATTCACAACTTTAGCATTCGCCTTTCTCAAAGCTTCTCGGAAAATGCCGAGATACGCAGGATCGAGCGATTGGAAATGGCGACTATGGGGCTCGATATTGTGAACTGCAAATTTTGCCACGACCGCGGACGCAAACTCCACGATGCCCATTCCCGGCAAAGTAAGGTCGCGATCCCGGTTGGCGGGGCTGTCGATGTAGGCGCGAAAGGGATACGACGCCACGGCAATGCGATCGCGTGGCGCGCTCGGAAAAGATATATGCGGCTCTGTTTGAGCAAACGCGCCGGCGTTCTGCAGTCCACTCGCGAAAAGCTCGCCAGCGGCCAGCGATGCTAGCCTTTCGAGGAAAGTGCGTCGAGTTAGCGAATCCATAGAGTTGCAAGTCAGTATTTGCAGATTATACCTCGATCTCCGTCAACTGGATCGTGCGACCCACATTTGAAAGCCCTACCTTGCGTCTCGAATCAGCACGGCGATGCGGTCGCTAGTGTAGTGCGACGAAATTCCGAGCAGTTATGGAAGAGGAGTGCCTAACCCGTATACCCGCACACTCCAGCGCGAGGAGAGTTAACTACCGGCAGGCACATCTCGTCGCCACACTCATGTGCGACGGCGCACGCTTCACAAAGCCAGCCCTCCCCATTCCACGCGCATTCGGTACAGATTTGGGTGGCGGGGTGGATGCTACACCGCTGGCAGCTTACCTGCGGTGCCTCGTTTCTGGCCAATAGTTGTACGGCGCCTTTCGGCAAGCCTTGCTCACGAAGGGCAACAACCTTTAGCACCAGAGCCGTTGTAGAACCGTAGTCATACTCATAAAGGAACTTCATCCCCACCTCCAGCACTTGGCTCAACCGCGCTCTCATGCTCATTTCTTCATCGGAAGCATAACGCTTGCCGCCAATCTCAAAAGCGCTCAAGTGGCCGCAGCATTCAAGCCAGGTATGGCGGAGAAAATCGTCGAGTTTACTCAGCGGGGCGGTAACCGGCACTGCCGCATGCATCCAGTACGCCTTGGCGTCACGTCCTTCGATGGCTAAATGGAAACTCGGGGCAGGCGGTCGTTTTTCAGAAGCCGGCAATAGCCCGGAAGCTTCCGGTCGACAGCACGCCCCTAGGTGCCGGGTCATGGAAGCCTGGCCGGCTATCTCTCCGCAGAGATTACACTTTCCCATCGATTGCCGTTTGCTCATGGCTGAGCAATATTATAATGCGTCATAAATAGAAACATTTATTGTTTCGCTGTGTTCTTACAGAATAGGAGGACTCGGCTGATGCGAATCGCACCCCAGGTAGTTCTGAAGAGGGAGCAAAGAGCAAAGCTAGTGGCCTATGCGCGCCGGCGCAGGACTCCGGCGCGAGTTGTGCTGCGCGCCCGGATCATATTGCTAGCCACCGAAGGCAAGCAGGACCTGAAAATTGCCCGCCTGCTTTCGATCGTGCCGCGCACTGCTGCTCGCTGGCGCTCGCGTTTTCTGCGCGACGGTATCGCGGGGCTGGAGCACGACGCTCCGCGGCCTGGCCGCACGCCTTCCATCTCACCGGATCTCGTGCGTATAGTAATTGCCAAGACGACGCAGGAAAGACCTTCTCATGCGACCCACTAGAGCACTCGCGCCATGGCCGCCATGGCCGGTATCAGCGAGGCCAGTGTACGGCGCATCTGGCACGGTCACGGGCTGAAGCCGCACCGCGTGGAAACCTTCAAGCTGAGCAACGATCCCCGTTTCGCCGAGAAACTGGAGGACATCGTCGGCCTGTATCTGAATCCGCCCGAGCATGCGCTTGTGCTGTCATTGGACGAGAAGAGCCAGATCCAAGCTCTTGACCGTACCCAGCCCGGCTTGCCCATGAAAAAAGGCCGTGCCCATACGATGACGCACGATTACAAGCGGCATGGAACTACCACGTTGTTTGCCGCTCTCAACACGCTCGACGGCAGCGTGATGGCCACTTGCACGGAGCGTCATCGCCATCAAGAATGGCTGAAGTTTCTGCGTCTCATCGATCACCAAACGCCCGCCGACAAACAGCTCCACCTTGTCGTCGACAACTATGCCACCCACAAACACCCGGCGGTTCAGCGCTGGGCGGCGCGCCACCAGCGCTTTCATTTTCACTTCACGCCCACCAGCAGCAGTTGGCTCAACATGGTCGAACGATTCTTCCGCGACCTGACCGAGAATCAGCTCCGGCGCGGCGTCTTTACCAGCGTCGAAGCTCTCCAAGAATGCATCCTCGCTTATATCGAAGAACATAATCGCCAACCCAAACCCTTTATCTGGACCGCAAAGGCCAACGACATTCTCGAAAGGGTTAAACGCGCCAAGGCCAACCTCAATAACAGCCCATCTGTGTGACGCAGTACACTAGCCTCGAAATTGGTGAGGGTATATTAGGCGGGGGCGTGGGGTCAGCCTTGCTTCCGATTTCGCTCTGATTGACACTGCGCAAGCAATAGTGCTCCCGCGGATGCGGAAAATACCGAGTCATCCAGCGGAGACTTAAATGCCGAGGGCCACCCAGCGCGGCCAGATCTCAATAATCAGCGCAATGCCAAGGGACGGTTCGGCGGCCGTAGCCGACCACGCAAAGAATGGAATGGTGAACGTGGGCATGAAGGAGTTGACTTCGGCCGCAGCGCGTGAAGTTGTCGAAGTTTCCCCAACCAGCTTTCTTGCCCCAGAGGCCGAAGCGGTCAGCGACCCGCACCTGGATTCATCGCGTACGTGCCGGGGGGAATGGCTGGCTTAGTCATACGTCCGATGGAGACCAATAAAAGAAGCTTTGCTGGGGGAGATCACCTTTGAAGAGATCA
>Ga0209526_10001538_pt1 | contig 15543 bp, 15 predicted proteins | sample JacPinW_OM2H0_M1_FD_188566 | JGI IMG/M metagenome (GOLD analysis project Ga0209526, IMG submission 188566) | Forest soil microbial communities from Algoma, Ontario, Canada - Jack Pine, Ontario site 1_JW_OM2H0_M1 (SPAdes) (version 2) | ecosystem: Environmental > Terrestrial > Soil > Boreal... | reverse complement strand
CCAATGTCCAAGCGAATACCGCTCGCGACTCACGCCCCGTAGTAGAGCTCTGTTCTGATGGGCTGCCGCTGAACGTAGGCTCTCTGCCGGCATCGACTACTGCACTGCCTCTGCCAGGGTCGCTTAGGAACGGGGGTCCGCAGGACATTACCAGGCACGCTCCGGCTGGCTTTGGCCCGAATCAAGTCCGCAGCATCTCGCAATGAGCGATAAGTGCGTACCCGCATCCTCGGATCGTACCAGCGAAACTCTTCGAATGAAATGTACAAGCATTCGGAAGAGTTCGTTCGCGGCTCGCTTGACAGGTAATGCGAGCAGGAGGACACTTGCTCATTGGGCCTACGGATTGCCGATCATTTCTTCTGGCCCCGCCGAGTGGTTCATCCATTCCAAAGAGCATTCAGGGGGATACTTCCGATGTGGTTCCAGAAATCCTTAATTCAAATATGTCTCGTTTCTGGCCTGTGTTTCACCATGCCATTCTCGCTTCTCGCAGATTTCCAGTATACGGAGACCACAAAAATTACGGGCGGCTCGCTCGTCAGCATGATGAAGTTCGCAGGAGCCTTCAGTAAAGAGGCGCGCCAGGCGACTGATCCCGTCACTTCCACGGTTCTGGTCAAAGGCAACCGCAAGGCTCACATCAACACAGATTCCACCGAGATTATTGATCTCGATAAGGAAACGGTTACTCGTATCGACCATAGGAAGAAGCAGTACTCCGTAATTACTTTTCAGCAAATGAAGCAGGAACTGGAGAGCGCCTTGAGCGAGTCGCAGAAGCAGCGCGCTCAGCAACCCGCGGGTACCGAGCCGGCAGCGAAGGCGGATCAGCCTGAAATGACTTTCAACGTAAATGTTCGCAACACCGGTGCCTCCAAGCAGGTCGCCGGCCTGGATGCGAAAGAAGCAATCCTGACCATGGCGCTCCAGGGTGAAGATAAGAAAACCGGACAGACCGGAGCCCTGGATATAACCAACGACATGTGGATGACCCCGGAAATTCCCGGCTACGACGAAGTCCGCGACTTCGACCTGCGCTGGGGCAAGAAAATGGGCAGCATGCTCAACGGTGCGCTGAACCCTTCGACCTCGATGGCTGCCGCGGTGCAACCCGGCTCAGTGAAGGGCATGTCCGAAATGGCAAAGGAGATGTCCAAGATGAAGGGAGTTCCTGTGCTTCAGGTCATGCGCATGGGTTCTACTGCCGACGGCCAGCCTCTGCCTGCGGCGTCCGAAGCGCCGTTGCCGCCCTCTAACACTCCAGCCATGCCCAATGCCGCTGAGGTGGCGCAGGACGCGGCAACCAACACGGCAACCAATGCTGCGACATCGGCCGCGGCCAGCCAGATGGGCGGAGTGGGTAGTTTGATTGGAGGCTTGGGTGGCTTCGGGCATAAGAAAAAACAGCAGCGACAGGAGCAGCCCGCAGATCAGCCCAAGGCGCAGAATGGCCCGACGGCAAGCGTCCTGATGGAATCGAGCACAGAACTTACGAGTTTTTCTTCAGCTGGCATCGATGATTCCCGCTTCGCGATTCCCGCTGGTTACAAACAAGTTGAGCCCGAGATGGCGCGGCCGAAACCGTCCTCCCATCGATGACGATTTTCTTCGCAAACCGTGAAGCTCGTCCGAAATGAATGCGTCCGGTGCCACCTGCAGGAAAAAGTGCTGCCGCTCGGGGAGAGGACCGAAGAAGATATCAGGAATCTCAGGGTCCGAACCGGTTTGCCAGTCATGCTATCGTCCATTTTCTCCTTGAACCTCTGTCGCAGGTCCGTGTTGGCTGGGTCACGCAACTCTCGCAGGTACGATTAAGATTCCTTCTTGACCGCTGGGCGCCGCGAGAAAAGCAAGCAAGATAACCCGCACATTTTCCACGTATGTTTGCCTCTTTGGAAAAGAAACGGCGCACACAGATATTCTTGCAGCATAAATTTAGAATGCGAGGCGGAAAGGAGCGTGGGGAGAAGGGCCGCGATGGCCCTCCCTCCGTCATTGCTCGTTTAATACTACCCGAGAGTTTGGTGCATGGTGTTCAGCCAGCGTGCTGTTTTTCACACCTCCCGCTTGGAAGTCGGCGGCCACACCCGGAATAAGGAAATAACGAGCGACACAGCCCAGCGGCAGTAATTTTCGGATGTCGGCTTCTAAGTTTCCATACTGAACCAGCTTCCGAGTGGTGGGTTGGAGGTACGCGATGTTCACCACCTGTATAAACGTAACGTCGTGACCCATCGGTATCGGATTGGCGAAATCCTCGTGAATCAAATAGTTCGAGAGCGCAATAGGCATCAGTTTGCCGCCGATCTTGGCCGGACTCACAATTCCGCTCTGCTCGATTTCGACGATCACCTGTGCTTCCGCATCCCGGATGACCGCTCCATCTGGCCAGCCGTAGTTCGTCGCACGGGATTTGAGTTGTGTCGAAAACAACCGAATTCGGTGGCTTCCGTTAAATTCGGGGGCTAAGGCAACTTGAGAGATTGGAGGGTTATGGAGTTGAGAAGGTTGGCGACGATGGTGTGCAAATTGAAAATCGTCGTACTTCTTATACAAGTTCAGCGCGTGTTTTGACAAAACACAACTGGAAATACTTGGCATCTGAATTGCATCAGCGTGGTCCACGCCCGAGCACCAGATCCTGACCCGATTCGCCGAACGATTCTGGCAGAATCATTATTGCGCAGCGGTCTGCCCGCTCATGCTCATCGGGGTCCTTCCAGGCGCAGCTTCGGACGACGGCGTGATCGAAAGCACACAAGCTCCAAAAGATTTCGCGTTGACCACCGATCCGGCTACCCCGTTCTGGTTGGGCGCGCGCCCGGTCTACGCGAATAAGGGGCCACACGGAGAAATGCAGGCCCAGTATCGCACGGAGATTCGCTCTCGCTGGACGGACAAGAACTTGTACCTCTTGTTCATTTGTCCTTACGAGAAACTGAACTTAAAACCCCAGCCCAGCACCTCGACCGAGACATTTCGGCTCTGGGATTGGGACGTGGCCGAGGTATTCATCGGTTCTGATTTCCACAACATCCGGAGATACAAGGAATTCAAAATCTCTCCTCAAGGGGAGTGGGTCGATCTTGATATTGATCTGGCAAAGCCCCACCACGAAGGTGGCTGGACCTGGAACTCCGGTTTCGCCGTAAGGGGCTCGCATCGATCCGGCGGCGAAGACTTGGTACGGAGCAATGCGAATCAAATTTTCCGCCCTCGTTGGTGAAACTCCGCATGCTGGGCAAGAGTTCCGAATCAACCTTTTCGCAGCCAAGGGCCACCGCCTCATCGGACTCACATCGTATGGCGGCCTACCATGAGCGACACGTTTCATATCCCGGAGCGGTTTGGCCTTCTTCGCCTGACGACAGAAACCGCGAAGTGAAGCTTGTCGCGCCGAAAATCGGCCAGCTAAGCTTCTCGGTTGAGGGGTCTTTGCGACCTTCTTGAATCTCCTCATGGCTGTCCGCAACCACCGCGGGAACGAGTTCCAAGACTATTCGAAGTTTTCTTTTTCTGGACAACCGAAAGATAACGATATATAACGAAACCGTTCGATACTTCCTTATTGGCGGTCCTCGGAACCAGTGCGCATGCTGCGACTGAACAGTCGGATAGCGGAAGAGCCGAGTCTGCTCCACCAGCGAACCGTTCCGACGCCGTTACGCCGGCCAATACTTCTCGCCCTCAAAGGAGAATCACCATGAAGAACACTACGTTTGTGGTCGTCTTGCTTTGGCTGATTGGTGTGGCAATGCCTGGCCTGGCGCAGGTCGACACCGGCACGGTGGTGGGCACCATTAAGGATTCCACGGGTGCGGTGGTTCCCGGTGCAACGGCAGCAGCGACCGAGATGGACACTGGCACCAAGACAACCGTCAAGAGCGACTCGGACGGCAATTTCGTCATTACGCCGCTCAAGATTGGCAGATACTCCGTTGCGGTCGAGGCAAGCGGATTCCAACGAGAGGTGCGCCAGAACATCGTGCTGGATGTGCAGCAGACCATCCGGCTGGACTTTACTCTTAAGGTCGGTTCGGTTACAGAAACGACGGAGGTCAGCGGAGCTCCTCCACTGCTGGAAACGGAGAGTGCGTCCCTGGGCGATGTTGTCGCCAGCGACCAGGTGGAGGAGTTACCCCTGAACGGGCGGCGTTACGCGGACCTCGCGGCGCTCACTTCTGGGGTCGCCAAGGTCATCGAGGGACCGGTTAACGGCGGCAACACTCCGACCAACGGCAATGCCGGCGGAAGTTTCGCCGTCAACGGAACCCGCGGAGACCAGAACAACTTCATGCTGGACGGCATCGACAACAATTCCAACGACAACGGTGACCTGGCCATATTGAGCAGCGTGGATGCCATCGCTGAGTTCAAGATTCAGACGTCGAACTACTCGGCGGAGTTTGGACGGAGCGGAGGCGCCGTCATCAACGCCAGTACAAAGGCGGGCACAAATCACTTCCACGGAAGCGCCTGGGAGTTCCTGCGCAATGAGGCCCTGGATGCCCGTGGATACTTTGAATCGCCGGGTTCGCGCAAAGCGCCTTACAAGCAGAATCAGTTCGGAGTGACTTTGGGCGGGCCTATCGTAAAAGAGAAAGTATTCTTCTTCGCCGACTACGAAGGCACGCGGATTCACTCGGCACAGACTGATTTCGCTACCGTCCCGACCCCGAGCGAGGCAACCGGAAATTTCAGCGACGTTCTAGGCGGACAGTCGATGGTCTGCGGGCCCAAAGCCGATCAACCATGCGTTGATGCGCTGAATCGGCCGATTTTCACCAACGAGATCTACAATCCAGCGACCACTCGCACGGTAGATGGTTCCACAGTGCGAGACGGCTTCGGATTCGATACGACGACTGGCCTTCCGATCGCTGGCCAAGCGAACATCATTCCTGGCGGCATGAGTCAACTGGGCCTGAACTACACAGCCCTTTATCCCGTGGTCGCGACGGCAGGCGGCAACAACTATACGGTAAATGCCCCGGGCACGCATCGGATAGATCAGATGGATGCGCGGGTCGATGAGAACGTCTCATCCAAGATTCAATTCTTCGAGAGGTTCTCCCTGAGCCAGGATCAGCGCTTTCAAGCGCCGGTATTCTCAGGCATTGCTGACGGAGGAAATTACAACACGGGCAATCGGCCTTTGGACACCCGCGGTTTCGTGCTCGGCTACACCCACGTTATCACCCCGAACCTGGTGAACTCGGCCCGTCTCGGATTCAACCGTGTCCATTACATTTCCAACAACCCCACTTATGGCCAGCAGTATCCACCGTCCGGCCTGCAATTCCCTGGCGTTCCTAACAATCCATCCATCAACGGACTGACATGGTTCGGATTCAGCGGGTACCACGGGCTCGGCGAACCTCTTTTCACGCCCACCAAGAGCACCACCCAGGACATCCAACTGAATGACACTCTCAGTTTTGTGCACGGGAAACACTGGCTGAAGGTGGGACCGCAGTTCCGGTTTGACCAGTTCAACCTGCTGCAGATTGGTCAGCCCCGGGGCAACGTTCAATTCAGCGGTCAATTCACGGCGGTGGATCCGGGGAATCAGCTGGGCAGCGGCAACGCGATCGCCGACATGCTCCTCGGCCTCGCTATTTCTGCCAGAATTTCGACGGTCACGTACTTCGGCAATCGCCAGCATTCTTACGGGGCGTTTGTAGAAGACACTTACAAGGTGGCACCGAATTTGACCTTGGATCTTGGGCTGCGCTACGACTACGCCACACCGCTGTACGAGGCCCATAATCGGCAGAGCAATTTCGACTACACCACCGGAAAAATCATCACCGACGGCACGCCGGGTTACCCCAAACATCTGGCTAACGTGGACAAAGCCGACTTCGCGCCACGCATAGGGCTTTCGTACAGCCCATTCCCATCTCATCCGCTGGTTGTGCGCGCGGGATACGGGCGCTTCTTTATCTTTTACGAAATTCGCACCGGCGATCCGCTGCAACTCGATTACAACCTGCCGTTCTTTTTCGAGCCCAGCTTTCAGGGCGATGGCCTGACGCCCGCCATAACGTTGGCAAACGGATTCCCGCCCCTGGATCCGAGCCAGGCACTGTCGGGCGTTACCAGCCAGGATTGGCGCCTGCATACAGGTGTTTACGACGAGCTGAATCTCAACCTTGAATACCAACTGCCCGGCGAAATCCTGATCACTCCCGCCTATGTAGGCAGCAAAGGGACTCATCTGCAGTCTCTGGTGGATCGGAACCAGATTCCCACTTCAGAACCGACGTTTAATCAATCCTTGCGACCCTATCCGCAGTATGCAGGGTTCACTTCGATCGTGAATCGCGGGAACTCCACTTATCACGCCTTTCAACTCAAGGCGGAAAAGAGGACCTCGCATGGCCTCTATTTCCTGAGCGCTTTCACTTTCAGCAAGAGCATCAACGACCAGCCGGAAATTTGCTGCAATTCGCCCTGGCCGCAAAACAGCTATAACCTTGCCGCAGAAAAAGGGCTCTCAGACTTTGATAACCGTGAGCGTTGGGTCAACAGTGTTGACTACGCCCTGCCGGTCGGAAAGGCCAGAAGTTCCTAAACCAAGGGGGGGTAGCGGATATGATTTTGGGTGGATGGCACCTCGGAGGAATCATTACCTTCCGTTCAGGCTTTCCTTTTTCCCCGCTACTAGGAACCGGCGACCCGACCAACACAGGCTCTCAGGGGCTACTGCGAACGGATCGCACTGGAAGCGGTCATCTGGCGCATCCCAGCCCAAGTTTGTGGTTTAACATCAACGACTTTCCGCCTCCTGTGGGTCGCTTCGGCAATGCCGGAAAGAACATTCTGGAAGGCCCAGGCGAGAAGTCTGCGGATCTGTCCGTCCGCAAGTACTTCAGCATCACCGAGCAGGTTCGTCTCGAGTTTCGAGCAGAATTCTTTAACGCCTTCAACCACGCTGTCTTTTCTCAGCCAGATAACTTCATCACTGATGGCGCTGGAGCCGCGGGGGTGATCACGTCCACGGTAATACCGCAGCGTCAGGTCCAGTTTGCTCTGAAATTGCAGTTCTAGCCTTCATCGCTTCCCAGGGCAGTTCGAAAGGACCCTGGGAAGCGAGTTTCATTGGTGATAGATGTGGCGAATTCGCGATTCGCTGGACTCTTATGCCAACCATCCATGCCTGCCGCGTCCTGACATTCTGCCGGGCAGATCAGCCGGCTGCGACCACGAGACGCGTTTGCGGGCCGCGGCGCTGAGGCCGAAAACCCAGTAGCGGAAGGGGGAAAGGACTTCGATGCAGCGCAGAGACTTTCTCAAGAGTAGTGTTGCATTGGCCGTAGCTGCTGAACTCGGAACCGGCAAAGCGCATGCATTCGTCCCCGCTCACAACTGGACGAAGTACGATTTCGGCTCTGGCCCTCCGGTTACCGATCGGCTGAATCAGGGTCCCTTCCCACAGTACCCACCGGATGCTGTCATTCCCACCGACGAGGTGGTGATGGCGACGACTCCGTCAGAAGAAGTCGTGCCGAACTATGGCAAAGGGCTGATCACGTACATCACTGCCGATATGGGTACGGAGGAAATCAAATCGGACAACGTCCCTCAGGCGATTGAGGATCTGGTTCAATTCCCTCTGGGGCAGCAACTCTACCTACGGCCGACCTGGCGGGAAGTCCAGCCGCGACCCGGACGCCTGGAGCTACCCGAGTATCTGAAGCTCGTTTTCGATCTAGCGAATAAGAATAACAAACGCGTTGGACTACGCGTCCAGATGAGCGCGCCTGACTACACTCATGACGCGGCTCTTCCGGATTTCGTTCTCGACAAGGTACCGAAAGTTGACTTGGTCCTCAGTGAGAAGGAAAACAGCGCCTCGGCGCAAAGATATTTGCGGAACCCGCACGCGCGCTATCAGCCACGGTTTGACGACCCTTTCTTCCAACAAGCCTTCAATGAATTGGTCGGCCTGTTGGCCGCGGAATTCAATGGCAGCCCGGTCATCGAGTTCATCGACACCTTCATGTATGGCTTTTGGGGCGAAGGGCACACCTGGCCATTCGGCAACAATCCTTTCCCTGACTACCAGACTGCGGAGCGGACCTGGATCAACATGCTGGAAGTGCAGCTCAAGCACTTCACGAAGACGCCTTTGCTGACGAATACCCAACCCGACTACAGCCGGGTAGGAAACTCCGAGCTCGTGGACCGCACAGTTCGTAGCAATAACTGGATCCGGAGCGACACCATCTTCATCGAGAATGAACAGATTGAAGCACTGAGTAACCGGCCGCCCTGGATCGCGTCGGTACTCGAACAGCCGCTTCCGGGCAAAGCCCCGGATATGCTGGCCGCGCAGGAAGGGATCTCCCCGGCAGACAACATGATCGCTCATGTGATGGACGTCGGGGCGAACTACTGGTCGCTTTGGAACTTTCACCAGATCAATCCTAAGACTCTCATGAGCTACTACCAGGCATCGCCTACCTGGTTCGACCGGATCAATCGCCGAATTGGCTATCGCGTGCGGCCGTCTTTCATCTGGAGCTATGAAGATGGGGGCTACCTGGGCCTGATCGTCGGCTTCGCCAACGATGGCATCGCGGGCGTTCCGGGCGTGCTGCGGGTGAACGTCGAGAGCGAGGATGGCAAGGTGCTTAAGAGTGGTTGTCTCGATGCTGGATATCCTTTGCCGGGCAAGATCCGGCAGGCGCAGTTTGTCCTTCCGCAAGGAACACAATGGAAAGGCCTGAGACTGAGAGCAGAGCTCGAGGTGAAGGGGATGCGCTATCCGGTGCGTTGGGCATGTCACCAGAAAGTAAATGATGACGGCTCTCTCACTCTCCGCCCCAACCTGCGTCAGGCCGTTTAGAAGCAACGCCTGTTGGGTAGCGATGCGTAGGGCCGAGTTCCAGAGACACACGAGAATAAGGGGAGGTCTCTACCAATGCGAAGGCGGGATTTTGTCAAGGCGAGTGTGGCGCTAGCGGGAGCGAGTACCCTTGCACCCCGCAGCATATGGGCGGATGTGCCTGACCATCTCTGGGAGGGTGACAGATTTGGTTCGCCCCAGGTAACAAAGCGGCTGGACCAGGGACCTTTCGGCATTACCCAGGATGAAGGCTGGTTTACCATTTTCGCCACGCAGCCTTCGCGCGATCACATCCGGAATTTCGGCACTGGCTTGGTCGGCTACACGTGGGAGGAAAATGGCCCTGCGCTGGGAGTGTCGTGTGGCAGAGAGACGTTGGAACAGAGCATAGAAAAAATGGCGTCGCTGCCCTTTGTGGATGTTTTGTACATCCGGTGCGATTGGCGGGATGTGCAGACGAGACCCGGCCAGCTGAACCTGTCCCCTGTGTGGGAAGCCACTTTCGATGCGGCAAGGCGTCACAACTTAGGGGTCGGATTTCGCATTCAGATGTCCAGCCCCAATATCCAGCCGCAGAAGCTTTCTATTCCTGACTTTCTGCGCGAGAAAGTTCCCATTGTCAATATCGGCCACAAATCGAAAGAGCACCATGCCAATTTTGATTTCTACGAACCGCGATACGAGGCGCCGGAATTTCAAAGGGCCTTTTCCGGATTGAATGAACTCCTTGCCGCGAAATTCGGTGACGATCCGCACTTGGAATATATGGATTTGATGATGTACGGCTTTTGGGGTGAAGGTCACACGAATGACATACCGAGTCCGTTTCCTGACTATCTGACCGCAGAGACGACCTTTGTCCGCATGACACTGTTGCAGATCGAGACCTGGAAGAAAACCTCTCTGGCAGTCAACACTCAGCCCGACATCAGCAACGTTGGCAATCGCCAGGTTCAGGATCTCGCCGTTCGTTCGGGATGCTGGCTGCGCTCGGATAGCCTGATCATGGATGAGCCTATCCAAATTGAGGAACTCGGGCATCGGCCTCCGTGGCTTGCCACAATCCTCGAGGACGGCGAGAACCGGCACTATGTGCTCCCCGAATACGCGGCTGAAGAACAGACTTGTTTAAGCAAGCTGCCGGATTCGATGCTCACGTTTGTGGGGCAAGACAACGAAGTTCAGCCCGCCGATGACTATCCTCACAGGATCGGCGGGCCGATCGCCCGGCCCTACCGTGAGAGCGCCGGCTTTCATGCACTCGACATCCGTTCAAACTATTTCGGGCTTTGGACCGAAGCTGACAACATTCGCCGTTATTACGAGAAGTACCCGGACTCTCTCCACGCCATGGAGCAAAGGCTCGGGTATCGTGTCCGACCTTCATTAATCTGGCAGAGAAAACGCTACGACACGATGGAGCTAGTTCTCGGAATCGTCAATGACGGTGTGGCTGGTGTCCCAGGTGTGCTGGGCATTTACGCCGAAAGTCTCGACAGTCGAATCAAAGTAGGAGGCAACCTTGATGCAGGCCAGCCCTATGCAGGTCAACTGCGCGAAGCCTCAATCATTCTTCCCAAAGGCATGGACGGACAGCAGATAATTCTTCGCGCTGAATTGGAGGTCAAGGGCGTGCGCCGTCCCGTTCGATGGGCTTGCTATGAACGAACCAACCCAGACGGTTCTCTCACCATTCGCCTAAAAAAAGGCAGCGATTCCAATTGGAAAAAAGGGGTATAGAGTTCAGCATGATTCGCAACACTTGCGCTACTCGTTCTCGCGTACGCGCGGTCGCCATTTCCTTTCGGCTGCCGCCGGGAAAGTTGATTTCTAGCAATCTCAGGTCAGACACTCCCCAAGCCTTCAACGCTGTATCAATCCAGTGCGAGCGGGGAACTGTGACCTGAAGGGTGATGTCCTGTAGTCGTTCAAATTCGTTGGCTTGTTTTAGTGCTACCAACCCGGACAACACAATTCTCAGGAGCAGATTGTTTCCACTGCGAACGTCTTCGATATGTTTTATCTGTGTCAGCGTCAGGGGCACGCTCAAGTTCACTGGTCGGTCATAGACGTTCGTTGTAGATTCTTGATCTTGGCATAGAGTCCAGCCAGCACGTAGTAGAAATGGGCCCGGTCCCCGGGAGAGATGGGCGGATGTTCGAACGTCACTAGTGCGTGGTTTTCATTTGAGACGTAAATCTTTCCACCGATTCTCAACAGGGTGTAGTGCGTCGGGCCGACCGGAAGAAGCTGGAACTTCAGTCCCAAGACCTGGCACGCGAGCGGGCGATTGGAGTACGTGGCACCGCTCTGACTGGTGAAGCAACGTAAGAATAGGTGTGCCATTCGGGCCGGAGGCGTGGAAACATGAGCACAACGATCGACTTGGACCGTTTGTGGATCGGTGAACGAGTGACTATGCGCTATCCGAACGGAATGCTGCAGGACCTCGTCGATAATAACGCAGGCATACTGAATTTTCAGTTCGGCAGATTCGTTTGCAATTGTGTTGGCCCCGTCATAGACATATTCCTTAATGGACGGGGTGAATGGAGCGTAGGCCCGCAATAAACCTGTGCCTCTCGAAAACCTCGAAATGACTCAGCGGATGGGAATTATACTTCTTTCCTAATTCCTTCTTCCGATGCTCATTTCTTTCACGACACTTCTCTCCACCCTGACCTCGATCTTCCGCTCGCAAGCCGCACTGAGGCTGGAGAACATGGCTCTGCGCCACCAAATCGGCGTGCTTCAGCGGTCTGCTGGAAAACGCCCAAGACTGACCCCAGCGGATCGCTTGTTGTGGGTCTGGCTGTGCCGCATCTGGAGAGACTGGCGCGGGGCGCTGGCCATCGTCACACCAGAAACGGTCATTGCCTGGCAGCGCGCCGGTTTTCGCCTGTTCTGGACCTGGAAGGTTCGGCGCGGCCAACCCGGACGACCTATCATTTCACGAGAGGTCCGAGGTCTGATCCGCAAGATGTGCCGAGAGAATCCCTATTGGGGTGCACCGCGCATCCACAGCGAACTGCTCAAACTCGGCATCGACATTGGTGAGAGCAGCGTAAGCAAATACATGGTGCACGGCCGCACGCCGCCATCTCAGACCTGGCGCACATTCCTGGAGAATCACGCCAGCAATTGGTCTCCATCGACTTCTTCACGGTGCCCACCATCCGTTTCCAGGTGCTTTACGTGTTCCTGGTATTGGCCCATGACCGCCGTCGCATTCTTCACTGCAATGTGACCACCCACCCGTCGGCAGAATGGACGGGACAGCAAGTGCGGGAGGCATTTCCCTTTGACCAAATCCCGCGCTACCTGCTCCGTGACCGCGATGCGATCTTCGGCGATAACTTCAGGGGACAGGTGCGTGACATGGGTATCCACGAAGTGCTATCCACGCCGCGATCCCCCTGGCAGAGAGCCTACGTGGAGCGGGTGATTGGTTCGATTCGGCGCGAGTGCCTCGATCATGTGATCGTGTTCCATGAAACCTGTCTTCGTCGAATCCTTGGTTCGTATTTGGATTACTATCACCGATCGAGAACGCATCTCTCGTTGGGGAAGGACTCGCCCGAGCCACGATCCATTCAGCCGCCAGAAATGGGATCAGTCGTGGCAATGCCGCAGGTCGGTGGACTGCATCATCGCTACGAACGACGGGCCGCCTGAAAAAGCCCCGATATCTACCGCACTATCTCACCTCACCTTCGACGTTTCTGGCCGGACTCAGCGCCGTGCTCAGGTGTGAACCTCCCATTCAGTCACCAGACTAGAGCTGCTCTCGGTAGCCCACTCGGGGCTCTCGGTTCACCTGGGGAGATCCATTCGCCTGCGCTACACGGAATTTTCACCAGGGACAGACTGCGCAAGGGTGACGGTAAGCCGCTCAGAAGCGGAAGACGCTGGACTGATCACCATGGCGCAAGCCCGTGATCTGCATCGCCGTGCGGATCGAACGTCAGTACAACACGATTTTAGCTATCGGGAATTGATGCAGGTTTACGAGAAGGCAGACGAAAGCGAGAGAGAGCAATTGAAAACAATATTGCACACGAAGCGCGATAACTTATTCAAAGTTGGTCGCGGCGCGGAAGCTGCTGCCGCAGAAGCGAATCAGTAGGTCACTGAATCGGGCGGATGGGGAGTGATGCTCTCCAGGCGCAATGACGAACAGCAAGCCAGTTCGGAAGAAGCCGAACGTTAAGAGAAAAACTCCTGCAAGCCCTGATCCACAGCGGTCGCACCTGCAAGCGTCACAATCGCCGTCTCATCAGGCTAATCGCGATTACACGGAAAGGGATTGAGGGTTCTGGAACCCCGTATCGGGACATGTAAGAAAAGCCCAACTGGACGGTTGGGCCTCAATACAGTTTGATCAGTACAATTCTACGCCCAAGGAGACGAGATGCAAGCAAAGAGTTCTGGCGCTATGGGGCTTTCGCCGAAAGGGCGGAAATCCACTCTATCACTAGAGGCATTTCCGGCTTATGTTCCGACAAACAGGTTACCTGCTTATCGATATGCCAACGGAGTACGAAGTCGTGTACTTCGCTACTGGTTACGCCAAGTGGCATTGCTGACTCAACTAGCACACGAAACGCGCAATTTTCATCATCGCATTGCAACCACACTCCGCTCCAGACTGTTTGATCGGGGAGTTGACCTGGGACCAATCCATGAAAGGCTTTTTGATGGATCATATCGGGAGTGTAGCGAAACACGTGCTCGCACTGAGGACATGCTACGTTTAGCCAATCAAAAACCGCACTTGACGTGTCTCGATACGGATTTGTTCGTATCGGGATGGAATGCGGGAGCACGATTTCATGCAGGCGGCAATTCTGGCACGTAACGGCATACAGCATCTCTAGCATCAAGCACACCTGAGTTAGCCGACTGATTTTAGGCGGCTGAAACCATTTCAGCAACCGTCCCAATGTGATCAGGTCAAACCCGCTTCCATAGTGGGCGTAACGCTCAAAGGGGCCCCAGTAGTTGTTTGCGCCAGTGGGCCAAGATGCCACAGCATCATCTGTCAAGATCAATTCAATAGAGGAGGTTTTCAATGGTTAAGGAAAGACTATTCACTGCGAAGGAATTAGCGTTCATCGCGGCGTACCAGGAACATGGCGATGGTGCCAGAGCCGCGGTAGCTGCCGGCTATAGCCCGAAGGGTGCCGCGAAAACAGCCTTGGCAGTTGCTGAAAAACAACGGCCCGGGCATCATTATGTCTCTGGCTTTTTCTTCGCCGAGGCGTACGTTGGCCTCGGCGAAAAAGACCAGGCGCTCACGTGGCTAGAGCGGGCCTAAGAAGAGCGCGACCAATGGATAGTCTTTGTTAACTTGTATCCGGGCTTGGATCGCTTGCGTTCCGAGCCGCGCTTTCAGGCTCTGCTGAGGCGGATGAATTTCCCGCCGTAAATCACTCACTGGAGCCGCATCCGAGTCATGCTCGCTGGCTGCTGCCGTTCAACAAACAAATGTTTTGGACAAGGCGGGAAAGTGATTTTCGCGGGTACACCGACTGAGGGCCTGTACTGCTCGTCTGTGGTGAAGCCTTGGTTACGTCTAGTCAATTTTAGGCTATCTCCGGAAGTAAGTCCACGCGGCCAGAGCAAGCAAGGCAGCCGTGATGATCCAAAGCCTTAAACTTTTCCTGTCTGTTGGTGGCCCATCCATGCCAAGATAGTAGCGCAAGACGTCTTTTTGCGCTTAGGTTTTCCCACCCTTCCCGCAAAGTTACTTGTGATGGTCGCAAGGCGCGCTGCCAGGATTTCACGCAGCGGATCGTCGAAGCAAAGCAGTAAGCTCTTCCTTGATCTCTTGCAAACGCTCAAGCCGTCTTTCATGCAGCAGCTTTTCTGATAGATCGGGTTTGCGACAAGCGAAGTAAGCATGACTGGCCACGGCGATCTCAGCAATCTCGCGCTCTAACTCTCTGACGCGTTCGATCAGCAGCTTGCCCATAGCGCCAAGACTTCTCGATTGATTCCATTTACTCGGCCCACCTACGTTTCTGGGATGGCTCATACCCCCACCGGGGATGGCTCAACATTCTTGCGTGCGGATCTCGCAAATGGGCTTTGTCAATCATAGCGGCGCGAATTATACGTTCGCACCATTGCATATCCGGAGCGAGACATTTTCAGGGCGCGTAAACAGAGTCAGCAGCCATGAGTTTTTGAATGCAGGTGTACCGCCAGTCTTGCCTCCTCCGCATCCTGTCGGGCCTGTTCGGAGTGCGCCAGCGCTTTCCTGAAAGCCGCGCGAATGTCCTCAGCTGCAACTGCGGATAGAGCCTTCACGGCTTCAGCCTGACGATCCGTTGCCGTGACGTAGGCATCAAGCAGACGACCTTTTCTTCGCAGAGCATCAGGCGTTTCATAGTTCCAACAGCGGGCGGATCGCCTAACAGCCCTTGATCTTTCAACAAAAGAAAGCGGCGAAACTGGTGAGTCGCGGTACCGCAAAGCAGCGAGTGGCTACGCACAGCGTTTCATAATACCCGACAATTCTTGCTTAATTCCCAAGAGGCGTCCCTGCCGTAAAGCGTGAGCTGATTTGTCTAGCACGGTATGCTGACCTTTAGCCCAATACCGGGCATTTATAACTCTAAGATCGCTGATTTCCTGCCTCATGCTGTCGAGGCGCTCCGAAATGTGGTTAGCATCTATCATGA
>Ga0209526_10001537_pt1 | contig 15546 bp, 10 predicted proteins | sample JacPinW_OM2H0_M1_FD_188566 | JGI IMG/M metagenome (GOLD analysis project Ga0209526, IMG submission 188566) | Forest soil microbial communities from Algoma, Ontario, Canada - Jack Pine, Ontario site 1_JW_OM2H0_M1 (SPAdes) (version 2) | ecosystem: Environmental > Terrestrial > Soil > Boreal... | reverse complement strand
TGATTCTCGACCGTGATGTTGTTGATCAGCAGCGGCGCGTCTCCCGAGTTGGTCAATGTGACCATCTGGGGCGGGTATGGGCCCTGTGGATTGTTGCCCCCAAAGGTCACGCTAAGAGGCGCCAACCTGGCGGCCGGCGCCGCCGCCGAGACGCCGCTGGGAATACCAACGGCGACCAGGACCGCCGCCGCGGCTACGATCGGCGTACTCGGCTTCACGACGCGGCATCTTAACCGAGGCACGGCCCCAATAAGGGTAGCTTCGTTGTCAGGTTTTCCCCCCGAATATCTCCCTCCCCCCTTGCGGGGGCGGGTCGGGGTGGGGGCTTTAGCCAGCCAGCGCGCTCAGCTGGGGAGCCGTCTCGGCTGCAACCGGAACGGGCGCGAGTGCACCGACGACACCGAGAAACGTCTCGGCACCGCGCTGCCAGTCGTGGGCAGCCGCCCAGGTGCGGCCGGCGCGGCCCATCGCGTCGCGCCGAGCGGGATCGTCGATCAACCCCGTGATCTCGTCGGCGAGTCGCCGCGCATCGCCGTGTGGAACGAGGACACCGGTCACCCCATCTCGCACCGAGTCGCGGAGCCCTGGCACGCTGGCGGCAACCACCGGGACGCCCCACGCGTTGGCCTCGACGCACACCAGCCCATAACCTTCGAATGCCGACGGACAGACAGACACCCACGAGCGGGCGAGCAACCGGTTGCGGACATTCCTGTCGAGGTAACCATGGAAGCGGACGTTTGCCGCCAGCCCAAGCCTCCAGGCGAGTTGCTCGAGCTTCGCTCGTTCTGGCCCCTGGCCCACGATCGCCAATCGCGCATCAGGGTGCCTGCGCAGGATTTCGGGCATTGCGCGCAAGAGGACGTCGACGCTCTTGTAGGCCTTGAGACGGCCGAGGCAGACGATGAGCGGCGACGCGCTCGGCGGGATCCCTTCGCCGACCTCCGGGAGATCCACCCCGGGGACGACCTTGGTGATCCGGTCTCGGGCAAAACCGCGCGCCTCGAGGTCGGCCTGCGAGCTCCCGGAGATGGTGACTACGGGACCGCGGGCGTAGGCGTGAGGCATCAGCCAGTTCTCCAACCAGAGCGCAAACCAGCTGAGCCATTTAGGGAGCTCGCGGCGGAAGACGTCGCTATGAAGATGGAAGACCACGAGCGTCACGGGCTTGCGCGTATAGAGCGGCGTAAAAAATGGAATGCCATTCTGACAATCGACGATCGCGTCGTAGCGGTTGCGGAGGCGGAATAGATAGGCAAGCGCAGCGAACGGATAGAGCGTGAACCGGCCGCCAACTCGATGAATCCGGATGCCATCGATGACCTCGACGCGCTTGCCGCCGTGATAACGCTGGCATAGCCAGCCCACATCGCACCCCGCCTGTACCCATCGCCGCGCGATCTGGTGCATGTACAGCTCGGCCCCGCCGGCCCACGGATGGGTGATGTCGCGCCAGTTGCAGATCAGGATCCGCGGCCCGCGGCGGGACGGAGCCTTGGGACAGATCTCACCCAGGTTCGAGCCGAAATAGCCCCTCAAGAACCCCGCGCCGTAGGCGAGGTGTGTCACCGGGAGGCCGGCCACGGCCATCGCCCCGGCTCGAAGCTGCCGACTCCTCAGCATCACCAGGAGGCCGGCGGCCAGATAACCGGCCGCGACCGCCAGGGCGGCGCTCCGGCCGACGGCCTCAAAAGGAGCCAGAGCAAGAGCGACCACCATGCCAAGAAGCGCGACCGCCGGCAAGGCGTAAGGAATCGGTTTCGACGTTTGTGGCAACCGCCGGGTCGTGTCACCGCGCTGCCGGCCCCATCGGAACATGAGGGACCACAAAGCGTGCAGGCCCGCCGCGGGCGCCTCAACCGCAAGCGCCGGATCGTAGACGATCCGCAGCCCGAGTAGGGTCCGCAGCTTGTAACAAAGCCGCGTGTCATCCCCCAGGGGAGTTGGCGACTGGAAGCCGCCAACGGCGAGGAAGGCGCTCCGACGAACCACGAGGTTCGTAGTCGGCAACTCGGACACATTGCGCCGGGAGCCATCGGCAAACCGGTACCGCAGAGGGCCAGTGCCGAACCGCGAGCCGAGGATCAAGCGGGCGGCGCGCTCGCCGGCGGTAACACCCGCAGCCGGCGTATGTGGTCCGCCGGCCGCGCCTACCGACCGATCCTTCATGATCTCGAATGCCCGCTCCTGCCATCCCTCGCGGAAGAGATCGCCGCCCTCGAGGAAGACAAGGATGTCGCCACGAGCCTCTTCGCTTGCCTGGTCGAGCTTGTCGCCACGCGAAGCGGATCGCGGGACGATGACAACCCGCACGCCCTCGGGTGGATCGACCCATGGCGCTTCGCAGGCCACGATGATTTCGGTTGTCTCGTTCACGACCGAGCTTCGCACGGCATCGACGTGACGTCGAAGCCGCGAATCCGGAACGCCAGCGGCGATGATCACCGACATCGCCGCGCTCATGCGGCGGATCCCGCCAAGACGACCCTCGGTCGCACCCGTGCCCGCTCCTGTACGAGGTAGAGCACGACGAGCCCTACGAACAGCACGGCCATTGAAAGCGACAGCACCTGGACGACCTGGCTCAAGGACTGGTGGAACCGGACGATCATGAGGGGTTCGACCAGCGTCACGGGGATGAGGATGGCCAGAAAGTCGCCGCGTCCCCGCGCTTGCCCGGTTGCCACAAGAACAGACGCCGCGCCGAGGAGCGTCATCGCAATCGCGTACCAGGCGAGGTAAGACCCGGCCTGTGCATATGCCGAACCGGCGAAGATCGTCAGGACAAGCCCAGCGCCCAGGGAAAGAACCGCGAATCCGGCAATGCCACCAAGCAGGCAGATTCCGATCGACGCGATGACGAGATGGAAGCTTGTCGTACCGCGACTCGCATGGAGGGATGCCTTCGGGAAGAGAACGACACCGATCCCGCTAGCCCCCCAGAAAATCGCTCGACCCAACGCGGCGACGGCGGCATATCGACCCGCGTCCCCCGCGTTGAAGAAATGCTTGACGAGGAGAACGTCCGCGCCGAACAAGATGGCGAGCGCCAGGCTACCCGGGAGAATCACGGCCAGCGATCGAAGGGCTTCGCGTGATTCTCGAGGTGCTGGGGTTCGATCCGCACCCCGACCGCCGACAACACTCAGCGCGAGCAGGTACACGATCACATTGCCGGCGGCGATGCCGACGAGCACCCCAATCGCGCCCATGAAGGCGGCGCTGCTGATCACCGCGACCAGTCGGATCGCCGACTGCCCCACCAATAACACGGAAAAGCTGGAAAAACGCTGCTGGCCCTGGAGCCGGCCCAGGAGGATGGGAAACGCCAGGCCGAAGGGGATGCTGACGGCGGCCGGGACGAAGACGGCCGTTGGCAGGCTGAAGATTTGACCCAGCCAGCCGGCGCCGATGACACAGGCTGCGCCGATGGCCACTCCGCCAAGTAATAGGTAGCGGTGCCACAGCCACAGCACGGCTGCGCTCCGATCACCACCAAGGTCTCGACTCGTTGCCCCGGCGATGACCAGCATCAATGCGTTGGAGGGCAACCAGATGACCATCAGAAGACTCAGGACCGCGAAGGCGACGCCGAAGTCGGCCGGCATGAGCCGGTGACTGAGAATCGCCTGCATCGAAAAGCCGAGGGCGCCAGCTAGGAGGGTGCTGGCGCCCACGGTCATGTTGTGCGCGACGAGTCGTTCAGTCGATAGCGCCGACCACGAATTCCGACGAGCCATTGCCGTGTTGGTGGATAGAGGCTGTAAGCAGCCTCTATCCAGCGCACACGACGTATGCGATGACTGTTTTTCCGAATGCGTTCGCCTGGTTGAGGGCCGCCACGACAATCCATCCGATAGGTGTTCCGGAGGTCGTGTTCGGCGAGCTCTGAGTCAGCTGCACGTGACCCTGCTCCGCGATGTTATCTGTGGTCACGCTGCCGCCACCGCCAAGCAGGATGTGGCCGGCCGGGCAGTTCACCGTCCCCGGATTGGTCGTGCCGGCGGGCTCCGGGCCGACGAAGTGGAACGTCGCGGTAAAGACCTGGGTCGTGCCGAGGATTCCCGATGGACCCGAGGGGCCGCTTACGCCGCTCGGACCTGATGGACCCGAGGGACCACTCGGACCGCTTGGGCCGGAGGGACCGCTGACTCCCGAAGGACCACTCGGACCCGAAGGACCGCTGACACCGGACAGGCCGCTCAGGCCGCTGAGGCCGCTCGGACCGCTAGGACCACTCGGACCGCTGGGTCCACTCGGACCGCTGGGACCACTGGGACCGCTCACGCCGCTCGGACCTGAAGGACCGCTAACCCCGCTGGGCCCACTCGGACCGCTTTCGCCGCTGGGACCTGATGGTCCGCTGACACCGCTGGGACCGCTAGGACCACTGACGCCGCTCGGACCTGATGGACCGCTGACGCCGCTCGGACCTGATGGACCGCTGACGCCGCTCGGGCCTGATGGACCGCTGACGCCGCTCGGACCACTCGGACCGCTAACACCGCTCGGGCCTGATGGACCACTCACACCGCTCGGACCGCTGACGCCACTCGGACCACTCGGGCCGCTGACGCCGCTCGGGCCTGATGGTCCGCTGACGCCACTCGGACCACTGACGCCGCTCGGGCCTGATGGACCACTGACGCCGCTCGGACCACTGACGCCGCTCGGGCCTGATGGACCGCTGACACCGCTGGGACCGCTGACGCCGCTCGGACCACTCGGACCGCTAACACCGCTCGGGCCTGATGGACCACTGACACCGCTCGGACCGCTGACGCCGCTCGGACCACTCGGACCGCTAACACCACTCGGGCCTGACGGGCCGCTGACCCCGCTCGGGCCTGATGGGCCGCTTTCGCCGGAGGGACCGCTCGGACCACTAACACCGCTCGGGCCTGATGGACCGCTGACGCCGCTGGGACCTGATGGTCCACTGACACCGCTAGGACCGCTCACGCCGCTCGGGCCGGACGGACCACTAACGCCGCTGGGGCCTGATGGTCCACTGACACCGCTGGGACCGCTCACGCCGCTCGGGCCAGATGGGCCGCTGACGCCTGACGGACCCGAGGGTCCGCTGACCCCGCTAGGACCACTCGGACCGCTGACGCCGCTCGGACCACTCACGCCCGACGGACCCGACGGACCGCTCACGCCGCTCGGACCACTCACGCCCGATGGGCCCGACGGACCGCTGACGCCGCTCGGACCTGATGGTCCACTGACGCCGCTCGGACCGCTGACGCCGCTAGGACCTGATGGACCGCTCACACCACTCGGACCACTGACGCCCGACGGGCCCGACGGACCGCTGACGCCGCTCGGACCTGACGGTCCGCTGACGCCGCTCGGACCGCTGACACCGCTGGGACCGGAGGGACCGCTCACGCCGCTCGGACCACTCACGCCACTAGGCCCACTCGGACCACTGGCGCCGCTCGGACCTGATGGCCCACTCACGCCACTCGGACCGCTAGCGCCGCTGGGACCTGATGGTCCGCTGACGCCGCTCGCCCCGGTGACTCCCGATGGACCGAAGCAAACCGTGGGCAAACACGGCGGACCGCTCGGGCCGCTCGGACCAGAAGGACCGCTGGGACCAGAAGGACCACTCGGGCCGCTCGGACCGGTGGGACCTGACGTGCCGTTGTCACCCTTGTCGCCCTTGTCGCCCTTGTCGCCCTTATTGCCGTTGTCGCCCTTATCGCCTTTATTGCCGGTATCGCCTTTATTGCCATTGCAGGCATAGCTCGTGCTGCCGTCCTCACCCTTCATCTGGGAACCGCCCTGCGGGCAGTGCGTGTCCCCGGTCGCCAGGGTCATCGTCGTAACACTCAAACCCCTGGCTCCGGTGGCGCCAGACGGACCAATAGGGCCTGCCGGCCCTGCTGCGCCTTGCGGCCCGATTGCCCCCGCCGCTCCTGCCGGCCCCGCCGGCCCCGTGGCGCCGGGGGGCCCGACCGGGCCAGGCGGGCCTATTGGCCCGGACGGCCCTATCGGCCCAATCGGCCCAACCGGTCCGCTGGGACCGATCAGGTCCGCGTAAGCAACTAACGGCGACCCCACGCCAATGAACGTCCCAAACAAGATCGCGCCCAGCACCAGCAGGACTGGAGCGACGGCCAACCGCAAACGGAAAGAATGTCTACTCACTGCTTAATCTCCTCGCTCCAATTCGCGGGATCACTCACCGCGTTCTTGCCCCTGGGTCATTCCGACACGCACTAAAGGTCTCCAACGTCGACTAATCGAGCTGATACAGCGATTCCATTACAGCATCGCTACGTGGTTTTCTGTTATCGGATAAATGACGTACCGTGGGACTACGGAAGTCGCATGATGAATCTAGTTATTGCGGGTGAGGCGGCAATTCGGCCCCCGGACAGATGAGCCCGCTTATGGCTGAGCCACAGTTTGTTGACGTAAGGTGATTTCCGTATGGGTGCTTGACAGATAGTCCAGCTGTAGGGCAACTTTATACGCGTCAGGCGGCAAAAGGGGTATCGCAGGAAGGGCTTTGGCGACGTTAGGTGACTTCGAGACCGAGCTGAGCAGGACGAGTCGAGCGCAGGGTCCGGCTATGCGGCTGGCCAAGCCTCGGGTCCTCATCGTGGACGAGCACCAGCTCCTGTCGGAGGGCATTCGCGACGCGCTACAGCAGAGTGGCGTCGAGGTTCTGGGCATCGCGACCAGCGCGGATGGAGCGGTAGCGGCCCTCAGCACAGGGGTTGCCGACGCGGTCATCTTCTGCATGCGGACCCAGACGTCGAGCAGTCGGCCTGAAGCCGCCGCGACCCCGGAGGCGCGAGCCGTCCCGGTGCTCTTCGCTCCTGGTTTGACCGCGCGCGAGCGACAGGTGCTTCGGCTCCTGGTCGCGGGGGCGAGTAACAAGGAGATGGCTCGGCGTCTCGACATTCGGTCGAACACGGTTCGGACACATGTGCAGAACCTTCTTGCCAAGCTCCGCGTCCACACCCGGCTGGAGGCGGTGACCCTGGCGATGCGGGCTGGCTTTTTCGAAACGGAGGAGAGCATTGCGATTCCAGGAGTGGCGAAATGATGACGCGTGATCGAAGAGTCGGTTATCGGAACGGAAAATTTCTTGCGAGGGATGTAATGATGAGCACCTTTGTTAGTCGACGCCTGATCGTCACTTCGGTCGCAGCCCTGGCCGTGCTGTTATCAGCGTGCGGCGGTGCCGCGTCTGCGCCGCAGTCGAACGCACAAAAAGCAAACGTCCTGCTCAACGCGGGGCTCGCCGCGCACCAGGCCGGGCGGACCGCCGAGGCGGCGACCGACTACAGCAAGGCTATTGCCCTCGAGCCCCAGAACAAGTGGGCGCACTACAACCTCGGCCTGATCGAGCAGAACAACGGACAGTTCGCGGCCGCCGAGGCGGATTACCGTGCGGTCGTCACCACCGATCCCAACTTCATCGGGGCGCTCTACAACCTTGCCATCCTGCGCACCGCCAGCGCGCCCGCCGAGGCCGCGGATCTATATCGGCGCGCGATCGCCGTCGCGCCGAACATGGGCAGCGCACACCTGAACCTTGGGTTCTTGTTGATCGGCATGGGTCAGAAAGCCCAGGGCCAGGCCGAGCTCGATAAGGCGGTATCGATCGAGCCCACGCTCGCCCAGCGCATCCCCAAGCCCGCGGTGGCCTCCGCCAAGAAGTAAGGCCTTAGCACAAGCGAAGGAGCGGCAGACATGGCGCGAGCCGCTGTCGACCACCAGCCCGACCTCTCCCTCCGCCTAGGGGGGAAAGGTCGGGAGCGACTGGTCACCCGCCCGACCCTCGCCGGGCTCGGCCCGCGCCTGTTGCTCGCGATTCCCGTCATCTTCAATCTCTGGACGCTGCGGGCGGAGACCAGCCTGGTCCAAAACCTCAACGACAGTCATCTCCACTTCGCCATGGTCCGGTGGGCCCAAGCTCAGATCACCGCCGGCAAGATCCTGCCCGTCGACGGCTGGTTCCCCTACCTGGGCCTGGGCAGCGCCCAGTTCCGCCACTACTCGTCCCTTGGTCATTTGATCGCCGGCTATATCGCGGTCGTGGCGGGCTCGACCACCACCTACTACTGGTCGGTCTATCTCCTGCTCGCGCTTTGGCCCATCAGCGTCTACTTCGGCGCGCGATTGCTGGGATGGGATCGCTGGACCGCCGCGGCCGCGGCGCTCTCCGCGCCGCTCCTGGTCAGTGCGATGAACTACGGCTACGAGCGCGGCAGCTATACCTGGTACGGGCTCGGCCTCTGGGCCCAGCTCTGGGGGATGTGGCTGCTTCCCATCGCCCTTGGCCTGACCTGGCGCGCGGTTCGCGGTAAGGGTTCCTACTGGCTTGCGGCGCTTGCCGTTTCCCTCACCATCGCCGGCCACTACTTCGAGGGGTACCTGGCGCTCCTCGCGATCGGTCTGTGGGCGCTGCTGACCCCCTCACAAATTCTGCCGCGGCTGGGTCGCTCGCTCATGGTTGGCTTGGGCTCGCTCCTCGCGGCTGCATGGGTCCTCGTTCCCCTCTTTCAGGACGGGCGCTGGTGGCCTGTCAGCGAGTACGACCGCAACTCGTACTTCAATGATGGGTTTGGAGCGCCAAAGGTGCTGGGCTGGCTCTTCACCGGGCAGCTCTACGACGGCGGCCGTGCGATCCCCGTCGTCACCGTTCTGGTCGGGGTAGGGGTCATTGCCTGCCTCCTCCGGTTCAGGCGCGACGAGCGAGCGCGTGCCGCGCTGCTGTTCTGGGCGATGTGCTTACTTCTTTTCTGCGGTCGACCCACGCTCGGCGTGCTGCTCAACCTGCTCCCCGGCGGGAGCGTGCTGGCGCTGCATCGATTCATCATGGGCATTCATCTGGCAGGCCTGTTCCTGGCCGGCATCGGAGCGGTCTGGCTCGGGCAGCACCTGGTCGCGTTAAGCCGGCGCGTCATCCCCTCGATTCGACCGACACTCGCCGCCGCCGCTGCGGTGGTTCTGCTGGTGTTAGCTCTTTACCCAGGGTGGAGCGAAATCGCAACGGGCGATAACGCGGCGATGACGACCCGGGCCGCGCAGCAGGTAGCGGATGCGACCGACGGCGCCGACCTCCAGGTCCTTATCGACTACATCAAGGCGCTGAGTCCGGGGCGCGTCTACGCTGGGGCTCGCTGGGACTGGGGAGCCGGCTACTCCGTCGGTTGGGTGCCCGTTTATACCGTCCTGGCCAACCAGGACATCGACACCGTCGGGTTCCGCCTCCGGGTCCCCTCACTCATGTCCGAGGCCGAGATGGTGTTTGACGAGAAGAACCTGGCGGATTACGACCTCTTCGGGATCAAGTACCTGTTACTCCCTGTTGACAGGAAGCCGGCGGTGCAGGCAACACTTCTCGCGCAGCAGGGCCGGCATACGCTATGGCAGCTCGACACCAGCGGTTATCTCGACGTGGTCGACACTGTATGGCCTCCGGTAGTTGAAGACCACGGCAATGTCGCCACACACGCCCTCGGATTTGTCGACTCACCACAGCTGACCCAGCATCAGTACCCAACGGTCGCCTTCAACGGCGCGGACGCGGCAGCCCCGAGCCTCCCGCCTGGTGTGGTGCCGGTCGGCCCTGCTGGTCGCGTCGAGAGCGAGCAGGTTTCGCTGACCGATGCAACTTTTAAGGCCGACGTCGTCGCAAACCGAAACGCGGTGGTGTTGTTGAAAGCCAGCTACGATCCGCGCTGGCGGGTGACGGTCGACGGCCACGAATCGGCACCCGACATGATCGCTCCGGCGCTGATGGGCGCTTCGGTGCCGGCTGGGCACCATTCGGTGGTGTTTCGGTATGTCCCCGACCGGGAGTACCCGCTCCTGCTCGCTATCGGCTTGCTCGCGTTATTGGGCTTGGGCTTCGGCCCTCGTTTGATCCGTCGCGCTTGGACGAATCTCCCTCCACCCTTGCGGGGGAGGGTCGCGGTGGGGGGTATCCCCAGGGAGGAAAGTATGGACAACCTCTGGTCGGCAGAGTACCGGCGGCGACTCGATGATGGGTTGCGAGGGGTTGAGGGCTTCCTTGGCCTCGACGAAGCCTGGGAATTGCATGAAGCGGCCCGCCTGTATCCGCCGATTTCGGAGAGCGTCAGCGTGGTCGAGATCGGGTCCTGGAAAGGCCGCTCAACCATTGCCCTGGCTCTTGGAGTCAAGGCACGGGGCAACGGCAGCGTCCACGCAATCGATCCACACACCGGCAGCCGGGAGTTGATCGAGATTTATGGCCCGGTGGATACATATGGCAGCTTTCTGTTGAACATCGAGCGCGCCGGTGTATCAGATGCGGTCGTGCCTATTCGCAAGACCTCCCATCATGCCCGGATGACGGTCGAGGAGAAGTCCGTTCACGTGATGTTCGTCGATGGCTCGCACGAGTATGAGGACGTCCGCCAGGATATCCACGACTGGGTCACGGCACTCGCCGACCGCGCTCTTGTGAGTTTCAACGATCCATCCGCCGGAGGGGTGTATCGAGCGCTGCGGGAGCGCGTCCTCTCCATCGGATCTCCATTTCGCTCGCCACGGCTGGTTCAGAATTCGTTGTTCTTCGAGTTCAAGCGAAATGCGCCATGGACTGCGCACGACTGGGTCGCATGGTTGCGCATGCGACTGGCCCTGATCCTGCGCTTCCAGGCGAACCGCTTCCGCCCACACATGCCACCGTGGTTGGTTCGGGTCGGCTGGACGGCCTCCCGTCGCATGGTTGGGGGCTAGCTGACCAAATGGCTCGTCAATCGCCAGGCGTTTCGGTGATTGTCCCCACCCGCAACTCGCACCGCACCCTGGAAGCGTGCTTGACCAGCATCAGGGACCAGAACTATCAGGACCTCGAGGTGATCGTCGTCGACAACGGCTCGACTGATGACACATTGCCCACGGCGGGAGAACTGGCCGACCGGCTAGTCGCTTTTGGCCCAGTGCCGTGGATCGCCACCAGCGCGCAACGCAATCTGGGAGCGCGCGTCGCGCGCGGTCAGCACCTGCTCTTCATCGATTCGGATATGCGGTTGTCCCCTGAAATTGTGCGCGAATGCGTCGAGACGGTCGGCCGCACAGCGAGTCCAGCGGTAATCATCCCGGAGATCTCGGTGGGCGAAGGATTCTGGGCGCGCTGCCGGGCCCTGGAACGAAGCTGCTATGCGGGCGACGACTCGGCAGAGGCCGCTCGGTTTTTTTCGCGGCAGGCGTTTGTTACCGCGGGCGGATACGACGAGGACCTCACGGCACTGGAGGACTGGGATCTCTCGCAAAGGATCGCCGGTCGTGGCTCGGTCCCGCGCATCGCCGCAACGATCCTCCACGACGAGGGCAAGCTCCGCCTGCTGGGTGCTGCTGCCAAGAAGCGCTACTATGGCGCCTCTTTCCGACGCCTGGTGCGCAAGCACGGAAGACGTGCCCTGGTTCGCGCCAACTTCGTCGCACGGCCCGCGTTCTTTCGAAACTGGCGCCGCTTGCGGAGCGGCGGGGCGGCCACTGCGGGCATGTTCGTGCTAAAGAGCGTCGAGCTCGCTGCTGCCGCCTCCGGCGCCCTCGGACATGACGAGCGAAACCGGCGCCGCGGCGCCGCACTTCTCTATCCGAAATGACGCCCAGGCTGCTCGTGCTCCTCTGTTCGGTTGTCGGGCACACGCCCTCGGGCGGCGATCGCCTCGCGGTTGAGTTGGCTCGCCACTGGCCCGATAAAGGTGATCGCCCCACCATCCTTACCAGCGTCGCGGGCAAGCAGCAGCTTGGGCGGTTGGCCGCCGCAGGATTCGCAATCGAGATGTATCGGCCGCCGTGGCGGGTGGTATCGTCGCGACCAGCCGCGTGGTCGTTGGGAGCGCTGACCGCTCCCGCGGCGGCTCGAACGCTCATCCGCCAAATTGCCGGGGAGGGATATCAGCCGGTTGTCCTATCGAGCAGTCCCTTCCCGCCTGATCTGGCGGCCGCTCTCGCGGCGCGAGCCTCCGGAGCGGTATGGATTCAGTCGTGGCAGTTAGTGATGCCTTCCCGCGGCGGATACCGATCGGCTCTGAGCTACCTCTCACAACAGGTTTGCCTCGCCCTGGCGCGGCGGTGGTGTCGGACGCTGGTCGTACCAACGAGCCTTATGGCTGCCGAGGCACGCCGGCGTGGCTTCCGAGCGGACCAGATCCACGTGGCGGGTTATGCCGTCGACCGCGAGGAAGTCGCGGCGGGACTCGCCGGTCACACCACTGCGGAAAAGTCTTTCGACGCTGTTTTCGTCGGGCGGTTCCATCAGCAAAAGGGACTCTCGGATCTGCTAGCTGCGTGGAAGCTGGTCCAGCAATCGCTGCCGGCTGCCTCGCTTGCCGTGGTGGGCGATGGGGATGGCCCCGAGGCGGAGGCCTTCAAAGCTGGGCTCGCCCAGTTCGCGCCGGGGACCGTGCAGCGCTTAGGTGTCCTGTCTGGCCCGGAGAAATATGCCGCCATGGCGAACGCAAGGGTCTTCGTCTTTCCGAGTCACCACGAAAGCTGGGGGCATGTGGTCATCGAGGCGATGGCGACGGGCCTTCCAGTCGTTGGTTACGACCTGCCCAGCTCCCTGGAGGCATTCGGTGACGCGATGGACATGGTCCCGGTAGGCGACGTGCAGGCGTTTGCCGCTCGGATTGTCGGCTTGTTGAATGACGAGGCGCGGCGAGATAACTACCGGAGGCTCGGTCGGCGTCTCGCCGAAACCTACGATTGGGCGCGAATCGCCAATGGGTTCTATGAGCGCGTCGCCGGTAATCAGCTTGTCGGTGCTGGATGAAGACCGTGTTAAGAAGGATTTTTCCGTCGCTGAGTCGCGATTGGCGCTTCTTGCGCGTCAAGGAAATCAACCTCAGGTCCAAGCTCGCGCTTACTGCTGCAAAGTACGTTTTTCGAGTGCCCGGCCTGGGCGGTCGTGACCGAAGTCGGGAATTCAGCCTCAACGGCCGCGGCTTCCGCTTCGCAAGTGGCATGGACCTCAGCCACCTCCAGCATGTGATCCTCGACGTACGGGCCATTGTGGATGCATGTGAACTTCGAAAGCGCTCCAATGTCATGGTTGTGGACATCGGGGCACACGACGGGGAGACGGCCGTCGCGTTCGACCTCTTTCTTCCAGGCGCGGTCATCTATTCGTTCGAGCCGAATCCCGAATGCTATCAACGGGCGGTCGCCAATACCGCGGGCCGCGGCGTTCGGCTTTTCAACGTCGGACTCAGCGATCACACCGGTCTCGAAACCTTTGTGGCCGACCCGGGGTGGGATGCCAAGTCGACATTCGAGCTTGATGGGCTGTCCGGGGCCGGCCGCCGACTCCCCGTCGCGCGCGGCGACGACCTCATCGACCTCAGCCGGATCGACCTATTGAAAATCGATGTCGAGGGCTACGAAGGTCATGTCCTTCGCGGCCTCGACGGGATCCTGCACCGAGTCGACCATCTTGCAATCGAGTGGTCGCTGGGACGGGCGAAAGATAATTCCTTCCGGGACCTCGCGGAAATCCTGTCCCGACACAACTTCGACCTTATCCGTACCAGCGAGCCATCCTACGACGAGGATGGGCGCACGCAGATAACCATCGAGATGTATTTCCGGCGGGTATTGCCCTCGCCTAGTGCGGCGCTAAGGGCGAAGGCAGGGCCGGAGGTTGGGGCGCCGCTAATCCAAGCGATTGTTCAAGGCGCGAAACCTGGCGATTGACCGTCGACGTCAAGCCCTCAACTGAAACTCGGGGAACGGGCAACGGCGCAACAGGTACCTGCAGGACTGGAGTGACGGGCAGCGTGATGGCCGGCGTCACGGCCAGCGTACCCTGTATGCCCGATGGCCTGGGCCCCTGAGCGCCCTTCACTTTGATTGCGTCTGTGCGGACCAACACTGCCGGGTGCGATGCGGGCGCGCTGGCCGCCTGCCGAGCCGAACTCGTAGACGGCACTGAGACCAACACCACCGGGACGACGACCGCGACCAACGCGAGCTGGCCGGCCAGGCTCGCCCGGCGGACGACGCGGCCGAACTGGAACAGTCCGAGGAGAGTCGCAACCCTTGCCGCCACCGACGCAGCGTGGCGGCGGGCGCGAAACAAAAGCTGTTGGACCGCGGTATAGCTCAGTCCCAGCTCACGCGCGATCTCAGCCAGCGGACGCCGCTCGACCGCCCACATCAAGAGGGCTCGCCGTTCGCGGATACGTAGTTCCGCGAGAACCGCATTGACGTGCGCGCGCTCGACGACCGCGGATTCCGGATCGGCGTCCCCACCCCAGTCGGCCGTGGGATTTGGCGCAGCTTTATCCACCTGCGGGTGTTGGCGCAGCACGTCGAGGCAATGATCTTGTGCAGCGGTCAGCAGCCACGACCGCGCATGTGCCGCCGTCGATCGCCCACGGAGCGATTCGACGGCTTTGAGAAAGACCTCCTGCGTCGCGTCGGCAGCATCCTCGGGTCTGCGGAGCAGGAACTGGCAGACGAAGTACACGGCTGAGGCGTTCGCCCGATAGAGATCCGCGAGCCAATGCTGCTGTTCGTCGCTGAGGCGGCGATGCAGCTGGTGTCGCGTGTGCCGAAGCTCAACCGTTGCTAATGCGGACGTCTCACTGGCCACGTTACGTATGTCAGCGGCCCGCTGTCAAAGGCTTGAGTTCGGGCGACTAATGAAGAACCGGGACCGAGGTCGGGAGGGGCAGCGCAGGGATGGACGGCAAAGCAGAAGGCACAGCGACCAATGGCGGAACGGCTGGGAGCGGGCTGAGGAGCTGGCGGACGACGTCGACCGCCGACTTTAGGGTGGCGGTCGAGCCCGGCGACTGCCCCGTAGAGCCCCCAGCCAGCCCTCCCTCAGCGGGAGATGGAAGTGCAACAGTGCCCCCACCCTGCCCTCCCGCAAAGGGGGAGGCAAACACGCGGCTTGCCGGATTCGGAGCCGTTATAGAGCTCGGTGCGGGCGGCGCCGTCGCGCTCGAGCTTTGAACCGAGACCAGGATCAGTGGCACGGTCGCGACCGCCGCCAGGCGGGCGAGCAGCACCGACCCGCCACCAGGTGGCTGCCGCCCGAGCTGGAGGACTCCAGCGACGACCGCGACCCGCGCCGCCACCTGCACGGCGTGCCGCCGCGCTCGATGAAGGACCTGGGCGGCGGCCATGTAGCTGAGTCGTAGGCGGCCGGCGATGTCGGCGAGCGGACGGCTCTCCACCGCCGAGTGCCAGAGGGCCTGGCGCTCGCGTTTCGAGAGCTGCTTGAACACCGCGCCGACGAAGTCGCGATCCGCGACGGCGGTCTCCACGTCCGTCCCCCGACTGGCATCGGAACCCAGCGTAACCAGCGCCTTTCCCAGCCGCTTCCGCCGCCGCAGCAGGTCAAGGCAGTGGTTGCGGGCGACGGTCAATAGCCACGCGCGGGCGGCGCTCCTTCTGGCTGTCAGATCGAGGGACTCGATCGCGATTAGAAAGACTTCCTGGGCGGCGTCCGCCGCATCCTCCGGGTTGCGAAGGATGCGCGAGCAGGCCCGCAGGACGGCGGAGTAATTGGCCTGGTAGAGCTCGTCGATCAGG
>Ga0209526_10001536_pt1 | contig 15551 bp, 15 predicted proteins | sample JacPinW_OM2H0_M1_FD_188566 | JGI IMG/M metagenome (GOLD analysis project Ga0209526, IMG submission 188566) | Forest soil microbial communities from Algoma, Ontario, Canada - Jack Pine, Ontario site 1_JW_OM2H0_M1 (SPAdes) (version 2) | ecosystem: Environmental > Terrestrial > Soil > Boreal... | reverse complement strand
CGCCGCGCCGGGAGATCCCTGGGCCCTGTACGCCAAGGCGGCCGCTGCGGCCGCGGGCCGCGCCCGCGATCGCGCCATCCAGGCGCTCTCGGCGGCCCGGCAAGCGGAGCCGCGGCTGCTCCGGGCGGACGTCGACCTGGCCGGCTTTGCCATCGACGGCGGCGATCCGGCGGGCGCGCGCGAGCTGCTCCAGCGAGTGCTCCGGAACAATCCGCAGCACGAGCGCGCGAGACGTATGTTGTCCTTGCTCCCGCCCTGAGGGTGGGCAGCGACTGGCCCTGTGTGGGAACTCCCGTTCCCATCCGGCAGGATGCGTATCCTGACCTGGCCGCCGTCCGGCGGGAGCGGCCAAGGCATGCGGATTGCTGCACGGCAGCACATGCTGGCCATCGTGTTCTGGATTGCGGTCGGTTGCATCCTGCACACCTACGTGATCTACCCGCTGGTGCTCGTCGCCCTCGACGCGATCGGCCAGGCCTCGGGCGCCTGGGGCTACCTGGGCGGAAACGAGCGCCGGAGGCCGCCCGCGCGGCTCGGCCTGCCAGACGTCTCGGTGCTGATCGCCGCCTACAACGAGCAGGGCTGCATCGGACGTCGCATCGAGAACCTCCTCGAGCAGGACTACCCGGCGGACAAGCTGGAGATCCTGGTCGGATCGGACGCCTCCACCGACGAGACCGACGCCATCGTTCAACGCTACGCAGCCCGAGGCGTGAAGCTGTCGCGCGCCGAGCGCTCGGGAAAGGCGGGCGTGCTCAGCCGGCTCGTAGGCCTCGCCAACGGCGAGGTGTTGGTGATGACGGACGCGAATACGGACTTCGAGCGCGACGCGATCCGCCGCCTGGTCCAGCCGCTGCGCGACGACGAGGTGGGCCTGGTGTGCGGCCGCCTGCGGCTGCATTCGCCGGCGGGAGCGCCGGTGACCGAGAGCGCCTACTGGAAGCTGGAGAGCCTGCTCAAGCTCTACGAATCGCGCCGCGGCTGCGTGATGGGCGCCAACGGCGGAATCTACGCCGTGCGCAAGCACCTCTTTCCCCCACTGCCGGCAGGCACGGTGGTCGACGATTTCGTCGCCGCCTTGCGCGTCCTCGTCTCGGGGTCGAAGGTCCGCTACGAGCCCGAGGCGGTCGGGCACGAGGAGACCGCTCCCGACCACTCGGGCGAGTATCGCCGGCGAGTCCGGATCGCGGCCGGCTGCTTCAAGGCGCTGTCGCTCCATCGCGAGCTGCTCTCGCCGCGCCACGGCTTCACGGCCTTCGCGCTCTGGTCGCACAAGGTCCTGCGCTGGTTCGTCCCGCACGCCATGGTGGTGGCGCTGATCTCGAACATCTTCCTGGCGCGGGAAGGCACTTTCTATTCGCTGGCGCTGCTGGCGCAGGGCGCCGCCTACGCGCTGGCCGCGCTCAGCCTCCTGGGGATGACGCCACGGCACGTGCGCGCGGTGGCGGACGCGGCGGCGCACTTCGTGGAGATGAACGCGGCCCTGCTGGTCGGCTTCGTGAAGTACAGCCGGGGCGCGCAGGGGCAGACCTGGGTCCGGACCGAGCGCTCGGCGCGAGCTGCCTGACGGCCTGGCGGCTGGTGCCCCGCCTGCCCCAGAAAGAAAACGGCCCGCCAGTCTCACCCTGGCGGGCCAAATGGTGACCCCAACGGGATTCGAACCCATGTTTGAGGCGTGAGAGGCCTCCGTCCTAGGCCGCTAGACGATGGGGCCGCCTTTCCTTTCGCCGCCCACGGCTCTGACCCGCAGGGTAACTACCACATGGTTGGGGGACTAGGATTCGAACCTAGATAGTAGGAGTCAGAGTCCTACGTCCTGCCGTTAGACGATCCCCCATCAGCCGTCAAATCGATGGGTTGCGACGCCCTCTGCTGTTCTCGCTCTCTCTCCTCCCGAGTACCGTTCAGGCCCCAGCAGAGCAGGGCGGGCCGGACCCTATACACAGCCGGGGCCTCCCTGCGCAAGGGCTTCTGCAGTCGCCTTCAGGGGACCTTGTCTATAGTCGCTGCGTGGACTCCCCTCCTTGGCTCCGGCGTGCGCTGAGACTCGCGGCCCTCTCCCAGAACGGTCTGACGTTCACCAAGGACACGTTCGAGCGCGATCGGTGGGAGGAGGTGCGCCGCCTGGCAGCTGAAATGCTGGCAGAGGGGACCGGGACATCACCCGATCAGATGGTGGCGCGTCTCGCGGCCGAGACCGGGTACGCCACCCCGAAAGTGGACGTTCGCGCTGCGGTCTTCCGGGACAACCAGGTCCTGCTCGTGCAGGAGCGGAGCGACGGCGGTTGGACGCTGCCGGGCGGCTGGTGTGACGTGGGCGAGGCGCCCGGCGTGGCCGCGGCGCGCGAGGTCGAGGAGGAGTCAGGCTACAGGGTGCGGACCACGAAGCTCCTTGCGGTCTACGACAAGCTCCGACACGAACACCCGCCGGAGAGCCTCCATGCCTACAAGCTGTTCTTCCGGTGCGATTTGCTCGGCGGCGCCGCACGCTCGAGCGACGAGACCACCGCGGTGGGCTTCTTTGCCGAGGACGCGCTTCCGCCGCTCTCGCTGGCGCGGGTCACCGAGAGGCAGATCAGGCGCATGTTCGAGCATGCAAGGGATCCTTCCCTTCCGACCGACTACGACTGACCGAAACCCGGCTTCGGCGGGATGCCTCCGCAACTCGTTCCGGGGCGGGCCGCACCGCGTCACAAGCCTTCTCGGCAGGTGCGCCCTACTTGCCCTTCGGTTGCGGCGCCGGTGCAGGCGCCGGCGCGGGCACCAGGATGTACACCCTCACCTCGCCCCGTGCGGCCTCGTACAGGTTCACGCCCTCCCACTCGGTGCGCTCCGGATTCTCGATGTGCATCGCCCGGTACGCGGTCTGGCTGTGCAGCGTGCGCCGCGGATACTTCCCCGGCGGATAGGCGCGCCGGTAGAACCTCACCGCTTCGTCCCAGGGGCTCGGCAGGCGGTAGCGGTCGTCGTCGATCTTCACCGCGCCGTCGGGCAGCATGAAACCGCGCGCCTTGAAGCCCTCTGCCGCGATCGCCGGGGTGGCCGCCAACAGGAGCACGACAGCGATCGATCTCATTTGACTTTCTCCAGCGCGGCGCCGACGCGCCGCAGGGTGCGCTCCTTGCCCAGGAGCGCGATGGTATCGAACAGGGGCGGGCTCACCGTGGTCCCGGTGACCGCCACGCGGACCGGCTGGGCGAGCTTGCCGAGGCCGAGGCCGCGCTCCTCGGCGAGCGCCCGGAATGCGTGCTCCATCGCCTGCGGTCCCTGCGCGAACGTCCGCTCGATCAGGTCGCGCGCGGTCTCGAGCAGCGGCCGCGTCTCCTGGGTGAGGTGCTTCGCCACCGCCTTGTCGTCGTAGGCCGGCAACTCCGGGACCATGTACGCGCGCCAGGCGTCGCGGATCTCGTTCAAGTTTCGCGCCCGCTCCTGCATCAACGCCGCGAACGCGGCCGGCACGCCTGTGGCCTTCGCCAGCTCCTCCGCCGGAGTCGACTTGATCCACTGCTGGTTCAGCCACTCCAGCTTCTGCGGATTGAACACTCCGGCGGTCGCTCCGACGTGCTCCCAGTCGAACTTCTCGATCAGCTCCTGCACCGTGAAGATCTCCTGGTCTCCGTGCGACCACCCGAGCCGCGCCAGGTAGTTGATCAGCGCGCCCGGCAGGTAGCCTTCGTCGCGGTATTGCAGGACGCTGACGGCGCCGTGCCGCTTGGAGAGCCGCTGCTTGTCCGCGCCCAGGATCATCGGGAGGTGCGCGAAGACTGGCACCGGATAGTCCAGCGCCTGGTACATCAGGATCTGCCGAGCCGTGTTCACCACGTGGTCGTCTCCGCGCGCGACCATGGTGATCCCCATCTCGATGTCGTCCACCACGGCGCCGAAGTTGTAGAGGGGCACGCCGTCCGCGCGCAGGATCACCTCGTCCTGCAGCTCCTTGTGCTGGGTGGTGATCTCGCCCTTGACCAGGTCCTTGAAGGTAGTCGCGCCTTGCTCCGGCATCCGGAAGCGCACCACCGAGCCCGGCGTCCCCTTGGGCAGGTTCTTGTTCCGGCAGGTGCCCGGGTACTTGAAGCCGCGCTTCTCCTTCGCGGCTTGCTCGCGGAGGCGGTCCAACTCCTCCTTGGTGCAGTCGCAGCGGTACGCCTTGCCTTTCGCGATCAGCGCGTCGGCGTGCTTTTCGTACGTCGCGAGCCGCTGCATCTGGAAGTAGGGCGCGTGCGGGCCGCCCACCACCGGCCCCTCGTCCCAGTCGAGGCCCAGCCACTTCATCCCCTCGATGATGGCCTGCTCGCTCTCCTGCGTGCTGCGCGACTGGTCCGTATCCTCGACGCGCAGGACGAACTTGCCCTTGTTCTTCCGCGCCCACAGCCAGTTGAACAGGGCGGTGCGGGCGCCGCCGATGTGCAGGTACCCGGTGGGAGAGGGCGCGAACCGGACGCGAACCATAGAGGCAGGCGAGATAGCAGAAGTTATAGTGCGCCGCCATGTGGATGCTCGCGCTCCTGCTCGCGTTTCCCGCCGTCTCGCCCCGCGGCGCAGTCGCGGCCGCTCATCCGTTGGCCGCCGAGGCGGGCGCCTCCGTGATGAGGCGAGGCGGGAACGCGGTGGATGCGGCCGTGGCGGCCGCCTTCGCCCTGAACGTGGTGGAGCCGAAGAGCTCGGGGATCGGCGGCGGCGGGTTCGCGCTGGTGTACACCGCCAAGGACCGGCGCGTTCACGTGCTCGATTTCCGCGAGGTCGGCCCTCTGGCCGCGCGCCCGGACATGTACGTCCAGGACGGGCAGCCCCGCCAGGACCTCGCTAACGCGGGGCCGCTCAGCGTCGCCGTCCCGGCGGCGGTGAAGGGGTACGCGGAGCTGGCCAAGCGCTTCGGCAAGAAGCCGCTGGCGCAGCTGACCAGCCCCGCCGAGCAGATCGCTCTCCGGGGCTTTCAGGTCAGCATCAGCTTCGTGGAGGCGTCGGAGCATCGCCTCGACTGCCTCGCCGCCGATCCCGAGGCCGCGCGCATCTTCCTGCGCCGGGGAACAGACGGAGAATACGAGGTCCGCCAGCCCGGGGACCAGTTGATCCAGCCTGACCTCGCCCGCACGCTCCACGCCATCGGGCAGCGAGGACCGGACGCTTTCTACAAGGGCCGGATCGCCCGGAGCATCGTAGAGAGCGTCTCGTCACGCGGTGGAATCCTGACCCTGGAGGACCTCGCCCGCGTGCAGGTCCGCGAGAGGAAGCCGATCGAATCCTCCTATCGCGGGCACCGGGTGGTCAGCATGCCGCTGCCCTCCAGCGGGGGATTCCTCATCTCGGCGCTCCTCAACGTGCTGGAGCGCGAGGACCCCCGGGCCGGCGGTTATCGCCCGGAGCGGTTCCTCCACGTCATGGTGGAGGCGGAAAAGCGCCTCTATGCGCTTCGCCAGAAGCTCGGCGATCCCGACTTCAATCCCGGGGCCGAAGAGCGGGTGCGCCACATGGCCACCAAGGAATTCGCCGGAGAGGTGTGGCAGCAGATCGGAGAACGAGCTACGCCGGTTGCGCAAGTGCTCCCAGCGGAGCAGGGGACCACCCACATCTCGGCGGTCGATGAGGAAGGAAACGCCATCGCGCTCACCACCACCGTCAACGACGCCTTCGGTTCCTGCATCGTTCCGAAGGGCACTGGCTTCCTGCTGAACGACCAGATGGACGACTTCGTGGTCGCGCCGGACGTGGCCAATACCTACGGGCTGCGCGGCGGGGCGGAGAACGCTCCGGCGCCGGGAAAGGTCCCGCTCTCCTCCATGGCGCCGACGCTCCTGTTCGCTCCCGACGGAGCATTGCTGCTCGCCATCGGGACTTCGGGCGGATCCACCATTCCGACCACCATCGTGCAGGCCATCGTGCATCTGGTCGACGACAAGATGCCCGTGGATCGCGCGATCGCCCAGCCGCGGATCCACCACAACCTGTTTCCGGACGTCGTGCACGTCGAGCCCAGCGGAGTCGAGGCGGCCACCGCGCGTGCCCTCGAGCAGCGCGGCCACAAGCTCCAGTTCGCCGGCGAGCGGTTCCAGGAACACGGGCCGGGTTTCTTCGATGCTCCCTGGGGGAAGGCGTGTGGGGTGCAGATCGATCTGGACACGGGCTGGCGAGTGGCCGCCTGCGACCTTCGGGAGGACGGCGGCGGCGCGGTTCCGTAGTACGATCTTCGCATGTGGCTCTGTCTGCTCCTTGCTGCCACCGTCCGTGGTCCCGCCGACGTCGAGTCGCTGGCCGCGTCCGCGGACGCCGTGGTCCACGCCCGGGTTGAGCGGCGCTCCAGCGCCTGGGCCCCGGGGGGCGGGCAGATCTTCACCACCGTGGTGCTCCGGACCATCGAGACCTGGAAGGGGACTCCCGCGGCGGAGATCGCCGTCCTGGTTCCCGGGGGCGAAGTGGGTGAGCTTTCGCAGACGGTCCAAGGCGTTGCGCAGTTCGGCGACGGCGAGGAAGTGGTCGTGTTCCTGCACCGGCGGGCACCGTCGGTGTTCGGCGTGGAGCGGCTGGCGCTGGGCAAGTTCGCCGTGGGCGCCCCCGCCGGGCTGGCAAAACGCGCGCTGCGCGATCGGCGCGGCCTGACGTGCGAAGGCTGCAAAGCCGATGAAGCCGACGACTTCTCGCTCGACGAGCTGCGCGCGCGGGTGCTCGGGAGCGCCCGGCGGTGAGGCACGTCGCTTGGGTGCTGCTGTTCTGCGCGCTGCCGGCGCAGGCTTACAAGCGCACAACGAACAGCGCCGGCCTCTGCATCTGGTGGCGGTGGCCCGAGGCGCGGTCGCACACCTTCCAGATCGATGCGCAGGGCACCCCCGACGCGCCCGCGGCCGAGACGTACGATGCGATTCGCAAGAGCTTCCAGACCTGGGCAGCTGTCCCGTGCACCGATCTGGTGCTCACGGAGGAGCCGCTCTCGACCAACCCGGCGGATCGCCTGATCGGGTATTTCCAGCCCGGCACCAACCACAACCTCGTGCTCTTCCGCACCCGCGCCTGCCGCGATCCTGCTGTCGTGCCCGCCGGCGACCCCTGCCGCACGCAAGGGGGCTGCGGAAACCTGTACGACTGCTGGGACGACGCTCACGGCAGCGGCGTGATCGCGACCACCACCACCACCACGAATCGGTTGACCGGGGAGATCCTGGACAGCGACATCGAGCTGAACGACTCGCCGCCGGCCGCGGGAACGAAGTTCACCTTCACCACGGTGAATGGTCTGCCGTGTACGACCCCTGGCGAGACCGGCTGCGTCCGGATCGACGTGCAGAACACCGTCACGCACGAGGCCGGGCACTCGCTGGGACTGGATCACACGGACGATCCCCGGGCGACGATGTACGCGAGCGCGCCCTCGGGCCAGACCAGCAAGCGGATTCTGGGCACCGACGACATCGGAGGGATCTGCACCATTTACCCGCGCGGCGCACAGACGGTCACCTGCATCCAGGCGACGCCCAGCGGCGGATGCGGCTGCTCGCCGGGTCAGAGCGGGCCGGGTTCCGTGCTGGCGACGCTGGCGGCCCTTCTCCAGATCGCCCGGCGATCCAGGACGAGGCCCCAGACCGCGATCAGCGCCAGCAAGAATCCGGCGAGCAAGGCTTTGAGGGTCCAAGGCACGAGGTCCTGATACCAGAGCAGCGCCGTGGTTCCGACGATGGCAAGCACCAGCGTCACCGACAGGAAGGTGGTTTCGCGGGGCGAGAGTCGGACCGAGTGCTTGCGCTGCTCCGCGCGGGTGATCTCCGGCGCGGGCGGGTGGTCCCACTCCGGTCCATTGAACCAGACCCGCAGCTTGTCGAGGCCGCGGTACTGTCCCGTCCGCCGGGCCATGTCGAAGAAATGATGGATCTGCGCGCGGAGCGGGTCGAAGCTCCCCAGCGGCTTCACCAGGCCGTACACGGGCTGCTCGCGCTCTTCCACGAAGGTGCCGAAGAGGCGGTCCCAGACGCAGAGGGTGGCTCCGTAGTTCCGGTCCAGGTAGCGGGGATTCACCGCGTGGTGCACGCGGTGCTGCGACGGCGTGTTGAACACCCGCTCGAACCAGCCCAGCTTTCCCACCAACTCGGTGTGGATCCAGAACTGGTACAGCGTGCTGAACGAATCGACGATCAGGAACGTCGCCGGCGGAATGCCGATCAGCGCCAGGGGCAGGTGCAAGGGCCAGATGGTCCAGACCGAGAGCACCGCCTGCCGCAGGGCCACGGCGAAGTTGTAGTCCTCGCTCTGGTGGTGCACGGCGTGGACGGCCCAGAGGACGTTCACGCGGTGCGAGAGCCGGTGCCACCAGTAGTAGGTGAAGTCGACGGCGAAGAACGCGATCACCCAGGGCCAGACCGAGCCTGTGGCGAACGTGAACAGACGATGCTGGTAGAGCCAGATATAGCCGCCGGTGAGCGCGGCGACCTCGAACACCAGCAGGATCTGCTGGGTCATTCCACAGGAAAGGTCCGCGATGACGTCGGGGAAACGGTAGAGCGAGAGCCGCCTCCGCCGGGCGAAGAAGATCTCGACGCCCATGAGCAGGAAGAAGAACGGGATCGCGAGCGCGATGGGATTCGGCATGGCACTCCGCTACTGAGTGACATGCTAACGCACCAGGGGGGCGCCAGGCGCGCGCCGGTCGGAAAAATCGTCGCCCACCCGGAGGCTGAAGAGCGACATGGCCCTACCGGAGCGGACAATTGAACATTGGAAGTCTAGTCCGGAGGGTCTTCTTCGATGTCCTCGTCGTCGTCCGGCTCGGTCAGCGGCGAGGGCGCCGCCTTCCCCGGCGCACTCTCCAGCTTCTTCGATGACAGCCGGCGATCCTCCTCGCGCGCGCTGAGCGCAAGGTGCCCCTGCGCGTCCACCTCGAACGTCACCATCACCCGCGGCTCTCCGGCTCGCGCCGGCGAGACCCCTTCGATCTCCCACCAGGCCTCGCTGTGCAGGCCGGATGCCGTGCGGCCGGCCCCGCGCAGCACGTGGACGTAGAGGTGTTTCTCGTTGTCCTTCCCGGTGGTGAAGCTCTCCGTGGCGCTGGTCGGGATCTCGCTGCCCTGCGTGAACAGCTGGGAGGCGGACCCCCCTGGCTGCTCGACGGAGATCGCCTCCCCCAACGAAGGCGGGCGTGCCGTCCTCTTGCAGGCGGCGGCCAGGAGGACCGCCAACAGCACCCGTCTCATGGGCTCAGGGCCTCCGCCAGCGCCTCGCCGAGGAGCTGGAGCGCATCGTCGATCTGGCCCTTGTTCACGATCATCGGCGGAGCGATCCGGAGCGAGTTTCCGTAGAGGCCGCCCTTGCCGATCAGGAGCCCGCGCTTGCGCGCCGCCTCCATCAGGCGGGCGGTTCCCTGCGGGTCGGGCTCTTTGGTGCCGCGGTCCTTCACCAGCTCGATCGCCTGCATCAGCCCCATGCCGCGCACGTCGCCGATGCCTTGGAAGCGCTGCTGCAGCGACTCCAGGCCATCACGGAGCGCCTTGCCCATCATCTGCGAGTTGAAGAGGAGCTTCTCCTCCTCGATCACGTCCAGCGTGGCGGCGGCCGCGACCATGCTGATGGGGCTGGCGCCGAAGGTGGAGATGTTCGCGAACTGGCCCTTGTCCGCCACGGCCGTTTTGGCCATCGTCAAGCCGATGGGCTGGCCGTTGGCCATTCCCTTCGCGCTGGTGAGGATGTCCGGCTCGACCCCGTACTGCTGCACGGCCCACCACTTGCCGCCGGTGCGGCCCCAGGCGGTCTGGACCTCGTCGGCGATGAAGAGCCCGCCATGGTTGCGAGCGATGGGAACGGCGATCTCGAAGTACTCCTTGGGCGGCGTGATGAAGCCGCCAACGCCCAGGATGGGCTCCGCCATGAAGGCGGCGATCTCGCCGTCGGTGGTGGTTTCGATCAGCGGTTTCAGGTCCTTGGCGCAGGCTACCCCGCAGTCCGGGTACGTGAGCCCCAAGTCGCAGCGATAGCAGTACGGAGCGTGCGCGAAGCGGATGCCGGGGACCTCGCCCTGCGTCCGCGGGCGGTAGTTCTTGTTCCCCATCATGCTGAGCGCGAGCGTGCTCCGGCCGGCGTAGCTGTGGCGCAGCACGACCAGCTCCTGCCGTCCGGTCGCCTCCTTCGCGAGCGTCACCGCCGTCTCGTTCGCTTCCGTGCCGGAGTTGGTGAAGAAGACCTTCGCCTTCTCCTTCATTGGCCGGATCTGGACCAGCTTCTCCGCCAGCTCCAGCTGCGGCACGGTGGCGTAGAGAGTGGAGACATGCACCAACTTCTTCTGCTGGGCGATGGCCGCCTCGGTCACGCGGGGGTGGCAGTGCCCGACGCTGACAGTGAGGATTCCGCCGTAGAAGTCGAGGTACTCACGCCCCTCGACGTCCTTGAGGAACATCCCCCGCCCCGACTCGAGCGCCAGCGCCTGCTCGTAGTAGGTGGTGATGTTCGGGAAGAGCAGCTCTTTCTGCTTGCGGCGGACGGTTTCCGCGGTCCACTCCATTCGGTGACTCCCGGCGAGATCATCCCATCTAACACGATCTTGCCGTCGGCATGGATCGCCCAACCAGGCTACTGGCAGTAGACCGCCGGCACGGTCAGCGAGGTTGGATCGGAGAAGGTGAACCAGCCGCCGAACGCGTCCCTCTCCTTCGTGAACCATTGCAGGAGCACGATCTGCTGCAGGTGAGCATCTGATCGCAAAACTGACCCCGGCCGTTGGCCCAGTCCGTATCCTGGACAAGGGAGAGTTGACGATGTTCTCGAGGGCGGGGCCGGGATCGAAGGTGTGGCTGATGTCGAAATTTTCGCCGAAGAACACGAAGTTCATCCGCAGCGGGACGACCACGGACCGCAGAGTCGTCGTCCGCCCAAAGGGCCTAGGACTTCCGTCGTCCCAGGACCTCTTGCTTGCGCGGACCCGACAGGTCAAGGCGAGACGATGCGAGAGCCTTCGCGGCGGTAGCACGATGGACCCTGCAGCAGTACCCCGCCCATCCAGCGGTCCTTGGCGCGCGCGCGATAGTCGAGGCGGCCGGCGAGACACTCCGTCCGCGCCGGCTCGTCGAAGAGGCCGGCTTCGTGCAGCTCCGTGACCACGCGCGCGAAGAAAAGATCAGTGATCCAGGCCACCGCCTCCCGCGCCTGGACCCGCGGAAACGAACCTTCCTCCTCCAGCACCGCGCGCTCGGTCCGGGACAGACCGCTCCCGCGTTCCGGGAGCTCCTCGATCAGGCGCCGCAGCGCGGGTCCCATCTGCGCGGGAAGGCCGGAGAGATCCAGCGACTCGAGCGCGCGCGGATCCGGGGAGGAAACCGCTGCCCAGGCCTTGCGGGCCTGCTCGCGGTCGTAGCGGCGCCGTCCCGCGAACAGCGCCGCGAAGTCGCGCTGCTGCGGGACGGGATCCTGCGTGACCACCGCGGAAGCGTCGATCACCACGAGATGGTGGAGCAGGGCGAGCTGGCAGGTCAGGTCCGCCTCGAACCACAGCACCCGCTCGTCTGCCGGCGCCTGGAGCGCCGCATCCCATGCTTCGAGCTGCGCGTTCACTTCGGGAAGAGTGCCGGCGCCGTTCTCCTCCAGCCACCCGGCACGCGCCAGCCGGAACCCGGGTGTCGCCGGCTCGCCCCTCAGTGGACCCTGGTCCAACACGTCGGACCAGGCGATCACCTGGCCCGGCAGACCTGCGCCGCGCAGGGTGGAGAGCGAATGATCGCCGTTCGCGACGTGCAGCATGCGAGGAGGGTACCGCGGCGCCCCTGAGGGAGCGAACCGCTTCATCCGACATGACGTAGGAACGGGGATTGCCAACCCCGCTCATTTGCGGGACAGTCTGTCCCCGGATCTCCAAGCTCATCCTCAAGTAGCCATTCCGAGAACCGGAGGGCCGCAATGGCCCGAAAGAACCCGACACTTCCGGCGAAGCCTTCCTCGCGCTCGGCGTCCGAGGCGCGCTCCGACCTCGTCGCCCGCGCGGGTCGCAACGCGGACGGCGCCAGGCTCTGCCGCTCCGACCCTCTCGCGGACGCGCAAGCTGCGGTGGCCGTCGTGCGCGCGGTCGAGGAGCACGCTGCGGAACTGGCCCGGCGCGGCCTGAACGGCGCGTACTGCGCGGCGGCGTTGCAGTTCGCGCGGGAGATCGAGGACCACTTGCAGGCGCTGCCGGCGGCGGCCCTGGGCGCAAGGGGCCGGTCGCCGGACGCCGCCGAGCTGCTGGCCGATGCCGCCGCGACGGCGCAGGCGGTGCGGACGGCCGTGCTTCGCGTCACTCGCAGCGCCGAGGGTCGCAGGGTGGCGCGCGATTTCGGCCTCGGCGACCCGTTCTCCGCCCGTCAGCCGGCCCACATCGCGCGGGCGCTGACGCGGATCCTCGCCGCCCTCGAGACGCATCGTGAGGTGCGCGCGGACATCGGGCTCCTTCCCGAGGACGTGCAGACGATGCAGGATCTCGCGCGCGATCTGGGCGCCATCGCCGGCGCGCCGGCCACGGTGTCGGACGAGCAGGCGCAGCTGCTCGAGGCGCAAGGGGCGCTGAGGGCGTTCTTCGACTTGTTCGCAGCCAAGGCGTCGCTGGCGCTGGCCGGCGATCCCGACGAGCGCTCGCGCCTGCTCTCCCTGCTTCCCAGGGCGGAGGAACGGCGACATCTGCGCCGCGAACCCACCCGCGCCTCCGGCTGAAAGCCGGAGTCTTATTTACTCGACGGCCGTTTACCGGTTCCAATCGAGGGACCTGGGAGGGAAACGGCCATGCGGACCTTGCTCACTGGAGTGGTTGCGGTTCTTCTGTTGATTCCCGCGGCGGCGCGCGCCGGTAGCGCCGAGCGGACGGAACGTCGCGCCGAGCACCTCAAGCGCACCGGCGAGCGCCGCGAGCGCCACGGCGAGCATCGCGAGCAGCGGGGCGAAAACCTCAAGCACAAGGCCGCGGTCAAGGAGCAGAGGGCGGAGCAGCTTCGCGCCGAGGGCCACGTCCGGGCGGCAAACGCGGTCGACCGTGCCGCCGACCGCGATCAGCGCCGCGGGGACCGCATGGTGCGCCAGGGAGAGCGGATGCAGGAGCAAGGCGAGCGCCGCGAGAAGCGGGGCGAGCGCCTCGAGCACAGGGCGATGAGCGAATCTGCTCCAGCGACCGCTGGAGAGTAAGCAACTCCGAGCGCCGCGCCCTCGACTCGACGTCGAGGGCGCGTGCCCGCGGTCATTTGGCGTTGCGGCGGCGGATACGCCGCGGGGCTTGAAAAGGTCACCCGGACCATGCGTACGCTGCGGTTCCATGACCCCCGAAATGCTCCAGGTGTTCATCCCGATCGTCGCCATCCTGGTGGTGTTCGGGTTTCCGGTGGCCCTGATATTCACGCTCAAGTGGTTCAAGTTGAAGGACAAAGAGCTGCAGCTCGAGACGGAGATGCGGAAGACTTCGGGGCAGGCGCTGGAAGCGCGCGTGCAGCGCCTCGAGTCGATTCTCCTGTCCCTCGACGCGGACCTGCGCGCGAGGCTAGGGTCCGCCCCGGGTCAGCGGTCCGATCTCTTGGAGGCGCCTGCCACGGAGGAGAGCAGCCAGCCGGGCACGCAGCTCGAACCGCCCAAGAAGGTCCGGTAGTGCCTGGCTTTCCGGCATGACCATCCTCGTCGCAGGCGCGCTGCTTTGCGCTCTCGCCGCGGATCCCGCTCGCCGCCGCTATCCCTCGTCGAGGAGGTCGGAGAGCTTCTCCGCCTCGAGGACCACCTTGAACTCGCGCGCGCCGTGGCTGGTGAGTTGCTTCTCCCAGCCGGCCAGCCGCGCACGGTAGGCGGTCGGGTTCGCGTTGTCGTGTCCGAGCCGCTTGACGTTCATCGCCAGCACCCGCACGCCCTTCAGCTCGTCGGCCGCCATGTCCCGCTTCACGCCGCGGGGCAGGTCCTCCTCCAGGTCGCTGAAGATCACCATCGTGCGGCGGCCGGCGTTGCTCTCGCGCAGGTACTCGGCGCCCAGCATCATCGCCCCACGGATGTCGGTGTGCGTGGAGCGGTACGGCTTGTGGCTGAAGGCGTCGAGCGTGCTCGCCAGCTGCAGCTTCTGGGCGTTGGCTTTCGAGGGCCGGATGTCCAGGGTCATGCTGGCCTCGACGTTCGCCTTCTTGTAGCTCTCGCTGTCGATCCGGATCACCACCAGGGTGTCGCCCGGGGTGAGCCGCGGCAGCACGCCCTTCCGGATCACGTTGACCACTTCCGGCTTCTGGTCCGCGTACGTCCCGGAAACGTCCACCAGGGCGACGATCGCCTGCGAGTACTGCGCGCCGCTGGAGCAGGAACCCGCCAGCAGAGCGGCGGCAACGATGCAGGCGCGGTTCATGGACGCGCCCCCTGTCCGCGCACCCCGCCCGCGGCGACCGGGCTCGGCTTCGACCCGTTGGTGACCAGCCTCTCAATCTGCAGCGGAATCACGATGTAGATGTCGTACACGTGCCGCACGGCCTCGCAGAGGTACCGCATGCCGTGGCCACCGAGGCGGCAGACCATGCCGCCGCCGTGCAGCAGGCCGGTCGCCGCGCTGAGGACGATGTGCCCGCCGGTGGAGATCATCGTCTCCAGCGGCACGGCCACCATGGCGAGGATCCAGGGCAGGATGAAGCCCAGGACGGCCTGGCCGATGACCGGGATGCGCGAAGTCGCCGTCTGCGCCACCGGGTGGTCCTTCACCCCGGCCAGCGACGCCTTCAGCGCGGTAGAGGACTCGACGATCTGCTCGCGGAGGATGGCCAGCGACGCCTCGATGCAGGCCAGCATGAACAGGCCGCCCACCGCCACCACCAGGATGATGCGGCGCCGGGACTTGGGCACGAGGTCCAGCTTGGGGAAGAAGTTGGTGATGCCCAGCATCTCCATCGCGAAGACGCCGGCCGCGATCTCCATCAGCACCACCACCAGGGCGGCCACCGTGGACACGGGCATGCCGGCGATGCGGCTGCCTGAAGGCACGAGCTCGCTCATCGGCAGAGCGATGAGGTTGAAGTTCACGAACGCGCCGCCCAACGCCACCGCCATCACCAGCAGCGAGACCACGAAGAGCTGCGTGGCGTTCCAACCCAGGGCGCGAGTCGCGTTCTTGTCGGCCGCACGCACTTTCTCGTAGGAGGTCATGAAGCCGTCGATGCGCTTGGTGGCCTCGAGCGCGCCGGAGACGGCACGCGCGACCTCGGTGGCGATCTTCTGCATTTCCTTCCACGCCGGCGCCATGCTGGAGAGGATCTTGTGCCGCTTGGCGGTCGCCTCGCGGAACTCCTGCAGCGCCTTCTTCTCGCCGGCCACCGCCGACTTCTGGATCTCTTCCAGCACCTTCCGGACCACGCCGTCGGTGTTGGGCGGCATCTTCGCCACCGCGGCCACCGCTTCGGTCCAACCCGGCGCCGCCGGAGCCGCCGTGGCGCACTCCTGGAAGTCGGCGTCGACCTTGGTGACCACGTCGTCCAGCTTGCGGTGCAGATCGGGGTACCGCGCCAGCTCCTTGGCGAACGCTCCCTCGATGCGGTGGAACTCGCGGCCGATCTTCGCCTCGGTGTCGCCCTTGCCCATCTCGACGATCATCTCGTGGTCGCGGCGGGCGG